>OIET01001282.1_pt1 | contig 12316 bp, 13 predicted proteins | sample 1581871 | NCBI WGS metagenome assembly OIET01 (sample SAMN03279760, study PRJEB24777) | human gut metagenome | isolation source: fecal sample PR121 from 1 month old male Malay infant, vaginally delivered... | place: Singapore | collected 2005-09-16
TAGATGGACTTAATCCGCCGATCTTTTTTTCAAGTTCGGCCATAATGGATCCAGTCTGATCGGTGGATCCATCATTGACTAAAATGACTTCAATATTTTTATATTTTTGTTTTAAAATACTGCTTACACAATTTTCAATCGTTTTTCAGCTTGGTATGCAGGAACAATGATTGATACTGTTTCCATAAAACACATCACCTTCTCTTATCTATATTATAATAATTCATCGATAGGTTTGGCTTTTAGGCTCAAACGTCTTCTCAAACAAATCCGGCACAAAAATTTTTCTGTTTGTAAACCGATCTTCTGCTCCTCCTTGCAGTATTTCACGCTTCATTTTCGGTACGTATACTGCTGATTCTATATCCTTATATTTTTGATAGGTGAAGACCACTTTATTATACGGCAGTTCATCAAACATTTTTATTTGTTCATATGTAACATCCTGACGCTCGCTAAATTTAAAAAATAGTTTTTTATCATTTATCCTGTCCTTTCTCCGACTCCATTTTTCATAAGCCTCCAGGCGATCTTTATAGTGCATAAAATAGATTTCAATATCCTTTAATCGGGCAACTGGATAATTAACCGGTTTATCTAATTTCTTAAAATAATGGTAATATCGAGCTTCTTTTTGGTCGATAAATGTCAACTCATCGTTCAAATAATCCATTAAATGGTAGCAAAATTTTACATAATCCTTTCCCATCATAAACAAGCCAATCGTAGGACTTAAATAACGCTGCCTGAACCCCTGATAAACAAAGCCTCCCCAGCAATTATTCGAGATAATAGAATAATCAAATACAGGAATCGCCTTTCTCCACCTACGTTCCCTTTCTTCTTTTTTCTTAAGTGTGTATTGAATATACTTTTCTTTTAAAACCTCTTTCATGATCTTTTTCCTTTGTAATCACTGAGATACTTTTTAATTTTTTTAGCATATAGAGGCCTGAGTAGATAGCCAAGTATTTTTTCCGGCCATTTAATCTCCAGACCAAAGGTATCGTACAGCTCAAACTTTTCACACCAGGCAAAATACCGACAGGCAGCGAAAACCCTCTGTTTAAATTGAAAATGCAGCCCTGCACGCTGCTTTTCAAAATAGGCAAATCCCAAAGGATTTTCAATAAAAAGATTCATACCTTGAACGGAGAGGCCGTCTTCTTTATACTCCGATAAATAAACCACCTCGTCAAAATAGCGCATTTCATATTTTGAATCAATCTGATCATAAATAACCGATTCCGTCATAAACTTTTCATGCTTCAATTCTGGGAATTGATATTTTTCATAAACACTTTTCTTAAAAACGATAATAGTCTCACCCTGATAATGGTATTGATCATACAATTGAGCCATTTTTCCATACTGAACATTTGCAGGAAACCTTGTTTTAGGTTTCTTATCTTTAAAATCTCCTCTTGGCCCGATTAGTCCAGCGATTCCCTGACGGTTCTTCTCTTTGTGCCACAGATCGAGAATGCGCTCAACGGCATCTTCCGTAAGGCAGTCATCTGAATCTAAACAGAAAAATAACTCCGTTGTTACTTGATCAATTACACGATTATATGCAATATGTTTACCCCTGTTTTTTTGTTTAACATATTTTATTTTAATATGCTTTTCATCCATCCAATGTTTAACCAGCGTTTCCGTTTGATCCGTAGAGCCGTCGTCAACGATGAACCAGGTAAAATTTTTATTCGTCTGATTTTTCAAACTCTGGTAAGCATTTTTCAAAAGATAACCTCGATTATAGGTCGGTGTAAAAACAGTAACTTTATCCATCTCAAGCATGTCCTCTTATAAGTTTTATAACTTTTGTACAAGTGTATGTCAGTCCAATCCGTTCACAATGGATACAGAACGCAATGGGCACATAGGTTTTAGGCAGTTCCCGGAACGCGGGCCGCAATTTACTTTTTTTAAACTGCTGCCAGATCGCATTCGAATAGACTTCTTTTAAAAAACGACAGACGTTATTTTTATTTTCTTCCATATAGATAAACGCGCTAAGATGTGTAAGCATCAGCTGGTAGAGCTGCAAGTCAATCTCGGCATGACCGTATCCCCATTTTTCAACATACTTCAACTTATAAGATAATTGCAGAAAGTACATCTTTATTTGGTCTGGCCTGACCTTCCGACACCCACTTCCAGTATGAACTTCATAATAATATAATGCTTTCTTACAATAATAGCTACTTCCGCATTGATCTAAATAAGCCATATTAAAGACATTGTCCTCTCCAGACGTTAAGGCCGTGTCAAAAATCAAACGGTTTGCCTCAATGATTTCCCGCTTATAGAGTGCCAACCATGCCGAATTAATGCAGTCTGTTGTGATGGAAGCCTTTTTAACGGTATTGATGGCTATTTCCGTTTCTGCCCCTTTGAATAAATGAATCCTCTCCTTTGCCTTATCGGTCACTAAATAATAATCGCAGAAGACAAAATCATAGGCTTTTTCCGTAAGCGGCTGCAAAAGCGACGCCACCATGTCTTTTTCAATCCAGTCGTCCGCGTCGATAAAAAGGATATAATCGCCTTGCGCCCGCTGCATCCCTGTATTTCTTGCCGCAGAGACGCCCTGATTTTTTTGCTTTACATCAACAATCCTGGGATCTGTCTGAGCCAAATCCATTAGAATGCTTTCACTGTTGTCTGTAGAGCCATCATTAACGAGTATGATCTCTATATTCGTATAAGTTTGCTCACGAATGCTTTTGATACATCGCTCAATAAAAAGTTCCGCATTATAAACCGGAACGATGATGCTTACTTTTATTTCCATGTATTTCTCTCAACTTTTCTAATTTTTGTTTTCCAAAAAGCGATGCGACACATTTTTTTGAATATTTTTTAATCTTCTCTGATAAGGGCATCCACGAGACGAAAAAATGATGGACGCAGCATGTATTTTCTGTCATCTCATAGACACAGTTAATATAATCATAAGGGGAAAAATATTCTTTTGGAAAAACAGCCACCGCATGGTTTAATATCTGCTTTTCATTATTTCTTTTCAATCCATAACGCTCTAAAAGTGATGTTAATCGCCTGACATTCGTTATGATATCTTTATCGCGATTCATGCAGAAGCGATCATTTTCATAACTTTTCAAAAACGCATTTAGGATGGGATGATCTTTTGAAAAAGCCATGAAGCTTGTCGCAATATAGTCCTTTTCTTCAAAGCCCAAAATGCCGTCAAATTCATTTAACCATTCTTCATCCCAGGATTTTATGATTTCGACATCGGTATCGAGGTAAATACCGCCATATTCTTTTAAAGCGACAATGCGCGCAACATCGCTCACAAAAGCAAATTTTCCTTGGTCGTAGGCTTCCTTCACGTATTGGTTCGCATTGATATCAAAATTAGTTTCATTCCATTCGACAATTTGATACTCCTTACACTTTTTATGCCACCCCGATAGATATGCTTCCAATTTGCCCGGTTTTTTCTTTCCCCCAAACCAGCAATAATGAATAATTTTAGGAATCATTTTTCCTCCTCTTTTTTCTTCAACACCACATCATAAGCGACAACAGCCATAAACACCCATAATACCCTGAAATTCTGCAAACAAATGGAGTACATGCTCACGGCGATACAACACATCGAAAACAAATAAAACAGACATGCTCTGTTATATGGTAATTCTTTTAAACATTGGAAAACAAGGTAGAGCGGATACCACATAAACGCCAATATCCCAACAAGCCCTGTCTCTGACCAAAAGGATAAATAAGTGTTATGGACAATACTGTAGACAAGTGTACCCGTATACTCGGTAGCCACCGGTCTGAACTGCTCGATGCCAACGCCTAAAACGGGATGGTTCATTCCCAGCTCAAAAGCGGTATTCCATAAAAAAGCCCTTTCTTTAAGGGAGTGATCCCCGCTCACATCGCCCGCGAACTCCTCGATGCGGCCAAAAGCCTGATCGTACACTTCCCGCACGAAATCAAGCTTTTGATACAGAATAAAAAACAACAGAACTACCACGACGATAATTCCCAGAAAAACGACCATCTTTTTGAATTCACCGCGTATTAACAGTAAAAAACAGACGCCTACAAGTCCGGCAAGCAACGCGACAAAAGCGCCCTTTGACGCCGTCAGCAAAATAGCGCATAAGATCACGAATAAGGGAATGAAAATTTTCACCGCGTTTCTTTTTTGCATACAGTGAATCAAGGCAAAAGACAGCATTAAAAACAAAAACGCCGCCGCCAGGTTCGGGTCCTCAAACGTCCCCGTCGCTCTGAAAGTTCCCGCAAAGGTCAGGCCTAAATCAACGCCCTGCTGATAAGCGGCAACGCCGATAATCATCAGCAGCGAAAAACCCACGGCGAGGTAAAAGGCAACCATCAGAAAACGCTCTTTTCCATTAATGCAGAGATATTTAAACACGACCGCCGCATACATAACGCACACGAGAATTTTAAAAAGATCAATCACTGCCGCCAGCACCAACGGCTGATTAATGAAGATCAGGCGATACAGACTGAGCGCCATCACAATGATCAGAAGCGCGCCGTACAGCGTTAAATTTTTAAGGACAACCGCCTCTTTTTCCTTTAGCTTTGGTCTGTTTCTTGCGACGAAATAAAAGTAGAAAACCGGCAGTATCAGAAAGTCGGCGATTGAACAATTGATGGTCATTGGCGCCCGGATGTAAAACATAAACGGCAGCAGAATCACGCACCATTCCATCAGGCCAATGCGGTTGTTAAGTATGAATAATATTGCTGAAATCAGCCAGAACGGCGCGCCAGCGTAAAAGTTAAAACTGACGGCTACGATACCGCCTAACAGCAACACACACAAGGCGATTAAATTGATCCGGTAGTCGGCTGCGATTGTCGGATGATTTTCTTTTTCCAATTTCATTGATCTAATTTCCAATAATGCAGTTTGGTATAAATTTTTGTTGGCGCCAATCCCAAAACCAACGGTTTAACGACCTTATAAAAATACTTTAAAGGAAGCGAAAACTTCTTAATGGCGGATAGCCGCATATAAGCCTCGTTTATCCGGTAACGGTATTTTCTTCTTTTTATCGCTAAACGATCATCCAACATTTTATACAATGGTTCCAAAATATTTTGTCCTCGGCAGCCCTTTTCATATAGCCTGATCCATAAATCATAATCCTCAACACGTTCTGTTATTTTCGTTTCCCGGTATCCCCCCACCAGCTCAAACGCTTTTTTCCGTACCATACTCGGCGCGTGACAGAAAGGCGTGCCATTCATGAAATCTTTTGCTTCTGGAAATTCGACGGGCGTGCCCTTTCCCCATTCGCCACTTTCGTCAAAATAAATCATCGCGCAGCTCACAATGGAGAGATCGGGACGCCTGTTAAGTATTTCTACCTCTTTCTCAAATCGGTCTTTCAGCGAGATATCGTCACCGTCTTGTCTGGCAATATACGCTCCTTTTGCTTCCTTTAAACAGCGGTTTAAGGTCTTGTTTAATCCAAGATTTACATTATTTGTAATGACTTTAATTTTATCCGGGTTTTTATTTTCATATAATCGCGCGATATGGAGGGTTTCATCGCTCGAACCATCGTCGCAGATAATCAATTCCCAATCGAGGAATGTCTGATTAAGGATGGACTCAATGGATTCTCCCAATGTTTTTTCACAATTGTACACACCCATAATGACGGATACCTGAGGGATTGTCATCTAAATCACCTCCATCAAAGCGTTAATTGTTTCACAAACGATTATTTTTTTGTCAAATTTTCTGAATATATGCATCAAACTGTTTTTTGACATCTCTGTTTTTTCAGAGTGCTCTAACTTTATAAATTCCTTTAATGCGCCGTACAACGAATGAACATTTTGAGGGGTGATCAAAATGCCGCTTTGATTGTTTTCGACGGCTTCTCTGCATCCGTGTATATCACTCGTAATCAGCGGTCTGCCCATTGCCGCTCCCTCTAAAAGCACATTGGACATTCCCTCGTGATAAGAAGGCAAAACAAGGCAGTGGCATTTTTTTATATAGGGTCTGACATCGGACTGATACCCATGATAGTGAATGATATCTTCCTGTACCAGCCTGTCGACCATTGCTTTATAGTTATCTTCCAGCGGACCGACAATGTCAAAGCAAGTATTAGGGTACTCTTTGCGAATACGTTTCGCCGCATTAAAAAGTTCATCTACTCCCTTTTCTTTCATAATTCTTCCGATAAAAAGAAAATGAATTTCGCCTAATTCCTCTGGATATGGTGTATATGGAAATTCTTCCAGATTCACACCCGCTCCATTGAGTACACGCGTTTTTCTTGCGGGTACAATTCCTTCTTTTATAAAAACTTCTTTATTTCCCTTGTTCTCAAAAAAGCATACCTTTGCTTTTTTAAGCGCAATTTTATAAAGAAAGACGACCAGCATTTTGATGCCATTTTCTTTTTGAAACGTGGTTCCCAGGCCTGTTATGTTTACCGCATATTTTGTTTTCTGAATACGGCAGGCAATTCCGCCATAAATATTGGGTTTAATGGTATAGGTGATCACCAGATCCGGTTTTATCTGCTTGATTATTTTTATATATTTATGGACTAATGTTAAATCGGTTAAGGGGTTCATCCCCCGTCGGTTTAAAGGCGTATTGATAAATTCACACCCCATAACTGTAAGCAGATCAACTTTTTCACCATAAGGCAGTGCGATAACGATTTTAAAACCCTGTTTTTGTAATTCTAAAATTAATTCTTTACGAAAGTTGTACAACCCCACATCATTGTTCGCTAAAATCAAAATTTTTTTCATCCAATTCTCCTGATCGGGCTTCCAGCATAAGTACCGGATTCATTTATATCCCGAATCACAACATTCTCTGCACCAATAATGATGTTATTGACGATATTCTTATTATTAATAATTGTGGCTCCCGCTCCAATATGGCACTCTTCACCCACATGCACATTCCCGCACAAGCAAGCCTGAGGGGATACATGAGTATAGTCACCAATCGTACACTCATGCTCAATGACCGCTGAAGTGTTAATGATGCAGTGCTTTCCAATCTTTGCATCGGCATTGATCACGGCATTTGCCATGACAACGGTGCCGTTTCCAATATGAACATTTTCACCAATCACTGCGGTTGGATGAATCGCTGTGATATAATTTAATTCATATGTTTCCGCAATCTTTTTTCGTGTCAGATTGTCTCCAATGCCAATCAAAAAGTGCGCTTCGGGATAATGGACACATTCTTCAACGGTCCCAATCACAGGATAACCATGTATTTCTGTACCTCTTTTGATGTTACCATCCAAAAACTTATAGCTACCTCCCCCCAACTTTTTCAATGTTATAACTTATAATGTCGCTAATCACTTTCCCGTGACCGCTGGCACCTATGATGATTATCTGCATTTTCTTTTCCTTTGTTAAAATATTCTTTTGGCGGGTATACCGGCATATGTGCCAGATTCTAATAAATCTTTTACAACAACACCTCCTGCTCCCACAATAACATCCTGAGCAATCGTTTTTCCCTGTATAATATTCACACCTGTACCGATCTCACTTCCTGTACCAATAGTGGTCATGCCTGAAACGTTGACGCTTGGGTACAAGGTAGTGTAATCCTCAATGACAGCGTCATGGCCTACGGTACAGTCCAGATTGATGATGACGTGTTTTCCGATGGTGATATTGGTTGTCAGGATGGTACCTGCACATAGGATGCTCCCTTCTCCTATGGTAATTTCGTCGGAATGGATCACGGAAGGATCGGTGACGGTGGCAAAGTGTATTGTCTTGGTGTTTTCCAGACTTTGTATGATCCTTTTTCTGGTTTTTGCATTGCCAACGGCACAGACGACATACAAATCTTTTTTGGATTGTTTGATGCTTTCTGTGGTACCAATGACGGTGTATTGATTGACCTTTGTCCCAACAGGCTGCTGATCATCAACGAAGCCTTTTAGATTCCACGTTTTTTCTTCTCTGTTAATACGCTCGACCAGCCAGGCGACTTCGCGTCCAAACCCTCCGGCACCAATGATGGCCAGATCTTTGATCATGATGGTTCTCCTGTAAATGCTTCCATCGTCATTTCGCTTCCTGCATTGATATCTTCTTGCCTGAAGGCTTTGATGATGGTTCTTAAAACAATGCGGACATCAAGGGCAAAGCTGACTTTTTCAACATATTCGACATCGTAGTTGAATTTCTCATCCCAGGTAATGGCGTTGCGGCCATTGACCTGTGCCAGTCCGGAAAGGCCGGGTCTTACTTCATGCCGTCTTTTTTGTTTTTCATTATATAAGGGAAGATACTGCACGAGTAAGGGCCTTGGACCGATGATGCTCATATCGCCTTTGATAATATTGAAAAGCTCAGGAAGTTCATCCAAACTGGTACTCCGGAGCATCTTTCCAAACTTGGTCAGTCTGACACCGTCGGGCAACATCTCGCCATTTTCGTCCCGCTCATCGGTCATGGTTCTAAATTTGTACATCGTAAAGATTTTTTCATCTTTGCCGGGCCTTTTTTGCTTGAAAATGACTGGGCTTCCCAGTTTCTTTTTAACCAGAATGGCGGTGACCCCCATCACGGGTGACAGCACGATGATAGCCGCGCCGGACAGGGTAATGTCGAGTATGCGTTTGGCGTATTTTTGATAGATCATTTTGGACCTCTGTATTTGGCTTTTTAAAAGAGTGCTTTGATAATATTGATAATGCGCTGCTGGTCTGCCTCAGTCATTTTGGTATCACTTGGCAGGCAGACGCCCCGGTTAAAGATGTCTTCTGCGATGCTCTGTTCATTCTCTGGGTCGCAATGGCTGAAGAAATCATAGTCCTTAAAATAAGGCTGCAGGTGCATGGGCTTCCAGACTGGCCGGGATTCGATGTTTTCTTTTTCCAAGGCCTGCATAATATCTAATGGGTTTACCTTACTATCCTGTTTTAATGTCATGCAGCTTAACCAGCAATTGGGCTTGCCTTTATCGGAAATGGGCATCATTTCAATATCTCTGATCTTTTTAAATGCTTCTTGATAGGTCTCAAAGACTTGCTTTTTCTTTGCAACTCTTTCATCAAGGACTTTTAACTGTCCCCTTCCGATACCGGCAACGATGTTGCTCATGCGGTAGTTATAGCCCAGCTCTTTGTGCTCATAATGCCGCTCATTCTCTCTGGACTGGGTGGACCAGAAGCGGGCTTTTTGAATGAGGGCTTCATTGTTTCCGAGGAGCATCCCACCGCCAGAAGTGGTGATGATTTTATTCCCATTAAAGGACAGAACAGATAAGTCTCCAAAGGTGCCGCACTTTTTTCCTTGATAGGTCGCACCTAAGGCTTCGGCGGCGTCTTCTAACACGGGTGTGTGGTGTGCTTTACAGAGGGCTGACAGCTTTTCATAATCGGCGGCCTGGCCGTATAAATCCACAATGATCACAGCTTTGGGATTAGGATATTGTTCATAAGCTTTTTCTAAAGCTGCTGGGCTCATATTCCAGGTTTCGGGTTCGCTGTCGATAAAAACAGGCTTTGCGCCCAGGTAGATAATGGGGTTGGCGCTGGCTGAAAAGGTCAGGCTGGAGCAGAGGACCACGTCGCCTTCTCCTACCCCCAGTGCTTTTAAGCCGAGATGCAGGGCGGCTGTCCCAGCAGACAGGGCGGCGCCTGTCTTAACACCTACATAGGCTGCCATTTCTTTTTCAAATTGGTTGACATTTTTACCCAGGGGGGCGATCCAGTTGGCGTCAAAGGCTTCCTGTATGTATTTCATTTCCTCGCCGCCCATGTGGGGCGAGGCGAGATATATCTTTTCTTTCTTCATTTAAACCTCCTTGACTGGAATTAATCGATTTTTGTGAGCATATATTGCTTGAATTTCCATGCGGTTTCAATTATTTTTTCAATATCTGTATACTGCGGTTTCCAGCCAAGCTTTTCTTTCGCCCGATCACTGCTTGCGACCGAGTAAGCAATATCACCCTCACGCCGCGATGCGATTTCTGTTGGAATAGGGCGGCCTGTTACCCTTTTGGCTGCCTGGACCATTTCCATTACAGTAAAGCCCTGTCCATTTCCTAAGTTATAGGTAAGACTCTCTCCTTTTTCAAACGCTTTGAGTCCCAAAATATGGGCATCTACCAGATCAACCACATGGATGAAATCCCGTACACCTGTACCATCTTTTGTATCATAATCATCTCCAAAAACTTTAATGTGATCGCGCTCACCGCTCGCTACTTCCAATATGATGGGGATAAGGGCTGTGTTTTTTTCAAAGGCCTGTCCAATGGGATAATCCTCGTGCGCACCCGCTACATTAAAATAGCGAAAAATACAATAATTAATTCCATAAGCATGATGGCAATCCCTTATAATATTCTCGCTCATAGCTTTTGTTTTTCCGTAAGGGCTAATTGGTGCTACCGGGATTTCTTCAGTTACGGGTACCACCTCGGTATTACCATAAACGGCTGCGGTGGATGAAAAAATAATATTTTTTACATCATTTCGCAGCATTGCCTGTAGCAGAGAAACGGTTCCGTGAACATTATTGTCATAATATTTCAAAGGTTTTTCTTCGCTTTCTCCAACCGAGATACTGGCCGCAAAATGCATAACTGCGTCGATCTTTTCCAACTGGAACAAGGCGTCTAGAAGCTTCCCGTTTCTTATGTCCCCATTAACAAACCGGGCGGCGTTATCCACTGACCAGCGGTGTCCAGTCATTAGATTATCTAAAACAACAGCATGATGCCCTTTATCAATAAGCTGCACAACAGCATGGCTTCCAATATAGCCTGCTCCACCTGTTACTAATACATTCATAAAATAGTCCTCTTTTTTAATTTAAAACTCGTAGCACTCATGATCAAAATTTGATCCTTTGCTCTTTACTTTCATCGCATTGCACTTGGTTTCTTACCTAATATGTAGAAACCAAGTACAATGCGACGCGAAATAAAAACAGGCGGTGCTAAGCCTGTACTTTTGGCCCTATAGGCGAAAAGCACACCTGTAAGTTTCTCCACAGGATTTAAAGATTAAATCTAAAATCTATTTTCTTATTCTCCTTATCATGCAGCGCCTGCATAAAACCGCTCATAAAACCCTTTCCCCAGATTCCTCGCGCTGTTCAGTGCTGTACTCCCCCGGTGCCCTTCTTTACAGACGAAGTTCTTGCCGCCGTAAAAGTTGGGGCTGGGGTTTTGGTACTCGGTGTTGTGCTTGGCGATGGGGGCATCGCAGTGGTAACATCGGGTGCTGGCGTAGTAGGGCTTGCTGGTCATGGCGACCAGGCCTTGCTGCCAGGCTTTGTACTGAACGTAGCGGGCGATGCGCCTTCCAATAAAGTCGTAGGGTGTTTTGCCCAGGTAGGGTTTTTTCACCTGATTGAAGCTTTCTTTGAGCTCGGGCAAAACGATGAGTTTGGCGCCTTGTTTGAGGGCGTAGTCGACGATTTTACGGCTTACCTCATGGGCGTAGTGGTCGGTCAGGCGGGTTATTTTTTCATAATATTTTGCATTGGGGCGGCCTGGTTGAGCCCCTTGTGGAATGACGAGGGCGTCGTTTCCTACAGTTCGACGTTTGGTATACCCTAAAAGCAGCTTCCTACGGTGGGCCAGTTCTTTTCCGCCCTTGATAAAATATGGGGCGGTGGCGCGACCGTCTGCTTCGATGGTGGTACAAACTGCAAGGTTGTCGGAACCGGTGAGGGCCACGGCGACAAACTTTTCGTTTTGCTGTACACGCTCCTTGGCAGTCCGGCTGTCCTCCACGATCTCTTTGACAGGGATGTGTAGCATGACTTTTTTCTTTTTGATGACAATGGTCGGGCTCATGAGCTCGGCGTTTTCTGGAAAGGGCCTGCCGGTATAACGGTGCTTGACCCAGGCCCAGGCTTTGCCGGTGTAGAGCTTGAGCAGTATGCTTTTTTCGTCAAAGTCTTTGTACATTCCCTTGTAATACAGCATTGACATGTGTAGATTCTTTGGGCGGCTTGGTCTGCCCTTTTTCGCCGACTCAGGTGGAAGGTTGAAAGTGGAAGGTGGACGGTTATGGTGCAAATCGTCTTTGCAGATTTGATTCAATTCAGAATCGCTTTGCGATTCTGTTCCTGAATTTTCCATTTTCAATTTTCCATTCTCCATTTGTTTATCTTCCCAGTCCTTGAGCTTGCTTGTGTAGCTCCGGTACATGCTGATGGCCGCGTTGATGGCGGCGCGCCGAAAATACAGGGGGATTTTCTCAAAGGGCAGGGGCGTTTCGGGCGGGGTGCCGTCTCGCTGTTTTATGGTCTGCAGCTCTAA
>OIET01001299.1_pt1 | contig 12060 bp, 10 predicted proteins | sample 1581871 | NCBI WGS metagenome assembly OIET01 (sample SAMN03279760, study PRJEB24777) | human gut metagenome | isolation source: fecal sample PR121 from 1 month old male Malay infant, vaginally delivered... | place: Singapore | collected 2005-09-16
GCAAGAAAATCTCTTGTAACAAACTGTAATTCAATTATTTCAAAGAACTATTTGCGATTTTTAGTGGACAGTAATGATCGTGCGATGATTTGGGATGAGTTTTTGAGGCATTTTCGCTTCTGTGATGAGGAAGATAGCGGGCTATCTGACGAAGAACAGGAGCGAAAAGGACCAAAAAATCGCCCAAAGCACACACGAAAAACGGGATACATCAAGCCAAGAAAAACTTTTTGGAGAAATTCAAAACAGCTTCTTAAAGCATTATGGGTCGTTTTTGTATTCGCTGCGTATCCTTTTTATTTGAAAGCTGAAATATTGAATGATACGAAGAATGAAACGAACATTATTCTATTTATTGGTGATGGCATGAGCTTGGCTCAATGGCAGACAGGCATGATTATGAGTGAAGAACCTCTTAATATAGAGCGTATGCGTTCCATCGGATTAGTAAAGACAAATTCTTTGACAGATTTCAATGGTGATGGTCCATCTCACGGAACAGCTATAGCTTCGGGCACAAATACCCGTAAAGGAGCAATCGGTATCAGCCCCGACGGGAAACCCTTAAAATCCATTATCGAATATGCAATGGAAATTGGGCTTGCAACGGGTATTGTATCAGCCAATACATTATTGGAAGGGAGTATAGCTCCGTTTATCGCTCATGTTGAAAGCAGGATACAAAAAGATGAAATAGCCAAAGCCTATGTAAAACAAGCTCCAAATGTCTTTATTGGAGGAGGAATGAGTTATTTCCAGAAAAATGAAAATGACAGGGACTTACTGGATGAATTGAAAGGAAAGGGCTACAATATCGCAAAAGACATAGATGGAATAGGAAATACACGTGATAGGAAATTGGCGATATTTACATCAGAATCAAGTATGCCGGACATTTTGCACGGGCGCGGAAATATCTTCACAGAATCAGTCCGTTCCGCAATAAGCTTTTTAAGTCAACGCAACAAAGGCTTTTTTCTGTTGGTTGGCGATATGTTCATAGACAGGGCTTCTCATGCACGCAATACAGAATTAGTCGGATTGGAAACCATAGACCTTGACAAAGCCATAGGTATTGCCTTGGACTTTGCAGAAAAAGAAGGAAATACCCTCGTTATCGTAGTTGGAGGTCCGGAAGCTTCGGGCATGGCTCTTACTGATGGAAACATACAAAAACATGAAGTCATGGCTAAATGGGCAATGCACGGGATGATACACACAGGAACTATGGTTCCTATGTTTTCTTATGGACCCGGTTCTGAGAATTTTCAAGGTACCATGAAAAATACTGATGTATTTTTCCATATTAAGAGATTATTGTTTAATGAATGCACGAAGAATACGAAATGATTAAAGCACTGTTTTTCGACATAGACGGAACACTGGTAAGTTTCAACACCCACCAGATTCCGCAATCGGCAATCCAAGCCATTACAAGAGCCAAAGAAAAAGGCATCAAAATTTATATTTCGACGGGACGCCCTTTATCGTTGATAAATAACATTGATAGCATAAAGCACCTGATAGATGGATATATCACGACTAATGGAGCATATTGCCTTATTAAAGGACAGGTTATTTCCTGCAATCCTATATCAGAAAATGACATATCAACGGTTATACGGTTGGCAGATAAAATGAACTTTGCTTGTATGGTCGTTGGAGAAAATGACTTAGCTGTGTATAATAGCAACGATAAGGTTGATGTGATTTTTCGTCAAATGTTGAATGTCCAAAATCTGAAGGAAAATGTACCGATGGAACCCATATTGAAACAGCGTATTCTACAACTGACTCCAATTATATCTGATGCAGAAGAAAGAATAATCATGCCACATCTTACGGAATGTATTTCCAGTCGTTGGTGTCCGGACTTCATTGATATTACGGCTCAGAATGTGGATAAAGGATACGGCTTGTTGTCGATTGTGTCTCATCAAGGAATTAAAATAGAGGAAACAATGGCTTTTGGTGATGGAGGGAATGACATTCCTATCATCAAACAGGCTGGCATTGGCATCGCTATGGGTAATGCCAATGCTTCTGTAAAAGAAGTTGCTGATTATGTTACTGCTTCTGTGGACGAGGATGGGATTTATAAGGCGTTAAAACATTGGATATTTTCAGATTAAACTACTATTTCCTTCTTAAGTACATGACAAAAATTTGAATACATCGAATTTGGGTGTGTATGTCGGTCGAAAAAGCACGTTTGAGATTTCCTCAAGACCATACTTGACCAATGACTTAGCCCTTCGCCCATGCTTCAGAATTTTTATCGGTTTAACGTATATATCTTTATGTTCACCAACGAGATACGCCCATACAAGAGCCATGCAGACCATCGCAAACAGACGTGCGATACGCACTCTGTCACGCAGGTGGGTGTCCTCGATGTTGAAGCCCGAAGATTTCATGGCACGGAATGCCGTTTCAATCTCCCAGCGTTTTTTATAGGTCGCTACTCCATCTTCAGGTCGATTGAAACAGATCAGGATCTGAAGTTCGGGTATCCCGTCAGAGTTTTTGATTCGACTTCCTGCAAGATAGACATACTGCCCTTTATGCAAAAAGAGCTTGTAGTAGAATTTCTCCTGTCCGACTTTAAGGGAATTGAAGAGCCACCACGCTCTGATTCTTTCTCCTGTGGAGGGCTTGACAACCCCAATATCCTGCCGAATACGGATATAGTATCGAATCCTGTTGTCGTTAAACCATCCAATCCACTCCTTGCCGATGACTCGCGGTCGGCCACAAGGCAGTCGATGCAGTCATGTCCAAAAAGTCGGATGAACCGCTCTATGATATCCTTGCGTTCTTCCCAATTGGAATTGCCCCGTTTGTTCAAAAGACTGAACAGTAATGGAAAGGCAACACCTTTGTAGGTAATGCCGAGGGTGAGTATATTGATGTTGAACTCTCCAAACTTCCAGTTGGTGCGGTCCATACTCAAAACCAAACCATTCTTAACAGGAAGCAACGAGAAGATCATCATTGCCACCAGGTCGAGGTTCAAGGCATAGTTGGCGATGAATCGCTGAATGCGGCGCAGATTGGAATCACGCTCAACCGACGTAGGCATTGCCGAAGCCAGTTTGTGAAGGCTCACAGTCTGCACCACACAAAGTGCATGCAGCATATAAGCCATAAGCTTAATGCGGGCCAGATTCATCGATTTTCCAAAATACTCTTGCATAATCGGGAGGATTTGGTTAACTTTGGCCAAGTCCTTGGAATCAGTAGTCTTCATAGAGAAAGCGGCTAACTTTTCTTTAAAGTTACTGATTTTCAGGGATTTTTGCAAATATAATCTATTGATAATTAAATGCTTAACAATAGAATTTTATTTTTTGTCATCTACTAAAATCCCAGACAACCTTAATATTTACTGGAAATCTCATAAAGCCAGCAAACATTATAGCACAAAAGATCTCATGTAAGCCGGAAAGCTTTGCACTACATTATTTTTTCTACATTTAAGATTTTACTGTGCAGGGAGAGGATAGTTTGAAACTTACAGCTCCGTCCTTGTTTGGCTGATCCGCCAGCAGAGTCCCCTCAACAAGGAATAATGAGAATGGGCAGAAACAAATTCTAAATACTTGTCAACATCAGGCATTTATTGATTTGTTTCCCCATAAGCCATTTGCTTTTTCCAATAAAAGAACTAACTTTGTTGTTTATAAACAATTACAAAACGATAAAACGATGAAAGAATTCTTCAAATTTACCCTGGCTACAATTCTGGGCTTATTAGTTACAGGATTTATCTTTATGATAATAGGTATTGCCAGTGTTGCAGGCCTCCTAGCCTTCTCTGAAACAGAAACTACTGTGCACAACAATTCAGTATTCGTTCTAGATCTGCAGGGAAGCATTGCAGAACGTTATCAGCCAACTCCTATCGATCAACTATTAGATGAGGAGCAATCTGTTTATGGACTTAACGACATCTCTGCCTCTATTGCAAAGGCAAAAGAAAATGATCAAATAAAAGGCATCTATCTTAACGTTGGAAATTTCAGCTGCGGATCTGCTTCTTTGCAGGAAATACGACAAGCACTTGCTGATTTTAAAGAAAATGGCAAATTTATTATCGCTTATGGAGGAGGATATTCTCAAAGCGGATACTATCTGGCAAGTATAGCCGATAAAATAATCCTCAACCCATCAGGAAGCATTTCATGGCATGGCCTTAGTGCACAAACTTTATTCGTAAAAGATTTGTTGAAAAAGGTTGGGATTAACGTACAAATATTCAGAGTTGGAACTTATAAATCCGCCGTTGAGCCACTGATCGGAACAGAAATGAGTCCGGCCAACAAAGAACAGACACAGGCGTTTGTACAGTCCATCTGGAACCAAATGACTGATGACATCGCCCAGTCACGCCAGCTTACTCAAGAACAATTAAATATCCTGGCAGATCAATATATGGATTTCCAACTGGCTGATTCATGTATAGCCAATGGGCTGGCAGATACTTTAATGTATAAAGACGAGGTACTCGCCTACTTAAAATCACAAATTGGACTTAAAGAAAAAGACAAGCTCCATACATTGACATTATCTGATATGATCAATGTCAAACGCAATACACCGCGAGATAAGAGCAGCAACATTATTGCTGTTTATTATGCATACGGAGAAATCGACAATTCTTCATCCTACAATTATAACGAAGAAGGCATTAACTCTGAAAAAGTCATCACAGACCTCCGCAAATTACGGGAAGACAAAAACATCAAAGCCGTAGTGTTACGTGTCAATTCTCCGGGAGGAAGCGCATACGGTTCTGAACAGATCTGGAGAGAAGTCAAGTTACTTAAAGAAGAAAAGCCTGTCATCGTATCCATGGGAGACTATGCAGCATCCGGAGGTTATTATATCTCGTGTGCCGCTGACTGGATTGTAGCAGAGCCAACAACCTTAACCGGCTCGATCGGCATATTCGGTATGGTTCCAGATTTTTCAGAACTCGTCACCCAAAAACTGGATTTGCACATTGACGGAGTAAAAACAAACAAACTGGCTGATCTGGGCAATATTGCACGCCCGCTCAATGCTGAAGAAAAAGCCTTAATACAGCAATCGGTCAACAACGGCTACGAACTTTTCACCAGACGATGCGCAGAAGGACGCAACATGCCTATTGAAGATCTGAAAAAGATCGCAGAGGGAAGAGTCTGGACAGGAGCAATGGCGAAAGAACTGAAACTTGTCGACGAGCTGGGCAATCTCCAGACAGCACTGAAGGCAGCCAGCCAACATGCCAAAATAGAGAATTATAATGTTGTAGCTTATCCTAAACCGGAAGACTTCTTGACCACTCTAATGAAAACCCGCAAGGACAGTTATATCCAAAGCCAGGTTGAAGCAACATTCGGTGATTTCAGCAAGGGTTTCACCTTATTGAAAAATCTGAATAAGGCAGATCGTCTGCAAACACGAATCCCCTTTGAGCTCAGTATCCAGTAATTATGAGAAGACCGTCAGCTGTCAAAATCTATCAGAGCCTGAGGCCCCTTTCCTTCTTATATGGGATCGGGGTCCGGCTACGTAATTTTCTATTTGATGCCGGCATACTGAAATCCCAGCGTTTCCCCCTGCCCATCATCAACATAGGCAACATTACAGTCGGAGGAACCGGGAAGACCCCTCACACAGAATATATGATCCGGCTATTGCAACAAGACTATAACATAGCCGTTCTGAGCCGGGGATATAAACGGCAATCAAAAGGTTTTGTGCTGGCAACTCCCCAATCATCGGCAAACGAGATTGGAGATGAGCCTTATCAGATGGCTCACAAGTATCCGGAGATCCGAGTGGCAGTAGACCGAAACCGCTACCACGGTATTCAACAACTGATGAGTAACCATGTGCTTCCCCCTACCGAAGCAATCATTTTGGACGATGCCTTTCAGCACCGGTATGTGAAACCAGGACTAAACATCCTTCTGATCGACTACAACCGACCCGTCTGGAATGACCTTCTGCTCCCGGCCGGGCGTTTGAGAGAACCTCTTTGCGGCAAACAACGGGCAGACATGTTCATCATCACCAAATGTCCCGAGCAGCTTAACAGTGAAGAAGAAAAGCATATATGCGAACAACTACATCCACAAGCCGGACAAGAAGTCTTTTTCACCCGTATGGCATACGGGAAGCTTCAACCGCTTTTTGCCTGTCGCCCCGAACGGGAGCTTAACGATATACAGGCAGATGAACATTTGTTATTGGTGACAGGTATCGCCTCCCCCGGTCCTTTGCATCAAGAGCTTTTAAAACATACCCAATATGTTCACCCGCTCTGCTTTGGAGACCATCACCAGTTCAGCGCTGCAGATCTGACACGAATAAATAATACTTTCCGGGAACTGCCTTCCGGGAAACGAAGTATTATTACAACAGAAAAAGATGCTGCACGCCTGATCTGTCACCCTTTACTGGAAGATGCTTTGAAACCCTATATAGAAGTACTTCCCATTGAAGTAAAGTTTTTAGGAAAAGAAGAATTATTCAACCTCAAAATCAAGGAATATGTTAGAAAAGATTCAAGAAACAGCAGCCTTTCTTAAGGCCAGAATGCACACCCATCCGGAAACAGCCATTATTTTAGGAACCGGACTTGGAAGTCTGGTACATGAGATTACCGAGAAATACGAAATAAACTATGCCGAGATCCCCAACTTTCCCGTTTCAACCGTAGAAGGACACAGCGGAAAACTTATTTTCGGCAAACTGGGAAACAAAGACATTATGGCCATGCAGGGACGTTTCCACTTCTATGAAGGCTATTCCATGAAAGAAGTCACCTTCCCGGTACGTGTCATGCGAGAACTAGGCATTAAGACTTTGTTCGTATCCAATGCTTCAGGAGGAACCAATCCTGACTTTGAAATTGGAGATCTGATGATCATAACCGACCATATCAACTTCTTCCCCGAACATCCGTTACGCGGCAAGAACATTGATTACGGACCGCGCTTCCCGGACATGAGCGAGGCTTATTCCAAGGAACTCATTGACAAAGCTACCGAAATAGCAAAGGAAAAAGGAATTAAGGTACAGAAAGGGGTTTACATTGGTACTCAAGGACCGACATTTGAAACACCTTCTGAATACAAAATGTTCCGGATTCTGGGAGCTGATGCCGTGGGCATGTCTACCGTGCCCGAAGTCATTGTTGCCAATCACTGTGGCATCAAGGTATTCGGCATGTCAGTCATTACCGACCTGGGCGTAGAAGGAAAAATCGTTGAAGTATCCCACGAAGAGGTACAAAAGGCTGCCGATGAAGCTCAGCCGCGCATGACTACCATCATGAAAGAACTAATCAACAGATCATAACAAAAACTATGCACGAAAATAATCGAACTGAAATTGCAACCTTGGGCGAATTCGGACTGATCAAACACCTCACCCAAGACATCAAACTGGAAAACCCGGAAAGTAAATATGGCATCGGCGACGATGCGGCCGTATTGGAATTTCCGGAAAAGCAAGTGCTGGTAACGACCGACCTGCTTATGGAAGGAGTGCACTTCGACCTGGTCTACACTCCGCTGAAACATTTGGGATACAAATCAGCCATGGTCAACTTTTCGGATATCTATGCCATGAACGGAACGCCGAAACAGATCACGGTTTCTCTAGCCGTTTCCAAACGTTTCTGCATCGAAGATCTGGAAGACTTTTACGAAGGACTGAAACTTGCCTGCCAGCTTCATCATGTAGATATCGTAGGAGGTGACACCACCTCATCTGTTACAGGTCTCGCCATCTCGATTACTTGCATCGGCGAAGCACCCAAGGATCAGGTGGTCTATCGGAACGGAGCCAAGGATACAGACCTGATCTGTGTTTCAGGGGATCTGGGTGCTGCTTACATGGGACTCCAGCTCATGGAACGCGAAAAAGCCGTTTTCCAGGGAGAAAAAGATGTTCAGCCGGACTTTGCCGGAAAAGAATATCTGCTGGAACGCATTCTAAAACCGGAAGCGCGCAAGGACATCATCGAGGCACTGGCCAAGGCAGGTATTAAGCCAACAGCCATGATGGACATTTCCGACGGGCTTTCGTCTGAACTTATGCACATCTGTTCACAGAGCGGAACCGGTTGCCGGGTTTATGAAGAAAGAATCCCGATTGATTATCAAACCGCGGTCATGGCTGAAGAATTCAACATGAATCTGACCACGTGCGCATTGAATGGTGGAGAAGACTATGAACTTCTGTTCACAGTTCCACTGACGGCTCACGAAGCTGTTTCACAAATCAAGGATGTCAAAGTCATCGGACACATCACCAAAGCAGAACTAGGCTGCGCATTAGTTACCCGTGACGGAAACGAACTGGAACTCAAAGCGCAAGGCTGGAACCCGCTTAAACAATAACAGCTGTCAAAAAGGTGAACGATTGGAATCTTATTTTTCATCGTTCACCTTTTTTTCTGTTCATCTTTCATCGCATATTCCACTCTCCCATTTACATTAAACATCCAAAAACCAACTTTCAGCACCTTAAACTGCGTTTTTTCCTCCCAAAAGTTTGCACAATCAAAAATATTGCATACCTTTGCAACCGCAAACCAAAAGAGATTGGTGCCATAGCTCAGTTGGTAGAGCAAAGGACTGAAAATCCTTGTGTCCCCGGTTCGATTCCTGGTGGCACCACTTTGAAGAAAAGCAAAAGACAGTAAAATCCTGATTTCCAAGCGAAATCGGGATTTTTTGTTTTCCCCCGACACGCAAAAAACGGCAAAATATTACCGTTTGAGGTGGAGCAAAAGGTGGAGATAAAAGGTGGAGCAAAAATCTCCACCGAATTAGAGTCTTTCTCACTGATTTGCAATGTTTTGCGTATCAAGAAAACGTGGTCGGTTTCCTACTTTTGTCCAAACTAAAAACTGTAGGAAAAATGAAAAGAAGTTCATTCAATGTGCTTTTCTTCTTGAAGAAGACCAAGCTGCTGAAAAACGGAGAAGCATCCGTTTGTATGCGTATCACTGTAGATGGTACGCGAGTTGAAAACAACATCCGCAAAAGCATTGACCCGTCTCTCTGGAGTCAGGCTAAGGAATCCGCCAGAGGCAAAAGCCGCAAATCATGTGATCTGAATGCCTATATCGAAAATGCGAGAATCAAATTACATCAGATTTTTTGTGAGTTGGAAGAACAGAACCAGCCTATAACGGCACGTCTGTTACAGGAAATATTTTTCGGACAGGACAAAGAACCGGAAGCGGTACGCACCCTCATCGGTACCATGCAGGAGCACAATGACCAATGCCGTGCCCTAGTCGGGAAAGACTACGCCCTGATTACCGTTCGCCGTTATGAAAGCTGCAAGCGCTATCTTGCCGAACTTATCAGACAGAAATACGGAAAGGGTGATCTGCCGCTGGCGGGAGTCAACGGTGAGCTGGTACGTGCCTTTGAATTTTATCTGAAGACGGAAAAGGAATGTCAGCAGAATACCGTTATCCGTTATATGAAATGTCTGAAGAAAATTACCAATCTGGCACTGGCCAATGAATGGATAGCCAAAGACCCGTTTATCGGTATCAAGTTCCACGAAAAAGAAGTAATCCGTGAGTTTCTTACTATGGATGAACTGCTGACCATCTACCACAAGGAATTTTCTCTGGAGCGAATCACCGTAGTCCGTGATGTTTTTATTTTCGCCGCCTTTACCGGTCTGGCTTTCATCGATGTGCAACAACTTTCCCCTGAGCATATCGTAAAAGACAACAACGGAAACCTGTGGATCAGGAAGCCACGTCAGAAAACAAAGAACATGTGCAATATTCCGCTGCTGGATATTCCTTTGGAAATCCTGAGAAAATATGCAGATTATCCTGCCTGCAAAAAGAAAGGAGTATTGCTGCCTGTCCCCTGCAATCAGAAGATGAACAGCTACCTGAAAGAGATTGCCGACCTATGCCTGATAAAGAAGAACCTGACTACACACACCGCCCGCCACTCGTACGCCACATCTGTCTGTTTGGCCAATGGGGTAAGCATTGAGAATGTAGCCAAAATGCTCGGTCACTCCAATATCAAGATGACGCAGCACTATGCAAGGGTACTCGACAGTTCCATTCTGAAAGATATGAATAATGTAAGGGATGTACTTTCAAATTGTCTGTAGCTTATGAAAAGAGAAATTATCCATATAATGGAGGACGGCAGAATTGTTATTCCTGCTGTCCATCCTGATAAGATTCGTATGGACGAAGCCGAACTTGTCGGTTTGTTCAATGTGGTTGCACCGACCTTACGAGCAGCGAAAAGAAGAATATATAAACTTGAGATTTTGCAACCATTCACCGCAGAACAACGTATTCCGTTAAAAGAGGGGTATCAGGTAGTCTATAACCTGGAAATGATATTTGCGCTTGCCTTTCAGATTAATACTTATCCGGCACAACAATTACGTGAGTATATAATAAGCAGACTGTTCCAATCTGAAAAGTCAATGGTTATCTGCATGGTGAATGGAAATCATAAGTCATATCTAAAATGCTGATAAATATTGATTTCAGTGTTTCATGCGGATAATAAGCCGCAAATTTTGCGGTTAATTATCCACATATAATAATATAAAAATATACTCTCATAAAAATGTTCTAGATCTTTAATATTCCAATTAATTGTAACACTCAAAATAATAGAGTAATTTTACAAAATATCAATCAAATGTCATTATGGTAAAAAAGAATAGAAATATTTTAAGAAACAAAGGAAAAGGAATTAAACTCAATCAATTATTGAAATTATATAAACAATGTAAACATAAACATTGTCCCATTCTTATGCTTCACAAAAAACAACATTCATCAATGAATGAATGTTCTATTTTTAATTCAAGTGAAACAATAGAATATACATATCCACAAAAAAATGATGTTTTAATCAAGAAACCATCAGACTACAGTTCTTTGTCAATGGTAAGACAGAGCAATAATTTGAAGGAAATTTTAATACCAGAAGGATATTACACAATTGCCATCGATACTTTAATAAAAGCGCAAAATAGCAATAATAATATAACGAAAGATTCTTTAATTTTCCCAATCCTATTCTGTTTTAGGCATTATTTAGAAATAATAATGAAGGATACTATTAGAAAATTCAAAATAGCAAATAACGAAATTACACCTGAACAAATTGGCTATGACAAGGAACATAGCTTATTAACAATTTGGAATCAATTAAAAAAGTATATACAACAGACTCAAACAGTAGAATGTCAAGCCTTTGAGAAACTTATAAATGAAATAAATCGAATTGATAATAAATCATTCAGTTTCAGATATGCCTATGTTGGGACTAATAATAATGAAGAAAATATTAATCCAATATTCAAAAATGAAATTGATATCGATTTAGACAACCTAAAATCTGTTATGGAAAAAATGCACAATTTTATTGAAGGTATTTCGGAATTAACTTATCAAAATTAGTAGCAAATCAATCATCTACATTTTTTTGTATAAAATTCCTCTATTTACGAAATCCTGTATAGTAAGTACTTGTCATCCCCATGCCCGAAGATTTATAATTGTTCATCATACAAGCATAAAGGCTGTGTGACATCGGTTCATCCAGACCGGCACTCAGCCTTTATGCTTATCTTTTATTTACTACTCATATATGCTTCCCGATAACTCTCCTGAAGCATTTTCTCAATATCACTCTCCCGGTATAGGATTTTACCTCCCAACTGGTAATAGGATATTCTCCCTTCATTACGATAATCCTGAAGCGTGCGTCTGCTCAGTTTCAATTGTGCCGACACTTCCTTGTCGGTCAGATAGCGTTCACCACCCAGTACGGGACGGGTTCCGACCGCCAGATTCTCAATCCCGACCAGCATACGGTCAAGACTTCCCATGATACGGTGTACCCATTCTCTGCTGTCTGTTCTCAGTTCACTCATGTTATTATGGATTTAGTGGTTATTGTTTAACTGTTATATGTAGATACTAATTGAAAAGTGCGCCAATATTCCAGTTGAAAATTGCGCCACCATAGGATAAGTATAATGACCTTT
>OIET01001301.1_pt1 | contig 12056 bp, 9 predicted proteins | sample 1581871 | NCBI WGS metagenome assembly OIET01 (sample SAMN03279760, study PRJEB24777) | human gut metagenome | isolation source: fecal sample PR121 from 1 month old male Malay infant, vaginally delivered... | place: Singapore | collected 2005-09-16
CCCCAAACCCCACCCCCACCTCTTCAAAGACTTTTACGTTTATTGAATCCCTGTTTGCAGCGTTCCCTGAGGCAACAGAGTGGTGACTCCTTTGCCTGAAAAAAACGGTTTCCTTGGCGGTATAGCCCCAGGGAAACCGTTTTGAAGATATGAGGGAACCCTTCCCTTGCCGGGGCTGGACAGCTCCCGGAAACGCCTTTCTAAAAAGCCTCCCCGTACAGTGACGCGATCTCTTCGGGCGATGCCGGACGCGGATTGTTGGCGGGGCTTCCGCTGGCAACGGCTTCCCGCACCATCGCGTCGAGCTGGGCATCCAGCGCCTCGCGGGAAAGCAAGTCACGCAGCCGGGGGATATGCAGCTCACGCACCAGCCGGCTCACAATGCCGAGCCCGGCCCGCGCCGTTTCCAAAGGCGTTCCCGCCGGAACCACCCCCATCGCTTCCGCCAGCCGGGCATAGCGTTCCTGTGCGCCGGGAAGCGAAAACCTCATGATCGCCTCCAGCAAAACGGCGTTGCTCACGCCGTGCGGGATGCCGAACTTCGCCCCAAGCGGGCGGGCCATGCCGTGCACCAGCGCCACGGAACTGTTGGTAAAGGCAATGCCCGCCTCCAGCGAACCAAGCAGGCACTCGCGCCGGGCTTCGGCATCGTCCGGGCTGGCGAACGCCACGGGCAGGAACCGGGCGAGCCTCCCCGCGGCCCGCAAGGAAAAGTCGATGGTCAGTTTAGTAGCCTTGCGGGATACGCAGGATTCGATGGCATGGGTCAAGGCATCAACGCCCGTGGCCGCCGTCAGCGCCGGAGGCATACCGTATGTCAGCAGGGGGTCGAGGATGGCGATTTCCGGGACAAGATACATGGAAATGACGAGCAGTTTCTCGTGGGCGGCTTCCTCGGTGATGATCGTCGTTCCCGAAACCTCGCTCCCCGAACCCGCCGTCGTCGGAATGGCGATGATCGGAACGCCGGGATGCGGCACCCTGCCCACGCCCGCGTAATCCCGGACAGCCCCGCCGTTGGCGTCGAGCAGGCTCACGGCCTTGGCAACGTCGATGGGCCCTCCCCCGCCGCAGGCTACGATGGTCCCGCACCGTTCCCTTCGGAACAGGCCAAGCGCCTCCCTGACATGGCGGTCGGTGGGTTCGGACGGAATATCCGAAAAAACCGCGCCGAGCAGCCCCGCCTCACGCAAGGACTGGAGCACAGGTTCCACAACGCCTGAACGCCGCAGGAACGGCCCCGTGATCACGAGCGCCCGGCCCCTCCCCCACTGCCTGGCGAACAAACCCGTTGAAGCGGCTTTTCCCTCCCCAAAGACGATGCCTTTCGGCGAGAACCAGTTCCACATATTTCCCCCGTTTTCATGCCGCGGCCCTGACGTGCGGCACCGTTGTGCGAAGGGCTTCTCAGTGCTCGTGCGGTTTGTTGCCGAGAGGATGCACATGCATATGGGCATGAGCGTGCGACGGCGCGGCGTCCGTGAAATGCTGCCCCTCAACCGTCAGGTATTCGGAAGAGGTCTCCGCCAGGAAGTCCCAGTCGTGGGAAATGATGATACGGGCCGTGGGAAGGGTTTTCAAGACGCCGATGATCCGCTGCCGGGCTTCCGGGTCCAGCCCGTTGGTGGGCTCGTCGAGCAGCAGGGCTTCCGGCTCCATCACAAGGACCGTAGCCAGAGAGACCAGTTTCTTCTCGCCCCCGGACAGGCGGTGCGTCAGCCGGTTTTCGAACCCGGCCAGCCCGAGCCGCTCCAGCGTGGACGCCGCACGATCCCGGGCTTCGTCCTGAGTGCAGCCAAGATTCAGCGGCCCAAAGGCCACGTCTTCCAACACCGTGGGACAGAAAAGCTGATCCTCGGCGTGCTGGAGGACCAAGCCCACCTTGCAGCGCAATTCCCGAAAGTCCTTTTCCGTTTCCAGCGGACGCCCGTGAAAGAGGATACGGCCTTCCTGCGGTGCCGCCAGCCCCATGATCAACCGGAAAAACGTCGTCTTGCCGCTTCCGTTCGGACCGTACAAGCCGATCTTCCGGTCAGGGTACAGGGCAAAATCCATATCCCGGAAGACCTGCCGTCCTCCGGGATATGTGAACGAAATATGCTCCAGCGCGAAAATGGGCTCAGCCACGGGGAAACTCCAGATACAGATCAAAGGCCACGAGGCAAACCATGCACGCGAACGCCGCCACGGCGAACACGGCATCGCGGGATGTGGCCCGGAAAGCGGCCACGGACTGAAAACGCCCGGAAAAGCCGCGCAGGATCATGGCTTCGTAGACCCGCACGGAACGGTCGAAGCTGTGCACAAAGACCATGCCGAGCATGTTGCCGAAGGTACGGTACGTATGCATGTTGGTCTTGGGCGCGAACCCGCGCAGCCGCGCCGCGCCGTGCAGCTTGTGCCATTCATCGGCGATCACATGCAGATAACGGTACGTGAACAGAAACAGGAAAACCAGCTTGGACGGGAAGCGCAGCCGCTCCAGCGCATAGCCGATGGTCGGGGAATCCATCGTCGCCACCAGCGCGAGGAACGTCATGACGATGGCATTGGACTTGATGGTTACGAGCAGGGTCAGCAGCACCCCCGCGCGGCTGACCTCCAGCGGCCCCCACGCGGCGATAACGTCTCCGCCCGAGGTCAGGGGGACCGTCAGCCAAAGGAACGCAATGAACACATTGACCACGGCCAGCCGCCGGAGCACGGGCCGCATCGGCGGCCTGCTGAGGGCAAGGAGCAGCGCGGCCATGCCGAACCCGAACCATGCCGCCTCGGGAGTCCGCACCACGGCCAGGCACACGGCGCACACGAACGCCGCCACCAGACGGAATCTGGGGTCGACGGCGTGCACCAAAGAGCGCCCGTGGGCAAAGGGTTCGTCAAACATCAGGGCTGGCGCCTGAAATACGCCGCAACGCCGATCAGCCCGAAAATCCAGCCGATGCCCCCGATGATGTCCCGGAGGTTCGGACCGGCTTCCGTCTGCTCCGCAAGCATACGTTTGATGGGGGACAGTTTGGCGTCCAGTGCGGCGTCGACGATGCGCTCGATCTCGGCGGGCGTCGCGCCGCCGCAACCGGAGCGGCGGCAGAAGGCGCGGCCTGTCCGGCGACAAGGGAGGCCGGGGTAGCCGGGACTTCCGCAGCGGCAACAGCGACGGCCTTCGGGGTTCCCGAAGAAGCCAGCTCGTCGGCGGCCACGGTCCAGTCGTTCTGGTGCCCTTCCCCGGCGATGATCCGGATGTTGAGATCGTGCCCGGCCTCGCGGAGCTCCGCCGTCACCGGGAACCGGAACACCCCGTTATCATCGGTGGTTCCCTGCAACAGCAGCGCGCCGGTCGTTGCGTCAAAGACCTCCACGGTCCCCTGCTTGACCTTCTGGCTTCTGTTGAACCCACACTCGACCTGTACGGCATCCCCATCCACAAAGGCGAAGATATTCACGCGGTGCGCCGAAGCGAACGAGGCTCCGGCGAATACGAGGCACAACGCCATGCACCAAAGGCGAAACATACGCATATCGCTATTCCTTGGAAAATTGCAGGATTTCCGGGCGGACCTTGGCAATGAACGAAACCGCCAGCGCGGTGATCACGCCTTCCACGATCATGACGGGGATGTGCGCCAGAAACAAGATCTGTGCGGTACGGAGAAAGCCTTCAGCGCTGAAACTCAGCGACAGCGCCGTCAGCAGCCCGGCCCCGGCGACGGAGAGAGCCCCGCAGCAGAATGCGCCGACAATCCGCTGACGTGCGGATTTCAACAGCATGGGGCGGAACGCGTAGTAGCAGACGACCGCCGGAAAAGCCATATTGAAGGTATTCACGCCAAGTACGGTGATGCCGCCATACTGGAACAGGATCGCCTGAAGCATGAGCGCCACAAAAATGGACGGGAACGCCGCCCAGCCGAGCAGCATCCCGAGGAGCCCGTTCAGGATGAGGTGCACGCTGCTCGGGCCTATGGGCACATGGATGAGTGAGCCCACAAAAAAGGCCGCGGCCAGAATCGCCACCGTCATCAGCCTGTCGTAGTCCAGTTTCCGCAGCCCAATGACAATACCGGCCGCCGCCAGCACGGCTCCTGCCCCAAGGACCGCCGGGGAAAGCACCCCTTCCGAAATATGCATGGTTCACCTTCGATTTGTTTTACCGAGGAAGGAATTTGGGGAAAGGAGACGAAAACTTTCCGGAAAAAGTTTCACCCTCCCTTCCCCAAACCAGCCAGCGCAGAGCCCGGCCTTCCCTCTTCAAAAACGCTCGTCTTTACGAATCCCTGTTCCAGGCTTTCCCGAGTTCTCGAAACAGCGGAACGCCTGTTCCTCCCCTCCTGCACAATCCCTGCAGGCAGGGTGAATCGGAGAGCATGTCGGCAGGCGTTCACCACCCCCACTGCGGCACCCTCCCGCTTGTCTTTTTTTACTTCTTCACCGGGTCGACGAACTCGGCCCACAGCACGGCTCCAAGCTCGACATTCTTGGGCGTGCCGTCGTGATCAAGCTTCTCATCGGCGGTATTCAGCGCGGCGAAGCCCCACCAGCCCGCAAAAGGCACGGCATAGGTGAAGACGCCGTTGGCGTCGGCCTTCACGACCTGCGTCACCATATACTCGTTGGGCGCTTCGTACTTCTTATCCTTGTTGTACAGCTCGACTTCCACATCGGCGCCGGGCACGGGCTTGCCGTTCAACAGCACCTGCCCCTGAAACACATTGCCAGCATAATTGCCGAAGGGACGGGTCAGGGGAACGATTTCCGTCTTGAGCCCGGCGGGCTCATCCCAGCCTTCCTCTTCGCCGAACGCCGCCACATACGCCTTGGTGTAATGGACGATGTAGCAATCCTCGGCGGGCTCCCAGTACGGCTGCGGCTCCATGACGAACTGATAGACGCCGGGCCGCTTGATCGCATACTGCGCGGTCCAGCCGTCGTGATCCACGATTTTTTTGGCTTTGAGGCTGGGTTTCAGGTCTTCAGTCTTGCCATTGGCAATGACCTGCACCGCTTTCGGCTTGGCCAGCGGCATACCCTGCATTTCCATAGGATGGGTAAAGGACAGGTCCAGCGTGACGTCGGCGTCCTTCTTGTCCGTCACCGTGCCCGCAGAAGGGATGACCATGCCGAAGTGCGCAAGCGCAACGCCGGAAACGGACAGCATCATGATGCAACTCATCAGAAACGTTTTCCACATAACCGAATCTCCTTGTGTCGGGCCGACGGCAGCCAAAAGGGCACGCCTCACGTAAAACCATGAGTAACACAATACAAAGAAAAGTAACAACAGAGAATCGATGATTTTCGTCCTATATTTCTTTCACTTTGAATTGTATAAGAATCCATGAGCCAATCTGGGCCCGGAAACATCGTCTCCAAGACACATGCGCACCATGCGCAAAGCCATAGCACCCAATCCGCTCACGGAAACGGCTTCATGCCCATGCAGGCGCTCCCGCCGCCTTCGCTGCCCCGTTCCATGCCCTCGTACCCGCCGGAAAGAAAAAGAGAGGACCTTCCCAGATCCTCTCTTGATGACAATGCCTTTTGAAGTGCCTACTCGGGCTTCTTGGAGGGCCGGATGGTCATCACGGGGCACTTGGCGGACTTCACCACCTCATTGGCCACGGAGCCGAAGAACAGCCGATCCAACCCTTCGCGGGCGTGGGTTCCCATGACGATCATGTCGACGCCGAGTTCCTTGGCGATCTCCACAATCTTCTCGGCGGGGCGCCCTTCATAGATGAGCCCGTTGACGTCCATGCCGGGGAACTGCTTCTCCACGAAAGCATCCATATCCCCCCGGGCACGGGACCAGATGCTTCGCATCCCCTTGGCGATGTCCTCCACAGGGACTTGCAGGTTCTCATAAGCCGAACGCGACGAGACGACATAAATAGCCGAGATCGAAGCCCCCGAAAGTTCCGAGAGCATCTTCGCATATTCCACGGCAGGGTTGACGCTGTCCTTCAGGTCGACTGCGCAAAGGATCTTCTTCAGTTCCATGAGACGCCTCCAGCGTAACGAGTTGGACAATACAGGATTGTCTTTACACTACCTCCTGTTGCGCCAAAGTCAAGCCGGACGGATTTTCTAACGCTTTTCCTTCGCAACGGCGGTTCCCCGGCCTTCCCGGGCCTTCCGGTTGAACAGGCGGAAGACCAAGACGAAAAAGACCGGGACAAAGAAAATCCCAAGAGCCGTTGCCGCGAACGTGCCGCCCATGACGCCGGTCCCGATGGCATTCTGGCTTCCCGAACCCGCCCCGGTACTTATCGCCAGCGGCAATACGCCGATGAGGAAGGCCAAAGAAGTCATGAGGATGGGCCGCAAGCGCAACCGGGCCGCTTCCATCGCGGCGTCCGCGAGGCTCGCGCCCTGCTGGAACAACTCCCGCGCGAACTCCACGATCAGAATGGCGTTCTTCGCCGCGAGCCCGATGGTCGCCAACAGGCCGATCTGGAAATACACATCGTTGGACAGCCCGCGCGCGCTGGTCGCGACCAAGGCGCCCAGCACGCCGAGGGGCACGACCAAAATGACCGACAGCGGAATGCTCCAGCTCTCGTACAGCGCGGCGAGGCAGAGGAACACCACCAAGATGGACAAGGCATAGAGGAACGGCGCCTGCGAACCGGAAAGGCGCTCCTGAAAGGACATCCCGGTCCACTGGTATCCGATGCCTTCGGGAAGTTCCCCCATCAGCCGTTCCATCTCCAGCATGGCCGTACCCGAACTCATCCCGGCGGCGGCTCGGCCCTGTATCCGCACGGCGGACACGCCGTTGTAGCGCTCAAGCTGCATGGGGCCGTACGTCCAGCGGGCCTCGCCGATGGACGTGAACGGCACCATCTCGCCCTTGTCGTTGCGGAAGTACCATCTGTTGAAATCTTCGGGCTTCATGCGGAACGGCGCATCGGCCTGCACATACACCTTTTTGACGCGGCTGCGGTCCACGAAGTCATTGACGTACTTCCCGCCCCACGCCGCCGAAAGATCCGTGTTGATGGCGTCGAGGGGCAAGCCGAACGCCCCTGCCTTTTCCTGATCGATGTCAACTTCCAGCTGCGGGCTGTCGTCCTGCCCGAAAGTTCGGACGTTCCGCAGCAGGGGGCTGCGCCGCGCCAGCTCCATCAGCTGATCCCGCGCCGCGATGAGGGCTTCATGCCCAAGCCCCGCCTGATCCTGCAACTCGAAGTCAAAGCCGGTGGCGTTGCCGAGCGAGCGGATCGCCGGGGGCGCGGAGACGAATACACGGGCATTGATGATTGAGGAAAAAGCCTGATTCGCCCGGTCGATGATGGCCTGCGCGCGCCGCTCAGGATCTTTGCGCTCGCTCCAGTCGCGGAGGCGGATGTTCCCGCGCGCGGTGCTTTGCCCCTTGCCGCCCGATGCGCGCCCAAGGGTCAGCATCATGCCATGCACGTTTTCCTTTTCATTCTCAAGGAAATGGCGCTCCACCTGTTCCACGATCTTCAGGGTTTCCGTTTCCGTCGATCCCGGGCCGAGCTGGATTTCCACGGTCAGGATGCCCTGATCCTCGTTGGGCAGAAACGACGTGGGCATACGCCACAAGATCCAGCCCGCGCACACGAGCATGGCCAAATATATGACCATCATCCTGCCGCCGACCTTGATGATCCTGCCGACGGCCCCCCTGTAGGCCGTGGTCGCCCGGTCGAAACTCCGGTTGAACCAGCCGAAGAAGCCATGCTGCGAGGCCATGTGGCCGGGCTTCAGAAAGGTGGAGCACAATACGGGCGTCAGCACCACCGCCACGACGACGGAAAGGATCATGGCCGACACGATGGTCAGCGAGAACTGGCGGTAGATGGCGCCGACGGTGCCGCCGAAAAAGGCCATCGGCACGAACACGGCGGACAGCACCGCCGCCACGCCGATGAGCGCGCCGGTGATCTGGCCCATCGTCTTGATGGTGGCCTCGCGCGGAGGCAGCCCGTCCTCTTCCATGACGCGGGCCACGTTTTCGACCACGACGATGGCATCGTCCACAAGCAGGCCGATTGCCAGCACCATGCCGAACATCGTCAGCGTATTGATGCTGAACCCGAACGCCGCCATGACGCCGAACGTGCCGAGCAGAACCACGGGAACCGCCAACGAAGGGATGATTGTGGCCCGGAAGTTCTGGAGGAACAGGTAGATGACCGCGAACACCAGCACGATGGCCTCAAGCAGGGTCTTGACCACCTCGATGATGGAAATCTTGATGAACGGAACGGTATCGTAGGGCGACACCACTTCCACGCCGTGCGGGAAATAGGGGCGCATGTCCTCAATGAAGGCCGCCACCGCATTTGACGTGTTCAGAGCGTTGGCGTCCGAAGCCAGTTTGATGCCTACGCCCGCCGCGGGCTTGCCGTTGTAGCGGGCCGACGATGTGTAGCTTTCCTGCCCCAGTTCCACACGGGCCACGTCCCGGAGGCGTACGGCGGAGCCATCGGGATTGACGCGTAGCAGGATGCGCTCGAATTCCGGAACGGACGTGAGCTGTTTCTGCGCCTTGATGGTGACGTTCATCTGCTGCCCGTCCCGGATGGGCTTGCCGCCGACTTCCCCGAGCGAAACCTGCTTGTTCTGGGCCTTCACCGCATTGATCACGTCGGACGGCGTCAGGCTGTATGAGAGGAGCTTCGAGGGGTTGAGCCAGATTCGCATGGCATAGGGCGCGCCAAACAGGGACACTTCGCCCACGCCGTCCACACGGCTCAGGGGGTCAAGGATGGTGGAGCCCACAAAATCGCACAGGTCCGCCGCGCTCATGGAATCGTCGGACGACACGAACGCGTACATCTGAAGGAAGCTGTCCGCCACCTTGGTTACGGTGATGCCCTGCCGCGTCACTTCTTCCGGCAGGGACGAAGTGGCGAGCTGGAGCTTGTTCTGCACCTGCATCTGCGCCACGTCGGGATTGGTATCGGGATCGAAGGTGAGCCGGATGGAGACCTGCCCGGCGGCGTCGCTGGTGGAGTTGATATACAGCAGGCCGTCGATGCCGTTCAGTTTTTGTTCGATGACCTGCGCGACCGTGTCCTCAAGCGTCTGAGCCGAGGCCCCGGAATATTTAGCCGTGATGGTGACCACCGGAGGCGCGATGCGCGGATACTGCTCCACGGGCAGGCGGAATATCGAAATCCCCCCAGCCATCATGATCAGGATGGCGATAACCCACGCGAACACCGGGCGGTCTATAAAAAAACGTGCCATAAGTTCTCTATGAAGTTATATGGTTACATACGGGACTTTTTCAAAAAAGAGGATAGGCGCTCTCAAAAGCCTTCTGGTGGCCTTCTCTTTTCCTCAAGGGAAGCTTTCATCCTCTGCTGGCCGAAAAAAGGCCGTTAAGGGAAACCACCGGGAAACGCCTGCCGACGGGAGGTTCCCCGTATCACCAGACTGTTATTGATTGTTCAAAAACCGTTGGCGGCGGGGAGATATGCGGAACGGGAGTCAAGTCCCAGCCGGCCCTCCAGAACCCCAGAGGCCCACGAATAGGACAACCAGCCCTTTCCCGGCCCCCTCCGACTTCCCCGCTATCCTTCGCCCCTGATCTTCACGCTCATGCCGGGACGGACGTTCTGCCCGCCTTCAACAATGACGCGGTCTCCGGGCTTCAAGCCGGAAAGCACCTGCCACGAATCGCCCACGGTACGGCCCACGTCGACAAGCCGGACGTCCACCTTGCCGCCGCCGTCCACAAGGAGCACGGAAGCCTGCCCCTTCGGATCGCGCCGCAGCGCCCGCTGCGGGACCAGCAAGGCGTTTTCGTCCACGCCCTCGGCAATGACCGCGCGCACGTACATGCCGGGCAACAAAATATGTTCGGGATTGGGGAACAGGGCGCGCAGGGACACCATGCCGGTGCTTTCGTCCACGCTGACGTCCGTGAACTGCAAGCGGCCCTCATGCGGATACATGGCGCCGTTTTCGAGTTTCAGGCGGACAGGCGCCTCCTCGGCGGCGGAACGCAATTCCCCATTGGTGAATTGAGCGCGCAGCCGCAGCAAATCCTGACTGGACTGGGTGATATCCACATACACCGGATCAAGCTGGCGCACGGAGGTCAGCGCCTGCGCCTGATTAGCGGTCACCAGCGCGCCGGGCGTGAACGCCGACTTGCCGATGCGCCCTGAAATGGGGGAACGGACTTTGGTGTATTCCAGATTGATGCGGGCGGTCTTCACGGCGGCGCGGTTCACCGCCACGTCCGCCTCGGCCTGCTTGAACGCGGCCTGCGCGTCGTCATACTCCTGCTTGCTCACCGCCTTGATCGCCAGCAGCTCACGGAAACGCTCCGCCTTCAGCCGCGCCGGGGTGACGTTGGCTTCGGCCTTCATGAGCGCGGCCTGCGCGCTGTCCAAGGCGGCCTCATACGTGGCGGGATCGATCTGATACAGGGCCTGCCCCGCCTTCACGTCGGCGCCTTCGGTAAACAGACGCTGCTGAAGGATGCCGCCGACCTGCGGCCTGACTTCCGCCACCTGAAACGACGCGATGCGCCCGGCAAGGGCCGTCGTGTAGACTTCCCGCCGGGGCTCCAGTTTGATTATCACGACTTCGCGCGGACCGGAGGAACCCGGGGCACCCTTGCCCCCTTCCTCACAGGCCAACAGCATCAAAGACAACAACATACACAGAACGGCCCTCGTCAGGGCTCTCGGGTAGCTCATAAAAAGGCTCCTCGGCATCCTGCCGATATACGGCACGGCAAGTTACGGGGTTCTCCAGGGTCCCATTTTTCGTCGGGACGGGGGTAGTGTAGCAAGAGACGCAACAATGAAAAAGCCCACAATCCCGGGGGGTCCCGGAAAAATGTGGGGCTTTTTCCACCCCGGGGGCCCACGGGTCAGCGATTCCGGACCGTTGCGCCCTGTTTTCTTCCCGATCCGTGCCGCAAAAAAAGATGACGCGGAATCGCCCGCGCCATCTTTAGCTTACCTGTTTGTCTTTTTCATGAAATCGATCACGGCGTATCGAAAAAGACCGCCAGCTCGTCACGGCCCGACGCCACGCCAAGGGCCAGCATAAGCTTGAGCCGGGCCTTGGGCCCGCTGGTCTCGCCGCCGAGAATCCCTCCGGCCTCCAGCACGGTTTTGGCCCCGCCCTCGTAGCCGTACACGTCGAGCACGCGCCCGGCTATGGTCCGGGTGGTGATGACCACCGGAATCCCTTTCTCCACGGCACGGCGGATGCCCGGCAATGCGGCGGGCGGCACGTTGCCCCGGCCGAAAGCCTCAAGCACGAGCCCTCTGACGTTCCGCTCCACCAGAAAATCGATCAGCAGCGAATCCGAGCCGCTCGCCAACTTGATCAAGTGTACGTCCTCCACCAGCTCCGGCGGACGGATGGATTGCCTGCCGAGCGTATTGCGGCGGAAGACCACGCGGTCGGGGTCCACATAGCCGAGCGGCCCCCAGAACGGCGAAACGAAAGTTTCCGTATTCGCGGAGTGGGATTTCACGACCTCGCGTGCGGCGTGGATTTCCTCGTTCATGACTACAAGCACGCCCTTGCCCCGGGCTTCGGAACTCGCCGCCGTGCGCACGGCGCACAACAGGTTCACCGGTCCGTCCGGGCTGATCTCCGCCGCCGATCGCATTGCTCCGGTCAGACAGACCGGCTTCTCGCTGTTGTGCACGAGATCCAGCAGATACGCGGTTTCCTCCAGCGTATCCGTGCCGTGCGTGATCACGACGCCCAGAATGTCCTCATGGCGGAGCAGTTCCTCCACCTTGTTGCCGAGTTCGAACATCCGTTTCGGCGTCATGTGCGGGCTTGGGATATTGGAAAATTCCATGACCTCAATGGGGCACGCCTCGCGCAGCCCCGGGACGGAAGCCACCAGATCCTCGCCGCTCACCGCGGGCACGATGCCGTGCGCCGGGTCAAGCTTCATGGCGATGGTTCCGCCCGTTGTCAGTACGATTACTTTTTTATTATCCATGTCGCTCTTCTTGGAAGGCGAAAAAGGAAGGGATACTTGGAGGAGGGAGGAAGGCCCTTTCTGGAGAAAGGGCCTTCCTCCCTCCTCCAAACCTCCTCCC
>OIET01001307.1_pt1 | contig 11984 bp, 10 predicted proteins | sample 1581871 | NCBI WGS metagenome assembly OIET01 (sample SAMN03279760, study PRJEB24777) | human gut metagenome | isolation source: fecal sample PR121 from 1 month old male Malay infant, vaginally delivered... | place: Singapore | collected 2005-09-16
CCCGCCGCACCGATGCGGACCCGGCGAAGGCCCGCGAACGGCTCGCGCAGTTCCCCGCCCAATTGCAGAACCACCCTGTGCTGGCGAGCGTACGGCGCGAGATCGAAGCCGTCGAACGCTCGTCCGTCGGCCGACCCTACATGGACCTCACGCTGAAAGACGCCGACGGAGAGACCGTCGCCCTCTCGTCGCTCGCAGGACCCGGCCGCTGGGTGCTGCTCGACTTCTGGGCCACGTGGTGCGGTCCCTGCTGCCGGGAAATCCCCTACCTGAAAGAAGCCTATGCCGCATTCAGCGGACGCGGATTTTCGATCTACGCGGTGTCGATCGACCACGATGCGGCACGCTGGCAGCGGTTTCTCGCCGAAAACGACCTGCCGTGGACGAACGTGCTGTCCCCCGGCTGCGGCAAGCAAAGCCCTGCCGCAGCAATGTACGGCATCCGCTTCATTCCGTCGAATTTCCTGATCTCGCCCGACGGCGTGATCGTCGCCCGCAACCTTCCCGGCAGGCAATTGCAGTCCCGGCTGGAGGAATTGATGAAATAGCGTCATTTTTTAAACGACTGATAATCCGAACGATGGCATAACACCCGTCGTCCGGATCATCTTTTTTACTAAATTTTTTAAGCAATTATTTGCGTGTTTCGGATTTTTGCCCTACATTTGCATTCGCAATTCGGCACCGTAGCTTAATTGAATAGAGCATCTGACTACGGATCAGAAGGTTACAGGTTTGAGTCCTGTCGGTGTCACTCTTAAAATCAACCACTTACAGCAATGTAGGTGGTTTTTTCGTGTCTTGTTTTCAGCCCGTTTTCCGTCGGTTTACGCAGTTTGTGTAAACCAATGTGTAAACCGAATTTTCCCGATGAACACGACAATCGAGGCGGTACTCTACACATCCAAAACATTATCCAACGGTCAGCATCCCATTATGTTACGGCTGACGAAGAACCGAAAACGAAAGTACATCAGCCTGCACATTTCTCTCGCTCCGCAATACTGGGACGCCGAAAAGTGTAAACCGCGCCGTAACTGTCCCGACAAAGAGCGCATCGAAGCCCTTATCCAACAGAAAACGCAGGAACTCCAAAGTCAGGTCATGGATTTCAAAACCAGCGATAAGGAGTACACGTTGAACACGCTTGTCGAAAAGGCATCCCGCAAGGTCGTGCGCCAAACCGTCGGCGAATATCTGAACGACTACATCGACCGCCTGCTGGCTGAAAAACGGGTAGGCAACGCCAAGACCTTTCAGGAACTCCGCACCTCGCTGACGAAATTCTGCCGTTCGCTGGACTTTTATTTTATAGACATCGACGCCGAGTGGCTGAAACGGTACGAACAATGGTTGCGGGTGGAACGGCATTATTCCGACAACTCCATCGGCATTCGTTTCCGTTCGTTGCGAGTACTCTACAATAGCGCAATCACCGACGGCCTAATCAAGAAAACGGACTACCCTTTCGACACGTTCAAAGTGAGCCGATTCAAGGAAGCCACGGCCAAACGGTCGCTGACAAAAGAGGATATTCGGCGGATTATGGATTGCGAGGTACGGACGCTGACCAAGTACCCCAAACCGTTCCTGCAACTGGCAAAGGACTTGTTCCTGTTCAGCTACCTGTCGTGCGGCATCAATCTGACCGACATTCTGCACATCCGCTATGCCGACATCGTGGACAGGCGACTGGTTTTCAACCGTCAGAAAACGGGTAAACTCCTGTCGTTCCAACTCCAACCTGCCGCCCTCGACATCCTCGACAAGTACCGCCAACCGAACGCACATCCGCAGGATTACATTTTCCCTGTTTTAAGGCGTTCTGTTCACGTTACGGCACAACAGCAGTACGGACGGGTGCAACGGACGAACAAGCGGATAAATCGCTATCTGAAACTAATCGGCGAGCATCTGCACCTGCCTATCACGCTCACGACATACGTTGCGCGGCACTCGTTCGCAACTGTGCTGAAAAGGTCGGGAGTTTCGACATCCATCATCAGCGAATCGCTGGGGCATAGTTCGGAAAAGATTACGCAAATCTACCTCGATTCGTTCGAGAACTCACAGATAGATGCGGCCATGCAGAATTTATTGTGAGGAGGTGACAAGGTTTGAAAAAAGGTCTATCTTATAGCCCCCGAAACCAAGTTTGTCACTACCTTTTAAGGGATTATCCGATTGCATCGGGTAGTCCCTTTTCTTTTTTCTGCGGTCGTCGGTTGCGACAGAAAGCGAAATTTTGTAAATTCGTCTTTATAAAGACACTCCTATGCAAGAAGAACAAACCTTTTACCCCGTAACGACCGAATATTTCACCGCTTGCCTGCCCTTACTGGAAAAATATTTCGGCATCACGGCAGGCTATTTCAACAAAGAACTTTCAAATGCCAAATGTCTGATACCTCACCGAGAGGGTAATATCGTAAAGTACAGCATTAAAGAGGATTGCAATCTGGTTTTGCCGTTTCGACACCTCGAATGCCATGATTTGTTGTCGCTTATCAACTCTTACGGGACAATTACTCCGATAATAGAGGAAGCCCTATTGCTTGTGGCCTACTGCATCCGCGAACGGCAGATTGACAAAAACGAATACAATGACCTTGTTCAGTTTCATACTTGGGACATATACCAAAGCGAATGGGCGCACCTATTGCTTTTTATGGAGCAAATGGAGACACGGACACTTAAAAGCAACAAACAGACCGCCATCACAATTCGCACCAATAATGGGGAAGCGGAACAGATTTCTATTCCAAACAGCAATAACTGGTTATTCCGTCTGATTAAAAAGGAACTTGCAAGCTATTTTCCCGAAGTACAGACAGCCGAGGAAGCACGGCAGGATATTCAACGGCGCAAACCGTCTGCGGGGCGAGAAAAGAAGAATGCCATCTATTCGGCAGTTGCATACGGCATTTACCGAATGCTCCATGAAGAAAACGCAATCCCCAGCCAGCCCAATATGCCGAACGAATTATGCCAACTCATTCACGACTATACACGCGTCACGGGTTGTTATCCCAATAATAAAGGAGAGAGCGGCAAATACGACCCGAAAGTAATCCGCGCCGACCTTGCCGCCTATCTGAAACGATCGGCTATGAACCAAGCACCACGATTCAGACCGATACCATTGCAAAGACAGGTTATCATGCAGGATTTTGATTTTCCGCTATTGGACTGATCGGACTATATAATCATACCATTTAAGGGAGCCGTTTATCGCGGTTCCCTTTCTTTTTTCTGCCAAAAATCTGCCAGTGTCATGACACCTGCCATTTTGTCATAACAGACAGATTTACAATATTTTCCCTGACATATTTTGCAATATTTTCGACAGCAAAGGTAATGAATAGGTCAGTTTTCGCTGGCTATTATTTATATTTCGCCAAGGCACCAAAGGTCGGATTTATGCAGGTTCAATAGCCAGAATCCGCGAATAAAGCGTACGGTTATTCGAGAGATTCGGGGAGTAGCCGACAGCCCGAAAGAGGCGGCAACAAAACTTAATAAAAAAGATAACGATTATGAAAACGCTTGCAAACATCAACGACAATATTAACATCAAATTTAATAAAACTATGACTACAATTTCAGAAAATGCGGAATCGCAGCAGGTAGCTGGGAACCGCGCAGAGGAGATGATGGCCTCGGCAATCGCACACGAGGCAAAGATGGCGGAAATCAAAGCCGCCGAGGAGCAGGAGGAGAAAATGAATCTTCGCATTATCAAAATCAAACCCGCAGGGAATGCCAAAATGTTCCGCACGCTGGCGAAAGCGATTGCGGCAGGGGCTACCACCCTGATCGTGACCACCCGTGTAGACGTGGCTGGATGCGGCTACGTGTGGTTCGGAATCCGTAAGGGTTACACCGAGTTGGACGGGAAGCTGTTGCTCAATGCCCAAATCTGGAACTACCTGATGGCGTTCCTGATGGGTAAGGAGTTGCCCGAAGTAACGGAGTTTGAACCCGACCGTGAAATCTGCTGTCAGTCCGAGTGGCTGGCAGAGGTGGCCGCCGAGGTGGAGAAACTGACCCCGATCACCTCCGAGGAGTACAACGAGAGCGAGGAGGGAATCGGCTACCTTGCCAAAAAGTACCACTTTTCCAACGGCAAAGTCGTAATGCCTGCCGAGGCAATGGAGGACATCACCGACCTGCTGAACTAAACTGCTGAACGAGGGGAGCGGGTTTCACCGCTCGCTCCCCAAGTTTTTTTAACTACAAATCAAATTATTAGATGAAGATTGAATATATCACAATAGATGCAGGCCAGCGGTTCGACGCCGTGATGCCCGAAATACCGACCAACTCGATCATCAACAAGACCGTCACGGGATGCGGTGCGACCTATGCCGAAATCAATGCACCCCGACACTCCGTCATCATCGAGCCGAATGTTCCCGTTATCGAGGGCAAGATGAAAAAGCACCCGCAGATACTCGGCGTGTTCGAGGGCGTAACGACCGAGGACATCATCGACTTTCTGAACACGAACTACAACGACGGCTACCTGAAAATCATGACCACGCCCGAAAGTTTCCCCAAAGTCCGCTCGGCGATGGTGCAGACGCATACGGATATGCACGGTGAATGGTTCATGCTGTTCGACGAGTGCGAACGCACGATACAGGATGCAGGCTACCGCGGCTCTATCACGCTCCCGATGGATGATTTTTTCCGATGCAAACAAAAGGCGATGGTTTCCGCGACGCCGATCATCCCGTCCGATCCCCGTTTCGAGCAGCAGGGATTTACGATGAAGATACTCCGCCCGACCTACGACCACAAGCCGAAAATGTTGCTCATACACACGAACAACACCGTCGGCTGGGTGCGTACCCTTATGGGACAGGTAAAAGGCAAAGGGCATCCGCTCTGCATCTTTCTGAACTCGACCGATACGATCCACCGCATGATCTGCACCTATAAGATCGAGAAACGGTGCAAGGTCTTTTGCAGTTACGAGAGTGTGAAGAAACTCCGCAAGCGGGATTTTTCGCGGGCTTACTCCTCGCTCGAAGAACTGGATGAAATCAACTTTTTCACGAGCCGTTTCTTTTCGGCGGTGGACATCGAACTGCCGACAACAGCCTGCGTGCTGATCGTAACCGACCTTTCGTTTGCGGCGCACACCGTCATCGACCCCACGACCGAAGCCGTGCAGATCGTCGGACGCTTCCGCAACGGCGTGGAGGATGCCGCGCATATTTTCAGCACCAACAAGGAGATGCCCTGCAAATCGCGGGAGGAGATCGCCACGAGGTTGGAGGAGTGCGAAGCGGTCTACAAACAAGTCCTGCAAATCGAAGCGTCGGGGGCGGGTTGCGATACCCGTGCGCAGGCGTTGGAGGGAATGGACTACAAACGGTTCATGAACGCCGACGGAACGCGCAACTGGTTCATGTGGGACAACGCCTACGACGACGAGCGGATAAAGCAATACTACACCGACGCCGAACTGGTGCGGGAGGAGTACGCGAAAGCATTTCACACGGATTGCGCCGAACATATCTATCCGTTGTCGGACTGCGACCGACTGCAACGCATAAATCCCCGACTGAAAATGAAAGACTTGTTCCGCGAAATCGTGCGGCAGTTGGAGATACTGGAACAAAACCGAACGTGGAATGAATACTACTTTCTGCGCGAGGAGATTCAAAGCCAAGTGCCGATGATGGTGGATGCCTACTACGCCCTCGGAGCGGCAGAGATCGAGCGGCACAACTACAACATGAACGCAATCGGTAAACAGATACAGGAAAACGAAAGCCAACAACTGCTGACCTCGGAAAAAGTTTGCGGAGAGGTGTACGACCGACTGAAAACGGGCGACAAACTACCCGTGTGCGCCGTCAATCGTTTTATGAACGACCTGATTATGCGGTTCGGCATCCCCTACCGCAAAAAAGTGACGGCAAAGATGATCGGAATCTATTTCGAGTACAGGGATGTGCGCACCAACAAACAACGGTTCATCGAATTGGGAAAGCGAATCATATAGCCCGTAACGGGTGAAAACAGGTCGGTGACAAACTTTTGAAAAGGGTCTATAAAAGTACCTTTTTCGGAATTCCTGTCACCCGATCACCCACTCCCCGCGGCGTGTAGACCCCACCCGTTTGAGCCTGCCCGACTTGGTGAGTTTCTGCAAATGATATTTCACGCCGTCGGGTGAGATTCCGACAACCTCGGCCAGCTCCGCCCGCGTAATGCTGGGATTGCGGGCGATGGCTTCCAAAATAATTTCTTGGGTAGTCTTTCGGGTAATTTCTTGGGTAGTGAGCGTTTCGGCGATTACCCCCAAAATAAACTCGACGAAAGGCGTGCAACCCGCTTTACCGCCACTTACGGCAATCGCCTTATAATACTCCTTTTGATACTTATATACAATGTTTTCGATAGGCAGGTTTTTGAAGATAGGCCGCCACCTGCTCAAAATCAATGTCTGCCACAATCGCCCCGTGCGACCGTTACCGTCCGCGAACGGATGGATAAACTCGAATTCATAATGAAAAACGCAACTTGCGATCAGCGGGTGTTCATCCGTGGTGCGCAGCCACTCGAACAGATCGTTTACGAGAAACGGCACACGTTCGGCATCGGGCGCATAATGGATAACCGTTTTCCCCGACACCACACCCGCACCGCCTTTGCGGAAACAACCGATTTCGTCAATCAATCCCGCCTCCATTGTGGCGTGCACCTTTAACAGATCATCAACTTTACAGGGGTCGAGCATATCGAGCAACTCATACGCTTTAAGGGCATTGCGCACCTCCTGTACCTCGTTAATAGGAGCAACAACGGGTTTTCCCTCCAATACCGCCGTGACCTGCTCCGTCGAAAGCGTGTTGCCCTCGATAGCCAGCGTGCCGTGAATCGTTTTGATTCGATTGACACGATGCAGACGCAGATTTTCGTGCGCATAATAGCCGCCGATTGCTTCGCTGATTTGTGCAACTAAATTCGTGATCTTCGGCGTAATGGTGTAAGGCGGTTTATAGGACATGATACACTTGCTTTTCGGCAAAGATAACGATTCTTTCTTTTATAGGGTAGTTTTGGGTAAATCTATTTATCATCCATTCCCCACATCGTGCGATTTATGCCGAAACTACCCCGCAACCAAAAGGTGACAAACTTTGTGAAAGGGTCTATAAAATATCCTTTTCTGAAAAGGTTGTCACTCGCAGACAAACAAACCGAGATACCCCGACCGAGCGGACAATCCCTATTTTTCACCCCTCCCCCTTTTCGGCTGGAAAACCGAATTTTTATCTATCCCATTAATAGGATTCCACATAAAACAGACCACCCCCTATTTATGCCCGAAACCATATAACAGCATAGAATTATTTGCATTATATAGAATCGGAAAGCTATTCTTACATGGAGATATGCCGCCCTTTTTAGTTGGTTATGAATGGAGTTATCTTTTTACAAGTAATGGGGAATAACTCTAAACTTTACAGACCATGAAAACATTAAATGAAAGGGCGACAGAAATTCTGAAAGCCTTGTTAGCCGTGCGGGCTTACAGAATCGACCACGGGAACGGAGTTTACACACGCTTACGTGCCGCAATGATTGGGCGCAATGGAAAGTACAACCTTATTTCGCTGGTAGAATACTACGAATCTAAAGGTAAACTTGCGCAGAATACAGAAATGAATTTTGCATTTGACACAAGTACAAAGCAATTTATCCCGTACTATTACTGCAACAAAACTCTCCGCATTGAATCGCATAGTGCATACCCGACAGAAAACGGAATGGAGAATTGCGCCGAGGAACGACAGGCTGACCACACAAATTTTGCAAACCGATGGCTAATACGCATGAACTCGCAACAACCGATTATATGAATGCGCAACGAATAGTACAGAATTGTGTTTTGAAGAATCAAAGCACGGTTATCGAGGAAATGATACGGGCAAACCTTATTTCCGAAGAATATCTTTATCCGTTCGTGGATGATGTCATGGAATGGTGGCTGATTGATTCTTGGCTGGCCGAACGACTGAAAGAGCAAGGCGAGGTTATCATCGAGGAATACGGTTGCTTCTGGTGGGGCAGACAATCCAGCGGGCAGGCGATTTACATGGACGGCGTAATACAAGAAATTTGCGGGAACGATTAACCCAACTTACAACTAACAAAGTTTCGATTCCATACTCCCTGCTATTGGATAGAAACTTTGTTTTCAAGAACTTTGCACAATTAAATACGGCAACAGCACCCGAAAGGGCAAGATGTTTTGCAATTTCCGCCGAATATGCTACTTTTGCAGTAACATATTGAATACACGGAAAGTGTAGCTTGTTCTCGTTAAGCGAATCTGACAGTTCAAAAGACAAGAGAATAGGCGAACATCTACCGCGTCATATCCTTACGGATAGGCGTGGGGCTGTTGCTTATTATATTGTCAAGGTTTTGTCAGAACCCGCTTAACTATAATAGGCTTTCAGTCCTGCGCTTTCTTTTGCACATAAGCCACTATCGAGGGACGGATAGTAAGATTTGAAACACTTGTTCAACTTAAATAAATCTTACTATGAAAAAACTATTGGCCTTTGCCGCATTATTTGCGGTGGTTGCGCTCACATCGTGTAAATACGATGATGATGACCTTTGGAACAGCGTGCACGGATTGGAAAACCGTGTCGCAAAATTGGAGGAACTCTGCAAGCAGATGAACACGAATATTTCATCGTTGCAAACCATCGTAACAGCATTACAAAACAACGTCTATGTTACGGGAACTACACCTCTTATGCAAGACGGTAAAGAAATCGGTTATACAATTACTTTCAGTAAAGGTAATCCTATTACCATTTATCACGGCAAGGACGGACAAGACGGTGAAGATGGGACAACACCCACCATCAGCGTAAAGAAAGATACTGATGGTGTCTATTATTGGACGTTGAACGGTGAATTTATCGTGGTCGATGGTGGAAAAATCCAAGCCGAGGGCACAAACGGAACCAACGGCACGACCCCGCAATTCAAAATCGAAAATGATTATTGGTTTGTTTCCTATGATAACGGAGCAAATTGGACGCAGTTAGGTAAGGCCACAGGTGAAGACGGCATTGGTGGCGATTCCATGTTTTCGGGTGTGGATTATGAAACCAGCACCGACTATGTAATTTTCACTTTATCGAACGGTACGCAAATCAAACTACCCACATGGTCAGCTTTTGAAGCCTTACAGCGTCTTTGCAACGAAACGAATACCAATCTTTCGGCATTACAGACAATTGTAACAGCACTCCAAAACAACGATTATATTACGAGTGTAGACCCGCTGACCGAGAACGGCAAGGTAGTAGGTTATACGATTAAGTTTGCCAAGAGCAACCCGATTGTGATTTACAACGGCAAGGACGGTGCGGATGGTGTCGATGGCAACACACCCGTTATCGGAGTGAAGAAAGACACGGACGACATCTATTATTGGACGCTGGACGGTGAGTTTATCGTTGTAGATGGTCAGAAGATAAAAGCACAAGGGACAGACGGTAATAATGGCACGGATGGTTCAGACGGAGTTACGCCTAAACTCGAAATTCGAGAGGGCTATTGGTGGATTTCCTATGACAACGGAACGAATTGGACGCAATTAGGCAAAGCTACGGGAGAGGACGGCAAGGATGCAGATAGCATCAAAATCACGCAGGATGAGAACAATGTTTACTTTGAATTGGCAGATGGTACGGTAATCACGATTTCCAAAACGGGACAATCGGTAGACCCGAATATTATTCAGTTCGCAGATGAAAATGTAAAGAAACTATGTGTGGGAATGTGGGACACTAATGGAGATCTTGAATTATCCTATGACGAAGCCGCAACGGTTACATCACTTGGCACAACATTCACAGGAAACTCGGAAATTCAGATTTTTAATGAATTGAAACACTTTACAGGTTTGACAGTTCTTGATGATGCATTCAGCGGCTGTTCCAATCTATGGAAAGTGACGATTCCTGTAAATGTAGAGTCGATGACCTTTAATAATTTCAAGGGTTGTGTTTCATTGAAAACAATAACTTTTGAGAAAGGTTCAAAATTAAAAGCTTTCACAGGGGGACATGATAATAATTATAAGATTTTGGGTGCCTTTTTAGACTGCAAATCCTTAACTACTATTGAGATTCCTGCAAGCGTAGAAAGCCTTGGAACAGCTTTCAAGGGTTCATCATTGAGAACAATTACTTTTGAAAAAGGTTCAAAATTGAAATCTATCACAGGAGGTTATCAGAACAAAGATAATTATTTGGGTGCCCTTTCAGACTGCAAAGCTTTAACCTTCATCGAGATTCCTGCAAGTGTGGAAACGATTGAAATTGCCGCATTCAAAGGTTGTTCATCATTAGAAATGATTACGTTTGAGAAAGGTTCAAAATTGGAATCTATCTCAGGAGTTCGTGATTTAGGAGCCTTTGATGGGGCAATAAATCTTACGACCGTTGATATGTCTGAATGTACGCAAGTCAAAAGAATAGATGAATACACTTTTTATGGCAATTCCAACCTTCGATTATTCAAAATAGGTACAGAAATACCGCCGACATGTAAAGATTATACTTTTTACAACATTAATCCTTATTCGGTGCTGAAAGTGCCGTCAGGATGCACTGATGCATATAAAAAAGCAACAGGATGGAAAAAATTTGCAAGCATTACGGGATTAGATGAATAAAAGCATTTCGGCATTATGGAAAATAAAAGTAAAAATACGTCTGAAATATCTCAATGGATTAATGACTATTTACACGTTTCTGTCGATACCGAGGAATATGTGGAGGTGCGAAATTTCTTAATATTATGGAATTTATTTGAAGCGAAATGGTTTGATTGCGATTTTGGAAAAAACAAAAGCAATATAGATAAAATACGTTTAGCGTCCGACCTCGTTAGTACAACTATACAATATCTGCAACATCGATATATAACAAATGGTTCTACAAACGAGCGATTCATGAGATTGCGATTGAGAAATAATGATGATACGACCTCTATTCAGCGTGTTTTATTAGGGCGAACCAATAATTCATGTGATATTATTAAAGCCATCATCATGATTATTTACAGATACCGTAACAATCTATTTCATGGAGAAAAAGCCATCGCATCATTGCCGATACAAAAGGATAACTTCATCTATGCGAATAAATTTTTGATTGCTTGCCTTGAAGCAACAAAATAACAAAGGTTTCTAATAGTGACAGACTTTGTGAAAAGGTTAATTTATAAGACCCTTTTGCAGAGTTTGTCACTTTCTTGTTTTGTTTATTCCACTAATAACCTTATCTTTATAAAGATAAATAACAATTAAATTTTAGCTAAAATGAACAGATACAAACAACCTAAAACAGCATGAAAGACCGACGCATGAGAGGATAAACAGATAATCCAAAAGGCGGTCAAATGGAGCCAAACAGAGGGAATAGTCCTGCTTGTAGGAAAACCCAAAGACGAAATATTTCCCGAAACATTTATCTACATGTTTGCCCCTAATATGGCAGACATTACAAAGCCCGTCGAAATTGTCCTAACAAAGAACCGACAATACATATTCGGATGAAAGTGCGAACTTAACGAAATGGACGGGATAATCGGCACAATGACGGCTAACGAGGCACAAATCGAGGGAACGGGCGAAAAGGTGAATTTGTTCGACTACCACGTGAAAGCCGATACAATCCTATTCCAATACGTCACACCCGACGGACGGAACGAGATGGTGAAATTCCCGTTAGCGGGATTCTGCGAAAACTATCTGATGCAATTTGCAAAGTAGCGTTCGGTGGAGTTATAGTTAAGCAATTATCTGTGTAAGACACGATACGACCTTTCGGCCTTTTAGGTCGGGAGGTTTTTATTTGGAAACCATAAACTCACTATGCCAATGAATAACAAGAAAGAACGTGTTACAGAACTTATTTAGCCCGTTGAACAAT
>OIET01001310.1_pt1 | contig 11973 bp, 4 predicted proteins | sample 1581871 | NCBI WGS metagenome assembly OIET01 (sample SAMN03279760, study PRJEB24777) | human gut metagenome | isolation source: fecal sample PR121 from 1 month old male Malay infant, vaginally delivered... | place: Singapore | collected 2005-09-16
ATCCACATGCCCTGCAGCAGTTCGCGGGTTGGATCGGCAGTTTCGGCAGTATTCTGAGGTGTGACCGTGGGCTTGGATTTTGCTGCCTTTGTTCTGGTTTGGCTGCTGTACCAAAACAGGCCGCCAAACACGAGGGCCGCAAATACCAGCAGCAGAATGCCCCACAGAATAATTTTCTTCATTTCCTCTCATTTGCTCTTTCTATAATGTTTATTTATTCTTCCGGGTTTATTTTATCATAATCTACAAAATGCCGCAACGCTTTTGTAAACGGTGCACCCGAACAAAAAAGCGACGCCAGATTGTCAAAGAACCCTGATTAAAAAGAAAAATCAGGGTTCTTTTTATATAAACAAACGAAAAAGAAAAAAGAACAAAAAGCTTTTGCCTTCCAAAGGGCCAGCTTTTTGAGATTCATGGCAGCAACTTTAAGCCTGACCCAGTTGGTGACTGCCTTCAGACCTCTGTAAAGCGTATAACGCATCGCGTGTTTTTCCTTGGCATCGGCAAAAACCCGAGGGGTGGTTTGACTCCGAAGCGCATAGCTCGTCTTTCCAAGCGGGGAATGCCGGACATCCTCAGCTCTTTCAAGGTAATCTTCCCAGATATGCCGGTTAACTGTCTTTTCAAAGGTTTTGCTTTCCGTACACCGCCTGCGTTTTTCGTCCGGACACTGTTCACAGTTGAAGGGAATGCTTTTGTAGATTTGATAACCCTGCCGATTGGTGGTGCTGTAGTATAAGGTTTGATGGTTGGGACAGATGATCCAGTCGTTGTATGCATCATAAACGTATTCGTATTTTGGGTAAAAGCCTTTTTGGTCATGGGCCGTTTGTAGGGAAGGGACGGAATCCGGCCATCCTCAAAAATCTGTTTGGCGATCCAGGGTGTTTTATAGCCGGCGTCGGCTGTGATGACCTGGATCATGGGATAACGCGTGGTGACGCGTCGATAAAGGGCATCAAAGGCCTGACTGTCATGGACATTGCCGGGGGGGTAACGGTGACCTCCAGCACAAAGTTGTTTCGTTCACAGACGGTATGCGCGCTGTAGGCAAAGCACTGGCGGTGCTCGCCTTTGTGGAAAACGCCGCTTTCCGGATCGGTTGTTGATTCATTGACCACCCGGTCCTTTGGGGGGTTCGGACCGTTAAAGGGCTTTTTATCATGCTTTTCACGATCTTGATTGACTTCTTCAAACAACTGGGCTTCATAGGTTTTTGCCGCGCTGGGAATCGCTTTTTTGACTTTCTTTTTCAGATTGGCGTTGGCTTTGATATGGGTGGCGTCCACAAAGACCACTTCCGGTTTGAGATAGCCTGCGGCTTCCACTTCGGATAAAATCCAGGCGAAGAGCTGTTCGACCGTGGTTTCGGTAAAACGCTGCCGGAAGGCATAGCTGATGGTGGCAAAATGGGGGATGGGTTCATTCAAAGGAATGCCCATAAACCATCGGTAGGCGATGTTCATGTCAATGTCCCGAACCGTCTGACGCAGCGAAGGAATGCCATAAAGATGCTGAATAAAAACCATCTTAATCAGCACCACCGGGTCCACGCTGGGGCGTCCATTATCCGGACAATAAAGTCCTTCAACAAAGTCATAAACACGGGTAAAGTCAATGGCCTGATCAATGCACCGCAATAAGTGATCTTTTGGAACAAGGGTGTCCGTGTTCACCACTTCCACGACATCCCGTTTTAAATCGGCTTTTTTAAACATATGGGTTCCCTCCCATTTTTCTTTTAGTTTATCAAAAAAAGCCGACTTTTTAAAGTCGACTTTTTTGACAGCCTGACGCCGCTTAAAAGCAGCGCGCTGTTCTCTGATTCTGTGCTCTCGTGTGAGAGCACAGTGTTTGAGAACCTTTTTATATGATTTTAATTTTTTAGGATTTTTTACGTTTACGGATTAAGGCGGCTCCTGTAAGTCCGGCTGCGGCAAGCAATACCATCGCTCCCCATACTCCGGTTGTCTGCTCTGCCGCGATGCCGGTTCCGGCATTATTGCCTGTCTGGACAGCGGCTCCGATTTTATCGGCGGTTCCTGTACTGCCTGCTCCGCCATCACTGGCCTCTGGCTTTGTTTCTGGCGTTGGAGTTGGCGCTGGTTTATTAACTTCTTCTTCCAATTTTAATATCTGTGCCTCTGCGTCTTCCAGCGTTTTTAAAACATCGCTGCTGATATAGCCGCGCTGTGCTTCGGTCAGGCTGTTGTACGTTGCCCGAACGGCTTCCACGGCGCCCTTATCTGCCAGGGTGAGCTGGCTGGCCGGCGGCAGTGCCATAATCTGATCGGCGACGGTCTGGGCGGCCTGTTCGTCCTTTTCTGCCTCTTTGGCCGCGGTTACGGCACTATTAAGGGCATCGGCGGCTGCGCTGACGTCTGTCTGCGGCGCGGTCATTTCTGGCGCTATTTTCATGGCATTATCGTAAGCGGTTTTGACGGCTTCGTTCTTTAACAGGTCTTCTTTACTGCCGCTGTTAACTGCTGCCAGGGCTTTGGTCAGTTCGTCCTTATTGGAGATTTCAGCAACAATTTCGCCGCTGTTATAGTCTTCCCCGGTTAAATCCATGCCCGTTCCCCACAGGGTAAACTGGAAGCGTACCACGTCGCCGTCCTTTGGTTCATAGCTGGAAATGCCGTAGCCAGGGAACACGTTGTTGACGGCGTACATCCAACCAGACATACTGTTGTACGAGTGTTCGCCGAGGATGCTTTCTTCATAGGCATTGCCGTATTCTCTAGCATCTTCGGTGGTGGGAGCTAAAGCGCCGAGCTTGCTGATATAGTCGGGCACAATGACTTTGTCAACGCCGGCGTCGGCGCCTTTTATTCCTCTCATATAGGTGTCTTCGCCGAGGTAGTTTTCTTCGCCGATCACACGCTGCAGGATGGTGCGGGCGTTGTCTCCGTCATAGAAGGGTACTTTTACCGGTTCGACAAAGTAGCCCTGACCGATGGTAAAGCGTTCGATGTCAAAGGTCACATAGCCCTGGACAGTCTTCAACTCTTCCATTTTTTCGATGCAGGCGTTGAGCTTGCCGGTATTCTGCACCAGTGCTTTCTGGGTGTCGGTCAACGCGTCGTAGGCGGCCTTGGCGGCCTTGACGGCGTCTTTATCTGCGTCGTATACTAAGTCTTCCGGCTGCGGCAGGGCGATGATCAGGCCGTCGACTTTTGCCGCTGCTTCTTTATCGCCGCTGTCCTGAAGGGCTTTCAGGGCGGCTTCGCAGCCCACTAATTTCTGGTAATTCGTCACCTTTGCCTGGTCTTCTGGGCTCAGGGCATTGTATGCTATGCGGGCGGCCTCGATATTGGCTTTGTCGCTGTGCTGTACCTTGCTGGCTTCGGGCAGGGCATCGATTTTATCGATCACGCCCTGGAAGGTCTTTTCGGCGTCGATCTGTTCCTGGGTCACGGTGCTCTTGATGCAGAAAAGATTGGCGGAGTCGTTGACAAAGACGATGGATCCCTCTGGTGTGATGACAAAGTTGGAGGTGGTGAACTGGGGACTCATATTATTGGTCCAGATGGCTTCGATGGTGGCTGGATTGTCTGCTGTGTTGGCTGGGCTGTCTTTCCATACCATGATTTTATCCGGATTGTTTCCTGCATGGCCGTACAGGTAAACGGTCTGTGTGTCTCCGCTGTAGGACGTGGAGACGGTCCACCCGCCGGAGGGACTTGCCTGAGCGCCTTCCCCGACTCTAGCGGTGTAAATAAGTTGCATGGTCTGGGCGTCGACTACGCTGTTGCCAAGGTACAGGCGTCCGTTGTATAAAACGGGATTCTGTGCTCCTGCGTCACCGATATCAACGGATTTTACGTCGCCGAAGGTGCCGTCGTCATTGATGACAACCTTGTAGGTTTTTTTATTGTAGGTTGGATAATAGATGGATTTTGTGTTTTCGTCATAGACGATAGCGGTGCGGATATTGGTCATTATACCGTCATTGTTAAGCTTCTGGGTAATGACTGGCTTTTTCTGCTGAACGGAGGCAGCGATGTCGATCGAATAGATATAACCACTGTCGTTGGGGATGATCAGGTGATCGCCTACAATGGTGGCTCCTGCCCAGTAAAAGCTTGAGTTTCCGTCTTCTGCTTCTGTGTTGAGCACCCAGACGGCATCTTTTACTTCATTGGTTTTGGCCGGATCGTCGTCTTTGGTATCGAAGCAGTAGTAACCGCCCTGCCCGCTTGTTCCTGCGGTGGTGCCTGTGTAAACATAGCCGTCTTTATAAACAACGGGGCAGCTCCCCTGCACGGTGCTGACGCCGGAGTTTCCTGTCCAGAGCTGTCCCAGGTCATCGGCGTTAAAGGCCATGACGCCGTTGCCGGTGGGCACAAAGATCATGCCGTCGCCGTAGGCCAGCCAACCGGTATAGCCACCGCCCAAAACGCCGTTGCTCATTTTTGTCTTGGCGATCAGATTGCCGTCCATATCAAATTTGAAAAGATTGTCGTCACCTGCGGCGTAGATATTGTTGTTGACAACGATGGGATAAGACCATTTGCCCCAGCCTACCATGCCTGCGCCGGCGGTACTGATGGCATAATGCCAGCTTTTTTCAAGGTCGATCTCTTCTGAGGTGCGCGGCGCCAGCCCTGCTACGACGCGTATATTATTAAAATTGTAATGCGCGCTTCCCCACTGGGCGGTGTAGTTGGGCAGCTCGGTGGTTGCTTTGGCAAAGTTTAAGGTGTAGCTGCCACTGTTACTTACGCCCTCACGCTTTATTTTAATGCTGACTTTGTCTAAACTCTGTTCTGTGTTTAGCTTATGGGTATATTTTTCACCGGCTTCCACCCGCTGGTCATTGATTTCTATGTAGGCGCCCTTGTAAAATGGTGTGGCGGAAATCTTGATTTCCTGGCCTTCCTGCATGGTGAAATTGTAGATATGCACGGACGGGTCAAAGGTAAAGTCTTCCACCCCTTCGATGCTCAGCGCTTTTAACTGTGTACTTGCCTGAACGGTACAGTTTTCAAAGGTCTTTTTAATGGATGCGGTGCCGTAGCTGACTGTGCAGTAGACATCAACGCTGGTGTCTTCCTCCAGGGTTTCATTATGTGTCGCGACTTTTAGGTAATGGTTGTCGGAGGTGTCAAAGTCTAACAGCTCGGGCTTTGAGCAGCTCCATGTTTTTGTAGTCCCGAATTCACCGACTCCGCTGTTATCCACAACGAAATTATGCTGACCTGAAAAGACATTCTGCCCGTTTTTTAAAACGGTTGCGGCGGCGTCTTTTGCGACAATCGCCTCGTCGGACAGGGGGACTATCCAGCAGGAAACCTTGCGCACTGCTGTTTTTCCGTCCAGGATTCCAGTTATGGTCAGGGTAACGCTAGTTGTCGCATTTGGCTGTTTAACCATAATCAGCTTAAGCTTGCCGGTCTCTGAGGTATCGGTCTTTAACAGCTCGTTGTCGGACGATTCCCAGGTAAAGGTGGTTCCATTGGCTCCGGCAAAGAAATTTTTGTCGGTATATTCGGTATCGTCGTTCAGGCTTTCTTTGCCAGCCCATTTAATCGCATTGAGATCGCTGTTGATCTTCTGGATTGTTTCATCGATTACGATGGTTCCGGCAATATCCTTGGTCAGGGTTTCACCGCTGTTTTTAATGGTGGCGGTCAGCCGCACAGGGGTATTTTGTGTCAGTCCATCGGTATTGGCCTTGACCACCAGGTCGTCTCCAGATTTTTCAAAGCTGACGATGGGGCTCGACGCGCTCCAGCTGATTTCTGAACCGCCCTTGCCGGTTGAAAAATTGGTGAGGGTGGTACCGTCGGCGGTGATCTCCACGTTCCCTGATATTTTTTCATAGTCTGAGATCAGGTCTGCGGATTCTCTGACAATCACAGTTGATGTGTTGTGGGTGATGAGGCTTTTGCCATCGTCTCCTTTTTTATCCGCGCCAAAATAATAGGTGCCGGCTTCATTAAAGGCGGCTTTCAGCCCCAGCCCTGTTTTCTTGATTTCGCCGATCAGCGTGTAGTCCTTATCGGCCTCGGCGTCAACAAGCATGCCGTCGCTGGATACTTTTTTTACCCATGCTGTGGCTCCTGTCATATCGGCGCCGCCGCTTACGATGCTGATTGCTTTGTTAAAGCTGATCTTGGGCGCAACCGAGATCCCTTTAAAATTCATGGTCGTGCTTTTGCCCTTTTCAAGAACATAAACTGGCTTGTAGCCAATTTCATAATAAAATGAACTGGCTGTCTTATCCATTCCGTATATCTGCAGGTTTGTGCCAACCGGAATATCGGACATGGGATAGACTTTGTTGACATTTTCATCTCCCCGGAAGTAGTTGTCCAGAGCATAGATCCACTGGTTGTTTTCGCTTGGCGCACTGCCGCCGTCGTAACCTTCCAACTTTAACAAGTTGCCGTCTTCATCCACCTGGATGTACTGGCTCATTGTATCCTTTGCGGCGCCTTTGGTGTCGGTGTAGTACTGAATCAGCACGTGCAGCGGGGTGATGAAGCCTGGATCATCGTTTTTGACTTTGAGGCCTAAATCGCTGAATTTTCCGTATTCTACATACATCTGCTGGGGCGCGATCAATGTGTCGTCTGTCAGATCTGCGCTCAGCGTTACCAGCTGCGGCGCGATGCTGGTTTCCTGCGCGTGCACCTGCGGCATGAGGCCGAACAGCAGCAGACAGGTCATGACAAGGCTCAGTATTACAACTGATACCCTTTTTTGCTTAATACTCTCCATCATCTTCTCCTTGTTTTAATATTAGATCTATCTAAACCGGCATTGCCGGATTGTTGAATCAAAAATCCCATTAGAATAAAAAGACACTGATCCAGCAGTGCCTTTTTATCATGTATGAATGAGATGGGGAAGGTGGCTCCCCGTTACTGCGCTCTTTTAAAAGAGCGCAGGGGCTGAGAGCCTTTTACTTTTTATGTTTTACTGCATTGTGGCAAAAACAGTCAGAATTTTCTGCGTTTGCGGATTACCACTGCTCCGGTCAATCCGGCGACGGCGATGAGCGCTGCGCAGGCCCATACGCTAGCTGATGGATTACCCATGATACCGGTGTTGGTGTTGCTTCCTGCCGCGGTGCTGGCTGCACTTCCGCTGTTTCCGCCACTGTTTCCGCCATTTCCGCCACTATTGTCGCCACTTCCGCCATCTGGCGTGGTTGGTGCTGGTGTCGGTGTGGGGGTTGGTGTCGGCTGATTTTCTTCTTCTGTCAGCTGTGCGTCTGTCTTAATCGCATCCATAGCAGCCTTGGCATCGGCTACGGCCTTGTCAACGCCTGCTTTATCGGATGCGGCGTCAATGGCTTTTTTTCCGTCCTCAATGGCTTTTGCAAGCTCTGTTTTCTGAGCATCCCGGTAGTCTGCTGAATTTTTGTAAGTATCAAGACCTGCTTTGCTGGTTTCTTTGTAAGATCCTAATTCTTTTAAATCATCGACTGCTGTGATCGCGTCATTAAGGGCTGCCGCTGCCGCATCGGTATCGTTCTGGCTTAAGCCCATGTCCTGTGCGGCTTCTAAAGCTTTGTCATAAGCTGTCTTTACAGCCGTATTGGCAAGGAGCTCTTCCTTATCTTCACGGCCATTTAAGTTGGCCAGCGCCTTGGTAAGGTTGTCTTTATCGGCGATGGTAAAGGATTCATTGCTCTTCAGATCGCTCCCGTAAACCAGAGTAAACTGGAGGCGGATCACATCGCCGTCATTTGGCATGCGGTCATTGATGCCCACGTTTGGTGCTTTGTTATTGACAAAATAGTACCAGCCTGAGCCTTGATTGTAGTCAAATTCACCAAGATATTCATCGGGATTGCCAATTGCAAGGGCTTCCTCGGTGGTTGGTCCTCCATAGTATTTTGAAATATATTCTGGAATAGCTACTTTATCTGCCCCAAGATCAGCACCTTTTATGCCGCTGAGGTAGTTTGCCTGACCTAAAAAGTTGTCATTGCCAATCAATCTGCGGATAATATCGGAACAGCTATTGTCTTCTTTTAGCGCTACATTAACAGGTTCAATATAATAACCCTGTCCTAAAGTAAAACGTTCCACGCTGATGGTCACCTGGCCGATGACTGGCTTCAGGTCTTTGATCGTCATTTCGGCTTCGACCAGTGTTTTTACTGTTTCGTCGCTTACATAGGATTTTGCTTTTTTGCTAAGTCCGTCGTAGGCGTCTCTGGCAGCTTTTACATCATTTTCTTTATCCAGTGTGATTTCGCCCAGTGCATTGATCTGATCAGTCACTGCCTGTGCGGCTTCTTTCTCGGCTTGATATGAATCTTCTACAACGACTGCAACCACCGGCATTCTCATATTCTTGTAAAATTCCTGGCTTTGTTTGTTGGTCCAGAATACACCCTGTACGAGGGTGCCTCCCCATTCTTTATAAACACACCCGTCTGTCAGGTAATAGGTTCCTGGTTCGGTATTGTCTGGAATTGTAAAAGTTACTGTCCGGATCAGGTCTTCTTGGTCTTTGGCTTCTGCAGAGGTAACCTGGCTAAGGCCCGGTATGGTTGTGTTGTAGCGGGTCTGCATGGTGTGTACCGGATCTGCATCGGTAGCTGGTACTTCTAACTCTGGCAGGCTTAAGGTTACCTTTGTGCCTGGCTGAATTTTTTCTGGAGAGAGTTCATATTTTGTTAAATAAGGATTGGCCGATACGGTCACTTCACAGGTATCTTCTTTTCCGCCGGCTGAGGCCGTAATTGTCGCTTTACCTGCGCTTACAAATGTCACCGCGCCTTCTGCGTTCACAAGCACAACGTTTGGATCACTGCTGGTCCAGGTGACGGTTTTGTCGGTTGCATTTTCGGGCAGAACTGTTACTCGAAGACGGGACGACATCCCTGCCATCATCCCCATTACCTTGGGCAGCACGGATACGCTTTCAACGGGAATGACCGCTGGATTTTCATTTTCTGTTACGGTTACAGTGCAGGTGGCTTCTTTATCGCCAATGGCTGCCTTGATAACGGCCTGGCCGCTTTTTACAGCGGTCACCTCACCTTTGCTGTCAACGGTAGCCACTTCCGGCTGGCTGCTGGTCCAGGTAACGGTTTTTGTTGTGGCGTTTTCTGGCAGCACCGCAGCGGTAAGCTGTTCACTTTGTCCTTCTTCTAACTCCAGCTCAGTTTTATTCAATGTAATGCTTTCGACGGCAACACCGCTTCCAACGTTAATGGTAAAATCTGGCAGCATGGAGAAATAATCCTTAAGCGTTGGCGCATTGAGATTTGGTTCTCCGGAGCCTTCTGCTGTAATGTCAGCCCCTAGCTCAGAGCCCCACCATGCGCAGTAGATTCCCTCATCGCTGGTAAAGGTATAATCGCCATCTTTGTCAAAGGTGACGTCAAAATCATTGTTTGTCGCTAAATCCCATTGGCTGCATTGTCCTTTAAAGCTTTGTCCCAACTGTTCGCTTTTGTAGGACACATAGGTGGAATTTGAACCCATTTGCGGGTTATAAATGGTGGCCAGTTTGTAAACCGGCATGGTAATTCCTCTGAAGCTAATGTTGGCGGTATCCCCTGCTTTGATTGGCTGCCCGTCGTTGGTTTTATTCTTAACATTGACTTCAATAAAACGAGCGTCGATGACACGGTAGAAGGACTTAGTTTTTCCATCTGCGTCGGTTGCCACTACACCAATAATATTGCTTCTGTTTTCAAGATTGGCGGTATACTGATTGCCGTTCCCTTTGATTTCAATGCCGTTACAGGTTACTTTAACGCTTTCTGCACCGGTTGTATCTACAGTAAAGTCATAGGGTACGGTATCACCTTCATTGTAGTAGATGGTGTCATAGTGACGCCAGTTAGTCAGCTCGTCATTACAGGTGATGATCGCGGTTCCTTCTTCGCCAACGGTATAAACGGCATAGCCGGTATTGACTGTCGAAATCGGATCCCAATGCTGATTTTTATAATCTAAAGCATCATAGGTAACCTTTACGACGCTGGTACCTGGTTTTACAGCGGTAACCACTGCTTTTTCATCTGTTTTGGCGGTACTCAGCGAGACGCTGTCACCGGAGATGATTTCAAAATTAAACTGCGGACGGGCAACATCGTTTGTAATGGCATTTGTAATGATCTGCGGAACGCGCCAAGGTCTCAGGTTAGCTGTTTCCCCGACTTTCATGTCCTTTTGCTGGTATTGCAGCCAGACATCATTTTCAAAATCATCATAAATCTTTGCTTCGGTTTTATCGCCCAAGTATACGTCTGGTTCAACCGGCTGTTCGCTGCTGCCGACTACAATGGTAATGTCTGGCAATGTACCGAAATAGCCCTCGGTTTCTTTTTTGCCATCTCCGTTCAGGTCGGTTCCTGGACTCCATTGATTTGCTTTTTCAAAAATAGTACCACCAGTCAGATGATATGTGCCTTCGCTCAAGCCTTCAATAACCAGCTTGCTTAAATCCTTGTTGGAAGATGTTATCTTTGCTTTGCCAGGGATATCAGAATCGTATTGGATTTGTACGGTTCCACCTGAACCCGAATTCCATTCTCCTGAAATCGAATTGATTGGTGTGCTTAAATTTGTAAAGGCAACCGTTGCGATACCATCTGCAACACTTACATTGATGTCGGTTTTTTTATTTTTTAAGTCAACGGTTTCTGAGCCCGCTTTAAATTGACTCTCAGATATGAACTCAACTTTTTTTCCATTATAAGCGTATTCTGCTTGATCAGTATAATAATAGGTTTCATATTTATTGACAGACAGATCTTCGGTAGTAATTACAATGGCATCATCACTTGGCTTTTCAGCTCCGCCTGGTTCTTCGGTGCTGTCCCCAACTACAAGTGTAATGTCTGGCATTGTCCCAAAATAACCTTCGGTTTCTTTGTTACCATCACCATCCAAATCAATTCCGGGGCTCCATTCATTTGCTTTTTCAAAAATAGTACCGCCGGTCAGGTGATAGGTGCCCTCGCTTAGTCCTGAAATTACCAATTGATCCATTTTCATATTGGCGGATTCTACCTTCGCCTGACCGGGAATATCCGAATTGTACTGGATTTTGGCTTCTCCAGCGTAACTGGAATTCCACGCTCCAGAAACCTGAGAAATCGGGATTGTTACATTTGTAAAACTGACGGTCGCGGTATCTCCATCAACACTCACGTCAATGTCGGTCTGTTTGTTTTTCAGGTCATAGGTCTGACCGCCAGCCTCGATCTGGGTTTCAGACACAAAGGTGACCACATCTCCATTATAGGTATATTGTCTGTCACTTGTGTAATAATAGGTTTCATATTGATTGGCTGCCATATTTTCAGCGGTGATCGCTGAGCTATCCTGAGCAGCGGCATAGGTCGGCTTTGTAAACGGCACAAAGGTTGAAAGCACCATCGCGACCATGAGCAAAACACTGAGACAGCGTTTTGCCAGACTGCTTTTATAATTTTCCATTTTTATTCCTCTCTAAGTCGTGAATTCTTATCGGCCATAGCAATAAAACATTGCAAAAAACACTTAGTTCGAATATAATAGAACTGTCTTCACAGACATGACAGCTGTTGCTGTCCGCCGGATGAATCTGCCAATTCATTCGGCCTTTTCTTTATATCCGTTTAGCTTTCTCGTAATTTTTCCAGTACACCTCCTTTCATTCTTTTTTATCTTGGATGTGTTATCCAAATAAAAAAGCTCTGCGGCAACTTACCGAAGAGCTCTTGAAAACATAGAAATCCCCCTGCGCGCGAAATAAATAGCTCCAAAAACCGGGAGCCTCTTTCTCTTACAGGTGTCTGACTTACCGGGTAATACCGGAATACAGCAGCGGATTCTGTTGGGGATTCTCACCCCATTTCCCTCATCATTCAATTTTTAACACTAAAAAAGCTTTCCCTACGGAAAGCTCATAAATCTTCAAAGCATTTCCACACGAAATTCCCAAAGCAAGTTCCTGACTTTCACAGTAGCGGTGGAGCTGTCAATGGTCATGCCATTTTCTTCCTTGTGC
>OIET01001321.1_pt1 | contig 11853 bp, 7 predicted proteins | sample 1581871 | NCBI WGS metagenome assembly OIET01 (sample SAMN03279760, study PRJEB24777) | human gut metagenome | isolation source: fecal sample PR121 from 1 month old male Malay infant, vaginally delivered... | place: Singapore | collected 2005-09-16
CTCCTCGTCTGAGCCAATGCCCAGATTCATGTTTTCGGCCATGATCACCTTTCCCTCATAATTGGGGCCGGTTTTATCCACTGCTGCGGCCTGCTGTGCCAGCGCGGGTGTGGCTAACAAAATTGTGAGCAGCAGGGTAAGCAGCAGGACAGTTGATTTTTTTTGCTTTTTCATCATTTTCTCCTTATATTCATCGTTCTAAATTATTCTTATTATATCATAATTCAAACTATTTCTTTATACCGTTTAAACCGAGTAACGACCGTTTGCATAGTCTTTGTTTACAGGCCTGTTTATTTAGCATAAAATAGAAACAGATTATTGAGTAAAGGAGTGTTTCATATGGACTTACTAAAAAACGGGTGCCGCCGGCACGGTATTCTCGCTGCCCTTGTCCTCGGTGTTGCTGCTATTGCGGTTCTTTTTGGATTTGAGGTACTTTTAATCAGGGGCCTTGGGCTGCCTGGTATTTTATCGGCCACGGCCATACGCTTTATTCTGGGAGCCCTTATGATTTTACTGCTCCTGAAGCTTGAGGTTTCAGAAAAGCTGGGCTTTACGGGAAAGGGACTTGGAAAATCCATTTTACTCGCCTGGCCCTTTTTTCTACTTTTTGCCGGCATTCTGGCACTTTCGTTTATCTCTGCCAATGTTTCGGACAAAGGGATTAACTGGAGCTGGCTGCTGGCTCAAATTGTTTTTATGACCTCGGTTGCTTTCTTTGAGGAGCTGGTCTTTCGAGCTGGCGTGGTCAACCTTGTTAAGAACAGCCTGGACTCCTCCCGCAGTTCATTCATCAAAACAGCGGTGATCGCCGCGCTTATTTTTTCTCTGGCCCACTGCCTTAACCTCATCGGCAAGGCAGATCTCTCCTACACCTTGACTCAGGTGATCAGTAACTTTGGCATGGGCCTGTTTCTCTCCACGATTTATCTGCGTACAGGCAATCTTGTGGGGCCGATGATTTTTCACGCGGTCAATGACATTGTCCCAGCTGTGGCGGTCGAGTACCTCGCCGGCTCACAGTCTGCTTCGGCAGGCGCTGCAGACGGTGTCAGCCCCACTGTTCTGGTCACCTTTGTGCTTTACGTGGGCCTCAGTGCCTTTTATCTCCGGCGTGTGGGTAAAAACCAATAATAATCCACAATAAGCCATTAAAAAACCCCCGCAGTACAGCTGTACTGCGGGGGTTTTCAGCTTTAACCTTTTCTTCTGCGGTAGAGTACCAGGCCGCCGCCTGCTGCCAGCAGCAGAAGCGCTGTGGCGGTCATGGCAATGCCTGAGCCGCCGCCAAAGAGGCCGGTTCCTGCGTTTGTGCCGTTTTCAGTAGTGCCGCTATCTGCGGGCGCTGCTGTCGGGGACGGGTTTACGCTGGGGCTTGGCCCCGGCGGTGTCGGCTGGTCACCGGATGGGTCAGCCGTCGGGCCGGTATAGTCCACAGTGGTGGAGCGGAATACCAGCGGTTCTGTGTTTCTTCCAGTATAGCCTAAAACATAAAACTGGTTTCCGGAGGCCGCGCCTATGTTCTGGGTGGTCTTGGTCTGGCTGTAGAGCCTGCCGGCGTCGCCTGCCCAGGTGCCATCCTTGGCATTAAAGTCCCAAGTATCCAGCATACTATTTTTACCCAGATTCTGCACCGGTCCCACGGCCACCGCGCCGCCGTTGACAGCGGTCAGGGCATAGGTGAGGGTCTGGTCTTTATCAAATTCCGGGTTATCTTTTGTCAGAAACTTGTCTGTATGGGTCGTCCAGTTTTTGCCGTCAAAGGTCATGGTATTGGTATAGGTGATGGCGTCATCTCCGGTTTTGGCGGTTCCGTTTTTGCCTCCCTGCACCACCAGGGTATTGCCTGAGGCTGAAACCATTGCCGAGCTGCGCCCTTCTGGAAGCTCGGCCAGCGTGCCGGTGGTCTTGCCGGTTGCTGGGTCGATGATCCGGACGCTCTTCGTGGCGTTTCCGTCACTGTCATCACCGCCGACAGCCAGAAGCTTATCCTGATAAACCACCAGGGAGGCTCCGGTTGGCAGCACGGTTTCTACCTGGCTCCATTTTTTTGCAGCAGGATCATAGGTCGCCAGCGTTTGTGTGCTTGTAACATTTTGCGGATCCTCCGCATTCATAACAACACACTGCATATAGAATTTTGTCTTTCCTGCTGCCATCAAACTGACAAACGTATTTTCTGGCAGAGGAACGTCACTCCAGACTTTCGTTTGGAAATCGTAGGCTGCCAGTTTTATCTGGTTTGTTTCCAGTACGAGCCCACTGTAGATTAAGGTATTGTCGGTGGCGGCCGCAGCCAGAGGATACAGGTCGGCTGAGGTCAGAGGATAGCCGCTTAATTCGCCATAATCCAGATTGGGCGCTGGTAAAGTCTGATAGTTTACCGTATCCGGCGTAATGCTGAAGAAATCGCGGCCATAGGCTTTATTTGCCGGCGTGACAACCACTTCCTGCTTGCCTTTCACGCCGTCGGGCAGGGTAAAGACAATGGTATTGGCATCCCAGCTCCTGATAGCTGCGTTTTGTCCGCCAACGCTGACGGTTCCCTGTGTTCCAAAGAAATAGCCTTTAAGGGTGGCTGTATCGCCATCAATGGTCAGATCATTTAAAACCGGAACGCACTGGGCATCGTCAAAGGCGGCTCCGGCGTCCACAAAGCCGTCGGATACGGACATGTCTCTGAGGTCTTTCGCATCATCGCGGTTGACGCCGCCCTTAATCCGGGCACAGATTTCCGCTGCTCGATCAGCGTTTCGCTGATCCGTGCCGAATTTCGTGGACAGTAAGCCCGCAATCCCGGTGACCACCGGGGTGGCCATGGAGGTACCATCGGAGTAAAAATAGTCGGAGGCTTTTTTGCCAAAGCCCACATCGTCCAGACGGAAGGTAGCGGTATCGCCTGTTTTTCCGCTCATTGTTTCCTTCGCGGGGATCAGGCGCAGGGCGACTTCGTCTTCTGCCTTTTCATTTACATACTTTCCAAAATCTGGAAGGCTGACTTCCTGGGTCGACTGGTTCCAGTTGTGGTCGGACAGGCGCAGACGGGCGGGGAGATATTTGGTCGGATTGCCGTCCTTGTCTTTTTCCAGCACCTGGGTGGAATTAAAGCTCTGCCAGCTGCCGTTTTCATCCTGATACTGGAGCAGGAAGGTCTGGCCGTACATGGCATTGTCACAGCCTGCCTGGAAAGCAATATTGAAAAGGGCGCTTGTATCAATATTCGCTAATTCATTCCGGTTAAAGACCATCTCAATGGCGAAAGCCTCATCATTTTGGATGCTGTCTAAAGAAATCTGCAGGCCTTTGTCACTGGCATAGCCAGGGGATAAAACGGATGATTTTGCTGTTTCAACAACTTTACCGTCTGCGTCCAAAAGGCGCAGATCCACCTTTGATGTGGTCTTCTCAAAGTCTTCATAAAAATAAGAATCCTTATCCTCCTGTATCTGCGGCAGGTACTGCGTGGGCATCTCGTGTTCATTCATCGCAAGCTTTTTATCGGTACTAGTTGTCGATAAAATCTGGCTGCCGGGTGCGAAAACATCCACGGTTTCTTTACCATAGCAGGAGAAAAAGCTGCGATAGCCCTCGCTGTCCATGGCGCCAACATTTACCACATAGGGGCTGTTGACAATACCGCCGCTGTTCAGGTCGTTGTTGGTATTGGAGTTACCCGCCGCAAAGCAGGAAACCACACCGTAATCTTTGCCGATGGCAGTGGCAGCCGTGGAAACAGAGCGCAGCTGCCGTCCTTCCACGGCGCTGGGGCCCCAGGAATTATTGACGGCGACCACGTTCACGCCAGCATCTGCTGCTGCCTGAATATAGGCGTAACCGCGGATGGCACTAGCCGTATCGCTTCCAGACTGGCTTAGAAAGCGCACGGCCATGATCTGGGCATTGGGGCTGACGCCGGCAACGCCCTTGTCATTATCCCACTGGGCGGCAATGATGCCCGCGCAGTGGGTGCCATGGCCGATATCTGTGTCCATGGGGTTGTCTCTATCCTCACTTAAAATGGCATTGTAACCATATTCTCCACCGCCCATAGCCTTAAGCGCTTCGTATTTCAATCCGTCTTTCCACATAATATTTTCGAGGTCGGGATGGTTGTAATCCACACCGCTGTCCAGCACGGCGACCACAGGGGTCCCGCCTGTTGTAACTGTGCTTTCCCATGCCTTTACAGCGTTGATATCAACGGCCGGGTTGGGCGCTTGTTCATCATTGTTATTTAACTGATTTTTTAAAGCCCACTGATCCTTATATCCCGGGTCTGTCGGCTCATTTACACCATAGGCCTCCACATAATAGTTTGGCTCCGCAAATTCGACATTGGGGTTGTTCTGCAGGTCTGAGATCAGGCTTTCGGTGTCTTGGCCGCTTTTTACCAGCACCAGGCTTTTGCCTGTTTGGGCGGCTGCGCTGCGCAGCATGGGGCTGTTTTCAGCCGCTGTCTCTACAGTCATGAGCTCCTCGGTCTCGTAGACCGAGGCGCTGCGGCTGTTTGTATTGTTGAGTGCTGCTGCGCCGCCGTCAACATAGACGATGGCCTCACCCTCGGCGTAATCTACACCGGGTGTTCCATAATCTGCCGGGCTGTCTTCCTGGGCCAGCGCTCCTGCCGGCACGATGGAAAAGACTAAAAGCAGGCTTAACATAATGCTTAAAATTCGCTTTTTCATATAATTCTCCTCTCAGGTTTTATTAAATTCTTTTTATTATATCATACCTTTCCCATGAATAGCATACCGTTTACATCGAGTTTCTGCTGTTCGTCACTTTTTTACTCCCTGTTACCATCAGTGTCCTCAGCGGTACAGATGATACTGATTTTAGTGCTGAACACGCCCCCGCTGCAGTGGTATTCCACATACCCGTGATGGGCGTCCACAATGCTTTGAACGCTCTGCAGTCCAAGGCTTTTACGCCCGTTTTCCTTCAAGCGCTGAAGCTCTGCGGTGGTCAGGGTCTGTTTTTCGCTGACCATCGTGGTGCTGTTTTTCATGATAATGACCATGGAATCGCCCACCGGCCCTACCCGCAGGTCGATAAAGGGCTTCTGACCCATAACTTTCCGGCAGGCGTTAAAGGCGTTTTCCAGAATATTGGAAAACAGAACCGTGAGATCCACCTGGCCGATACCCGGCGACTGTCCCAGCTTTGCCTTCACGCTCAGCTCAATACCGTTTTCCTCACACTTTGCAAGATAATACTGGTAAATGCTGTTAAAGATATAATTGTCGGAAACCTGCACAGTGGCCTCAGACTGGATACGGTCATCATAGGACTGGATATAGTCCTGAATGGCCTTGGTGTTGCCGCTTTCGGCCAGCTCGCCAATGAGCCGCAGATGGTGGCGCACATCGTGCCGGAGCATGCGGGCGTTCTCCAGATTGCCGACAATATTTCGGTAATTGAGCTCCTCTAGCTGGATCTGGTGCTCCAGCTGATGTGCCTTTTCTTCTGTTTCCCTGTTTTTGTTCATCTGACCAGCCGTGTAAAAAAAGATGCCGAAAGACCCAAACACACACAGGGTCAGGCAGTAAAAAACAAACAGCACCGTGTCAAAATCAAAGGTGATACGGGTATAGCTCGCGCAGTACAGCATGAGCATAATGATGATGGTCAGGCAGAAATAATGGCTGGTCCTGGTGTCCAGAACCCGCAGCACTGGCCGGACACGCCTTCTCATAAACAACATCATAAACGGCAGTGTCACACACTCCAGCAGGATAATCACATAGATGGAGCCCCCCTGCAGCATCACCCCTGCCTCACGGGAAGCGTCCCAAAAGCTGCTTTCCGGGAAAACAGTCAGATAGGTGTTGGCGCCGGAGGCCACAAAGACCGCGTAGGCAAAGCCCATTAAAAAGACCAGCAGCTTCTTGACCAGGGTACTGCGCACGCAGGCCAGAAACAAAAAGAAGCACAGCAGCAGAAAACCGTAAAAAATGGAGCTGTTGCCGCTGAAGGCCGCCTCATAATCGGTGCCCTGAGTCTGCTCATTCCAGACCCATAAGAGGGTTTCCAAAACAGACAGCACCAGCATGACCGCTGCGTTAAAAAAAGCGGTTTTCCGGACGCTCAGGCGGTAGTCCTCCGGGTCAAAGGCCAGGTAGCAGAGAGCTGCCACAGGCACCACCTGCACCCAGAAGCCCAGAACATACCGCAGAAAAATATTGGATTCCAGCACTGGTTTACCTCCTCTCGATCTGCGAAAACTGATAAGCGTAGAATTTCTTTCGGTTTTCCGCCTTGTTTTTCCGGCTGATGGCATACTCCTCGCCATTTTTCAGCACACAGTAATCACCCTCCATGGTTTTTATATAGCCCATACTGGTAACCAGCCCTTTTCGGATTCTCAGAAAGCAATGGTCGTCCAGCTGCTTTTCAATTTCTCTCAAAGGGTAGTAGGCCCTGATGACACCGGTTTTTGTATAAATGCTGGTTTCATTGCCGGTGGTTCTGACATAAAGAATGCCAGCCTCCTCAATTTTAACCTCGTCTCTGCCCCGCTTGACTAAAATGTAACGGCTCGGGGACTTCCGTGTTTTCATATAATTTTCAAATACTTTTTTTACCTGGCTCTGGGCCGGCGGTTTAAGGATATAATCCATGGCGCCAACCTCGTAGGATTCGGCCGCAAACTCGTTTGAGCTGGTCAGAAACACGATCTGGGCGTCTGCGCTCAGGTCTCGGATTTCACGCGCCAAGACAACGCCAGAGATCTCTGCCATAAAGATATCCATAAAAACCAGATCGGGCACCTCGCCCTTCAAATAATCTCTGCAGGCTTCTGCTGTTTCACAGATTTCAAGAGCCATCTCTTCCCGGCACGCTTCTGCGGCAGCCTCAATCTGTTCTCTGGCTTTTTTTATATCTGCCGAATTATCTTCGCATAGCAAAACTTTCATTTACAATCACTCCATTTCCGCTCCTGGCTCCATTATAGCAAATTATGGAATGAAATGCACCTCCCTGTACTAAAAAGACCTGGCTGGCCGCCAGGTCTCAAGATTGATTATTTATTTTTTCTTCGCAGATAGGCCCACACACCCGCAATGACAATCACCAAAATGATAATGCCAACGGGCAGCCAGATATTCGTGGTAGATGCCAGGCCTGTCAGAACGCCCGGCTGGGTCGGCGCCTCTGCATACTTGGTTTCTGTGCCGCCGCTGCCCGGCTGGGGTTCATTTGTACCGCCAGAAGGAGCTGGTGTCTGCAAACTAAAGCTCAGGGGATATTCTGCTCCGTTGTTCCCTCTTGGCTCTGAGGTCAGGCTGAGGATAATGGGCGTATTCTGGAAATCCGCCTTGGCAATTTCGGTGTTTTCATCTACACTCAGGCGGGCTGTTCCGTTCTGGGCTGTGGCGCTCAGGCGGATCGTTTCTGTCCCGGTCGGCAGCAGCACCGGGGCTGTAAAATCCGTTACCTCCTGGCTTCCAAGAGACTGCTTCTGACCATCAAGGCTTTCGACGGTCAGAGCCGCTGTCACGGCATCGTCCTTATCCACGGTAAAGGCTTTGATCATAACATTGCCAAAATTCATGGTTTCTTCACCCTTTGGCATTGCGGGCGCGTCAGCCATGTCAGACCAGACCCACTGGCCATTTTCCTCGGAGCCGACATAGCTCTGCCCCGGCTCAATTTTGGCAATGGACTTAATCTGGCCGCCGCCGCCCTGCGTAATTATGCCGCTGTAGCCCATCTCTATGGGCAGGTAGCCGCCGCTGGCGCCAGTGATGGTCTCGACCACGGCAAAGCGCTCGCCGGCCTTCAGCTCAACGTCCTTGTTCAGCTCAATGGTGTGAAAGCCGCCGTAGGTGGGGTAAGCGGTGGCTGTAGAGACCGCCTCGCCCGCGCCTGAAAGGTCTGCGCCGTCGGCGAGCTTGTAAATTTCGACCTCGACGGTGCTGTTCGTATCCACGGTGATGGCGGACACAGCAGTTAATACCTCATCCTTTTCGGCGGTAAAGACATTGGCGACCCGGTTGCCTGTGCTGGCCTCGCTCGGCGGAACCGACATAAAAGACTTATAGCCTAAAAAGTCGTACTGGTAGTTGTTATCATAGGCGAACAGGCCGTTTTTGAGCACGTCCACCTGGTAGGAGGTAAACTCGCTGACGGTCTGGTCATAGTAGGAAATGTAAAAGTATCCCTCCGCATCCACAGAGTCTGGGCCGCCATTGCCCTTGCCCCAGCTGTTTTTGACAATCCAGGCGCCTGGCCCTGGCGGCGTGGTGCTGAAATTCTCAACGCCGTAGGTATCGTTCCAGCCCACAATGGAGACCTCATGGTTGGCCGAAGCGTTTCTTGGGCTGTACTGGGCATGATTGTCCATGTTAAAGATTTCAGTTGGCTTTTCTTCCTGATCCGGAAGTGATCTTGCCGAATAGTAGGACACATCCAGCACACCATTTTCCATCAGGGCGCTCTTGACAGCCTTCAAGGCATCCTCGTCAAAGGAGTAGCCGGTTTTATAGGTGTTGCCGTCCTTATCCACCGCTGTGCCAGTAAAGACGCCGGTCTCTGGCAGGTAGTCCACGTTCTGCACGTGCACCTCGTCAGTCCCATCCCGCAGGCTTGAGGACAGGCTCCAGTCACCATTTTTGTCCAGGGTGCCCGCGGCGTTGACATAGGGCGCCAGCGTCTCATCGATCGGTCCGAACCAGGCCGTGGTGTCGGCTGTGGCCATCTGGCGGCGTCCGCCAAAGTCCAGGGCGTTTGCCGCGCCCTCTACGATCTCATACCCCTCGCCCTGGTAGGGTTGGAAGGTAAACCAGGCCATATAGTGCTCGGAATAATCCAGGCTGCCGGCGCTGCCAGCGCCTTTCAGCACCGCGTTGGATTCGATGCTGGAGGTGTTGCCAAAGGACCAGCAGGCACCCCAGGGGTTCTGATTCCGGGTGCCGGTCACAAGGCCCTCATTCCGCAGGTCGTATTGCTTCGGCAGCGGCACGCCCCTTGGCGTGATGGCGTTGGTGTCCTGGGGCAGGGTATAGTAAGATGAATCCAGCCCTGCGGGCAGGCGGCCGCCATTGTAGTTATCAATACCGCTGGTATCCACAGGAATCACCGGCGCTGCCAGCACAGCAGAGCCGGTAAAGGCCATAAAGCTTAGGGCTACACCCACAATCCCTGCGGTGATTCGTCTTTTCCATGATTTGAATAATGATTTCTTTTTCACTTTTTTCCTCCGTTCTAATGCTCTTCGTATTATTATAACTAATTTTGACATCCTTTTCTATACCGTTTAAACCGAAAAACGACTATTTAAATAAATGCTGTCTTTTTAGAAGATAATTTGACCTCCTGTGCTATAATAAAAGCACTTATGTACAGGAGGTTTTTTTTATGATCCAAAACCGTATCCTTTTAGTTGAAGATGACACAAGCCTCATTGACGGGCTCGAATATACACTGGTTAAAAACAGCTTTGATGTCCGCGTTGCCCAGACCGTGCAGGAGGCCCTTGCCCTTTTCGACCAGGACACCTTTGACCTGCTTCTGCTTGATCTCACACTGCCCGACGGCACCGGCTTTGATATCTGCCGCAGTGTCCGCAGGCACTCTGAGGTGCCTATCATTTTTCTGACAGCTTCGGATGAGGAGGTCAATGTTGTCATGGGCCTGGACATCGGCGGCGATGACTACATCACCAAACCCTTTAATCTGGGGGAGCTGGTTTCTAGGATAAAGGCACTGCTGCGCCGCGCCCGAAAGCTGAGATCCCCCATCCTCGAAAGCCACGGCATCGCGGTGGATCTGATGAAAGGCAGTGCCACTAAAAACGGCCAGTCTCTGGAGCTCACCGCCGCGGAGCAGCGCCTGCTGATCCTGTTTTTACAGAATCCCGGCATGATACTGAGCCGGAATTCCATTTTGGAACGCCTCTGGGACAGTCCGAGCGATTTTGTGGACGACAACACCCTCTCGGTCTATATAAGACGTCTTCGCAGAAAAATCGAGGATGATCCCAACCACCCTGCCTGGCTGCTTACTGTGCGCGGCACGGGCTACAAATGGCAGTCTGAAAGCGCTGGTGACTGACCATGAACGTGATTTTCAACAACCGGGATATCCGGCGCTTTTTTACAGCCCTGGGCATCGCAGCACTTTTTCTGCTGCTCGCCGGACAGCTGATCGCCCTTTCTCTTTTCTCCGGTACCCGAAACGCCCTTTACAACAGGGATACCGAGCTGGCCGGCGCCCTGATGGATAAGGGGCTTCCTGCTGAGGAGGTCGCCGCTGTCTTTACCCAGAATCTTACTGCCAGTGAGGGCGAGACCGGGGCAGCGCTGCTCACCCGGGCGGGCTACACGCCTGACACTCCTGCCGCCTACCTTTCCTTTCTGTCTGCCTTTCGGTCCGGCAGCATGCTCTCGCTGTTTTCCTACGGGCTTCTTTTCGCCCTCTGTGTCACAGTGCTCTGTATGCTGTACTTCCGCGCGCAGCAGCGCACCATCACCCGGGCCGAAACCCAGCTCAAACGCTTCATGGGCGGCAGCACCAGCGCACGTCTGGAAAGCGAAGCGGACGGCAGCCTGTACAAGCTCTTTGCGGACATCAACAGCCTGGCCACCTCCCTCACTGCCCATCTGGACACAGAAAAAAAGGCGAAGTCCTTTCTCAGGGATACCCTCTCCGATATTTCCCATCAGCTTAAAACACCGCTGGCCGCCCTGAAAATGTACAATGAAATTCTTCAGGAGGACGGCGCCGACCCCGAGGTGCTGTCCCGCTTCACAGGTAAGGTAAACGACTCGCTGAACCGTATGGAAACCCTGATTCAAAATCTGCTTAAAATCACCCGTCTGGACGCGGGCGCCATCACCCTGAAGCCTGTCCTCAGGCCCATTCAGCCGATGATGGAGGCTCTGTCGCACAGCTTTGAGACAAGGGCCAGACGGGAACGGAAAGTCCTGAGCTTTTCTGGAAACCCGGCTGCCCAGCTCATCTACGATCCTGACTGGCTCACCGAGGCTGTCAGCAACCTGATCAAAAACGCCCTTGACCATACCAGCGCTGGCGGCTGGATAAAAGTAGGCTGGGATGAGAGCGCGGCAGTCACCCGCATCACCGTTCAGGACAGCGGCAGCGGCATCCATCCAGAGGACATCCACCATATTTTTAAGCGGTTTTACCGCAGCCGCTTCTCCCAGGATACCCAGGGCGCCGGGCTGGGGCTCCCTCTTGCCCTGGCCATCACCGAAGCCCACAGGGGCACGCTCTCGGTGGAGAGCAGCCCGGGTCAGGGCGCTCTGTTTACCATGACCTTTTTAAAGATGACAAAACTGTAAGCTTGGGGACACCTGCCCGTAAGCTGCCCGTGTTATCCTGTTATCAGATCAAGAAAGGTGGTAAACAACATGAATTTACTCACAGTAAAAAAACTGACAAAAATCTACGGGGACGGCGACGCCCGGGTAGAAGCCCTGAAAAACGTTTCCTTTAACATCACAAAGGGCGAATTCGTGGCGGTTGTGGGCGAATCCGGCTCTGGTAAAACCACATTGTTCAACACTCTCGGCGCTTTGGATACCCCGACGAAGGGGCAGGTTTTTATCGACGGCAAGGATATCTTCTCCATGAAGGAGGAGCAGCTCACCATCTTCCGGAGACGCAGCATTGGTTTTATCTTCCAGTCCTACAACCTGATTCCCGAGCTGAACGTGGAACAGAACATCATCTTCCCCCTCCTGCTCGATTATCAAAAACCCGACGAGGCCTATGTAGAGGAGCTTCTGGAGGTTCTCGGGCTCAGGGATCGCAGAAGCCATCTGCCGCGGCAGCTCTCCGGCGGGCAGCAGCAGCGTGTGGCCATCGGCAGGGCCTTAGTCACCC
>OIET01001323.1_pt1 | contig 11834 bp, 19 predicted proteins | sample 1581871 | NCBI WGS metagenome assembly OIET01 (sample SAMN03279760, study PRJEB24777) | human gut metagenome | isolation source: fecal sample PR121 from 1 month old male Malay infant, vaginally delivered... | place: Singapore | collected 2005-09-16
AAGGCTGTTAAGCGATAGTTTTTTTGTGCGTGATGGTAAAAATCGGGATTCAGCCGGAGTGTTGAATACTACTAACATTTTTATCGAAAAAGATTAATATTTAAAACGAATTAGAAATGAATACTAAAACATTTCAAGAAGTCGCCAGGATTTGGAGTGCTGCGAAGCGACCTGTTATAAAGCATGCCACGATGTGCGCGTATATGCTTACCCTTCAAACCCATTTACTCCCATATTTTGGGACGGAGACAGCTATATCGGAAAGCGACGTTCAGAAATTTGTTCTCTACAAGCTTTCCTCTGGTCTTGCTAAAAAAACCGTAAGGGATATTGTGGCGGTGCTGAAATCTATAGTCAAGTATGGTGGGAAACATAAGTTATTCCCTTATGAGGAGTGGGAGATAAACTATCCTACAGATACCGAATCTCACCGTTTGCCTACTTTGTCCTTAAACCATCAACAGATACTGATGAGCCATCTCACCGAATCCCCAACTCCTAAGAATATAGGCATTCTGCTGTCTCTGTGTACCGGCATGAGGATTGGAGAGGTGTGTGCCCTGCGATGGGAAGATGTGGATTTCAGACAGAAGGTAATCACCATTAGTTATACAGCAGGAAGGATATACAACTGCGAATCAAGAACTACGGAAAGGACTTTCACTTCTCCCAAAACACGAAATTCATACCGGGAGATACCTATCTCAAGACAGCTTCTCTTTGCCTTGAAGGAAGTAAAGAAAAGATCTCCGTCCCGATTTGTAGTAGGAACATCAGAACGTCCGGAAGATCCCCGTTCTTACCGTGATTTCTTTGCCCGGCTCTTGAAGCGTCTGAATATTCCGCACATTGTGTTTCATGGACTCCGGCATACATTTGCTACCAGATGCATTGAAAGTCAATGCGATTATAAGACAGTGAGTGTAATTCTTGGACATTCGAATATCGCTACCACACTCAATTTATATGTGCATCCCAATCTCAATCAGAAACAAAGATGCATTGAGCGAATGAGCAACTATTTAAAAATTAAATAACCCTCAAAAAAGATCAGGAATGAATACACAATTTGAACGGTCAGCATGCGCTACCGATGAATGGTATACGCCGAAGGAGATTATAGATGCGTTGGGTGAATTTGATTTAGATCCGTGTGCCCCGGTCAACCCACTATGGCAAACAGCTAAGGTGATGTATAATAAAAACGTTGATGGGTTAAAACAGGAATGGAAAGGCCGTGTATGGCTAAACCCACCTTATTCCCGACCTCTAATTGAAAAATTCATCAGCAGAATGGCAGAGCATGGAAACGGTATCGCTTTACTCTTCAATCGTTGCGACTCAAAAATGTTTCAAGACATAATTTTTGAAAAAGCAACGGCGATGAAGTTTTTGCGCAATAGGATTCGTTTCTTTCGCCCGGACGGGACTCGTGGAGATTCGCCCGGTTGTGGTAGTATCCTTATTGCTTTTGGCGAAAACAACGCGGAAATATTAAGAGACTGTGATATAGCAGGTAAGTATGTTAGAATCAATTAGAATGACACAAAAAAGATGAATAAGGAAGAATTTTTGAGCAAAAGAGATGCCATCGATTTAACGCTAAAAGAATTGAACGGCAAAAAGGAACAGTTGGAAAAGGAATACATTGAATCCAACCAAGGACTTCCTGTTGGAAGCAAGATCTGTATAACGGTCCCGGCTCATGAAAGGTTTTCTCCTTTGAACAATGAAAGGATATTGGTCCCCGAAGCGAAGAAGTTAGCCTATATTGCAGATTATGAGATTGATGATAACGGAGAGGTTGTCCCCTCTTTAAGACAGTTGGATTGCAATGGGGGTATGTCAGAAATGCCTTTATATGTTAATTTTAAAAAGGTTATAATTGAATTAATGTAAATCAGAACAGATATGAAACAGAAATTAGAAGAAGCGGCAAGAGAAGCAATTCATAACCATTATAATTGTAATGGAACCCATCCATGCCCAGAACGTGAATATTGCGAACATTGTAATGGTTATAATACAGCATTTGATTGTTGGGAATGTGGTGCGGATGAATTTAAAGAAGGATTTATTGCTGGTGCGAACTGGCGTATCAATAGCGTATGGCACAAGACTAAAGATGAAGTGCCACAAGCTCATGGAGAATACGAAAATGAACATTATCCGCAGATACCATGCCTTGTGTATGGGGAATTAAGCACTGGAATTGGTTACGGTGTCCGCTATTGGAACGTAACAGAGCAGTGTTGGGACGATGAAGAGTGCGATGATTATGAGTGTTCCAAAGATGCCATTGAAGAATGGGCGTATTTGGATGATTTAATGCCTAAAAATGAATAATATGAAAAAAGAAGACTCAAAAAAAGAAATGATATCATGTTCTGTCGCGCTAAAATTCAGTACTGATATTTTGGAAAATATCCACATGAGGTCTGAAGAGACAACAGCAGAGCAACCAACTATGGTAAATGGCATTTTTTTACTAGCTACAAGCAAGAGTAAAAAAAATAGGGACAAGACATTTTGTCTCGGAGTTCACCGGTTGGGAAGCTCAATGATGGAATTTATTGTTGGAGTTACGGATAATGACAAAGAATATAGCCAAGGGGATAAAGTATCTTATATCTATAATGCAGAATATTATGATACATTAGAATCTGCATTACGCAATTTTAACAACATACAGCAATAACCAACAATGAATATTATAATTAGTTACGTATTTGCTTTTCTATGTGGATGCGTGTTTACGATAATTGGTATTCTTTTCTTTATAGACAAAGATTCTTAACGAAATTACAATTATGCTTAAACTGAACAATATAGAATTTTATAACACACCTTCAGGTGGCGTTATGGTTTCAATGAACGGGCAAGAATCGTTTTTGTTGTTATTTTCCCATTATGATTTGCTCAATATTTTGCATGATTATATTATGCAAAACTATCACGGTGCCTATCTAGCATTATCTTCTTTATATAAGGGAAGTGCTCAGAATCCTTCGTATTATCGTTATCGGATTGTGAGTCGTTTTGCCCGATGCAATTTCGGGGAATACGAAACCAATGTGGTTGATATAAGTAAACACACGTTCCATTTTGAACAGGTTCACTGTCCATTGCGTGGTACAGGTGATTGCGGTTTGGAAAATGTTGTCTGTAATCCCCAATATACTTTGCCTTTGACAAAGCAACAGATGACCATCTTCCGCATGTATGCGGATGGACTTAATACCGAACAGATAGCCCAAAAACTTTCTCTTTCAACCAATACGATTGACCGTCACCGTTCTGATATACAAGCTAAGCTTGATCTTCATTCCATTAGGGAGATGATTTTATTCTGGATTAATAATAATTTAAAATAACAACTATGTATTATTCAAACACTTTTGAAGCTGCAATGATTATCTGTGGCTATCACCTTTATCGCCTTTTTTACACAGACCGTGCACGTTATATACGTAAGGCTGAAGGATTTATCCGCATCCGAAGCAAACGTGTGATTGATGGTAAGGTCAAGCGTGTCAAATGTCAGATCCGTGTGCGTTGGGATGCTGCCGGTATCTGTTTTCGTGCCAGTGATAACCAGCGTCTTCCGCAGTATGATCTGCCTCTCAAGTCTGTTCAGAATAAAGGATACGATATAAAATCAGGTCAGTTATGTATGTAGATGTAGATCATTCAGGGCTTTTTTCCATAATGGAACTTACCCCTAACGAATTGTACGTTATCAGCGAGGCAATTGTGCACTATTCCCGGATACAGGATATATCTGCTGATAGTCAGGAGATATCCCGTAAGATAGCAACAGTAATCAGCCGGGAATATGATACAGGCAAGACAATACGTCCTGTTGAAAAAAACAGTAAATGAATTAACATCAAAGTATTATGATTTTATCCGATAAATCTCAAGGGGTGGACTTCTCTTCATTTCGTCTGCCGGATAATTATGGAGAATGGATACTTGATACCATCCATGCCATGGGGTTGAAAGAATATACCGAATACGAAGGTAAGGTGTTTTCCGCACTTGACGGTTTACGCGAAGGAAGATGCTTTGATGTTACCCTAGTTCCGGAAGATATGCGTGAAATATTCATCAGGATATGTTGCTTGTATATCCATGATCATCCGCAAGTAGTTTTTAATAATACATACACTCGAATTTATAAACAAAAGAAATATGAACCAGGGAAGTTGGACCAACGCCGAAAAAAGATTTGTCCGCGATAACGCTGGAAAGCTGACTGTAGAAGAAATGGCCTGTCGCATAGGCCGTACTTCTAGCGCAGTCAAAATGTTTCTGATCAGAAACCGGATAGCGGTAGGAACTCAGATCAAGCGGAACATCTTACAGGAAATTTTGAAAATAAAGTTCGTTCACCCGGAGTACTTTAAACCTACCCGTGCCTTTTATCAGGCAGTCGGTATGTCACAAGTACACTTTTGGGATTTATATTATGGCCGTGTACAAATTACAGAGCCGGAATATGTAGCAATAACCACGCACCTAGAAATTACCCTACAGGAAGCATTCGAGGCGCGGCAATTAAACCTCTTTGAAGGAGAAATAACAGATGAGCAAAATAAGTCAGAATAGCATAGATAAAGTCAAAGCAGCAGTTGATATCGTAGATGTGATATCCTCATTTGTCAGACTGGAGAAAAAAGGACCGGGATATGTCGGAGTATGTCCGTTTCATAACGATCGTCATCCGTCCATGCGCGTTACTCCATCTCGACAAATGTATAAATGTTTTGTATGCGGTGCCGGAGGAGATGTTTTTGACTTTTTACAAAAGTATGAGAACATGTCATTCACCGAAGCTGTATTATGGTGCGCTCAACGTGCGGGTATACAGGTAGAAGAAACCGAGGCTACCAAAGAAGAACTGGAAGTACGGAAACATCGTGAATCACTATATGTAGCCATGGATGCCGCTACCAATTTTTTTCAGTCTCAGCTTCCTTTAGCCGAAGCTTATTTAAAGCAACGTGGTTACTCCTTAGATGATGGGATTTTGAAAACATTCCGTATCGGATATGCGCCACAGGGAAACAAAGCTTATTCTTCTCTTTCTTCAGCCGGATATCTATCACAAAACCTAATTGAAGTGAACGTTGTGGCTCAAGGGGATTATGATTATTACGATGTATTCCGTGACCGTATAATTTTTCCGTTCCTGGATATGCAGGGTAGACCGGTGGCATATAGTGGGCGCATAGTAACGCCCAATAAAAAGGTAGGGAAATATGTCAATACTACCGACACACCGCTTTTCCATAAAGGAAAACATCTCTTCGGACTTTACCAAGCTTATCGTTCCATCAGTCAGGTGGGATATGTGTACCTGGTGGAAGGACAGTTCGATGTTATGAGCCTATACGCAGCCGGCGTGAAAAACGTTGTTGCCGGCTCGGGAACGGCTCTGACAGAAGACCAGGTGAAATTGATTTCCCGTTATAGCAACAAAGTGGTACTGGTATACGATGATGATGAAGCGGGTATAAAGGCTTCCATGAAAAATTGTGAAACAATGCTTCGTGCAGGGCTTAACATTAATTGTGTACGTCTTCCTCAGGGTAAAGATCCGGATGATCTGGCCAGGGAGAAAAAAGAGCAAACTTTGGCATGGCTGAATAATAACACGGCTAGTTTTGTAACTTATTTCTGTAACATATTTCTTCCGGAGAAAATAGAGGACCCGGTAGAGAAAGAAGAAAGATTGGCATCTGTCTGTCGGTTAGTGGCATGTGTGGAATCAGAAACTCTCCGTCTGGATTATACCAGGAACCTGGCACGTCGGTTCTCACAGGAACCGGATGTAGTAGACCGTAAGATTCGTCAGATGCGTTCCAATATGCCGGAAGCTCCAACAGTTGAGACACTAAAACCGGGTGTATATGGTCTTGATGTACTCCCGGCTTTAGTGACGGAGCGTACCAGCATTCATGTATCAGCATCTTTTGATGAATTCTTGGAAAATTATGAGACGGTGCCTCAGATATATTTTCATGAAAGTCTGTCTATGGAAGATATTCAGAAGGTACGCCGTGATTGCCAGTTGCTGGATGTGTCCGCTGATGCTCTTGTAATTTCTGCTACAGGAGAGGAAAATACCACTATGGCAGCTTTGGCCGACTGCTACAGAAACGGAGTCACCAACATTTCCGTACTTGTTCCGGGAAGCGATATCGCGTTTATCAACAAGAAAAAACAGTCAGACGATTATATTGAGGAGGAACAGCCGGATGAGGAATGGATATTCATCAATACCTATGTCTTTAAGTATAACCAGTTCCTTAATCGCTATAAGCCGGTAGACCGTACACCTTACCTTCAGCGTTGTGCCGATTTGATAGCCTGCACTGAAGAATCCGTTCGTATAGTCAACTTCAGTAAGTTTACAACATGGATGGAGTTAACCAAGACAGATCTAAATACATTGCTGAAACCGTACTTGGCAAAGCGAAAATCAAGGGTTGCCATCAACGCGCAACGTGATGATCAGGAGGAAGGGTTCTATGATCCCGATATCATTCCTGATTATGTCGAATCGAATCCCGTATATCAAAAGATGCTGGATGATTACCAGTTCTATCCCCGTCTGAACCGTAACGGAGAACCTGTGGCGTATATCTTTACGAATAATAAGCAGGGAGGTACTTTGGTGGGAGATTTTTTCATGGAACCGCTAATTCATATTGTCAGTGACAAGGATGAGGACAATAAACGTATAGTGCGTATCAATCGCCGATATTATAAGAAACCTATTTATTTGGAGGCGCCTTCCAAATGCTTCCTTAAAAAATCAACCATTGAGGAAAGACTGATCATGCTGGAAGCTGTCAACTTCAGTAATGGAGAAGAAAAGCATTGGACAAAGATCCGCGAATGGATGTCCCGTAATTTTGTGTCCTGTAAAGAAGTCCGTACTTATGGGAACCAGCAGCCCGACGGATTCAGCCGGGACCAGTCCACTATGTTCTTTGCGTTTGCCAATGGTATATACCATGAGCAGGACGGACAGTATCGTTTTGACCCTGTCAACGAACTGGGTGTGGCAACTCATAACAACGAAAACTGGTATCTGCCGGCTTTCTCACAATTATATATGAATTCGGACATGAAAGAGAAGTATGAAGTAATCAGTAACTTGCTTTATAAGGACATACCTGTTGAGAAACAGTGCACGTTCCAACGATGGGCGGATCTGATGAACCGGGTGTATCAGCTTAATGATAATGGGAAATGGGCTATCATGTTTGCTTTGATGTGCCCGTTCCGAAGTAATATCCATTGCATAGACCGCTTGTTTACAGCTCCGTTTTTCATGGGCCCGATGTCTTCCGGAAAGACACAGATTGCAGTCAGCATCCGATCGTTGTTTATGAATCCGAAGGTTCCATTGACCAATCTTCCTTCCACCACTTACGCAGGTCTGTCTTCCATGCTGGCCATGTTTCGTGACGTTCCTGTTGTTTTAGATGAATATAACAACAAGGAAATAGAGGATAAAGTGTTTCAGTTTTTGAAAACCGCCGTATATGACGGTGATGGAAGGCAGAAGCGGAAAGGAACTACCGGAAAGGAAATAGAGGTTGAGAAGATATATGCTCCAATCATTATTTGCGGCCAGGAAACACCGCAACGTGATGATAACTCGTTGATGTCCCGTATCATTGTGTGCGAGGTACCAAAACCTGCCAAGGAACGTACTCAGGAAGAGGTGAACCTGTTCAATGAGCTGAAGGATATAGAGGATCGCGGCTTGTGCAATGTGTTGCTGGAGATACTGAAGCTTCGTCCGTTGGTAATGGACAATATCCGCAGGCTTAAAACTGAATGTTACAAGGAGCTGAAATCGCAGATGCTGGCTCATGGTGAGATAGACCGTCTGATGAAAACAGCCTCTCTGTTTCTTGCCATGTGCCGTTTGGTGGAAGAATATACGGATCTGAAACTGCCATTTACGTACAAGGAGTTTTTCAAAATAGCTTGCGACAAAATTCAGTTCCAGGTGGATCTGATTTCACGTACAGACAAGCTGGCTACATTCTTCAAGGCCATGGATGTTATGATAGATACCAAGGCATTGGTTCCGGGCCGTGACTTTGACTTCGATTATCCTCAGAAGCTTACTCTGATCGGACCTGGAAAATCATCTGTTTCTTATCCTGTGCCTGACGGAACATGTGTCATGTATATCCGGCTATCTGTGATTTATGCCCAGTATGACCGCAGTTCCTTTAACCGGGAACAGTCCAGTCAGTCTACCATTGAGCAGAATCTTCGTTCCAATGCCTGTTATATAGGTCCTATAGCAGCTCATCGTTTCAATTGGAAGGAAACGGAAGAAGTACCCCGTGGAGAGCTGGAGAATGAAGGCAAGGATATTCCGGAAGAATATATAGCCCAAGGCAGCGATACCATGATGGTGCGCCGTGTCAAATCTCTGAATAAGAATACAAGCTGTATCGCATTGAATTACGACATACTGGCCTCTATGTATGGCCTTGATTTGAAACGCAACGAAACACCAAGAGAAAAAAATATGCAGGATCCCGAAGTGGAACGCCTGCCATTTTAATAACCAATAAAAAATAAAATTATGACTACAAGTATTATTGCAAAAGTGAACAACGTGGATATAATGTCCATAAGTGATGAACGATTGGTTCCAATCAAACCTATTGTTCCAACTACCTTGCTCTGCAAGGCGGTTGAAGCTGATGGGAAACAGCGAGAAATGTTCTGTTTGCCTATTATATTTTCGGATGGCTATTAACTATTAATCCCGCTAATGTAGTAATATAGATATGGATTTTGCAAGATATGATACAATTTTGGTTTATATAAGATATCACACATTGAAGGATCAGGACTTCAATACGAATTGGTTAGTTGATTTGAACTCGAATGAACTTGAAGAGATTATATATACTCTTAAAGCATCAGGCTATATTACAGTGAAAAAATTAAGCGACAACTCTTTTCGTTGTCGCTTAACACCTGAAGGAATGAAGTTCTGCCAAAATGGAGGCTTTTCTAAAGTAGAAAAAGAAAAGAAAAAACTCCTTATTAAGCGCATTGTATGGTTAATTACAGCATTAGCTTCATTAGCAACAATCGCTTCATTTATCAGCCAATTGCTTTAATTATTAATATTGTCATATAGACTACTAATAGTAAGGCTGATATGGCCAGTAATCGTAAGGTGATATCTTCTATATCCCATTTACGTTTGTTTTTTCTCAGATGATAGATAGGATTTTCCATAATTCATTGATTTACATACAAAAATACTAATAAAATATTGCATTGCACAATCTATAATTTGAAATTTTCTTAGAAAGAATAGGATGAATTGAAAGATAAGTCCCCCAAAATTGAGTAATGGCTTTTAATTGATTTCACTAACACCTTTAAATTACGTTGCGAATCGCAACGTAATTTAGAATAGAGTATAAATTAATATCTGATTGGTAATATTGTTTTTAGATTATGAATTAAATATCTATTTTTGCATAAAACATTTGCTGCAAACTAACCGTTCTCAATTATAAAGGAATGAAGTAAGAGTATGATAGAATTGGAAAAACAAAAGATAATAGAAGTGGTACTTTATATTCTCAACAAAGTTGGGGGTATGGATTATTATCATCTGTTTAAGATACTGTACTTCGCCAATCAGCGCAGTTTGGTTGAATGGGGGCAGTTGATGATAACCGATAAATTCTGCGCTCTTCCTCATGGTCCGGTTCCTACGGAATTGTATAATGCCATAAAAGGTCAAAGAAGTGTTATCCCCAACATGAAAAATGACATAAATGTTGTGGATTATTATCTGTTGCCCAAACGGGATTCCGATACGGACTATTTGTCCGATTATGATATGGAGGTATTGGACGAATGCATTTCCAAATACGGTAAGATGAGTTTCACGGAACTGGAAAGAACTTCTCATACGGCTTGTTGGGAAAAAGCTAGATCCAGAAAGGGGAATCATGTAATCTATCCGGGAGATATCGCCCGTGATGGGGGAGCCAGTGAGCAGCTAGTTGAATATATCAATGATTCAATAGAGTTTAATGAAACCTTCGGAAATTAAGATCGGCGATGTTTTCCGTATTACCATGAACAGGGCCAACGGTATAACTCCTAAACCGGGGGATAACAGTCGTGATAAATTCTTTGTAGTTCTTGGCTTTGATGGGAACGGAAATGTTTATGGTGGTGTTATTTTCAATTCCTATGTCAATATAAACCTGCCTCCTTTTGTACAAGCTATGCAGCATTTAGTAAAAGGGGATGATTATGACTTCCTTTCGCATGACAGTTATATAGATTGCTCCTCAATCAAGACAGTAAAAAAGTCCAAACTCCTTAAAAGTAACAGTTTAGGCAGATTGGGCACGGGTGATGTGTCTAAGATCTGTGAGAAGATTAAGAGCAATTCTCGGATCAGTAAGGTTGAATTAAGAAGATTCGGGCTTTTATAATTGAACTTTTCCCAAAAACACTTGCATAGACTGATTTTAATATTTAGATTTGCAGTGCCAAATAATCACGGAAAATTCGTGCCGCGAGCTTCGGTTAATGCTCAAAGAAATACAATGGGCTTTTTTTATGCCCATACATAATCATTTTGCTGACCCCAAAATGATATATAGGAGATTGTAGAAGTCACAACTTATTGTGAAAAAACTACGGCTGCTTTTCCCATTACAATTTTAGCTCTCGGGCGAAAATCTGTGATTGTTTGGCGACACGGGAAATGGCAGCCGTTCTTTTTCTGCCTAGTAAACGCCAAATAATCACAGTTATGAAACAAACAGTTTCTATTTTTGCTCCCGACATAAATGTCGCTAGCAAATCTTCAGCTATTCAATTGTGGCTGGCCTCTGAAAAAAAATCGTCTAAAGTTTGTGGATTAAAAAATAATCCCCATCTTTGCAATGTCGTACATTTGAAACAGGCGGAGAATACCGCCGACTTTACCGTTGGCATTTTTTGTGTCCATGGCTTACCATATACATATAGTTCCGTCCCGTGTGGAGCGTTAATGCGCCCACTGCCTGTTTCAGGTGTACGACAACGGGGAGCGGAACTTTTTTTGTTTCTTCCCATACTAATTAACATATTGTTTCATTTTTAAATGTCGTACAAAAATGAGAAACGAACTTGTACTATCCGCAAAGTCTGCGGAACATTCAGCCTTTACTCTATGGCTGAATTCTGAGAACGCACTGTTCTCAATGGTCATGGAATCTTCCATAAACAATCTTCAAGTGTTATTGATGGGCCACGCCTGTCTTTCATTCTCCGCGCTGATATGTGCCTCATGTGTGTCCGTGGTTCCTGCATTACTCTGCCTTCCATGGTTTGCCACTTCGTTGTATTTATGCCGGAAAGGAGGTCTGCGATGAAGACTGACATATTAAAACTGGCTGAAGAAACATCCGGTATGCCTGAAGATAATTTCTTTACCATCGAAGGTGTCAAACTCACCGATGAAGCGGTGGATCTCCTCTATGATTTGCAGGACGATGATAACAGCAACATAGAAAGCCTTCTCGATGGCATATATGAAGTGGAGGAAATTGTTCTCAATCCTGCATCTGACACTTCTTATGGAGACAGACTGGTCATGATGCAGACACTTAGAGATATCCGTCATCTGCTGGATTTGCTTAAAGTCCGTTCCGCATCCGGTCATTGATTGCATTCGCATGGCTTCAGACATGCGGCAAATCATTTATCTTAATACAATAGGGAATATGGTAAAAAATAACAATACCGTATTCCCTATTCTTTTATAG
>OIET01001325.1_pt1 | contig 11822 bp, 10 predicted proteins | sample 1581871 | NCBI WGS metagenome assembly OIET01 (sample SAMN03279760, study PRJEB24777) | human gut metagenome | isolation source: fecal sample PR121 from 1 month old male Malay infant, vaginally delivered... | place: Singapore | collected 2005-09-16
GGCTTTGTCCACGGTCATGAGTTGGTTTATCAGATAGTTCATTTTTATTATTGTTAAATGAAAAGATTAGTTGAATGGATAGTCAGGAAATCAAAGCGGAGGAAAGGAATGCTATCTTTGGAGAAATCATCCTTGGATACAGTATCTTTGAAGAAGCCTCTTTGAAAACAAACGGTTCTCATTGGGAACCCTATCTTTGGAGAAAGCTTCCTTTAAAAGCGGTATTCCTTTACAGCATCAAAACAAGGGCACGGTTTCACGGGATTCAAGTCATGATGCCCCACTATCAACGCTTTGGGGAACAGGAGGCGCAGCTCGCGCAGCAGTGCCAGCATACTTCCCTTCTGCATCAGAGTACGCGTATCGGCAGGGGTGCAGTCCGCCGAGAGTCCGCCCTCATAGCAGATGCCGATAGAATGCCGGTTGTGGTTCCTGCAATGCGCTCCCACCTTTTCCAAGGGGCGTCCGCGGTGAATCTCTCCGTCGCGGGTGATATAGAAATGATATCCTATGTCCGTGAAGCCCCGGTGGCGGATGTGGTCCCGGCGGCAGGTCTCAAAATCCAGCCTCCGCCCCTCAGGGGTGGCGGAGCAGTGGATAATAATCAAGGTGATGGTTCTCATGAGCATCAGATGCAGGCGTTCAGTCCGAGCGCGCCGGCAAGGGCGGTGGCTACGGTGATGATTACTTTCAGAATCAGTGTCCAGGTGTTTTTCTTTGTTTTCAAGTTCATGGGATTTTTGTTTTAGTGGGTTGATAATAAATGAATTAAAATGGAAGCCAAGGGCCTGTTCCCCAATGAAAACAGCTTGTCATAGGGACACATTCAGCCCTTTAGCATCGTGCCTTGCTTCCGTCGTACTGGTGGGGGGCCGTCAGGCCTGTTGTCCTCCGTTTTCCGGCTCCTTCGCCTCTCCGGTAAGGTCTACATTGGTCTTTCCGGCTTTCAGCGCCTTCACCACCAGTCGGGCCGCCTTGCGTGTGGCCACCAGATTGAACACGGCATCTTCCAGCAGATTCCGGAAACGTGTTCCGGCACTCCAGTTCACATTCAGCTTTCTGGCGTGGATGGCAGGGTTGTAGGCGGCTGAGCTTTCGGCACCTATACTGTTGATGCTGATGGAGAAATCCCCCAAGTCGCCCAGCTGTATCTTCTGTCCTGCCAGAAGCTGTTCGCGCATGCAGTCCACTGCCATGGTGAGGATGGCCACGATGTCCGCACGCTTGTACACACAGCCGTGGCTGGCGATGTGCTCGGCAAAGCGGTTGATGTCCATCACTTCAGCATACTGTGCACTGGCGTAAGCCTTTTTTGCGGCATCCGCATCCATCGGATTGTTACGCATAACGATACTGTAATTTACCATAGTTTGTTAAAATTAAAAGTTGAAAATTAAGAATTAAAAAAACACGATTGCCGGAGGATGAAGTCAGTCACTGGTCACCGACCGCTAAAAGAACCCTATCTTTTACGTGTAAGATGCTATATCTTACAGCTGTAAGATTATAGATCTTTCGCCTTCATCGTCCCGACATTACAAAGATACGATGTGCGGAAAGGGCAATGACGCGATAAGGTGCGATAGGGTGCGGAATGGTCCGATTTGACGCGATTTGACGCGATTCGCTGTTCATAATGTTTGACGGTCTGCCGGAAAAAGGGTATATTTGTATCAAAACAAAACGAACATACATGGAGAATTTTCAGATAAGAAGTTACGGGAAAAGCGAACTGGCCCTGTGCTACAGTCCCGATATTACCGAGAGTGCCGCACGGCGCAAACTGATGCGCTGGATAGACCGCAAGCCGGGACTGATGGGGGCGATGCGGGCTGCCGGATACAATGAGCTGTCACACACTTTCCTGCCCCTTGAGGTGAAACTTATCGTAGAGGCGTTGGGGGAGCCCTGAGGATGCTGGAAGATCCACGGGAATGCCGGGGATTCTCCGGGAGCACAGGGAGATCCACGGGAATACCGGCATCACAACCGGAGATGCGAAACGCAGACGCAGACGCAGCAGACGCAGGTCCTTTTTTCTCACACACGCGCACGCACCTTATATATGCATGTGCGCGTGTTTTCTTTGTTACCTTTGTTTTTTTGAGTAGACTCCTTTCCCTTTCACCATCACCATATCCAGCGCGCCTTTTTCCCTCAGGCGCTGTATCCAGCTGCGTGCGGTGTTGACCGGGATATTCAGCTTCTCCGCTTGCTCCATCACCATCTGTTTGGTGAATTCTTGCGGCAGGGCCACATACAGCATCTCACGGTCCGCTATTCCCCGGCTGTTCAGTTCCGTACTTTTGTCCAGGAACGAAAGTATGTGAGTGGCATGAAGGTACAGGGGCTCGCACAAAGCCAGCACGGCGCGGAAGTCCTCATTGGTGATGGACAGGTTATGCCGGGTGATGATACCGTCCTTCAGGTTTTCGGGGTTTATAGTGGGATCCGGTACGGCCAGCGAGGGAATTTCCAGACTGCGCAGCAGCGCCGTGATACACATCATGCGGCACAGGATGGTCCCCATACGCATCACCGAAGCAGACATCTCTTCGCCCGTCACTAGAGAAGAGCGGTAGAACAGGGCGCTGAAGTGCCCGTTGAACTCATCTTTCTGCTGCTGGGTGAATTTCAGGGTGAACAGTCCTTTCTTCTTCAGCTCGTCCCTGCTGGCCTTCCATTCGTGTCCCATCCGGATGAACTCTGCTTCCACGTCCAGTTCATCTTCGCCGAACTGGTCTTTCCATTCGCCTACACGGGGCATGTAATAGAATATGTTTCGCGAGAACTGTCCGTTCTCCGGCGAGGAGATGAGCGGCTTTATCTGTGCGGGCGTGCCCGAGAGGAGTACGGACAGGTAACAGGCGGTGGTTTCCTTGTATTCCCGGTCTGTGCGGCGGTTGTAGGACAGGCGGTCGTGGTCGAACGCCTTGCGCAGCGTGTCGCTCCAGTTGCCGAATTCCGTCCCTATGGCCGTCGATACGGTGTCCGCCTCGCTCTCGCAGATAATCCCCGTTCCGTCCGAGTCTATCAGGTTTTGCAGCAGTCCCGTACCCGTGTTGTTGCCGGGGATGATGAACATGCGGTTGGGCGGCGCCACGGGCGGCTCCTTGTCCTTGCGTGCCTTCCCCAGCGCTTCGTAGGCTCTTAGCTCCTTGCGGTAAGCTTTCATGCTCTCCGCCACCTGCCGGCGTATTTCCTCGTGTATGGGCTCTATGAGTTTGCGTACCCATACCAGTACACTCTTCCCTGCGGCGGCATGGCCCGTGATGAAGGTCTGCAGGCAGGGATACTGCCATTTGTCCCCGTACTTGCAGCGTACGATGTGCGACAGTGAGGCGCCCAGCACCGTCATTGCTCCCAGCAGGAGCACATCATGCTGTGCCGGGGTCTTGGCAAAGGAGAGGATGCTCTTCAGCGGTTCGGGCCAGTCGTGATCTTGCGGAAAGTAGGGTAGGGGAGAGAGGGGTTCCGTTCCCTTCATTTCCTTTTCCTCTTCCTCGTGCTTCTTTTTTCCTGTTTCTTTTTCTTCATTCTCCACCTTATTATATCGCGCGCACGTGTGTGAGAAAAAAGGACCTGCGTCTGCTGCGTCTGCGTCTGCGTTTTTGTGAGAGGGGGCGACTCTCACTCCGCACATTTCCGCCAGGTGGAACACGCTTCCCAGGTGGATGTCGCCCTTGCAGGTGTGCAGGGCGTTGCTGAACAGTTTCTCCGCCGCCGCACTGTCATGCTTGGGCGAGAGGCTGCACAGGCTCATGAAATCCGCACGGCCCGCCTCGCCGCAGTCCGTGGCGATGGCAAATGCCAGTTGGGTGTATTCCAGATAGGTGGGCGCGATGTCCGCGTGTGATGCCTGTACCGCCTCCGTCAGGCGGTGCAGTTCTTCCAAAAGATTGTTTTTGTAATGATTCATATTCCTTTTTATGTTAATCGGGTTTCGGTATAAGAATACCTCGTTTCTGAATGATTCTGAATAAGCGGCCCGTTGGCCCGTGTGCTGCTATGCCCGTTGGCCGCGTTCTGTTCCGCATGGGGATTGGCACATTAGCCCATGGGCGTCTTGACTCTCATCAAGGCCCCTTCGTCATGCGACAGGAAGCAGGCCCGCACCAGGTCTTTGCCCGAGTAGTCCACTCCTTTGCCCTTGTCTTTGTCCGAGCAGTCGCCATACCTCAGGCGGGCGTACTCCATCAGCCAGTAGATGTTCTCGGCCGCATTCTGTTTCACGTCGCTTGTCCGGCCGAGATCGTAGGGCACGAAAGCCTTCACGCCGTGTCCTCCGGGGCTTACGAACACCAGTTCGGGCAGCAGGAAAGGGTCGTCGAACAACTGCCGGCGCATCCTTTCGGCCTCCTCGCGGCTGTCCAGATGATCCAGATCCAGTATGCTCAATCCCGAAGGAGCCAGCAGCCGGTCGCTCCGGCGGTAGCTGAAAGTTCCGCAGGGGGTGACGTATGGCAGGGTGCTCTGTTTCAGCCTGCGGTACTCCTTCTCGTCACCGTATGCGGCGGCTGCGGCTTCGGTCAGTTTCTTCAGCCGCAGGCTGCCGGTGACTATGTTCCATACTTCCTCCAAGGTCAGTTCCTTGTGAGGGACGAGCGTGGCAGGCGTCACGTTTTTCCCGTTAGCGTCCTTCACCGGCGAGATGGGGGGAAGGAAAAAAGATAGTTTACGTTCTTGATTCATGATTCGTTTTATTTAAAAAGTATTAATTTTGCATCCGCATTTTTTTTGCGTCCTCTGAATTTCTTCCCGAAGGTAGGAAGAACGGATTAAATGACGGGATGGAAGGTGTAACGGCTGCGAGAGGCCGGAAAGGTAGTATCACAAAAGACTTTTTATCGTGGGGAATACCGTTTTTATAAAGATTCCGGCATTGGCAATCAGTAGCTTATGCACGGGCCGTGTTAATGGGTTGCATCGTGGAAACGTGCCCGTAACCTCTTGTAAAGGCATCCTGCTTTTTCTTCTTTCAGTCCCATTGTGAAGTAACGTGAAAAAAAAGAGGTTTATTTAATATTTTACAACTTAAAACAAATTTAAAATGTCTAATGCAGAGTGCAGTTTCCCCAAATTGGGAGAGTTTTTAGAGTTATTGATGAATCGGTTGAAGATAACGAAGGTGCGTGTTCTCGGAGATGAGCATGTGGGGCCGGATACTTACGCCTCCCTAAAAAGGGGGTGGATTTAAAAGTGAGTTATTATATTCATTTTGCCGACCATCTGCTGAAAGCGAAGGGCGAGGAGGTGTTCCGCCGCGTAGTGCAGGAGGGAGTGGATGCCTATATCAATAACTGGAAGCGGAAAGAGGCAGCCGAGGAGAAGGCGTACGAGCTGAAGAAACAGGCCGAAAAGCTGGAGGCGCTGAGGGAGAGGATGAAGCAGCATAAGGATATCCTGTAAGGCTGGTTGTCCGTTTTCTTTTTGCTCTGTCATTGGGGAAGTGAGAGAGTCTGAATGAAAATGACCTGTTGTCTTGCTGTAGGGGGCGGGCCTGATTTGTCCGGACCGGCCGGTCACGGCCCATTTGCCCCCTACAGTAATCATGTGGCAGTTGCTCTGGAATTTCCGGGCAGTTTTCCCCTCTCCTGAGGCGGTTCTTTGTTCCTTTCTTAACATAATTGTCATATTCCGCCTAAAAAGTACCCTTTTCGTTTAAATAGTCTAATATAAATGCAATTTATATGAATTAAAGTTTTATCTTTGTCTTTCCTATTGGGAATGAAATACTAACTAATTAATTTAAATCAAAGACAAAATTATGAGAAATCATCTAAAGCATTTCCTCCTGTTGGCAGTTCTGACAATCTGTTTCACTGCTACGGCTGTTGCGCAAGGAACAGTAAAAGGTAAAGTAGTAGATGCCGAGAACAATGAGCCATTGATTGGTGCCACTGTATCGGTCAGCGGTACGACACTGGGTACTGTAACGGATATTGACGGTAACTTTGTGTTGAAACTTACCTCTTCTAAGGCTACTCTTGAGTTTAAATACTTGGGGTATCAGGACAAAACAATGAAGGTTACTCAAAAGGGCAATGTTGATTTGGGAACTATTGCTTTATCACTGGATGCAAAGACTTTAGGGGATGTTGTGATAACTTCTTCTATTGCTGTAGCCCGTAAGACTCCGGTGGCTGTAACAACTTTGGCTCCGGAATTTATAGAAGAAAAATTAGGTACACAGGAATTCCCTGAGATATTAAAATCAACTCCGGGTGTATATGCTACCAAGCAAGGTGGTGCATACGGTGATTCAAAAATCAACATGCGTGGTTTCAAGAGCGAAAATATCGCTGTTATGGTAAACGGTATTCCAATGAATGATATGGAATGGGGAGGCTTGTACTGGAGTAACTGGGCAGGACTGTCGGATGTGACACGTAGCATGCAGACTCAGCGAGGTTTGGGCGCTTCGAAGGTGTCTGCTCCTTCGGTAGGTGGCTCTATCAATATTGTTACCCGTACCATTGATCAGAAAAAAGGTGGTTCTATCTCTTATGCAATGGGGAATGACGGCTATAACAAGCTTCTGTTCCATGTTTCTACAGGTATGTCCAAAGATGGATGGGCATTGACTTTACTTGGTGGAAAGACTTGGGGAGACGGATATATACAAGGGACCGAATTCTCTGCTTATAATTATTTTGTAAACATAGCCAAACGTATCAATGATGCACACCAGATTTCATTTACTGCATTCGGATCACCCCAATGGCATAACCAGCGCAGTAATAAAGACGGTTTAAGCATCAAAGGATGGCAGGCAGTGAAAAATTATATGGGTGACAAGAGTCCGTATAGCTATAATCCTACTTATGGATTCGGCCCTAACGGTGAGCGTATGTCTGCTTCGCACAATGAATATCACAAGCCGCAGCTTTCATTGAACCATCAATGGCAAATTAATGAAAAATCATCATTGAGCACAGCGGCATATGTTTCCATTGGCCGCGGATATGGTAATGCGGGACAAGGATATAAGAAAGATGCCAATGGTACTACTTATCGTAATATGTGGTATGGCTCTTATAAAGGAAACTTGAATACTTATTTCCGAAATTCAGACGGTACATTTGCTTATGACCAGATTTATGATATGAATGAAGCCAGTGATAACGGTTCTATGATGGCTATGTCAAAAAGTATCAACGAACACAACTGGTATGGCTTGTTGTCTACATATACGACAAAATTTGGTGATTACATTGATTTTTACGGAGGTATAGATTTCCGTTATTATAAAGGTACGCATACTAATGAATTGAGTGATTTGTATGGCGGCAAATATTTCTTGGATGAAAGCCGAGAGAAGGTGAAAGCGGTGAACAATGCCTTGGCAGGAACTCCGGAATATGTGAAGAAAAAATTACAGGTGGGAGATGTGGTATATCGTGATTATGATGGCTATGCTATGTCAGAAGGAGTATTTGCACAAGCTGAGTACAATAAAGATAAATTGAGTGCGTTTCTTGCAGGTTCAATTTCCAATACCGGATATTGGAGATATGACCGCTTTTATTATGACAAGCAGCATGCCGAATCGGAAACGGTGAATTTTATAGGCTATACAGTGAAAGGTGGTGCCAACTATAATCTGAACGAATATCATAATGTATTTGCAAATGTAGGTTACATCAGTCGTGCTCCTTTCTTCTCAGGTGGCGCTTTCTTACAGAGTGCAACTAGTAATGCTACTAATCCGGATGCTGTAAACGAAAAGATTTTTTCTTTTGAATTAGGCTATGGATTCCGTTCTCCTTATTTCACTGCTAATCTGAATGTATATCATACCCAGTGGTTTGACAAGACCAATGCCGCATCTGTGAATATTGAAGATGAGAAAGGCAATCAGGTGGATCGTGCCACTATCAATATGCAGGGGGTCGATGCCACTCACCAAGGAATTGAACTGGACTTTGTGGCAAGACCTTTCAGATGGTTGGATATTAACGGTATGTTCTCTATTGGAAATTGGCGCTGGAGCAGCACGCCGAAAGGATATTTTTACAATTCATTGGGACAGCCTTTGGCTTATGAAAATGGAAAATTTGTAGAGGCTACTGGTATTATGGCTCCTGACCATGCTTCTGTTGCATTGGATTTGGATGGTGTCAGAGTAGGAGGCTCCGCGCAAACCACAGCCTCACTGGGTGCTACGGCAAAGATATCAAAGGCATTACGCGTAGGTTTCGATTGTGTGTTCTATGGACGTAATTATTCTGACTGGGCTATTGAATCTTCTGATTTGACATATAATATCAACAAGACGTTGGTGTATGATTCCCCATGGCGTATTCCTTCAGCGTATGTATGTGATTTAAATGCAAGTTATAGATTTAAGATAGGTGGGGTAAACGCTATTCTTTCAGGAGTTGTGAACAATTTGTTCGATCAGGAATATATTTCTGATGCTACAGATGGTTCAAATCATGACTGGCAAACTGCTTATGGCATCTTCTATGGATTCGGTCGTACATACAACTTGAAATTGAAACTTAATTTTTAAACTCAAAGCCTAAAGAATTTTAGAATATGAAGAAAAATATATGGATGGTGCTGGCAGCCGCTTCGTTAATGACTGCTTGTGATTATAATGAAAAATATTTTGAAGGTTTTGATGAAACAGACCAAAGTAATGTCCAGAAATATACTGTAGAATATACAGAGAAAACTTTCAAAGAAACAGAAAGTGCCAAGGATGTTATTATTCCATGGCTCACCCAGAAATATTATACCTGTGACAATGGTTCGTTTGCTTCTGTAAGTTATATGCAGGAAACCACTGAAATCAAAGAAGTGCCGGTATTGGAGCAAGATTTTGAACGTAATGTCGTAGATAAGGAAGCTACGGATGTGGCTGGATGGTTGAATTATTCTGTAAAAGGAACAGCACCTTGGTATGATAAGGCATATAGTAATAATGTTTATACGGAATGTTCCGCATATAAGGCAGATGGTGAAGTACAGTCATGGATTATCTCACCGAAATTCAAGGCAGAAGTGGGAGATGTATTCTCTTTTGACGTCTGTATCGGAAATTATAAGGGGGATGCTTTAAAGGTGTATGTGTCCTCTACTTTTCAAGGTAATTCGGGCAGTATTACCAATAAGTATACGGAATGGGAAGATGTAACAGATAATTTCTCTATTCCTCAGGAACCGGTTAAAGGCTATGGCTCTATGGCGAGGGCAGGAAGTATGAAACTGGATGAATTTGCCGGTAAGAATATTTATATTGCTTTCGTTTATGAAGGGGCTCCTGATGGGGTGACTACCAGTGTGCAGATTGACAATGTGCTGGTAATGAGAAATGAATCGGAAACCATCGTAAACAAAGAAGTGGATGAATACGATTATAAAGAGAATGAATGGGTATTTAAACGTACTGTTCCTTCTGGATTGTTGTTTGAAACCATCACCATGCAGAAAGAAGATTTTCAGCTTGTGGTTGATTATGTGGCGGCAAATTTTGATGAAGGTTATCTGGATACTCAGAAAGTGGGTCAGGGAGAATATTATTATGGCGCAAGTTCTGCTTATGGCAACTGGAATGCAAAAGGATATACGCGTAAAAAGTATTATGATGTAACCGGAGCAATGGCCAATTTGACTACGGATGAAGAGATGGATGCTTATTGTATAGAACAGGTAAAATTGGGACTTGTGAAGTTTATCGAATTAGTTCATCCGGAACCAGTCTTTGTGGACGGACAGGTGACTAATTATAAAGTTATTTCTTCGATTTATACTAGTACGGGTACCGCTTCTTATGTGGCAAAGATTGTTTGGAGCGAAGAGGAAAGTCGTTTCGTTCTAGAATCATTGGATGAGGCTGAATAAATTATTTTCTTAATAATGAGCAAAAGGGAGTTTAGCTGTAAAAGTATGAACTCCCTTTTCTTTTTCTTATTTGAATGATAAGGTATGAAAAAAAGTGAAGTATGTTTTCTCTTCCTTTTGTCCCTTTTTTGTTTTGCTTGTAGCGATTCTGCGGATAAGGAAGAAATGGAATTTCCGGAAAAGGATAATTTGAAGGTAACTTTTCCTTCGGATTTTTCTCCTGAATGGGCTGCGTCTGTAGCTGGTAAAGAAGTAACAATTGTCAATCCGCTTTTTGTCACTCAGACGTATAGCGGCTCGAAACCTCAAGGAACTATTGTTGTCTCTTCCAAGGTGAAACGTGCATTTGCGGATGTAAACCTCCCGTCGGTTGTTGAATATTCCAAATGGGTAGAAAAGCAGGAGGTTGATAAATTGCTGATTACATCAGAGTTCCCTTTGATTGACCCGTGTAACACACTTCGTATAGGAAGTGAGATGGCTGGGGTTAAAGGTAAAGTGACTTATAGTACTTCCGGTTATCATTTTACATTAACGGAAAAGCCGTCAGTTTCTTATAATGCTCGGTCTGTCGCTCCTACTGTAAATGATTATAATTTGAAAGTGATGAGTTTCAATGCGGAAAATTTTTATATGTATGGTAATACGGGAAATGCAGAAACCTTGCGTCAGCATGCTAAAATCTTAGCTGCATTGAAAGAGGCGAAAGCGGATATTTATGCTATTTGTGAAGTAGAACAGGGAGATTTTACTGTGGATTATCTTTGTAGGTCTTTGAACAATGCGTTAGGGGAAGAACGGTATGCTTGGTTGAATACTCCCGGACAAAAATCATCAAAGGTACAAACAAATGTTTTTATTTATGATAAAGTGAAAGTTTTGCCTTATAAGGAGTTTAAAAGCTATAATTTTGATAATCTGAAGATGCGGTACATAGTTCAATGTTTTGAACTGAAGGATGATAAAGCGAAAGTGATTTTAGCTATGAATCATTTTAAAGCTAAAACTAGTGGTATAGATAAGAATGACGGTCAGGGAGGTTCTGCCGACCGTAGGGTTATGGAAGCGCGTGAGTGTTTGAAAGTATATAATGAGCTTGTTGCTTATTATGAAGATACGGATGTGCTGGTTTTGGGTGATTTGAACAGCTACGGTATGGAGGATGCCATTAAGGTGTTTACGGATGCTGGGTATATAAATTTGCTAAAGAAATATTCACCTGCGGCTTGGAGTTATTGTTATCGTGGGGAGGTTGGCTATTTGGATCATTCTTTAAGTTCTCCTACGCTGACTTCACAAATAGTTGGTGCTGCTCCTTGGGATATCAATGCCAGTGAGCCTGCTTATTGGGGATTTAAATATACATCTTATTATAGAGAAGATCCTTATCGTAGTTCTGATCATAATCCCGTTATAACATGGGTTAATTTGGAATAATTTCTTGGGAGAAAAGAAGCAAGCACCATAGGCCGATAGTTTTTTCTTTTTGGAGATATGAATTTATCGGCTTTTCATCCTTTTAGGGAAGATGGAGATATTCTTTTCATGAAGAGATAAGGATAGAATGTGTTGTCATTGTACATGAATTGTAAGTACAATTGGAACATTAACAATTTATTAGCAGATAACTTTCTTAAAATCCGCTTTTTTTCGTTCCTTTGTATTGAACTGCTTTCAACAGAATTAAAATAACTTTAAATATCAAACGCTTATGTGTAGTGAAGGATTGCGTGAAAGATATGTAAATCCCTATACGAACTTTGCATTCAAATTATTGTTTGGAACCGACTTGAACAAAGAGATTCTTATTGGCTTCTTGAATGCCTTGTTCGATGGCAAGCAGGTCATTGAGGATGTCACCTACTTGAATACAGAGCATCTGGGCAGCAAAGAGATTGACCGCCGGGCTGTCTTTGATGTCTATTGTGAAAATGAAAAAGGAGAAAAGATTCTGATAGAAATGCAGAGAGGGG
>OIET01001340.1_pt1 | contig 11727 bp, 10 predicted proteins | sample 1581871 | NCBI WGS metagenome assembly OIET01 (sample SAMN03279760, study PRJEB24777) | human gut metagenome | isolation source: fecal sample PR121 from 1 month old male Malay infant, vaginally delivered... | place: Singapore | collected 2005-09-16
ATAGTAATTTTGTAACAAGTTATGGATGGAGCTCTTTTCAATTAGAATACAGCGCACTTTTCAATTAGTATCTACATCCCAGTCCATAATCGAACCACAGGTTGCGGTCGGTGTTCACCTTGAACGAGGCTTCCGTTTCCTGACGGAACGGGGATTTATACCACAGGCAGTTTCCCTGTTGCTTTACGGGCGAATAACCCAAACTTTGCAGATAGTCCGCAATTTTGATTTGTTTTGCTTCTTGGATGTTCATGATATAATTTCTATGGATTTGATGATGACTGTAAAAACGTTGATTTGATGAATGAGATATGTATTGTCCTATACGTTAATGCTTTATATTCTCAACATCTTCTCAACAAACCACTCACAAATAGAGAATCCAACAAACTGATGCTGTTTCCCTCTCAACTTTTCTTTTCGATTGTTGAGAATTTGTTGAGAGTGTATGCTGTTTATTATCAGTATGGTTATATCATTATTCATCAATTCAACAAAAAAAGAATAGTATTACAGGGATTCAAGTTGTTCCCTTGTGACGGTGTAGAAACGACCGACTCTTTTTATCGGCTCATATCGGCACTCCCGATTGTAATTGAATTGGTAAGTGGTATATGTAAGCCCGTTAGAGGCAGGAGTAAGTTTCCAACATTCCTGCAATACCTTTCTGACTTGGTGCTTCTCCACCTTTACCTGCGAATGTACCAGCAAAAGAAGAATGTCGTTGTGGCAGAACGAGAATGTGTCCGTGCCGACACTTTCCATAATGTCAAGGATAAGTTCGCACATCTCTATCTCCAATCGGTTGCGGTTGCTGCGGATAATCTTCTGCAAGGCTTCGGTATGCAGCAAAGAGGGCGCAAACCACATACGGCTTTCCTTTTCGGTGGAAAGTTGTCTGTATTGCAGGTAATACAGAAAGGCAGGTATCTCAGCTTTCAGCTTTTGCAGGAAGTCTGTGTCATCGGATTGCAGACGGTCTATCTTGCGCACCCAATAGCGTGTTTCACCTGCATCAATGATAACAGGCAGATACTCGTTGTTGGAGCATAGCACGAACTTGGCAAAGAACGCTATCTCGTCACGGTCTTTGCCTTTGGCTTCCACCTTGTAGGAAAGTGTGGTGCTGAGGTTCTTCAACCGCTCGCTGTCCTCCCTGCGGTTGAGCAATACCTCGTCCACCACGATGAGCAGTTTTCCTGCCCAGTCGGAATTGAACTGGCTGCGGAAGTCCTCGTTGGTATTGAAAGTGACATTGTTTTGAAACACAGCTTTCAGGAAGTTCAGGAATGTACTCTTGCCCGTGTTGCGTTCTTCTGATACCAACAGCAGGATAGGCAGTTTCTGCACGGGTTGCAGGTAGAGCAATTGAAGATAGTCCATGCCCAATTCATACTGTTCACCGAAGATATGGCGCACCAATGACCGGATACAGGGAAACTCGCCTTGTTGCGGACGGTGTCCTATCGGCTCGTAGAGGTTCAGGAACTTGTCCACCACGGGACGGTAGTCCACATGGTCGGGGACGGTGCAGAAGCCGTCGTACTTCGGCACGGTGGCGAGATAGTCCTTGCCGTAGTCCTGCCGCAGTGTTTCGTTGTTCCACACGATGCGCTTCTTCACATAGCCTCCGTTCAGACGGGGCTGGTTCACTAACTTGTAGAGGGTAGTACCCACACGGATAAACTCCTCATTTTCAAAGTTGCCTTGTTTCATTAGCACTTCATTTTTTTGTTTAATCAGTGCAAAACTCGGCAATTAGCGCAGAACGGATTAACAACTCACGCATACCTCACGTAAGATTTTCTTGGATTTGGCTTTATGACATACAACAAAAGCCCGAAGAAATGCCATTCTAATGGATTTTTCTTCGGGTTTGTCGTAATCGTACGTATGAATGGCAATACACCTATTCACATACTCGTATAAATACATTGTTGGCAATGGGAATACGCATAGGTCTCACTACTTCATGTCGTCATATCATTAGAACTTATGCCTGATAATTAGACATATCCCAACCATTTATACCCAGCGAAAAGAAGATATTTGTTTTCTCTTTTCGCAAGTACAGCCTTTTAAATATGGCATTGCGCACCTGTTCCGCACCGAAGCTGTCAATGCGGAAAGCAAGTGCGACTATCATCGGAAAGCTGAACACATCGGCATGATACCCGTTCTCCTGCCGAACATACTTCTGTACCTCGTATTCTTTTAATGCTCCACTGTTATAGATGTTTCTGATGGCAGAACGAAGTGTCGGAGCAATTACTCCGAACAGTTCCACCAATTCCGGCTCGCTCATCCAAATGTTTGAGACATTCTCCGGCATGATGATATTGCCGGATTCATTCACTGTTATGCTGTTTCTTCTCATACTCATGACATCGTTATTCCGTTAAACGTCTTACTCAGTTTGTCGCCGAACATGGTCAGGTCGTTGTCGAGCTTCTGCGTGGTTATCTTTGCGTAGAGTTGGGTCGTGACTATATTCGTATGTCCCAACACACGGCTTACGCTTTCAATGGGCATCCCCTTGCTCAAAGCTAATGTTGCGAAGCCATGACGACTGCAATGAAATGATATTGACTTGGTTATGCCACATTCCCTTATCATCCGTTTCAACGGTTTGCAGATAGACCAATAGTTCAAGCCGGGGAATATACGATTGTCTTTCTGCATCGGTCGGTAGCGTTCGACTATCTGCAAGGGTATATCCAGCAGCTTCACTTGGAAGGCGACTTTTGTCTTGTGGCGTTTGGACAATATCCACTTCTCGCCGTTCACCTCCACGATGTTGTCATTCGTCAGTTCCTGAATGTCCACGAATGACAAGGCGGTGAAACTGGCAAAGATGAAAATGTCACGGATGTATGCGAGCTTGCTGTCTGCAAACTCATGTGTCATGACCGCTTTCAGTTCATCCTCCGTCAGATATTCCCGTTCTTTCACATTGGGGCTGATATGAAACTGGATGAAAGGATTGCGCGGTATCAACCCGTTATAATGCGCTTTCATGACCACGCCTTTCAGCCACATACAGTTTGCCCATATCGAACCGTTCCGCAATCCGGCTTCAGTCGAGAGGTATGCGGCGAACTCCTTGATGAAATCGGGAGTAAGTTCCAACATGGACATATCGCTGCGTCTGTAAAACGACTTGATAAAGGCGGCTACATGGTTTCTTGCCCGTACACGTGCCCGATAGGTAGCCATTACCCTGTCTTTGCCTACCCGTTTCTTGAACACTTCGTTCTCACGGTCGAATGCTTTTAGCAGCGTCTCATACTCGCTGCCGATTCCCTGATAGGCGTTGCGCACCATCTCAGCCGTAACAAATGCCTCGCGGTCTGAAATGCGCTGGTAATGTTTGATGATTTGCGCCTTGATGTTGTCAAGGGCAAGGTTGATGTCTCGTGCCTCGCGGCTCTTGCCTTTCGCCTTGTTTCCTTTCACGTCCCAAAGCGTTTTCGGGATGTTCTGCTTACAACTGAACTGCGCCACAGTCCCGTTGATTGTCACTCGTCCCATGATGGGGACAATACCGTTTTTCTCCTTGCTGCCGTTCACGTAGAACAGAACCTTGAATGTGCTTCTTGCCATACTCGTTTTTTGTTTGCAAAGTTATTACTCAACGAGTTAGACCTTGATATGCCAACCTGTGCCACAAGCTGCCAAATACAACACGGTGTGTTAAAAATCACCATTCGGCGGGTAATGATTTGGAGACCGTTCTTCTTCATAAATCCGCTTTCCTTTACGTTACCTCGATTTTTCGCCTGTCCTCATTTGTCTTCGCAAACGCCTTATTGACAGGCATTACGAAGACATTTGTCCCTTTTTATTCGTCTTTTCCAGAGATTTTTCGTAATTTTGCACCCTAAACGAAAAATACGCAAAAAGGAATGGGTGGTTTTTTTGGAACAGTCTCAAAGGCTGAATGCGTCACCGACTTATTTTACGGGACGGACTATAATTCACATTTAGGAACAAAAAGAGGTGGTTTGGCTACGTATGCCCAAGGAGAGGGATTTATGCGTTCTATCCACAATTTGGAGAGTTCTTATTTCCGCACGAAGTTTGAATCTGAACTTCCAAAGTTCAAAGGTAGTTCGGGTATCGGCATTATCAGTGATACGGACCCGCAGCCTATCGTGATAAACTCGCATCTGGGCAAGTTCGCCATCGTCACAGTAGCTAAAATCAATAACATTACGGAATTGGAACGCGACTTGCTGGCAGCTAATATGCACTTTTCTGAAATGAGTCTTGGCAAGACGAATCAGACGGAGCTGATCGCATTGCTTATTGTGCAAGGGAAAAATTTTGTAGATGGTATAGAGAATGTCTTTAATAAAATCAAAGGATCATGCTCCATGCTGATATTGACGGAAGATGGTATTATAGCAGCACGTGACAAATGGGGGCGTACTCCGATTGTGATAGGTAAAAAAGAGGGTGCGTATGCTGCGACAAGTGAATCAAGCAGTTTGCCGAATCTGGATTATGAAATAGAGAAATATGTAGGACCGGGCGAAATTATTCGCTTGCGTGCCGACGGAATGGAACAAATGCGCAAGCCGAACGAAGGAATGCAGATTTGTTCTTTTTTGTGGGTATATTATGGATTTCCTGTTTCATGCTATGAAGGGAAAAATGTAGAGGAAGTACGTTTTATGAGTGGTTATAAAATGGGGCAGAAGGACGATTCGGAAGTTGATTGTGCCTGCGGTATTCCTGATTCGGGAGTAGGCATGGCATTGGGGTATGCTGAAGGCAAAGGAATTCCTTATCATCGTGCTATTGCCAAGTACACACCCACCTGGCCTCGTAGTTTTACTCCTGCCAATCAGGAAATGCGTTCACTGGTAGCAAAAATGAAGCTGATACCTAATCGTGCAATGCTGGAAGGTAAGCGCGTGTTGTTCTGTGACGATTCTATAGTGCGTGGAACCCAACTTCGTGATAATGTGAAAATTTTATTTGATTATGGTGCCAAAGAGGTTCATATGCGCATTGCTTGTCCGCCATTGATTTATGGATGCCCTTTCATTGGTTTCACTTCTTCAAAAAGTGATTTGGAATTGATAACCCGCCGGATGATTAAGGAGATTGAAGGCGATGAAAATAAGAATCTGGAAAAATATGCAACGACAGATTCGCCGGAGTATAAGAAGATGGTGCAAATGATTGCCGACCGCTTCGGTTTGAGCTCCTTGAAATTCAATACTTTGGAAACTTTGGTAGAAGCGATAGGATTACCAAAATGTAAGGTATGTACCCATTGTTTTGATGGTTCCAGTTGCTTCTAATAACAAAATAATAAAATATTAATGAAAAAGAGCCGTGATTTGTTTGGCAATTCACGGCTCTTTTTCTATTTTTACAGGCAAGTATGAATATTAAAACAAAAAGAAAAATGACGGTAATAGAACGATTTTTAAAATATGTAAGCTTCGACACTCAGTCTGATGAGAATAGCGGGGCTACCCCCAGTACACCGAAGCAGATGGTGTTTGCACAATATTTAAGATCTGAATTGGAACAATTGGGCTTTCAGGAAATTTCTTTGGATGAGAATGGTTATCTGTTTGCCACATGGCCGGCCAATACGGATAAACCGGTTCCTACCATCGGATTTATTGCACACATGGATACCAGTCCCGATATGACGGGTGCGGGAGTCACCCCACGCATTGTCTATGGTTATGACGGAACGGATATTGTATTATGCGAAGAAGACAACATTATACTTTCTCCCAAGCAATTTCCCGAACTGTTGGATCATAAAGGGGAGGATCTTATTGTAACCAACGGCAAAACATTGTTGGGAGCTGATGACAAGGCGGGTATTGCTGAAATCATCTCGGCTATGGTATATTTGAAAGAACATCCTGAAATCAAGCATGGAAAAATTCGTGTGGGATTTAATCCTGATGAAGAAATAGGCTTGGGTGCACATAAATTTGATGTGGAGAGATTCGGATGCGAGTGGGCATATACGATGGATGGTGGTGAAGTAGGGGAGTTGGAGTTTGAAAACTTTAATGCCGCTTCTGCGAAAGTGATTATTAAAGGACGTAACGTACATCCGGGATATGCAAAGGATAAAATGATCAACTCCTTGCGTGTAGCTAATGAGTTTGTGTCTTTACTGCCTACGGACGAAGTGCCCGAATGTACTGATGGTTATCAGGGATTCTATCATTTGATTGGCATGACGGGTGAAGTAGAGCAGACTACCATCTCTTATATAATCCGTGATCATGACCGTGCCAAGTTTGAGGCATGCAAGGAAAATATGAAAAAGTGGGCGGAAATCATCAATAAGAAATATGGAGAAGGCACCGTTACATTGGAATTGAAAGACCAGTATTACAATATGCGTGAGAAAATTGAGCCGGTGATGCATATCATTGATATCGCTTTCAAGGCTATGGAAGAGGCGGGCGTGACACCTAAGGTGAAGGCTATCCGCGGTGGAACGGATGGTGCACAACTTTCATTCAAGGGATTGCCTTGTCCCAATATTTTTGCCGGCGGCTTGAATTTTCATGGCAGATATGAGTTCGTGCCAATCCAGTCTATTGAGAAAGCCATGAAAGTGGTGGTGAAAATCGCTGAATTGGTGGCAAGATAAGTAATTTATTAACCTTAAAATAGTAAAGTAATAACATGAAAACAACTCCGTTTACCGAAACACACATTGCCTTGGGGGCGAAAATGCACGAATTTGCAGGTTATAATATGCCTATTGAATATTCGGGAATTATTGATGAACATCTTACTGTATGTAATGCCGTAGGTGTTTTTGATGTATCCCATATGGGTGAATTTTGGGTAAAAGGTCCTAATGCGTTGGAGTTTTTGCAGCAAGTGACTTCAAACAATGTGGCAACTTTGCCCGTCGGTAAAGCGCAATATACTTGTTTCCCTAATGAGGAGGGAGGTATTGTTGATGACCTGTTGGTATATCACTATGAATCCGAAAAATACTTGTTGGTGGTAAATGCGGCCAATATTGAGAAAGACTGGAACTGGTGTGTCAGCCATAACACAGTGGGTGCGGAATTGGAAAATGCATCCGACCGTATGGCACAGCTTGCTATTCAGGGACCGAAGGCTATGGAAGTTTTGCAAAAACTGACTCCGGTCAACTTGTCTGAAATTCCTTATTATGCTTTTACCACAGGTGAGTTCGCCGGTCAGAAAGATGTGATTATTTCGAATACCGGTTATACCGGTGCAGGTGGTTTCGAGCTTTATTTTTATCCCGAAGCTGGTCAGGCTATCTGGAAAGCAATTTTTGAAGCAGGTGCTCCTGAAGGGATTAAACCTATCGGGCTAGGGGCTCGTGATACATTACGTTTGGAAATGGGCTTTTGCCTGTATGGTAATGATTTGAGTGATACCACTTCTCCGTTGGAAGCAGGATTGGGCTGGATTACCAAATTTGTTGAAGGAAAGAATTTCACTTCACGTGCTTTACTTGAAAAGCAGAAAGCCGAAGGATTGAAACGCAAGCTGATTGCTTTTGAAATGGTAGACCGTGGTATTCCCCGTCATGGTTATGAACTGGTAAATGCTGATGGAGAGAAAATAGGTGAAGTAACTAGTGGAACCATGTCTCCAATGCGTAAGATTGGTATCGGTATGGGATATGTTCAGACCGCTTACACAGCATTAGGTACTGAAATATTTATTGATGTGCGCGGACGCAAGCTGAAAGCTGTAGTAGTAAAGGCCCCGTTCAGAAAATAAATCGAAAGCCGGAAAAGAGAACGCTGATAACAAAGAAAACGCGGATATTCAAGAAATCTGAATATTCGCGTTTTCTTTATATGGCTGATATACATTTACGGTTAGTTCCTTTTCATAAAAACAGCTTTTAATGCAAAATTAATAATAGGATGAAGAATATGATAAATAGATAATTCTTAATTTTGCAATCAAAAATTTATTAGCTATGTCTGAATTGGCTCCATTGATAAGTGATTTGGCTTTGATTCTGATCTGCGCCGGTGTCATGACGCTCGTCTTTAAACGGTTAAAGCAACCTCTTGTTCTCGGCTATATCGTAGCCGGCTTTTTGGCAAGTCCCCATGTTCCTCTTACTCCGTCGGTCATTGATGTGGCCAATATCCATACATGGTCGGAGATTGGTGTGATATTCTTGTTGTTCGCTCTAGGGTTGGAATTTAGTTTCAAGAAACTGGTGAAGGTAGGGGGGACGGCGGTCATTGCGGCGTGTACCATTATATTTTGTATGATATTGGTTGGGATTTTTGTAGGGTGGTCTTTCGGGTGGCAACGCATGGACTGTCTGTATTTGGGAGGTATGTTGGCCATGTCCTCCACGACTATTATCTATAAGGCTTTTGATGATTTGGGATTGAGGCAGCAACGGTTTGCCGGCTTGGTTCTTAGTATTTTGATATTGGAAGATATATTGGCTATTGTTTTGATGGTTATGTTGAGTACAATGGCAGTGAGTCAGAATTTCGAGGGCAGTGAAATGGTATATAGCATTGCCAAATTATTATTCTTCCTTATATTGTGGTTTGTGGTAGGTATTTATATCATTCCTACATTTTTGAAGCGTTCCCGCAAGTGGATGGCAAATGAAACATTGCTGATTGTTTCGCTGGCATTGTGCTTCGGTATGGTAGTTGTGGCGGCCAAGGTTGGATTTTCGGCTGCGTTTGGAGCTTTTATAATGGGGTCTATTTTGGCAGAAACGGTAGAGGCCGAAAATATAGAGAAGCTTGTGGCCCCTGTAAAGGATTTGTTTGGAGCCATTTTCTTTGTATCTGTGGGAATGATGGTAGACCCTGCCATGATTGTAGAATATATATGGCCCATTGTGATTATTACATTGGCCATTCTGCTTGGGCAGGTTATTTTTGGTACAGGTGGCGTGATTTTGTCGGGACAGCCGTTGAAAGTTGCCATGCAATGTGGCTTCAGTCTGACCCAGATTGGTGAATTTGCATTTATTATCGCTTCGTTGGGGGTAAGTCTGAAAGTAACCAGTGATTTCTTATATCCTATTGTGGTGGCTGTTTCGGTCATTACCACATTTCTGACCCCGTATATGATACGTTTGGCGATACCTGCTTATCATATAGTAGAGAAACGTCTGCCCGGCAAATGGAAAAAAATGCTTGAGCGTTATTCATCGGGATCACAAACGGTGAATCATGAAAACAATTGGAAGAAATTGTTGGTTGCCATAGCTAGGATCGTAGCTGTTTATTCTGTATTGTGTATAGCTATGATTACACTTTCATTCCATTTTATTATTCCATTGTTCCGGGCTAGTCTGCCTGTCTTTTGGGCCAATCTGGCAGGAACTGTTTTTACTATCGTTTGCATCGCACCTTTCTTGCGTGCCATTATCATGAAAAAAAACCACTCTGTAGAGTTCCAGGCGTTATGGCAGGATAGCCGTTTCAACCGGGCTCCCTTAATTTCTACCATTTTACTCCGTATAGTGATAGCTGTCATGTTTGTGATGTTTGTTATAGAGAAACTTTTTCAGACTTCCACGACTTTGCTGATCGGTATAGCCGTTGTTTTGGTAGGTATGATGATGTTCTCGCGATGGCTGAAGAAGCAATCTATATTCATGGAGCGTACTTTTATTCAGAATTTGCGTTTCAGAGATGTGCATGCTGAGTTCACAGGTCAGAAGCGTCCTGAGTATGAAGGACATTTGTTGTCCCGCGACTTACATCTTTCGGATTTTGAGATACCTGCGGATTCCTTATGGGCGGGATATACGTTAAGAGAGTTGAATTTGGGGCATAAATACGGAGTACATGTGGCATCTATCATTCGTGGAATGCATCGTATTAATATTCCGGGGGCGAATGTACGTCTGTTTCCCGGTGACACCATACAGGTAATCGGTACGGATGAGCAGTTGGGCGAGTTTGCCCGTCAGGCAGAAAGAGTATCAGCCGCCGCTGAAGAGGAAGATTTGGAAAGGCGTGAAATGAATCTGAAACAGTTCATTATAGATCGTAACTCATTTTTCTTGGGTAAAAATATTAAAGAAAGTGGTATCCGGGATGAGTACAAATGTCTGGTGGTAGGCGTCGAAAAAGAAGATAGTACGCTGATGACCCCTGATATCAATGTACCTTTTACGGAAGGAGATGTGGTATGGGTGGTAGGCGAACGGGATGATGTGTACCGTTTGTTGGGTAAGAAAGAAAAAGAGGAAGAATAATTAATTTTAATACATAAGAAAACCATGAAAAGTGATCCTAAAGATTGTCTGTATTGTCAGAACAATGAGACATTGCACAATTTAATGATTGAAATAGCGCCACTGAGTGTTTCACGCGTATTCCTGTTTAAGGAACAAACCTATCGCGGACGTTGCCTTGTTGCTTATAAAGATCATGTAAACGACTTGTTTGAACTGAGTGATGAAGAACGTAATGCATTTATGGCAGATGTTGCCCGTGTGACCCGTGCTATGGACAAGGCTTTCCACCCTGAAAAAATAAATTACGGAGCATATAGTGACAAACTTTCTCACCTGCATTTTCATCTGGCTCCCAAGTATGTGGACGGACCTGATTATGGAGGTGTATTTCAGATGAATCCGGGAAAAGTTTATCTGACTGATGCGGAATACCAAGAAATGATTGAAGCTATAAAGAAAAATCTGTAGTAGCAAAATGATTAACAGATAGATAGTAGTTAATGGCTAGTGATTAATAGCAGATGCATACACCTACAATCACTAACCATTAATCACTATCTATTCTTGTTCTTCGAAATCAAATTCAAAGTCGAAGTCATCATCACCGAAATATTCAGGAGTAATGAATTCTTCCATGCTGCGACGGTCCTTCTTGGTGGGACGCCCTGTTCCGCGGGCGCGATCAACAAAACCGCTGATTCTGCTCATTTCCAGTAATTCATATTGCTCCGGAGTCGTTACATTCTCCAGAATTTCAGGAACCAATTTGGCACCTATACGTTTCTCTATTGCCTGTAAAACTTTAAATGAGTACGTGACAGGCGGTTTCTTTACCTGTATCACTTCTCCCGGCTTTATCATTCTCGACGGCTTCACCTGAGTACCGTTGATGGAAACCCGTCCTTTCTTGCATGCTTCGGCAGCGATAGTACGGGTCTTGAATATACGTGAGGCCCACAGCCATTTATCAATTCTTGCTTCAGCCATTACTTTTTATTGTATTGGTTCATTGTTATACTGATGCCTGCCAGACAAAAACTCTTAATTATGTCGCAAGCCGTTGCTACACGTTCGTCCATGGTCTTCAAATCTTCATCAGTGAAGTGACCTAATACAAAATCTATTTGTCCGCCACGGGGAAAATCGTTGCCGATACCAAAGCGCAGACGGGCATAATCCTGTGTACCCAGCGTAGCAGCTATATGTTTCAAACCATTGTGTCCGGCATCGCTGCCTTTTCCTTTCAGGCGTAGTGTACCGAAAGGAAGGGCGAGGTCGTCCACCACTATCAACACATTTTCCAACGGAATGTTTTCTTTCTGCATCCAGTAGCGCACTGCATTTCCACTCAGGTTCATGTAAGTAGACGGTTTCAGCAGGATAAGCTGGCGTCCTTTGAGCGAGAGGGTGGCAGTAGCCCCATAACGTCCGTCGGTAAAAACAAGATTGGACGCCTTTGCAAGGGCGTCCAATACTGTGAATCCTATGTTGTGACGGGTATTTCGGTATTC
>OIET01001345.1_pt1 | contig 11678 bp, 7 predicted proteins | sample 1581871 | NCBI WGS metagenome assembly OIET01 (sample SAMN03279760, study PRJEB24777) | human gut metagenome | isolation source: fecal sample PR121 from 1 month old male Malay infant, vaginally delivered... | place: Singapore | collected 2005-09-16
ATCTCTATCGCTGGTCTGTCGCTTGCCGGAGCCCTCATGTGCGGTGTTATTGGCATCGCGCTGGTGTCGAGTGCCTTCGCGGGCTGCGCCATTGCCCGCATGGTCGGACACAACCAGAACCGCTACGCCATGGCAGCCGCCGGCGGCGTGATCGCGGGCGCGCTTACGGCAATCCCCCTCGTAGGCGGCTTCATCAGCGGCGTGGCCTTTGTCTTCACGCTCGGCTACATCATCCAAATCATCTGGCGCAACGCCCGCCTCAAGCCGCAGCAGCCGGCTAACACGCCAGGACTCCCCACCGCTTAGCCACCAACCGCCACAAAGGGGACAGGCACCTTTATGGTGGTGTAAAAGGGTCAGGTTTCTTTGCACCGACAAACGAAGCGGGGCACCCGATCGCATTCGACCGGGTGCCCCGCTTTTTCATGTCTCGTGTTGATAGTCGAGGTGAACAGCTACTCCCCAGAACCGTCGTCGCGCTTACGGCTGCGGATGAGATGCGCCACGCCAATGCACAGCACCGCGCCACCGGCGATCCAAGTGAAGGTCACGCCGTTAAGGCCGGTGAGCGGGAGACCAATCTGCTTGGTATCGCCAACGGTGATGTTGAAGGTGCCGTCCGCGTCTTTCTCCGTGTCAGGCTTCGCCGTCAGCTTGTTATCGCCGGAGTCGCCATCGGTGAGGCCGGCGATAACCTTGCCGCCCTGGTCAGTCGTAAGTACTCCATCGAGCTTAGTAGGACCAGCATCCGGATCATCGGCCTTCATGTTCGGCTTGATCTCGAAGGTGAAGGGATCGACTTTAGCGTAGCCAGAGGGGGCAGAAACCTCCGTGACGGTATAGGTGCCGGCGTCGAGTCCGGTGACCTTGATGACACCGCCGTTGGCGGTCTTGAATTTGTGGGCTTCGGCACCAAGGGAACCACCCTCCTGGACGTACAAGCCCTTAGAAGCATCATCGTCCGCACCAGTGGCCTGAATGGTGAACTCGGCGTCGTCCAGGGCCGTCTCGGTGCCAAGGTCGACCTTGTTGATCTTGAGGCCGTAGGTGTAATCCTTGACCTTATCAGGCGGAGTCTGGCCCTTGCTATCCTTGTCCATGGGATTGTTGGAGTACTTAAGTATCACGGCGTTGTCGTTACTCCCAGTGCCAGCAACAATAGCGTGCTCGTTAATCCGTGCCGTATAAGAGACAACGATGTAGGAGTCCTTGGTGACGCCATTGACATTCTTCAGGTTATTGCAGGTCCACTTCGTCGTCTTGCTGCCATCTTCGGCAGCCTCGGCGTTCGACTCCTTGAATTTATCAGTAATATTCGTACCCTGCGTGCGGGCGAGATCGCCCTTCGCGTCAGCCTTGTTCTTATACAGGTAGACCTTAGCGCCCTTCTGCAGCGTCAGGCCCTTGGAAATCTGATCGGAGAACTCGTAGAAATACGTGTCGTACTTATCGAAGTTCTCGGCGACGGTACCGTAGAGGTTGTACGTCACGTCCTGGCCGATCTGGGAGTCAGCGGCATCGTGTTCTGTGTTGTCGACATCACTCACGATCTTTTTCTCGACGGTGGGGATGCCGGTTTTCTCGCTGACGTTAACGGGAGTGTTTCCCACGACAGTGAAGATGGGGGACGTACCCGCCTCGCCCTCATTAATGGTGTCGGCTTTGGTCACAAAGAGCCAGTAACCGTGCGCGAGACCGGAGGCAGCGCCGTTTGTCGTTGTCGTCTTTTCAGTAAGATTGTCTACGGCAGCGGCAATCTTATAAGCAATGTGATTAGAGTCAACACGGATTGTCTCATCGGTACCTGTCACCTCATTCGTGATCCAGTCTGCAGCATCCTGAGCAGTCTTACCCTTGTAATTCGGCTCCTTTTCCCTGATAACTTCCTCGACAGCCGCCTTCACATCATCGTTCGCCCAGGTGATATTACTCACAACCGTCTTACCTTCGACTGTCGCAACATCAGCCTTAAAAATCTGATAGCCATCGAATTCGGTATGGTTGCCCTCAACGTTCGTAATGGTCACCGAGCCATTGGCCGTTGCAGCCGCATCCTCAGCAAATGCCATCGTCATCGGGGCCATGACCCCACCAAAGCTCAGAGCTGCAGTAAGCCCGGCGGTTACTGCCAAGCGGGCGATGTTCTTGGTTGTCTTCATGTTTGGTCCTCTTTCTTGGAGGGTTCTCTAGTAACTTTTTCAAAACCAATGATCATCAGGTCGGTAGGCCTGCGCGTCACTCGCTACGGAGGCATTACACCATTGAGCAAGGGGGGGGGACAATTATTTTTCACGGCGACCTCCTCCCCGCTTGATGACGAGCGCGGCAACAATAGCCGCCACTCCGACGACAGCCAAAGCCGCCACCAGCACCAACGTTCTATCTCCCGTCGAGGGCATAAAGCCTCGACTTGCTTCTTTGCTTGGGGTGTTGAGCACCGACAGCTCAATCGAACCCATCCCGGCATCGGCGGTATCAACCCGCAGAGGGCTTTCGGCCGACACGGTCACCTTGGGCTTCGCGGCCGCTACCTGTTTAACGTCCAGCCCCTCGGACGTAACCGTCACCGTTCGTTTGCCCTCAAAGGCGGTATAGTCCTTGGGAGCCGCGACCTCTTCGACGGTGTAGACGCCCGCGTCCACACCGGTCAATTCCACATGGCCGTCCGAGCCCGTGGTGACGCACGCGTCGGCATCCGTCGACCACGAGCCGTCGGTCGTTAGAATGCACCCGCGGTCATCGATGATGCGCAGCTTGGCGCCCGCGAGCGGTTTATCGTCCGAGCTTGAGCGCTTGATCAGACTGAGACCCCAGGTGTAGGCGCACGCGTCATCGCTCGGCGTGCGGGTAAAGCCGGCGTCGCCGGACTGGTCGGCAAAGGGAGAGCGCGGGTAGCGCAGGTAGACCTCGTTGGGGTTGCCCTTGGTGGCGCCTCGATTGCAGTTGGCCCCCAACGGCGCATTGTAGACGGCGACCACGCGGGCGCCCGCGGCGAAGGCGTCGGTCCCGCCGAGCACGGCGACCAGGTCGCCGGTGCGCACAGTGAAGGCTTTGCCCTCGACCGAGACCCTGCACTGTGAAGTAATGTCCGTCCACCCTTTAGCCGACGTCGAGCTGGCGTTGCCGCCCTCACATGCGACGGCATCAAAGCCGCCGCGCGCGCCCGCCGCCACGTACACATGCATGCTCGCGGCCACCTTGGAGGGGTCGACCCCCGCGCTCATGGTGTCGACGAACTGCACCGTATAGGTGTCGTAGGCGGTGAGCCCCGCCGGGACCGTGGCCGAGAGGCGCCAGTACAGGTCGTCGGCGACCGTGGCGTCGGCGGCCTTCTGCCAGGCGGCGGTGCTGTCCTCCAGCACATGCTTGGACACCTTGGGGGTCGCCGCCTTGGGCTTGACGGCGACGGCGCCGCCGCCCACCAGGGCCATGATCGGCGCGGTGTCGGCCTCGCCCTGGGCGATGGCGTCGTCGTCGGCGACGATGAGCCAGTAGCCGCAGGGCAGCTCGGCCGCCGTGCCCGCGTTAAGGGCCACGGAAGAGACGCCGGATTTGCAAATTGCTCTGGCGAGTTTTGTCGCCAGTGCGGTCGTCATATGTCCGTCGGCATTCATCCATTCGGCAGCCGCTTGCGCCGTCGAGGCCGAGCCATCAAGCCCCGCATCATGAAGCACGGGAAGAACGGCCTGGCGAACGGCATCATTCGCCCACGCCAAGTCCGTCGCGACCTTTTGATCGGAGCCGGCTTTATCGGTGACAGTTGCCGAAAAGAGCTGGTACGCATCGTATTGCGTCGCGACGTCGCCGCCAATCGTGATGGCCCCGGCATCGGCAGCACGGGCCATCACGGGCGACGCTGCAAAAGCGAGGATAGCCGTCATGACCACCATCATGACGGTCAACAAGCGGCGGTGCAGTTTACTCACGGCGACCACCTCGATCTTGATCGCGATGGCGACGAGCATGCATCCATGTCGCAGCAAAACACAGCAGCGATGCACCAGCCAGATACGTCATAGTCAAGCCAGCCCCGCCCGCCTCAGGAAGCGTGGTCGAATACTTGTTGATAAAAGTCGGCGGCACCTGGGAGTCATCGTCATACTTGACGACGGCGTCGAGCTGCTCATTTTTATTGTCAATAGTCACGTTAACCGTGACATTGTGCCCGACTGTGTCGTAGGTGATGTGGTCCTTGACGTTGTTCTCGTCGGCGCCCTCGGGAACAACCTCGGAGATGGCGTAAGTATAGGTGCCGGCCTTGTTGTATTCGACGTTGAAGGAGACATTGCCCTCGGCGTCATTAGTCACCGTCTGGAGTACCTTGCCGTCGACGTCCCTGAGCTCGAACGAGAACTGTCCCGCCTTGAAAGTGCCACCTTCAAGTCTTTTCTTTGCCTGGATAACCGCTGATCCCGTCAAACGATTGTCGTAGACCCAAATCTCGTCCTTCTTGGCATCGCCGATAATCTCCACGTTTCCGACAATGGCCTCTGCCTTATCGAGTGCAGCCTGATACCCATCGTCGCTCGCGCTGCCCTTGAGCATGATCCACGTGGGATCGGCCTTGGCATAGCCAACAGGTGCCCCGGTCTCCACGAGCTGGTAGAGCACGCAATTGTTCATCCTCTGGGTGCTCGTTCCGAATGAAATCTTGCCGTTGGCGTCGGTCTTTGCGGTTGCGAACAATGTTTTGGCGCTCGCCGTCGAAGCCTGGTCTATATCCACTCTGTAGAGCCTGAACTCGGCGCCCTCGAGCGTCGCTCCAACCTGCTGCGCATCGTACTTGGTCATCGTGATGCCGTAACCATTGCCACCCGCACTGGCGGAAGCGTTCTGGATGGTCCATATTCGCTCGTCAATCGCCGTGCCTTCCGTCACCCCCGTAAGCTCGGCGGTGTTGGAAAGGGACACCTCTTCACCGGGGTTTCCGGTCGGGATAACCTCGTACTCGACCTTGAGATATTTCTCGTCGGGCACCTCAAGAGTCAATTTCGTACGCGAGCCAGATTCATCCTTGACTTGCTCCATCTTCGACGAATAGTCCTTATCAGTCAGCGGTGACCAGGCACCATTCACCCGCTCATAGACCTTAAGCGTCGACGGCACCAGCGTGCACTCGGGATCCATAGTATCAACGAGCTCAAGGAAGTCGGTGCCATTTTTAAGGGTAACGGCAGACTCGTTAACAAAAATGGTGTATTTGATGCGATTGCTATCGGCAACCTGCTCGCCGGACTTTTTGATGACGTTGTTCTTAATGGTGACGGTACCGCTACCGGAGTCGAACTTCTTATTTCCCGACTCAGCGCTTGCCGAGTTGGTAAACATCACTTCATTCTTGGAGACATCGAGCTCGCTGCGCTTGACCGCCGTCTGGTACGTGAGTTTGGCATAGCCGGCATAGCTTTCGAGCTTAGTCGTAGGAATAGAAAAGGTGACAGTGTTGCCATCACTCTTGACACTACCGGTGACAAGCGGTTGGTTATCAACGACCGTCTCGGCCTCGCTTCCGCGATGAAGCCCCGTATGTTTATCATAGGGATTTTGCACGAGCGTGTACTTGGCTGATCCCGCAACATAGCTCATGCCACTCGGAAGGGTATCAATGATCTTTAGCGGAGCGCCATTGAGCTTTCCAGCTCCAAGGTATTCGAACTCGCCATTTGCGCCCTTATTACCCTTTTGGCGGTTTGCATACACCGTCCAGTCGACGATCCAGGCGCCCTTCTCATCCGAGCCGTCAACGGTATGCCAATCGAAGTTCTCAACCCAAGACACCTTCGACTCCGCTTCCGGCTTCTCGACCGCGGGCTTCGTTTCTTGGTTGACAACGTACTTGACGGGTTCGGTGAACGACCACGGTAAGTTCAGGCCCGGCGCGCTGACCGACGCAAAGTTTGAGTACCAGCCCGACAGCGCTTCTGATGTGGTGTCGTAGGTGATAACGGCGTAGTCCTCTTTCTCGAGGGCGTCTTTCACTTTGTTGGTAACGATGATTTTGAGGTCGTAGTTTTCCTTTGTTTCATTACCCGGAAAGCTAGCCGTTGGATTCCAGTCGGCGCCCCGTTCCAGCACGGTATCGCCGATTTTAATGGTAATGGAGCTTTCGTCGACACCGAGTTTCTGCGACCATGCCGACTGAAACGTGTCCTTCACCGTCACCTCGTCTGGATGGACCGCATTGACGATCGCCTTCAGCGCGACCTTTGTCTCCCATGTCGCCCTGCCCTTCGTCGCCGCCTCATTGGATCTCACGAGCCTCTTGGTGATCGGCACAACACCCGTCAGCTGCGGCGTGAAACTGCCTTCATCGGTACCGGAAACGGAGCCTTAACGCTCGATGGTCGCGTTGTTGCGCACGGTGTCGTACGAGCTCGTGTCATTCATCTTTGTGTGATAAACGATGCAGTAGGTGGCGTACCTATCATTAAGCTTGTCCGGGAACGTATAGGAAAAAGTATCTTTCGACGAATCAAGCGGGGCCCCGTCGATCCTGGCTTCATCCGATTCCGACGTACCCTTGTAAACCGTGTAACTCCCCGTATACATCTGCTTATTGTCCAGCTTGTCGGTGAACACATAGCCGCTCATGTCGGTCTTAAGCTCGCCCTGGTTGAGCGTAACCGTCCACTTGATGTCAGTCGGCGTGCTATTGCGGTCGCTGGACTTGCTGATCATGCCGTAGCGGAACTTGCTGGGGGCAGCCGTAACCGTGCCGCTCTGGTGATCATTGGCACCGCCCCATTCCCACGACGCCGTGTTCTTGGATGTTTCCTGAAGGTCAATCCGCTCGCCGTTGTTCGCGGCGACGCCGCTCTTCAGCTCCGTTTCGTACGTAATCGTGTGGTCGCCATGGGAAAGATTGCCCAGGCTGTCGAGGGTCGCGACCTGGCCGTCGATCCTCGGCTGGGGTTCGAGCTTCGTGCCGTCGAGCGCGAAGCTGCCTTTCACAAAGCTGAAGTTGTCGCCCAGTGTATCGGTGAAGCTAACGTTCGTGGCGTACGACTCAACGGTAAGCGTAACGGTCCAGGTAACCTTGGCTACGCCATCGGATCCTTGGGAGAAGGCCCCAGCCTTCGTCCCCGTGACCTCGCCGTCCTTAGTGGGGATATCAATCGATCCCTCACCAGGGAATACTACGGATGCCTTGCCACCAGAACCGACATTCTTGTTTTTAAGCTGGAACGAGAAGTTTGCCGCGACATGAATGTTCGCAGGATTCCGTTCAAGCCAGCCCTCGTCAAACGTAAAGACAACCTTATTGTCTTCAATCTTCCATACACCGGCTTTTTCAGCTTCAGCACCGGGCCCATCCCTAAAAACGCCGCCATCATTGTTGTCGACGTCAATGGTGTCAGGGAACTTATAGACGGCGACATAGTTCCCAGACGTAGGTGCCTCGCCAGTCAGAAAGTTCGCCGAGAAGGTTCCATAGAGGGTAGAAACTGAAGTCACAGCGCTATCGCCCAAAAGCTCCGTACGGCTGCTATCTTTGTACAGCTCAACCGTAACATTCGCCGTATTCTCATCAATCACAATCGGCGTCGGCGTCGTCACGTCCTCGGCGCGCACTGGGGCTGCACCGTGAAAAACTGCGGCGGTGAGGCTAATTAAAATGAAGATCAGGGCCGCCATACCCAGCGACCGTGAGCGGTGTGCGTCCATAGTTGTCCCCTAATTCCTACAACACGTTGTGGAATACGGCGAATCGTCGGATCGAACACAAACCCCAACATCAACGAGAACCCACCTAGCGCATTGCAAGAACCCATTGGGGAGCAACTTCTAAGACGGTTCGTCTATGCCACAATGCATAAAATACAATATAGATACCAGTCATGTAAACCGCAGGTAAAGAGGTCTTTTAATTTAATACCAGTTGATATTTACCTGTTAACGGTTTTGCATTAAAGCAGCTATATTCTGTGGAATTATGTATATGTTTAAACAACTTAACTTTGCCTGAAAAGCCGCTCGGGGGGATAACCTCCTCCACCGTGGCGCAGAAAGCTCAATCCCCTTGCACCAAAAAGGGCGCCGACCATCGCGGTCGGCGCCCTTTCTTGTTAGACGTTATAAAGCCCAGCGCTTATTTGTTGACCTGGCCGGCGCGGACGGCAGCCTTCTTGCGGTCGGTGGCGTTGAGCAGACGCTTGCGCAGGCGAGTGTTCTTGGGGGTGATCTCGACCAGCTCGTCGTCGGCGATGTACTCCAGCGCCTCCTCCAGCGAGAAGGTGCGGGGCGGCACCAGCTGCACGGAGATGTCGGAGGTCGAGGAACGCTGGTTGCCCAGGTTCTTGGTACGGGCGATGTTGACGACCATGTCGCCGGCCTTGCTGCGCTCGCCCACGATCATGCCCTCGTAGCACTCGGTGCCCGGCTCAACAAACAGCTGGCCGCGCTCCTGCAGCGTACCCAGGGCGTAGGCAACGGCCTTCTCGGTGGTCATGGAGATCATGGCGCCGTTCTGACGGTTGCCGATCTCGCCGGCGTAGGGGCCGTACTCCAGGAAGGTGTGGTAGAACACGCCCTCGCCGTGGGTGACGTTCATGATGCGGTTCTTAAGGCCCATGATGCCGCGGGTCGGGATCTTAAACTCGAGGTGCGTCACGATGCCCGAGGTATCCATGCTCGTCATGATGCCGCCGGAGGTACCGAAGACCTCAACGACCTTGCCCGAGTACTCGTCCGGGCACTCGACGACGGCCTGCTCGACGGGCTCCATCTTGTTGCCGTTCTCGTCCTTCTTAAACAGAACGCGGGGACGGCCAACCTGGAACTCAAAGCCCTCGCGACGCATGGACTCCATCAGAACGGACAGGTGCAGGATGCCGCGACCCGAGACCTCGACGCCGCTCTTGTCCTCGAGCTCCTCGATCTTCATGGTCACGTTGTTCTCGGCCTCGTTGAACAGGCGCTCCTTGAGCTGACGGGCGCCCACGATGTCGCCGTCGCGACCGACGAGCGGGGAGGTCGAAGCCTCAAAGACGATGGACAGAGTCGGCGGGTCGATCTCGATGGGCTCGAGCTCAACGGGGTTCTCGGGATCGGTGTAGACATCGCCGATATCGGTGCGGTCGATGCCCACGACGGCAGCGATGTCGCCGGCGCCGACTTCCTGGCATTCGGTGCGGCCCAAGTAGTCGAAGGTAAAGAGCTGCTTGACGGTAGCGGTGGCGCTGGAGCCGTCGTTCTTGACGACCAGGATCTGATCGCCCTGATGGATGGTGCCGGAGTACACGCGACCGATGCCGATGCGGCCGACGAAGTTGGAGTGGTCAATGGTCACGCACTGCATGGCCAGCGGGGCATTCTCGTCAACCTCGGGAGCGGGCATGTCGTCGATGATCATATCGAGCAGCGGATACATGTCCATGTTGCCGTCGTTGGGGTCAAGACGGGCAAAGCCATTCATGGCGCTGGCGTAGACCACGTGCTCCATGGCGAACTCGAGCTGGTCGTCGGTGGCACCCAGGTCGGCCATAAGGTCCAGGCAGTCGTTGTAGGCCTTCTCGGGGTTGGCGCCCGGACGATCGATCTTGTTGATAACGATCATGATCTTGAGGCCGGTGTCGATAGCGTGACGCAGCACGAAGCGGGTCTGGGGCATGGGGCCCTCAAAAGCGTCGACCAGCAGCAGGGCGCCGTCGGCCATACGCAGCACGCGCTCGACCTCACCGCCAAAGTCGGCGTGGCCCGGGGTGTCGATGACGTTGATCTTGACGTCCTTGTACTCGATAGAGATGTTCTTGGCGAGAATCGTAATGCCGCGCTCGCGCTCCTGGTCGTTAGAGTCCAGGACGCGGTCCTCGACCTGCTGGTTGGCACGGAAGGCGTCCGTGGCACGCAGGAGCTTGTCGACCATCGTCGTCTTGCCGTGGTCGACGTGGGCGATGATGGCGATGTTCCTCAGATTGTCTACGCGCATGTAGTTCCCCTATCTTCTATCCATATACAAACGGCACGCGTAAGCGACCCGCCCAGCGACACAACGCTCAGCGGGAATATTGAGCCTTTTACCGAAAACTCGTTTATTTTAGCGATTTTAGATGAGAGGGGTTTCCTCACCTGCAGGTTCAGGGTCGCTCCACATAAAACCATCGCCGGCACCCATGCCCTCATACAGCACGTATGCCGAAAAACCGCTCTCGAGCGTGGTTTCGAAGAAGCTCACGAGCAGGGCGTCGTGATAGCCGCCGTCAATTTCGACACAACCGGTGTAGCCGATGGCATAGCGGGCGATGCGGCCCAGGCCCTCGTCCTTAAGACCCATCTTGTGCTCGGAGATAAAGTTGGTGGCCGCCTCGAGGCATGCCTCTTCGCCGTCCTCGTCGAGCGCCGCCAGATATCGGTTGGAAGCAGCGTCCTCGATCGCCACAACTACGCCCGGATTCTCGCCGGCGGCAAGGTCGTCCAAGAACGCACCAATCAGGTCACACACCATGGCGTCGAGCTCGGCGGAGACGTTACCGGCGTCCTGCATATCCTGTGCCATCTTTAGACCTTCCCATCGAGTCTGGCGTCGTTACAGTTCTTGTGCCTCGGCAGCGATCTTGGCGGCAGCGTCGCGGGCGCGCATCATATCCATCGCGCGCTTGTCGAGTACCTTGATCTGGTTGGTCAGCATTACTGCATCGACCACACCCCAGATTACCAAGCCTGTTGAAATCGAAAACCCAAGCGCACCAACTGTACCACGAAGGCGCGAGCAGATTGCCGCGACAAGGGCGGAGACGACAACCATCTTGATAAACGAGCCGCGGCGCTCGCGAAGCGTGCGGGCCTGCGTCACATAGGCAATGCGTGCCGCCTCAGAAGCCTCCGAGCGCATCTGGGCCTCGCGCGCAATGGCCGCCGCCTCAGCCGACATACCGCCGGCCATCAGCGAACACTCCGCAACTCTGCCGCCCCGCATTTAGAAGTCATCGGGGGAGAGCGTATGGACGAACTCGTCGAACTTCTCGAACTCCTGCTCGTCGTCGACTTCCTCGGCGTGGGTGGAAACAGTGCCCAGGCGATTCATGATGTCGTCCTCCACGAACATGGGAGCATTGCTGCGCACGGCAAGGGCAATGGCATCACTGGGGCGGGCGTCGATCTTGCGCTCCTCGCCATCGGCCAGTACGACGATCGTCGCGTAGAACACCGGCGGCTCGGCGCGAACGATCTCGATGCGCTCGAGCTTGGCGCCCAGGGCGTCAACGGTATCGAGCAGCAGGTCATGGGTGATCGGGCGCTCGGCGCGGCCGCTATCGATGCCGCGGCTGATGGCAGCAGCTTCAAACGAACCAGTCTGAATGGAAAGGGAACGCAGCGGCGCGGGCGAGTCCGATTTGCTGCTGCGCTCACGAAGCACGATAAGCGATGGCACGGGACCGGCGGCCATGACGATGGTCTCTATGTCGACACGAACCATGGAACACCTCCGGTACGTAGCGGTTAACACGCGGCAGCCCGCCGCATTGAATAGCTATACTACCCAATCTTTCGCACAGCACACAAAATCAAAGTAGTTAATTTGGGACGGGGCTTTTTTGGCTACTTTCAGTAGGTAAGAAAAAAGCCTCGAGGCAATTGCCCCGAGGCTCTTCACGGTTTTGATGGTGGACCTGACAAGATTCGAACTTGTGACCTCCCGGTTATCAGCCGGACGCTCTAACCAACTGAGCTACAGGTCC
>OIET01001346.1_pt1 | contig 11675 bp, 7 predicted proteins | sample 1581871 | NCBI WGS metagenome assembly OIET01 (sample SAMN03279760, study PRJEB24777) | human gut metagenome | isolation source: fecal sample PR121 from 1 month old male Malay infant, vaginally delivered... | place: Singapore | collected 2005-09-16
GGCATGGATGCGGACGGGACCGTGCACTACACCTATACCCTGACCACACCCGTGGACGCCACGGGCAACGCGTCCAACCGCCCCGGCGAAGGCGACGCGGGACGCGGGGAGGCCGTGCACGCGGACGCGTTCGACGTGACCATTACGACCACGGGCGGCACGGCGACCGGCCAAATCACCGTGGACGCGCTTGACGACGCGCCGGTGCTGACTGTTCAGGGCGATCGAGGCGAACACGCTGCGGACTCTGAGAGCGGCAGCATTACGGATACATTCATGGTGCATTTCGGTGCGGACGGGCCGGGGGACGCGGCGTTCACGTTCGACGGGCATGCGCTCGAAAAGAACGATGAAGGCTCTTGGCAGTATACGGACCCGGACGGCCTCTACACCATAACCGTCGTCCAGACTGGGAGCGACGCCAATGAATTCCGGTATTCCTATACGCTGGAATATGATTCGACCAAGGTCAAGGAAGGATTTGGCGGCGATCTCAAGGTGGTGGCCACGGACGGAGATCTGGATACCGCAACCGATACGGTCCATATCGCCGTCACCAATACCGCTCCAGAAGCGGCGGACAATATCTATGACATCGACAAGGCCGTGGCCGGAGAAAGCATCATCTCCGCATCGGCGAGCGCGGTGCTCGGGGACTGCATCATTACGGTGGGCGGTACTGTAGGCGACCGTATCCATACCGGATGGATGACGGACAAGCAGGATGACACGTTCTCAGTTTTGGAAGATGGGGTTGAGGGTGACCTTTTCGGCAAGTTCTTCTCGGATCTGGGCGGCAACAACCTGACACTGGATACCTTAAAGGACGCCGCACACATCTACACGTTGAAGATTTCCTCCGGGACGAGTGCTGATCAGGTTCAGGCCGCGGTCAAGTACGCCTCGGAACACAACCTGCTGCTGTACATCGAAGGAGATTTAAACAGTTCGCTGCTGGGGAATACGCCCCTGAATTGCGTCACCATCGTCAACGGCAACCTCTCCATCAACAGTGAAGGGTTCGGCGCGAACAGCTTCTTGTATGTCACGGGCAATGTGCACGCCGGAGAGGATTTCACAGTGAGCGGCGGTTTGGCCGTGGGCGGGGATCTCACGGGGTCCGCATCCATTGAAGTGGAGCATACCGCCGATGTCTTCACGCCCGACAACGTGGTCATCAGCAGCACGGTCCCCTCGGGAGAGGTGCCGAGTACATCGATCACGATCACGTTTGAGGATCTGTTGCACAACGACATGGACAGGGATGACGCGTCCGTGTCCAAGGACGGCCTGCATATCACGGAGATCACCATAGGCGGCAAGACATATACTTCCCATGATGCTTCCACGGACATCTCGTACAACGAGACGACGAAGATCTCGATCGATTGGCAGAAGGGCACGATTTCGGTTACGAATACCGGAAAGAACAGTGAATCTATCCAGTTCGGCTACGGGGTGGAAGACCGGCACGGCGCGACCGACAGCGCAGACATCACCGTCAACGTGACCGCTACGACCGGCGCGGGCTCCATCGGCGACGACCTCCTGCAAGGCGCGACGACGACGGAAAACGTCGCTATGAGTTACAACATCTCATTTGTGTTGGATAACTCGTTGTCGATGGGCACAAAGGATTGGTGGGGAAATTACAAGTATACGGAGGGATGTTCCTACGATACGGCTCAGAAGGCCGTCGCTCAGTACATCACAAAGCTGTGGAGCGATATCAAGGGGACCGATGCGGTCATCAACATTCAGCTTGTTAAGTTCGCCGGGTCTGTCAACGCCAATAACACATTCTTGTTGACCAGCGCGACGACGGAAGCCCAACTGAATCAGTTCATCAGTGACTATTTGAATTCTAAGAACCTGTACAGTTCAACAAACTATGAAGATCCGTTGCTGAAGGCTGAAACGTGGTTCAATTCGGTGGAAGCAAACGGACATGACAACAGGCTGTACTTCATCACCGACGGGGATCCGAACAAGTCCAACAGTGGAGGAAGGGACCACGTCGGCAATGCGGAAAAGGTCTATAACCGCATCGTCGGAGACAGCGCCCACCCGGTCGACGTTCACGCCATAGGCATCCTTGGGAATGGCGCGAACAACCTCGACGTGCTCGACAAGTTCGATAATACCCCGAGTGAGGATTCTCCCCACAACGCGACTATCATCAACAACGCGAATGAGTTGTATGACGCCATTGTTTCGTCCACGGTGACGAAGCCCGTTTCGGACACCATCTTCGCCAACAAGGGCGATGACGTGGTCTTCGGAGACACCGCGCAGTTCAGCGTGGATGGGGCCACCGTCTCTCTCGCGGAGTATGTGAAGGCGCAGCTCGGCTTCAATCCGAGCACGGCCGACGTTATCGACTACGTCCGCGAGCATCCTGAGGAAATAGGCAGCGCGCTGGTTCCGAACGCCAACGAGGGCAAGCCGGACATGCCCGATGCCTTGATCGGCGGGGAAGGCAATGACGTCATGTATGGGCAGGGCGGCAACGATCTGCTCATCGGCGACGGCAGCAATACTTCAGGCGCAGACGATACCCTGCACCGGCTCGCGCAGGAACTCGGCACTCTTACGGGGGGCTCACACGGGGTCACTCCGGCATCCCTGAGCGATGCCATCCTGAATCTGGGCCACGATAGCGCCAAGCTGCATGAGCTTGCGGACTGGTCGGAAAAGCATCTGGAAAACTCGTCCGACGGTGACGATTGGCTGTTCGGTGGCGAAGGGAACGATGTCCTCTTCGGTCTGGGCGGCAATGACCACTTGTACGGCGGCTCTGGAGACGACGTCCTTTTCGGCGGCAGCGGAGATGATTACCTCGACGGTGGAGAGGGACGGGATATATTGTTCGGCGGCTCCGGGAACGACATCATCAAGTACGACTCCTCCGACTTCCTTGTGGACGGCGGCGACGGCATCGACTTCCTGATTACCGACAACAAGGACCTGAGCCTCGACGAGCTGTTGCGGAACACCGATCCGAATAATGGCCCGATCGTCCAAAATGTGGAAGTTCTGATTTCCGGGGACCATGCCTTATCGCTTACGGATACGGCCGGGCTGAAGCAGTACGGCATAGAGCTCGGCCTTGACGGGGACAAGGAAACGCTGACGTTGAGCGATGCATGGACACAGCAGGGCGACGCCTTCGTGAATGCGGATGCGGGCCTTACCATCCAAGTGCATGGCCTCACGCCGGAAACCGTCACGGACGATCAGGCGATGCTCCATAAGTTCATTCTGGAAAACGCGCAGTAACATACACGCATCCTCCCGGATCGACTATACCGCGCAATCCGGGAGGATGCCCGAAGGGCCTATGCGTATCCTCTTTTTGAATTATACTTTTCCCGGACCTCTGGGGACGATGGCCGCCTCGTTGGCCGCACTGCCGGGCAACGAGGTGCTGTTCGCGTCGGAGTACGGGAGGCGGGATTTCTCGCTCCCTGGCGTCAAGAGGGTTCTTCTGAAGAAGCCCAAGGACAGGAAGAAGGCTGTGGCATCGATATCGACCCCCGCCCTTGACGCCGGGGAACGGGATTGGACCATGGCCTATTTGCGCGGCCGGGCCACGGCTTCGTCGCTCATGGGCGTGCTTGCGGAAGGGTTTGAGCCCGACATGGTGATCCTGTCGGGTTCTATGGGCAACGGTCTGTTTGTGCGGAACCTGTTCCCGGAAGCTTTCCTTGTCGGGTATGCCGACTGGTATTTTCGGGACGAGGCCGAGACCCGCTATCCTCTCAGCACCATGCCCGACATCCCCCTGGCCCCCCGCAATATCCGCAACACGCTGCAAGCGAAAAACTTTTTTGATTGTAACTGCCATTTTACGACGACGGAATGGCAACGGGAGCAATACCCCGAAGGGATGCGCGGGTTCATTTCCGTACTGCGGAAGTGTGTGGACACGGAGTTTTTCGCTCCGGCCCCCGCCAGCCGATTCAGTTTCGGGGACTGCGAACTGACGGAACGGCAAGAGATCGTGACCCTTTCTGTGCGGGATGCCGCCCGGTTGCGGGAGGGTGGTTTCTGGTGCGAGCTGCCGTCCCTGCTCTCGGCGCGGCTGGATTGCCATGTGGTTCTTATCAGCACGGGCAAGGAGGTCCGCCTCGATAGCCTCCGGGAAAGCATGGCGGCGTTTCCCTCCGGCATGAGGGGCCGGATCCACCTGCTGGATTTCCTCCCTCCGGGAGCCTACCGCGACCTGTTGTGTGTCTCCTCGCTGCATCTCTGCAAAGATATTTCCTTTATGCTGCCTTCCGAACTCTTGGAGGCCATGAGCTGCGGGTGCGTCGTGCTCGCGCCCGACACCGGAGCCGTCCGCGAAGTCCTCAGCGACGGCCAGAACGGTTTTCTGTACCCCTCCGGGCGCAGGATGAATTGGGTCATGCTCATAACCCTGTTGCTCGAAAGGCGATCCGAGCTGCTCTCCATACGCCGGAACGCCCGGAAGACCGTTTTTGGGAAACACAATAAAAATACCCTGTTACCAAGGCATATTGCTTTCCTGATGGACCGTTACAGCCATTGGCGCGCCCAACAAATACAACTCGCGGAGGGAAACGATGTATTCGAATCTACCTCTGCCTAAGCTTCTTGAGATCATTTCGCGGATCGTGAACGACAGCGGATGTACGGTCCGCATCGTCGACGAAATACCTGTGCAGGATAGGGAGATCCGTGAGCTCTGCCTCCAGATTTACGAACTGCGCCGGGCCGCGCAATCCATCGCGCACGGGGAACTGGGAGTCCATTTCGAAAACTGCGGCTGTATGGCTACGTATTTGAAGGACATCATGGATAGGCTCAAGGCGGTCGAGCGGGGGATCAAGGAACTCGCGGAGGGCGACACGCCGGAACTTCCCCGCCTGGGGGCCCTCGGGACGTACTTCGAGCTTATCGGCAATACGCTGCAAGAAAACAGAAGGCTCATCGAGAAGTACAGGAACCTGTCCCTGACCGACATGCTGACGGGCCTGCCGAACCGGCGCGGCTTCCTCGCGCTGGCGGAAAAGAGCTTTGCCCGCGCAAGCCGCAAGCGGCAGAGCATTTCCTTTATCATGGCGGACATCGATCATTTCAAGAAGGTCAACGACCGGCACGGCCATGAGGTGGGGGACGAGGTGTTGCGCGTGGTGGCGCAGCGCTTTCTGGACTGCCTCAGGGTTGAAGATATTTGCTGCCGGTATGGCGGGGAAGAGTTCCTCGTCATGCTGTACGATACGGATGTGATCCGGGCGGCATTGGTTGCGGAACGGCTGCGCAAGAGCATCGCGGGAAAACCGATCTCCACCAGAGGGGAGGAGATCCGGGTGGCGATCAGCCTCGGGGTGACGGAAATCGTCGTTGCCGATTACGCCGGAACGCGGAAATGTCATGCGGAAATACGGCGGGCTGTGCAGGTGTCCGACGCGTTTCTCTACAAAGCCAAGAAAGCGGGCAGGAACAGGGTCGCCGCCAACCTGCCTGAAGAGGATGAGGGGGTGGCGTAGCAAGCCCTCCCGTCTTTCGAAAGGAGAGGGCGCTTGTCGAGGGAAACGCCGATCCGCCTGTGCGCGGTACGGTTTTTTAGGAAAACGCTTGGGGGATGTCCCGAGTGAGCGCGTGGGTGAGTGCCACGCAGGAGGGTGAATTGCCCTCCGGAGGAGCAAAATATGTACGGTAGAGCCTTTGCGATGATCCTTATGACGGCGGTGCTGTGTCTCGGCGGAATGACGAATGCCCCGGCCGCTCCGACCTCCAACGCCGCCGTGACTTCTGCGCCCGTGCGGGAAAGTGCTGTCACCGTTCGGGAAACCGTGGCCGAGACCATCGCCCACCACCGGGGACTCAAGGTCATTCAGGAAAATCTGGATGTGACCCGCTATGAACTGCGCCGGGCAAAGGCCGGATGGGGGCCGAGCGTGGACGCGACCGGGCGCTACGGCGCCAGCCGCCTGAGCGACGATACCACGCGCTCCTACGGTTCGGATAAGGGCATGTACGCGGCGAGCGGCGTGGGCATTACCCTGACCCAGCCCCTGTGGGACGGCTTCGCCACCCGCAGCCGTGTCCGTACTGGAGAAGCCACCGTTGAATCGATGGAATACCGCGTGTTCGACAACGCTACCTCATTCGGTCTGGATGGCCTCATCGCCCATGTGGACTACCTGCGGCGGCGTGAAATCCTGCGCCTCGCACAGGAGAATGTGGCGCGGCATAAGGAAATCCTCGCTTCGCAGCGCGAGCGCCTGAACCTCGGGGCATCCACGACGGCCGACCTGACCCAGACGGAAGGCCGCCTTTCCCGCGCCATGTCCACCCTGACGGACGCCTCGGCTTCGTTGCGCGAAGCCGAGGCCTCCTATATCCGGCTGACCGGGAAGCCCGTGCCCCCGTCGCTTGCGGAAGTATATGTCCCTGAAGGGATGTTTGCCGACCCCGACGCGGTGATGAAGGCGGCTGAGGAAGGGAACCCCAAGCTGAAGGCGTATCTTGCGGACATCCGGGCGGCACGCGGCGAGAAGGAACTTGCACAGTCGGCCTACCATCCGAAGATCAATCTTGAGGTTGGGCCGAACTATTCGGATCGCGGCGGCAGGGGGAGCAATTGGACGTCGAGTTTCGACGTCATGGCGACCATGCGTTGGAACCTGTTCAACAGCGGTGCGGATAAGGCCGAGACGGAAGCCGCCGAGTCGCGCATCCGTCAGGCGCGTCAGACCGCCTATAACTTCTTTGATGATTTGAATCTCGAAATCGCGGACACGTGGACCCGTTACATGGCCGCCATTGAACAGCGGAAGTATTATCAGGAAGCGGTCGTTTACAACACGCAGACGCGGGATGCTTATCTGGCGCAGTTCAACCTTGGGCAGCGCAGCCTGCTTGACGTGCTGGACGCTGAGAGCGAGCTCTTCAATTCCGCCACGCAGGAAGCCACGGCGCGCGGGAACGAGATCGTCGGAGCCTATCGGCTGTACGCGCTGGCCGGGCAGTTCCTTCCGGTGCTGAACATAGACGACAAGTCCCTTTACGTTTCCCAGCGCGAAAGTGAACCTTCCAAGTAACCCTGTTTGCCCTTTTTCCGGGGCTCTGCCCCGGACCCCGCCGAGGGGCTCTGCCCCTCGGGACCCCGCAAGGGGGCAGCGCCCCCTTGACCCGGCGGCGCGTTTCCTTTGGCGGCAAGGCCGCCAAAGGAAACGCTTGTACGGCGTAATGGAAGGGAGGGGGAGTATCTTTTTTCGTCTTTTATTGGAAGCCTGTTGAGTGGGATGTGCCTTGAATCCGTCTTAGTTGTGGTATTCCTACGAGGGAACCATTTCTTTTGAATCCATAAAATGATTGCAGCCCGGCGTGGGAAGGCACTCCACTCCCGAAGCGTTTCTTGACTTCCTCGGTTCTCTATGTGTATTTTTAGAAAGGTGCTTCAAAACACCTTTATTCCTTGGCGGCCCGCCGTCCCGTTAGAGTGGCTTTTTTTTTACGCCTCCGTTTTGGCGTAACCTTTGCCTTATTCTCCGGGTGTGGGCTAATACAAGACCGGCTTGCCGGGAATATGCCCGCCGTTCCAAGGACGGTTTTGAGCACCCGGAGTTTTCTATTTTGAAGGCTCCAATCAAAAAAATCCTTGGAGTGCATCATGTCAGAAACGCCTTTTCCTGTTTCCGCTCCCCCTCCCGATGCGGCATCTCTCGCCGCCCTGCTTCAGAGCGCGGCTCAGGCCCTGCTCCGTTCCGGCACGCCGTCCGACGAAGAACACCCCGCGCCTGCGAAGGTAGAGCGAATCCAAGAGGAAATCCGCCATTATCGATTTCCTCCTTTGGCTGTGCGCTGCGAAAAAGAACTGTTGGAAGAGGAAAACGCCGAAGAAATGCGGGAATTGCTGTTCAGAGCGTTCTCTTCGCTTGAAACCTTCGCGGATCTTCTGGAACTGATGAACCCCGAGGCCAAGGTGGAAGGCGTGGTGATGCATACGCTGGCCCGGGAATTGCGGCGTATCGGCAGATTGGTGTTCAAGATCCAAGACGCTTACAGCACCGTGGAGCTTGTGGAAGCATAGCCCGACCACGGCAATACAAATTACCAAACGGATAACCCAAAAGGCCCTTAGCGACAAACCGCCAAGGGCCTTTTTTCAACATACCGGGAAAACGGGTGAATCCCATCCATATCGACGGCGGGGGAGATGCCTTTTCCAACTCCCGCCGGAACGGACTCCTTCTGGGCCGCCCTCCCCACCAGTCAAAAGTCTTGGGAAAGGTGGGAGGTCCGGGGGGAGGGACAACCCTTCTTCAGAAGGGTTTCCCTTCCCCCGGCACGTCGCGCCTCCCCCAAACGTCCTTTTTTTGCACTCTCCCCCCGGCACTCCGCGTTCCCCCAAACTACTTGTCTGCAGGTACAGGCTGGAGCAAACCGTCGTCGGGCAGGAAAGGTTCCTCTTCAATGACGGTGGGCTGATCAAGCTCGGCATGGAGGCGTTGCATATCAAGCGCACCTTCCCACTTGGCGACAACGATGGTCGCCACGGAGTTGCCGACGAGGTTGGTCAGCGCGCGGGCTTCGGACATGAAGCGGTCCACGCCGAGGATGAGGGCGATACCGGCCACCGGGATGGTGGGGATGGTCGCCAGCGTAGCGGCGAGGGTGACGAATCCGGAACCCGTGACCCCGGCCGCGCCCTTGGAGGCCAGCAGCAGTACGGCGAGCAGGGTAAGTTCTTCCTTGAGGCTCAGTTCGATGCCGAGGGCCTGCGCGATGAAGATAGCCGCCATCGTCAGATAAATGGAAGTGCCGTCAAGGTTGAACGAGTAGCCGGACGGGACCACGATGCCCACGATGTCCTTGCGCGCGCCCATGTGTTCGAGCTTTGCCATGAGGGTCGGGAGGGCGGATTCGGACGAGGACGTGCCGAGCACGAGCCACAATTCATGGGCGATGTAGCGCAGCAGCTTGACCAGCGAGAACCCGGTGAGGCGGGCGATGATGTTCAGGACGACAAAGACGAACAACAGGCAGGTCAGGTAGAAGCTGCCCATGAGATAGCCGAGGGAGCCGAGCGTGCCGAGGCCGTACTTGCCCACGGTGAAGGCCATAGCGCCGAACGCGCCGAGCGGGGCGAGCTTCATGATGATGTTGATGATGCCGAACAGGGCCGAGGAAGCCTGACGGATGAGCCCGACGATACCGGCGACGCGCTTGCCGAGGGCGGAAAAGGCCGCGCCGCAGAGCAGGGAAATGAGCAGCACCTGGAGGATGTCGCCATTGGCGAACGCGCCTACGATGGTGCCGGGGATGATGTTCATCAGGAAGTCGATGAAGCCGTTGTGTTGGGCCGAAGCGGTGTACTTGGCGATGGCGGTGGTGTCGAGGGACGCGGGATCGACGTGCATTCCCCCACCCGGCTGGAGGGTGTTGACCACCACAAGCCCGATGATAAGGGCCAGGGTCGTCACCGCTTCAAAATAGATGAGCGCTTTGCCGCCGATACGGCCGAGCTTCTTCATGTCTTCCATGCCCGCGACGCCGAGGACCACGGTACAGAAAATGATCGGCGCGATGATCATCTTGATAAGTTTGATGAACCCGTCACCGAGCGGCTTCATGGCCTGAGCGGTCTGGGGATAGAAATGCCCAAGGGCAATACCAAGGAGAATGGCACAAATAACCTGAAAATAAAGAGACTTATACAACGGCTTCTTGGGAGCTTCCATGATTTCCTCCTGCGGGCGCCGGGACGAACGGGGAGACCTCCCCCGTTTTCGGGGAGCACGTTCGGCGGGCGCGTGTTTCCGGGTGTCCGCTCGCGGGGAGGACAGAGGATTCTGTCCGTTTCGCGGCGCGGGCGCGACAAGGGCCAAGGGTGGGAGTGTCCTTTGCACGATTGCCGGATGGCGTCATGTGCGGAAAGGCCGTCAGCCGATCATCGCGGGAGGAGGCAGAGGGAATACGACAAGGCCCCGCCAAGAGGGACGGAGAGGGAGGGGGACCACCGCCGGAAGCCCTGCGGACAGGAGCGGCGGGAGCATGGGGGGAGCGGCGCTTTGTCCGGCGTCGTACACCGGGGCGTCGTTGTCCTTTTGGGAAAGTTCGTGCCCACGGACGTGCGGGACGCGCACCTCCGTCTGGATCAGCAAGGGCTGATAGACGTCTTGAATGACCGTTTCGTATTGCGTCGGAGCGTGGCGGAATGCGCCTTTCTCCGGCTCATGGGCATCAGCGCGCGGGCACCAGCAGCCTGCCGCCAGCAACGTGGCAAACAGGATGAACAGGTGCAGAGGCAGGAAAAGGCGTCTTTTCATGGTCTTTCCGCGCGGCTAAACATGAATAGGTTTTCTTTGATCCTATATCGGCGCTCCCGTTTTGGGTCAAGGGAAAACGGGAAAAAGATGGAGTGAAAAAGAGCACTTGCTGCAAGGCATTTCTGTAACTTGCCTGAATACCATTTGAAAAGAAAACGCTTGCCGGGAAAGAATTTTTCAGGATATTGGAATGGCGTTACAATATGTCCCTTTTTTCAAAAAAAGAGTGTGTATTAAAAGAATGTTACAAAGCGATACTCTCAAAAACCCGGATTTTGCCATGTCCGCAAAGGAACAGCTTTTGAGGGGTGTGCTTGGTTGTTTGGTCAACAAAGAGAAGCGGAAAGGAAAAGGGAAGAAAAATTTGAGGGAGGGGAGAACATGTTCAGAAAGTTCTCCCTCCCTTAAAGACTTTTACTGTTATCAACTTATTGTTGTTCTTTCTAACGGAAGAGCGGAGCAGAGCGTTTTTTGTTTGAGGGCGGGAAGGGCGCGGCCTCTCATTGGCTCCCCTTATTCCTCCAGCTTGAGCAGCCGCCCGGCAACGACGAGGAAGGCTTCACGGGCTTGCGCGGCGATAAGCTGGTTGGCGAGGCCGAGGCCGTCACAGTAGTTCCGCCCGAGCCGGGTAGGTTCGATGCCGCCGAGCCCGGTTTCGCCGGAAACAACCACCCATTGGCAACCGGAAGAGCGGATTACGTCGAGCAACGCTTCCGTCTCGCGGCGCACAGCACCCTCGAAAGCGCGGAGCTCTTCGGGATCAGGCAGGCTGAGCAGGATATTCGATACCCACAAGGTGATGCAGTCCAGCAAAACGGTGGGAGTTCCCGCCGTGTTACGGAATTCCGCAAGGGCGGTGCCAATGTGCTCTCCAAGCTGGAGCGGACATTCGAGCGTCCGCCAGTTTTCCGGGCGGCGGGCACGGTGCCGCCGGATGCGTTCCGTCATCGAAGGATCGTCCGGCCGTGCTTCAGCTGTAGCGACATACAACACCGGACCGTCGGCCCGTTGAAAAACCCGGGCCTCCGCACGTGCGCTTTTGCCGCTCCGCGTGCCGCCGAGATAGAGAGTCAAATCAGGCTTATCCATGATGCTGCCCTTTACGGATCGGGAAGCCCTTTCGGGAAAGGGGTTCCCGGCTACGTCATTTTTTTATGCGGGAAAATGTTGCATCGGTGGTTCATCACGAGTCAAGCGCAAGCACTTTCCCCATGCGAAACATTCACTTTTCTGATATTTTTAAAATTTAATTTATTATTTTAACATGTTATATTATCATTTTCATTGAAAGTGTGAATGCCTCTCCCATGCTTGAGAAAACGTGTGAAAAGGGATTCGATAAGGCCAAAAGTCTTTGAAGATGGAGGGGTGGGG
>OIET01001348.1_pt1 | contig 11645 bp, 10 predicted proteins | sample 1581871 | NCBI WGS metagenome assembly OIET01 (sample SAMN03279760, study PRJEB24777) | human gut metagenome | isolation source: fecal sample PR121 from 1 month old male Malay infant, vaginally delivered... | place: Singapore | collected 2005-09-16
CGTTGTTCTGGCTTCCCATCAGACGGGCCGAGGAGAACCCGGCGCCAAAGTCCACGCCCTTGATTGCGGGAATGCCGAAGGCGAGGCGGGCGATGCGGTTCTCGATGCCGTCGAACATTGGGTCGCCGATGCCGGCGGGAACGCCATACGCGACGCATTCGATCACGCCGCCCACCGAGTCCATATGAGACTTTGCATCGACTATGCATTCGCGCATAGAGGCCGCCGCGTGCGCGCTTACGCAGGGGAGCGGGTTAGTGGATATGGCTTTGAGCTGAACTTGGTTTGGCTTCATGGGGTCGAGCGGCGTATCGCGAATATCTCGCGGACCCAGCGCGGCGATGTGGGCGGCAATGCGGATGCCCTGGGTCTCGAGGGCCTGTAGCGCGATGCCGCCAGCGATGCACAGGGGTGCGGTGAGGCGACCGGAGAAGTGACCGCCGCCCGCGACATCATGGTTGTTCTTGTATTTGATATACGCTGCATAATCAGCATGACCGGGGCGAGGGATTCTGCGCAGGTTGGAGTAGTCTTGCGAGCGCGTGTCGGCATTTTTGATAATGCCGGATATGGGTGCCCCGCAGGTGCGGCCGTCGACTATGCCGGAGATGATATGTGCCGTATCGGTCTCCTTGCGTGCGGTCGCGGTCTCATCGCGGCCCGGCGCGCGTCTATCGAGAAAGAGCTGGAGTCGCTCCAAGTCAATGGGAACGCCGGCCGGGATGCCGTCGAGCGAGCAGCCGATGGCAGGCGAGTGGGACTGACCGAATATGCTGAGCTTGAGGACGTTGCCGGTGAAAGAAGACATGCAGACAGCCCCTATTCTTGCGTGAGCTCGACCATGCCGCCAAGCTCTTGATAATGATCGAAGAACAGCGGGTAGGACTTGTTTACGGCTTCCGCGCCCTTGATGTAGACATCGTTTTCGCAACGGGAGGCGGCGATGGCAGCCATCATGGCGATGCGATGGTCGTTGTGGGAATCGACCGTGCCGCCGATCAGTTGGGGGACGCCGTCGATGATGAGCGCGTCGCGTTTGATTTGGATCTGCGCTCCCAGGTTGCTAAGTTCTTTGGCGACGGTGGCGAGCCTATCGGATTCTTTGATGCGCAGGCGAGCGCAGTCGGTGATCACCGTGCGGCCCTCTGCAACGGAGGCGACCGCGGCGATAATGGGGACCAAATCCGGGATGTCCTTGGCACTCATCTCGAAGCCGCAGAGTTTGTCTGGACGAGAAATGGCGGCGTCGGTGGAGCGGCCTATGCGGGCACCAAAGCGCGACAGGGCTGCGAGAACGTTGCGATCGCCCTGGGCGGAAGAAAGCGAGAGCCCGTCGACCTTGATGGGCAGCCTGCCCAGAGCGCCTGCGCACAGCCAGAAGGCCGCATTGGACCAGTCACCCTCTACGGTCGCCTCATGCGGGGTGCGGTAGGTGTCGTCCTCGGTGGTGAAGACGGTGACCTCTGTGCCATCGCCCGAGGTCCTGCGATCAACGTAGACGTCGACTCCGAAGGTTTGCATGGCCTGTATGGTGAGGTTGATATAGGGCCGGCTCTCGATGCGCCCGTTCACAACGATCTCGCTGGGGTGGTCGAGCAGCGGTGCTGCGAGCAGAAGGCCGGTAATGTACTGAGAACTCACATCGCCGGGAAGCTCGAATCGTCCAGGGCGAATTCGACCAGATGTTTTGAGTGGGAAGCCGCCGAGACCCTCGAGTTCGCATCCGGCGGCGATTAGCTCCTCGGAAAGCGGGGAGAGGGGCCTTTCGCCCAAACGACCGCTTCCAATAAAAGTCGCCTCTGCACCCAGCGCGCATGCGACGGGAAGCATGAAGCGAAGCGTCGAGCCGGATTCGCCGCAGTCGAGGGTGGCATGATGCAGCGCCCTCAGCAGGCCGAAGGCGACGCTTTTGGGCATAGGCTTTACCATGAAGCCATCGTCGACCGCATCTATCTTGGCGCCAAGCGCCGTAAGGCAGCGGATGGTGGCGTCGATGTCGGCGCACGTGGTGTTGCACTTGATGTGGGTGTCGCCATTAGCGAGCGCGGCGACGATGATGAGGCGATGTGCAACCGACTTCGAGGCGATGGCCGGAATGGTTCCGGAAAGCAGGGTCGGATGAATATGGGCAATCATACATGCTCCCTTGATGCTGCGAAATGTATGTGCTGGTTACTCGTCTTCTATGTCCCCGGCGTAGGCGTGCACGCAGGCAAGGCCCACCTCAAGGATCTTTTTGAACTCATCGAGCGGTGTGGGTGCTATCGAGACCGCCCCGATTGCGCGCGGAACCACCAGATCGATCGAATTGCCTGCGCGCTTCTTATCATGAAGGGCTTCGTTATAGATGTTCTGGGCGTCGGCTTGGAAATGAAGTGAAAGCCCGTGGTTGCGTAGGAGCGCGGCAATTCGATCGGGAACATCGGGTTCGCACACTTCTGCGGTGACAGAGGCGCTGGCGATGGCCACCATGCCGATACCGACGCATGTTCCGTGTCCCAGGCGGTAGGATTCCGCCGCTTCGACGCCATGGCCGATGCTGTGACCAAAGTTGAGGAGTTTGCGCATGTTGGACTCGCGCTCGTCCGCCTCGACAACAGCTCGCTTAATATCGATGTTACGGGCGATGAGGTAGGCGACGCGAGAAAGATCCTGCTTGAGGAGCTCGGGCGTAAGCGGCGTCTTCTCGAGCTCCTCGAACAGCTCGCTGTCCGCGATAACGGCATGCTTGATTACCTCTCCGCAGCCGTCGGCGAATTGCTCGTCCGTTAGCGTGCCCAGGCAGCCTACATCGGCGAGAACCGCACGCGGCTGCCAGAATGCACCGGCGAGGTTCTTTCCCGCCTCAAGGTCGATAGCGGTTTTTCCGCCAACGGAGGAGTCGACCATGGCCAGCAGCGTGGTGGGAATCTGGATGAAGTCGATGCCTCGCATGTAGGTCGCCGCGACAAAGCCCGCGACATCTCCCACCACGCCGCCGCCAAGGGCGATGATGAGGTCGGAGCGCGTCATCTCAAAGGACGCGGCCTTCTCGAGGAGGCTGATGTACGTCTCCGCGCGCTTGTGCTCTTCACCGGCGCTGAATACGGCGAGCTCGCAGGTGTAGCCGGCAGCCTGCAAACCGGACTTCACGGGTTCCGCATAGAGCGGAGCGACGTTGGAGTCGCTGATGATGAGGGCGCGCCGTCCTGCGTTGAGCGAACGCGCGATCTCACCTGCGCGTTCAAGCAAGAAGGTGTCGATCAGCACCTGGTAGGGCTTAGATGCCTGGATATCAAGAGAGTACATGGTCCTGCCTTTCGCAGATCTTAACGCGGTATGTCATCGAGTGCGCGCTTGATCTGGTCGCCCTCTGCAAGAAGTTCGCGAAGCCCTACCCGATCGCGGTTGATGAGGGCGACGCGGTATTTATCGAGCGCGTTGATGATGATCTCGATTTCATCGGCCAGGTAGTCGGCGTCTTGGATCATCAGCTCGCTCCACATATCGGGGTTGAGGTGCGCCACCCTTGTGAGGTCCTTGTAGCTGCCGGCGGAGAAGCCATGATGGGCTTGGGCCGTGGGGCTCTTCACATACGCGTTGGAGACCACGTGGGCCAGCTGGCTGGTAAAGGCGATGACGCGGTCATGGTCGGCCGGCGTGGTGACGCTAAAGCGCCCGAAGTGGCAGGGGGAGAGCAACGTATGGGCCCTGTCGAGAAGCTCGAGGCGGGCGACATCGTCCAGCTGGGGCGGGACGAGAACCATGGGAGCGCCGACAAACATATCCGCGCTACCGTAGGCGTATCCGGAGTGCTCGGTACCCGCCATGGGGTGCGCGCCGCAGAAGGTAAATCCATAGGTACTCGCCAGGTCGAACGCGCGATTGCAGAGCGCTCCCTTGACGCCGGCGCTATCGATGACCAAAGGACCTTCCGCGCCCAGCTCGCCTAGCGTTTGGGCGCGGGACTGAAGCCATGCGATGCAGGCCTCGGGGTATGCGGAGAGAATCACCAGGTCGCAGTCTGCGAGCGAGGCATCGTCCAAGACCGTATCAACCGTGTCGATCATGGCTATAGCAAGCGTGTCCGCATCGGTATCGAATGCGGCGACGCGCCAGCCGGCAGCGTGGTAGGCGCGGGCGAAACTGCCGCCGATAAGGCCCAGGCCCAAGATGCCTACGGTGGGATTGTTTGAAGTTGCTTCTGCAGGGGTAGAGGTGTTGTCCATGGTTCCTTACGCCTCGCAGTTCTCAGTGTCGCAGATGACGGAGCGGATCTGGCGGATGCGCTCCATGGTCTGGTCGAACATATCGGGAGTCAGGGCCTGAGCGCCGTCGGACCAGGCGCGGCTGGGGTCGTCGTGAACCTCGATCTCAAGGCCGTCGGCACCCGCTGCGGTGGCGGCAAGCGCCATGGGCTCGACGTAGCGCGTGTAGCCGGTGGCGTGGCTGGGGTCTGCGACCACGGGAAGGTGGCTTAGGTAGTGCAGGACGGGCACGGCGTTGAGGTCGAAGGTGTTGCGGGTACGCGTCTCGAACGTGCGGATGCCGCGCTCGCACAGGATGACGTTTTCGTTCCCCTCGCTAATGATGTCCTCGGCCGCCATCAGCAGCTGGTCGATGGTACCCGCCATGCCGCGTTTGAGTAGGATGGGGGCCTTGGTCTTACCCACCTCTTTCAGCAGGGGGAAGTTTTGGGCGTTACGTGCGCCGATCTGCCAGACCTCGATGTTCTTATCGAGGAACGTTTGGACGTCGCGCTGGTCCATAATCTCGGTGACGATGGGCATATCGAGCTCGTCGGCAGCTTCGCGCAGCAGGTCGAGGCCCTCGGGGCCCATGCCCTGGTATGCGTACGGAGAAGTGCGGGGCTTGTATGCGCCGCCGCGTAGCATGGTGGCGCCGGCAGCCTTAACACGCCTGGCGATTTTGATGAGGTTCTTGCCTTCGACCGAGCAGGGTCCGGCGATCACCTGGAAGTGGCCGCCGCCGATCTTGACACCGTGTCCGCAATCGACGACGGTGTCCTCGGGATGGAACTTGCAGTTGGCCTTCTTGAAGGGCTCGGAGACGCGCTGTACGCGTTCAACGATGTCCATCGACTCAAGCAGGAAGGGATCGATCTTGGTGGTGTCTCCCACCAGGCCGATGACGGTCTCGTTCTCGCCCTTACTATAGTTAGTTTGAAGGCCCTTCTTTTCGATCCAGCTGAGTAGATGCTCAACGGCCTCGGGCGAGGCGTCCTTGCGCAGGATTGCGATCATGTGGTCCTCCAAAAGTAACTCATGCGCGTGCAAATGTATAAGTTACAGAAGTGTATACCATCCTTATTAATATTGAGGGCCATAACTCATGTCGTTACAAATGCGATAGAGGGTTTGCCTCAAAACGCCGACCTGCTTTTGGCGTACGTACAATTTCGTAGCTCGCTATTAGCTCTGAGCTAATGAAATTGAGCGCGGTGCAAACCATACTTGAGTACATGTTGCTCCAATCACTATTGAAGGGAAATTAGATATGGATGCTTCGCGGTCACATGCACCCCGCTCGGTAATGGGAATAGTCGGTCTGGTTCTTGCGATAATCGCAGCAGCTACCTCGTTCATGCCAATCGTCAACAACTTCTCGTTCTTCCTCGCCCTCATCTCGGCTATTCTTTCGCTGGTCGCCGTTATTTCCTGTGCGCGCGGTAAGAAGTCTGGCAAGGGTGTCGCCATTGCCGGGTTGGTTGTCAGCATTATTTCTATCGTGGTCGTTCTCGCCACGCAAAGCATGTATTCCGCCGCCATTGACGATGCGGTCAACGGCCCGGATGTCTCGGGAGTTAGCACTCAGCAGGGTGGCGACGATCCGTCTAAGGAAGACGATGGGGCAGGCGATGCATCCAATACTCAGAATCTCGCCGTCGGCACTTCCATTGATCTTGAAAGCGGCCTTTCGGTAACCGTCGATGCGGTCGATACCTCTATCGTGAACTACGATGGTTCCGCGCTGGTGGGCGTTCAGGTTACCTACGTGAACAATTCTGATAACTCCGCAGACTACAACATGTATGATTGGAAGGGTGAGGATGCTCAGGGGGCTCAGGAGAATTCGACGTTCTTCTCTGATGACGGCAAAGATCTCAGCTCTGGTTCGTTGGCGCCTGGCGGTACAAAGACCGGATTCCTCTATTTCAAAGAGGGAACCGTAAAGGCTCTGTATTTCTCTTCCGTCCTAAGCGATGATGCTTCCGCGTCGTGGTCTCTTGCTTAGGTGTAAAAAAAGATGGGTGCATTGAATGTCTGAGAAGCTGACAGAGGAGTTGTTGGACGAGCTGCTGGGGTCTTCTGGCGTGGACGGCTTTCTTCGCGACCGTACGGAACCAGCTATAACCCTCGCTTCCTATCTTCAGCAGCTTTTGGACGAGAAGCATTTGAAGCGCGTCCAGGTCGTGCGCATGGCGGACCTCAACGAGACCTTTGGCTATCAGATCTTTACGGGCGCCCGTCATCCCAGTAGGGATAAGGTGCTGCAGATATGCTTCGCGATGGCCCTTTCGCTGAGGGAGGCCAATAGGGCGTTGGGCTACGCCGACGCCGGCAGGCTCGACTGCAGGAGCAGGCGCGATGCCATCATTATCTACTGCCTCGACAAGGGTTGTTCTCTTCAGAAGGTGAACGAAGAGCTCTATCGTTTTGGAGAGCGCACTATTTGCTAGGTCTTAGAATCCTTGTTCCCGCGTTCCGCTCGGATACCGTTGTTGTGTCCGGGCGGTTTGCTATAGTTTGGAGCTATGGATACAGATGAATTGACAGACCAGCTTGAATCGATGCTAGCCAGCCGTGAGGCGGGCTTGGATTATCGTGTCGAGCGCGTCTTAAAGGATGGCTCGCGCGAGCGCACGCAGGTGGTATATCTGCTTGGCGCGGGTGGGGGAGAATACGGTCCGTTTGTCCACAAGGTTATCGCGGCGGACCGCGGCTTGGGCACCGTATATCGCACGCTTCATGACGCCTGGCTATCAGGACGAAGGTTCGCCCACCTTCCTGAGATTTTGAACGTTAGCAGTCAGGGCGATGAGCTTGATGTGCTTATGGAATACGTAGAAGGCCCTACGCTCGAGACGTACCTCACGGCAGCCGGCTTTGATCGGGGCGTTGTTCTTCAAGCTTTTGAGGACGTGTGTCGCGCTTGTATCGAGCTGCATGCCTCTTTCGCGCCGCCCATCATCCACCGCGACCTTAAGCCCTCAAATATCATCATGGCTCAAAGTAGGTTCTCGTCCCAACCCACCGCTGTGCTCATCGATTTTGGCATCGCCAGGCAATGGCGCGAGGGAGAGTCGTCTGATACGGTTCATTTTGGGACCAGGGAGTTTGCTCCACCAGAGCAATACGGTTTTTCTCAAACCACGGTTAGAAGCGACGTGTATGCGCTGGGCATGTTGCTCGCGTACTGCCTTATCGGCTCGACCGTGCCTCGTGAGCAGCTTGTCTCTTCGCTGACGGGCGCGCACGCGAGCGCGGGGCTTATACGCGTGGTCGAGCGCGCTTGCGCATTCGATCCAGCCGATCGCTATGATTCCGCGCAAGCGTTGCTGAATGCGTTTTCTGCTGCGGTGGGCGCTGGCGACCTTCCTTCCAGCAGGCAGCGTGGGGATGCATCGAGTGGCAAAGCTGCCAAAGACTCCCTCTTTATGGCGCCGTCTTCCACCCTGACGCCGCAGGTTCCGCAGGCCCCGCGGACCGTTCGCGCGCGCTTTATCGATAATCCGATCGTACGCATACCTTGGAACATAACGGTCCTTTTCGTTGCCGTCGTTTGCGTGCAGGCGACTTTAGAGCTGGTCGCTCATCCCACGGAATCCATGAGAGACGCTTCGATTCCCGCGCTTGTCGTCATTGCTTACTTTATGGTGCTGCCGATATTTCTATTCGGCTGTTGGCTGCTTTACAATAAATCGTGGCTAAGAAAGAGATTCGCTTTCGTGGATTGGGCCATATCGATCGGTTTGCCGAGGCTTATTGCTCGTTTTGTTGCCTTGGAAGCTGCTGCTTTGGTTGCCGCGCTGCTTCTGTGGTCCGTTTAGCAGATGGCTTTGCGCGTGCCGCGGTGTATTTGATTAAGAATGAGCAGGGGGAGGACTTCTTCTTGTATAGCGACGGTGAGCTTGAATCAGCCTGTTTTACAGGTCAAATTCCGCTTCGTGCTACGTTTATTGGCGGAGATCTTGATGCGGCTAACGCGTTCTCCCTGTGGGGCATGCGGTGGGCGGAGCACCTTGGCGTCCATGAAGACAGAGGCAGGCTACCTGCTCCCAGGCCCGTGATCGAGCTCTTTGTATATTGTCCGGAGGAAAGCGTGGAGCTTGCTTACGCCGTTGCGTATCTATGTGAGTGCACCTGGGCTGATTACGGCTTTGCCGGCATGGCGCATGTTGCGACCGATCGCATCGATGCCCTTCGCGACTCTCGGGTGATTGTCGATAGCACTTCCGCGCCGTCCCATTCCAAGAGCGTCTTCAGTCTCGAGGCATATCGTTCTTCTTCGCGTATGGATGCGATGATGTTTGCGCCTCAGGCAGATCTGTATTTCATCGATGAGGGTTCGGACCCTTGGGTCGCTTTGCCACACTACGATTGATTTTCGTCCTTTTTAATCCTTTTCCCTATTCGCTTCAGTCCGCAAACGGTATAAATTCATCTGTGAACGGTATTTGAAAACAAATACTTACAATTTCGCCATTGTTAGGCTATGCTTTCAGTCATAGCAAGGTTGTTACTCCTCGGGAGGCATCACTTGTCGATACGGATGTTTCCCGTAAAAGGGGACCGTCCGATTCGATCAATGAGATGCTTAGGGGAGTTTTTTCATGATCATAGTTAAGAAGATCAACAACAACGTTGCCATGGCGCGCGATGATCGCGGCAACGAGTTGGTCGTTTTCGGTAAGGGGATCGGTTTTCACGAGACCCCGTATTATCTCGAAGACGAGTCGACGCTCCAAGCAGTCTTTTCAAATATCAACAACGGTATTCTCTCCATGGTTCGCACCGTGCCGTCCGAGGTTATCGATGCCGCCCTGCAGATCATCGATATGGCAAAAGCCGAGCTTGATTGCGAGCTTAATCCCAACGTTGTCCTTACCTTGGCCGATCACCTTCAGTTTGCGGTCGAGCGCCTTAAGGATGGCTGCGTTATCGAGAACCCGCTATCGGATACGGTCGAGTTTGTCTATCCGGTCGAGCATGGTCTGGGCCTTCGCGCCCTCGCGATCCTTAAGAAGGAGACCGGGGTTTCCATGCCGCGGACCGAGGCTTGCTCCATCGCCATGCACCTAGTGAATTCCGAGCGCGCGGATGGTCGGGTTGACGATATGGACGAGGTCATGCGTACGCTTTCCTCCATTGACGAAGTTACCAATATCGTGGAGCGCGAGTTTGGCATCACCGTGGACCGCGCATCATATAACTACGCCCGCTTCACCACCCATCTTCGCTATCTCATCAAGAGGCTTAAGGCGGACAGGGCATCTTCCGATTCCAATGCCGATCTGTTCGCTCGAATCTCTCATGATTTTCCCGATGTCAGCGCTTGCGCCGACGCGATTGCCTCCTATTTGGAGGACCGCTTTGGCCGCGCGTGCTCCGAGGAAGAACGCCTCTATCTCATGATGTACATCAATCGGTTCCTCGCGAGCCGCTGATGGGATCTCTCGTCCAGGCGCCGGACGGGGCATCCGAACAATAGGTATTAATGAAACTATGCGGAAGGAATGATCATGGCTCAGAAAAACTAGGACGAGCTGTCCCAGAGCATTCTCGACAACATCGGTGGCAAGGACAACATCAAATCCCTTGCTCACTGCATCACCCGCCTGCGCTTTAAGCTCAAGGACGTTTCCAAGGCCAATACCGAGGCCATCGAAGCGCTTCCCGGCGTCATCAAGGTTCTCGACGCCAATGGTCAGTACCACGTCGTCGTGGGTAACAAGGTTGAGGAGGTCTACGACAGCTTCGTGAAAGTATCCGGTCTACACGGTGGCGGCGAGGTCGCGGCTGATGATGACGATTCCAACGAGAAGAAGACCCCTGCCGCTATCCTCATCGACTTGATCTCCGGCATCTTCGCCCCCATGCTGGGCCCCTTTGCCGCCGCAGGTATCATGAAGGGCCTGCTCGCCGCCGCGACGCAGTTCTTCCCTGAGTTCGCTACCGATGGCGCCTATACGCTGCTCTACACGGTCGCCGACGGCATGTTCTACTTCCTTCCTGTTGTGCTTGCGTACAACGCCGCTAAGAAGTTCCGCATGAGCGAGTTCAACGCCATGGCCATCGCGTTTGCTCTTGTGTATCCCACCATGGTCGCGCTGACCTCTGGTGAGGTCCTTGGTTCTGTTGACCTTGGCTTTGCGGGCACGTTCTCCTGGTACGCCATGTTCTTCGGCATTCCCATCATCATGCCCGCTTCCGGCTACACCAGCTCCGTTATTCCTATCGTGCTCATGATTGCCTTCGCTGCCTGGCTTGAGCACAAGGTCAAAAAGGTTATGCCTGCTTCCGTCAAGATGTTCTTCACCCCGCTGGTCGTCGTCACCGTCACCGTTGTTCTCGGCTATCTGTTCATCGGCCCCGTCGCTACGCTGATCACCAACCTGCTCGGCCTGCTCTTCCAGACCCTGTTCGGTCTTCCCGTCGTGGGTTCCATCCTCGGCTGCACCGTCGTCGGCGCTTTCTGGCTGTGCCTGGTCATCTTCGGTTTCCATTGGTCGCTCGTCCCTATCCTCGGCGCCGTTATCGCCCACTCCTTCTCCCTGGGAGCCGTCCTGTTCGCCATGTACCTCAAGAATAAGGACCAGGATTTCCGCGGCATCTGCTTGCCCGCTATCATCTCATCCTTCTTCTTCGGCGTTACCGAGCCTGCTATCTACGGTGTCGCCCTGCCCGATAAGAAGGCGTTCGTGATCGCCTCTATCGGCTCCGCCGTCGGCGGCCTCATCATCGGTCTCACCGGCGCTGTGGTCTACATCTCCGGTGGCCTGGGCGTCTTCAACTGGCTGTCCTTCCTTCCCCCCGCGGGTGTCGAGGGAGCTAGCTTCATCGTCCCTGCCGTCATCGCCTCCCTGGTGGGCGCCGTCGTGGGCTTCGTCCTCGAGTACGTCACCTACAAGCCTGAGCAGAAGCTTGCTAAGTAGTAATCGCGTCAGCTCTTAATAAGGGCTGCGCAAGATATGGGGCGCGCGGCCCGGAGCATCTCGCTTCGGCCCCGCGCCCTTTTGCTCCCTTCGTTTTCCTTCTTTGCGAAAGGATTCCCACTATGTCTTTCCCTAATAACTTCCTATGGGGTGGTGCAACCGCAGCCAACCAATTCGAGGGCGGCTGGAACCTTGGCGGCAAGGGTCCTAGCGACGCAGATATGATGACCAACGGCACCCATACCACGCCGCGACAGATCACCCGTACGTGGGAAGAGGGCCTGTGCTATCCCAACCACTTCGCAAGCGACTTTTATCATCGCCATGCCGAGGACGCCGCGCTTATGGGCGAGATGGGCTTCAAGGTGTTCCGCATGTCCATCAACTGGAGCCGCATCTTCCCCAACGGAGATGATCTGGTGCCCAACGAGGAGGGCCTGGCGTTCTACGACCAGGTCTTCGATGAACTGCACGAGCAGGGTATCGAGCC
>OIET01001354.1_pt1 | contig 11576 bp, 9 predicted proteins | sample 1581871 | NCBI WGS metagenome assembly OIET01 (sample SAMN03279760, study PRJEB24777) | human gut metagenome | isolation source: fecal sample PR121 from 1 month old male Malay infant, vaginally delivered... | place: Singapore | collected 2005-09-16
GACCTTATCGATTTCTATGTTCGTTACTGCGAGACCATCTTCACTCGCTATCGCGATAAGGTGAAGTATTGGCTCACCTTTAATGAGATCAATTGCGGTACCATGCCTCTGGGCGGCTATCTGGGCCTGGGCATCCTCAACGAGGGAACGCGCGACTTCCTCAACCAGGTGGATGACCCGCAGCTTCGTTTCCAGGGTTTACACCATCAGTTTGTGGCGAGCGCCCGCGCGGTCAAGCTCGCCCATCAGATCAACCCTGATTTCAAGATCGGTTGCATGATCGCCTATATGGCCAATTATCCGTATAGCTGCAACCCGGCTGACGTCATCGCATGCCAGCAGAAGATGGACGAGGGTAATTATTATTGCGGCGACGTTCAGGTTCGCGGGGAGTATCCTCACTTTGCCCAGAGGGTCTGGGATAAATATGGCGTTAAGCTCGATGTTGCTGAAGGGGATCTGGAGGACCTCGCAAGCGGTACCGTCGATTTCTACAGCTTCAGCTATTACATGAGCAATGCTGTGTCTACCGACCCCGCTCTCGCTTCGACTGGCGGGAACCTCATGGGTGGTGCTAAGAATCCGTATCTCAAGGCAAGCGATTGGGGTTGGCAGATCGACCCTGATGGCCTGCGTTGGACGCTCAACGAGCTGTACGGGCGCTACCGTATCCCGCTGATGGTTGTAGAGAACGGTCTCGGCGCGTTCGATATGGTTGAGGACGACGGAGCTATTCACGATAGCTATCGCATCGATTATTTGCGTATGCATATCGAAGCCATGAAGAAGGCCGTTGAGGTCGACGGGGTTGACCTTATGGGCTATACGCCGTGGGGTTGCATAGATTTGGTCTCCGCTTCAACCGGTGAGATGGGCAAGCGCTACGGCTTTGTGTACGTCGATGCGGACGACGAGGGTAACGGCACCTTCGACCGCAGTCGCAAGGATAGTTTCTTCTGGTATAAGAAGGTTATCGAGTCTAACGGCGAGGACCTGGCATAGGCCATCGAACGCGTTGGCGCTCATGTGCGAATGGCCGTGCGACGTGTGCTGCTTGCGTGCTCCTTGCGTGGTATTATTATGGCGTTACCTGCTGGTATGGCAGGTAACGTTCACTCATGAAGTGTTGTGTAAATCCTCGCGCCTTATGAGGTGGTGCGATGTTTGAATGGGGGATCCAATGGGATTTTTTGACAGGTTTAAGAAGGCGGCGGAGCCCGAGAAGCCCGCGGTGCCCGCATCCGTAACGGCTCAGGTTTCTGCTGATACGCTGTGCGCTCCCGTAAAGGGCCGCGTTTGCAAGATGGCTGATATCCCCGATCCGGTCTTTAGCTCCGAGGTCCTCGGCAAGGGTTGCGGCGTTTGGCCCGAGGCCGACGTCGTTTATGCTCCCGTTACCGGCACGGTGACCGTTACCATGGGCCATGCCGTTGGTATCCAGGGCGATGACGGCGTCGAGGTTCTGGTGCATGTGGGCGTTGACACCGTTAACATGCAGGGAGAGGGCTTTACCGGCTATGTTGCCCAGGGTGATCACGTAGTTGCCGGTCAGGCGATTCTGGGCATCGATCGCGGTAAGATCGCCTCTGCTGGTTATAAGGACGTTGTTGTGCTGGCTGTTTCCAACAGCGCTGAGTTCGCTTCTGTAGAGCTGTGCGCGGACGAGGATTCCGCTGTTTCTGCAGGCGAGGCCGTTCTTAAGGTTGCTCGCTAGCCTCCTTTTCGCTTATATGCGTGTAAGCCGCGTGCCCATTGGTGCGCGGCTTTTGTTTAGATTTCGAGCGTTAAGCAAAAACGGCGATGCCTCAAAGGTGCGTCGCCGTTTTAAATTGGGTAAGTTGAAGCTCTCTGTAAGCTATATCTTCTGCATCTCGGAAAGCGTGTTGTTGTACCAATGGTACCAATTGGGCGGGCAGTACTTCTTAGCCGCTTGAACGCTAATCGTGTAGCCATAGCCGCGGGCAAGTCCGCGCACATGGGTATCGATGGCTTCTTCCCAGCTTGAGAAGTCGATTGCACCCCAGCCCCAGGCGTTATGCTCGCGGAAGCAATAGGCTCCCTTTGAGCTTTCGGTGTTGGAGATCGCGGGGGACCAGCGGGGATCGACACCGTATTTCCAGGCAGCGGCTGCAAAAGTCGCGCCGTAGCCTTCGAGAGGGGAGCCTGCAAGGTAGGCGTCGATGCGTGCAGACCACTCGGCAACAAAGCTGGCCTCATCGGTGTTCCAGTTGACGCCGGATGTGTCGGGCAGGACCACTGATGAGCTCTCTTCGGTGCCACCAGCAAGCTCACTGGATGCCTGCTGAAGCGCTGCAAGCTCGGAAGCGGCCTCCTCGTCTGCTTTCTTTTGAGCGGCCTCGCGGAGTTTCTGAGCCTCGGCAAGAGCGTCGGAGGCCGCCTTGGCCTCTGTGTCTGCCTTTTGGGTTTCATTGAGCTCTTCGAGCGCGCTGGTGTTGGAATCTTTGATCTGGTTCATGTAAGCCATCTGGGTGAAGAACTCGTCGAAGGACTGGGAGTTCAGGATGAAACTCATGAACGGATTGGATGCCTTTTCATACTTGTACATATCGCGCATGACCTGGCTGGCTTTGCGCTGCTGCTCGGGGAGCTTGGCCTCGAGCTCGGCGATGAGCGCATTGTTCTCATCAATCTGGGCCTGGAGCTTCGCGACATTCTCTGTTGCCTTGTCATAGGCGGCGGCGGAATCCTCAAGCTTTTTCTGGGTCTCGGTCAGCTGTGCCTCAGTCTCCTGGGTAACGGCCAGAGCGGTTGTAGGGCACAGCGCGGTACCCGAAAGCGCGAACGCCAACGCAGCGCCGATAACGAGAGCCTTGTGAGTATGTCCATAATTGCGCATGTACGTATCCTTCGATAGCAGACAACGTGCGAAATCTTTTTCAGGCCATAGTATATACCTGACTTCGAGTTGAACTTGAACCTTAGACTTCTTTAAGGGTCAAGTTGAAGGTTTAGGATAGTCAGCTACCTGCAAGTTTGATGAATTGTGAAGCAACTATAGAGTTTCAAGTTCACGTTTAAGGTTAGGCTCTTGGGTAGATTCTACCCTTAAGAGCGCTACAAAACCATGCGACAACCAGCGGATATCGTACATATGTCGCGCCTTGGCTTCATCCTAAATCGATACGCGCTGATACCAATTTTTAGTGGTACAGCTTGGATACAAGCGCGTGAGGATTGCGTTGCCTTCGCGGGCGAGGCTTAGTTGAAAGACAAGCGCGTGGATACCTTTTGAGATATCCACGCGCTTGAATGCGCCCTTGATGATGCCCGGCTTATTCGAAGCCAAGTGGGGTGTGGGTTGGTGATGGCCATGATGCCGGGGATTGTTATTAGTTGTTGCTGAGAAACTTCTTACGTGAGAAGAAGTTGTACCACGTCACCAAAAACGTCGAGATGAGCTTCATTGCCTGGTAACCAATATTGAGCATGGTGACCCCGACAAACATATACAGATCGTTCAGGCCAAGTCCCACAGCCGAAAGGATCGCGAAGATTGTGAACTCGCGCTTGCGGCTCATGCCCTCGCGATGGTCGAAAACGTATTTCATGCTCAGGACATAGTTTATTATCACGGAAACGATAAACGATACCGTGGTGCTGAAGAACAGGTCCGCCTCGCACGCTTCTACTAAAAACATGAGGAGCGCGTAGTCGACGGCCAGTGACGTTAGTCCAACAATGGCGAATTTGCCGAATTGCTTTGTATTTTCTTGAGTCAATGCAGCTCGCACCAAAACCCCTTACAACAGAGTGTATGTCAAGAACTATAAATATATTGTCAGCAAAAGGTAAGCTGCTCTCGGTGAAACTACAGGCGCACCACATATCGCCGCGGTGCGCCTGTAGGGTTTAGGGTGAATCTGTTGTTGCGGGATTAAGAGGCTTACTGTTTTTGTGCATCTCCTCCTGCATCTCCGCCGTCGAGGAAGATCTTCCTGGTAATGAAGTTCCATACCATCACGATTGCCGTTGCCGCGATCTTGACAATTCGGTAATCGATGGATGCGATCTCGGTGCCCGCCCACATGATTGCATCATTTATAAGCAGGCCCGCGACTGAGAGGGCGATGAAGATTGCAAACTCGCGCTTTCGACTCATATCGCTCTTGTGGCTGAAGACATACTTCATGCTCGCGAGGTAGTTGAAAACAACGGAAACGATAAACGAGACCGTGGCAGAGGCGACGGGGGGTATGCTGAATACCTCAGTAAGCAGCACCATGACCCCATAATCGATGACGAAAGCGATAACGCCGACGACTCCGAATTTCATGATTTGCGTGATCAAATTCCTCATGAGTTGCTCCAAGCTTTGTGACAAGAATGGTTCAGTGATGGTAGGTGAACTCATGCTTTTACTAAGCGGGCGATGCCTGGCAAAAGCTCGATTTATATAAAAACTGCATGCCGCATGTTCAACAGCCGTAGATTTATTGAACCGCTTTCTGCAAAATATCGCTGTGCTACCATGTTTTGCGTATTTGACTGCATTTGCTCTTTGTAAGGGGTTCAATCGTGTCAACAAAGGCCAAGCTCGGAAAGAGCCACGCATCGAGCGCGCTTGCCAAAGACATCTTTATTCTCAAGCAGCTTGTAAGCAAGGATTTTAAGCTTAAATATCGACGCAGCGTCTTGGGCGTTGTCTGGAGCGTTCTCAACCCGTTGCTCATGATGGTTGTCATGAGTATTGTTTTCTCGTACATGTTTGGTGGGTCTGTAGAGAATTTCCCCCTGTACCTCATTGTCGGTAACGTTACGTTTTCCCTTATGAGCGACTCAACCAACGCCGCTCTTTGGTCGATTATCGATGCGGCTCCGCTTCTTAAGAAGGTTAAGGTCGATCGCTTTGTCTTTCCGGTGCAGAAGGTTCTCTTTGCGCTGGTCAACTTTGCGTTCTCGTTGATTGCGGTTGCGTTCGTCATGCTGTGGTTCAGGGTTGTTCCCACCCGGCATCTCGTCATGCTTCCCGTGGTTCTCGTCCTCCTCATGCTCTTCTGCATCGGCATCGGTCTCGCCATCGGTTCCCTTGCGGTTTTCTTCAGGGACATTATTCACCTTTGGGGAGTCATCATTTTGGCTTGGACGTATCTGACCCCTATCTTCTGGGATCTTCAGCTTTTGATCGATAAAGCCGCGCCCGCTTGGATCATCACGCTTGTTAAGGTGAATCCCATGTACAACTACATCACGTTCATGCGCGATATCTTCCTTTGGCAGCAGGTTCCCTCAGCTACCGTTTTTGGTCTTTGTTGTTTTTGGGCCGTTCTCGCCCTGGTTATTGGTTTGCTCATCTTCCGTAAGACCGAGCACAAATTCATTCTTTACGTTTAGGCGAGGTTTGCGCTCATGACAACTTCAATTCAAGACAATGACTACGCTATCGAGGTGAAGGATGTCTCTATGGTCTTCAATATGGCCAGCGAGCAGCTTAATAGCCTCAAGGAATATTTCATCAAGATCGCCAAGCGCGAATTATTCTTCAAAGAGTTCCGTGCTCTTGACCATATTTCCTTTAATGTGCCCAAGGGCGAGGTCGTGGGCCTTATGGGCACCAACGGTTCCGGTAAATCCACCATGCTTAAAATCATCGCTGGCGTTCTGGAGCCCACTGAGGGCGAGGTTGTTGTTCGCGGAAACATCGCCCCTCTCATTGAACTTGGTGCAGGTTTCGATCTCGAGTTGACCGCACGTGAGAACATCTACCTCAACGGTTCGCTTCTGGGCTATACCCATGAGTTTATCGACCAGCATCTGGACGATATCATTGAATTTGCCGAGCTTCGCGATTTTATGGACATGCCCTTGAAGAATTATTCAAGCGGCATGGTTGCGCGCATCGCTTTCGCTATCGCTACCGTCACGGAACCGGACGTTCTCATTGTTGATGAGACTCTGTCCGTTGGCGACGTCTTCTTCCAGGAGAAGTGCGAGCGACGCATTCAGAGCTTCATCGATTCCGGCAACGTCACCGTCTTGTTCGTCAGCCACAGCATCGACCAGGTCGAGCGCCTCTGCAAGAGCTGCGTGTGGATTGAGAAGGGCAAGCAGCGCATGGTCGGTCCGGTGGAGGAAGTCTGCAAGGCCTACCGCAACCAGTTCAACTAGTACGGCATTACAATGGATACCCTAATAAGGGCGGGCGCGCCGCGCGTGTGCCGCAATGATCCCAATGCTGCCGCTACGACGTCCGTCGCGCCTTTTTTCTCCATCATCATGCCAAGCTATGGGGTGGAGCGCTATATCGAGGCGGCTTTGGACGATGTCCAGGCGCAAACGTTCGGCGATTGGGAGCTGATCGTGGTGGACGATGGCTCGCCGGACAACGCCGCCCAGCTAGTCCGCGAGCGCATGGCCGCTGATTGCCGCATTCGCTTGGTCCAGCACGATGCTAACCGCGGGTTATCCGCCGCACGCAACACCGGGCTTTCGCATACCCGCGGTGCCTATGTGTGGATTCCCGATCCCGATGACAGGTATGACCGCACGCTGCTCGCGCGCGTTCACGCTGTCCTCACCGACACTGCCGCAGATGCGGTCTTTGGCTGCACAGAGGAGTACTTCGACGCCAAGGGCAACCTCACCGGGTCGCGAAGCATCGTGCCTCCGGTTTCCGGCGTCGCGTCCGGCGATGCGTTGCATCGCAGCGTTCTCGACCTTGAAGAGGCGACGCTTTACGGCTACGCCTGGAACAAGGTCTACAGGCGCTCTGAGCTCTCAGACCTTGCGTTTGAAACCGTCCCGCTTATCGAGGATATCCTGTTCAACATCGCGTTCTTCCAAAACGCCAGCGTTTGCGTGTTTTTGGACGATGCCCCCTATCGCTACGCCAAACGGCTTAACGCCAACCTCACCAATAAGTTTGTGCCTGAGTACTACCAGGTTCACAGGCGCCGCATCGAGGCCCTTTTTAACCAACAGCGCGCGTGGGGGCTCGATAACCAAGAGGTGCGCAGCCGCCTGGGGTCGCTCTACGGTCGCTTTATCATGAGCGCCCTGGAGAGAAATTGCGATTCGCGCGCGCATCTTGACCGTGCGGGCCGCATCGCCTGGTGCCGCTCTCTTTTTGCGGACCCGCTGTTTTTGAACCTTATTCCCGGCGCCACCTCACGGGGTGGAAAAGTTCTTAGCTTGGGGCTTGCCGTATTGAAAACGCGCTCTGTCCTTGCTTGCTGCGCGCTCGGCAGGCTTATCCATCTGGTTCGCGGTTCTGGCTCCCGTATGTACTCGCAATTGAAGATGCAGAGGTGATGACGATGTCTTGTACGCAAACGGATGGATCCAAAGGTTACTCCAAGGTCCTTACCATCGCCATCCCTTCCTATAACGTCGAGCGCTACCTTGAGCACGGCCTTGCAAGCTACTGCTCGCCCAAGCTGGAAAGCGGGTTGGAGGTCATCGTCGTCGACGACGGTTCCACCGACGCCACCGCCCTCATCGCCGAGTCCTTTGTCAAGCGCTCTCCGTCGATCTTCACGGTCATCTCTAAGGAGAACGGCGGCCACGGATCCACCATCAACGCGGCGTTGCGGCAGGCTCGCGGCAAGTACTTCCGTGTGGTCGATGGCGATGACTGGGTGTGCACCCAGGGACTTATCGATCTGGTTGAACGTCTTAGCAGCCTTGACTGCGATCTGGTGATCGACAAGAAGCGCGAGGTCCACATGGTGACGGGGGAGAGCACGCTGTTCGAGCTTCCCGATGGCATCACGCCCGGGGACGTGCTCTCCTTTTCCTCGGTGTGCGGGGTTCATCAGGCCGCGTCGCAGATCATGATCCATACACTCACCGCCAAGACCTCCTATCTGCGCTCTACCGACCTTCACCTACTGGAGCATACGTTTTACGAGGACTACGAGTACATTCTCAAGGCGAGCGCTCCCGCACGCGATATCGTCTTTTACGATATCGAGGTCTACCAATACCTGGTGGGCAACGCCCAGCAAAGCGTTAGTTTTGAAAACTACGTCAAGCGCTGGGGCGACCATACGCGCGTGGTGGATGAGGTGCTGGCCTACCTCGAGCGTTGCGAGAATGGAGAGGTCCTTGCATCCGGTACGGATGGCCCGTTGGGGACGCAGTCACTCGATTACGTACGCCACAAGGCGCATCTCATCATAGATACGCACTACAACATCGCGCTTTTGTTTGACGAGGACAGGGCTCGGGGCCGTTCTCGCGCCGCGGCGTTTAGGCAAGACCTCAAAAATCGCAATCCGGCGCAGTGGAAGTTGGGGGAGAAACGGTATAGGGTTGCATTGCTCCTCAATCGATTGGGTATCTCGTATACTCGCATGAGTAACATTCTCGGGCGCTAGGCGCGCAGGTGACATCGAAGGGACCATCATGGCTTCAAAGGGACGCATAGCGATCTTCAGCATCGACGCCAAGCTTGGCCGCGAGGTCAAGGGCGCTACTCGTTATGTCTACCTTGCCGAGCTTCTGCAGCGGTCAGGCTATGAAGTTGATTTCATCACTTCTCGTTTTCAACACTGGGAGAAGCGCCAGCGCGATCTCGACGCGTTCGATTACTCCGCGCACTCCTTCAACATCAAGTTCATCGAGGAGCCCTTCTATCCCAAGAACATGTGCCCTCAGCGTATCTGGGCCCATCATGTTATGGCGGGCCGCGTCGCCGAGTATTTCGAGAGCGACCACGCCTACGATCTCATCTATTCGCAGATTCCGCCTAACGACATCACGTTGGCCATCGGCCGGGTTGCTAAGAAATACAATATTCCCTTTGTCATCGACGTGAACGATTTGTGGCCCGAGGCGTTTCGCATCGCTCTGGACGTCCCCGTCCTCTCCGACATCGCGTTTTTTCCCTTCTACCGCCAGGCCAAGGCGGCATATAACCTCGCCGACGCGATCGTTGGTACCTCTGATGAATACGCCTCGCGCGGATTTAAGGACCGTGCTCAGGATATCCCCAAGGTTGTTGTGTACGTAGGTAACGACGTGGACGATTTCGACGCCGGCGTCGCCGCCAATGCGGACGAGGTCAATAAAGCGGACGATGAGGTGTGGGTGGCATACGCCGGTACCTTGAGTGCATGCTATGACCTTGGGACGCTTATTCGCGCCGTGGCGCGGATTCAGCGCGATAGGCCTTGGGTTAAGCTCAAGTTGCTGGGCGATGGCATGGTTCGCGAAGATCTTGAGGCCGTTGCCCGCGAGGTTTCTTGCGATGTCGAGTTCTTGGGGTATCGCCCCCACGATGTGATGGCGGCCTATCTTTCTAAGTCTGACATCCTCATCAATTCCTTGGTCGGAAACGCTCCGCAAAGCATCCCCACCAAGATCGGCGACTATCTTGCCGCCGGCAAGCCCATGGTCAATACGTCTTTGAGTCCGGAGTTCTCGTCCAAAGTGGCTGCAGACAGTTTTGGCGTAAACGTTCAGCCTGAGAACGTGGATGCGCTCACGGGCGCGCTCGTCGACTTGATCGACGACAGGTCCGTTATGGAGTCGATGGGCCAGAGGGCTCGCGCCGTGGCCCAAGAGCAATTCAATCGCAGGCGTTCCTATTTGAAGATTGTCGAGCTTATCGAACAGCTGATGAGATAAGGGCATTCCAAATCGGCAGACCATCGACTGATTTGGGCATATCTGACCAAAGAGATAGTAAAATGTTTCCAAGTGTTCGAATTGGTTTTCTGCTATCGACAGGGGGATGCCCATGAGTAGACGTGCTCGGGGCCTGCTGCTATCGACCTTCGCAGTGCTTATTGCGTTGGCGTGCGGGCCCGTATTTATCGCCGCTGGAGAAGATGTCGTTGACGGTGCGGTCATCGCATCGACTGACGAGCCTTCTGCTCTTGCTGTAGATGGGGAGGGCTCGGCTGAGGCTACCGAAGATTCGGCGGAAGCGTCGAATGCCGTCTCGTCCAGCGAGGACGTTGCTTACTCCTGGCGCTATGAAGCCGGTGAGCTCGAGACCCAGGCCGGCGATTCCGATGTCATGCTTCTTTCTCGTCCAACGCTTCCCGAGGGCGCGGCCGAATGGGGCGTTGACGTAAGCTTTGCTCAGGGCGATATCGACTGGGCCAAGGCGAAGGCCGACGGCGTTGATTTCGCCATCCTGAGGCTTGGATACGGCGTTGGCGGTTCTGACAGGCGTTTTGTTGCAAACGTCCAGGGTTGCAAGGCTAACGGCATCAAGTTTGGCGTCTACCTCTACAGCTATGCCTGGAATGCTTCCACCGCGACCTCTGAGGCCGAGTGGACTTTGACCGTTCTGCGCAATGCCGGCGTTTCGCCAAGTGATCTTGGTCTGCCTGTTTATTATGACCTTGAGAACCAGAATCCCGCCACGGGCCGTCCCGCGGGCGTTGATGACAAGAATCAATACCATGAGATCGAGGGCGGCTCCGCAACGTTTGCCGCTATGGGCAAGGCATTTTGCTCTAAGATCGCTGCTGCCGGCTACACCCCGGGCGTCTACGCCAATCTTCGCTGGTGGAACAACTACCTTACCGATAGCGTCTTCGACAATTGGGACCGCTGGGTTGCCCAATACAACTCTACCTGTGATTACGAAGGCGACTACACGCTGTGGCAGTATAGCTCTTCCGGCTCCGTGGACGGTATTTCCGGCCGCGTGGACGTGAACTACCTTTACGATCCCGAGGGTACGCCGCAGTACATGGACAAGCTTGCCGCAGCAAATAAGGGCCTTGTCCAGGACGGCTCTTATGTAGTTGCCTTGGCTGCGGGCAATCGCCAGGTTCTCGATGTTTCCGGCGGCTCGCTCTATGCGGGCGCTAACGTTCAATCGTATGGTGCCAACGCATCCGCGGCTCAAACGTGGGTTGCGCAAACCGTCGACGGCGGATACCTCAAGATCTCCAACCTCGCCAGCGGAAAGGCGCTGTCCGTCACCCCGTCCTCTTCACAGGCGGGAGCCAACGTTCAGCAAGAGGATTGGAGCGATACCCGTTCTCAAAAGTGGGTTGCTACCAAGCAGGGCGATGGCATCGTCCTTCGCTCTGCATTGGGTAAGCACCTTGTTCTTGATATTCCCCAGGGCGCCCATAACGGGGCGAACGCTGTGGTTGGCGAAGACGCCTCGTCCTCTTCTCAAACCTTCTTCCTCTATAGCGCCGATGGCGTCTCCACTCAAAGCAGAATCCTGCCGGATGGAACGTATTCCTTTACCTTGAACGGCCTTTCGCTCGACATCGCCGGCGCCAGCACGGCTAACGGCGCTGCCCTGCAGCTGTACACGTCCAACGGGACGGCGGCCCAGCTGTTCTCTGTAAGCTTCCACGAGATTTCCGGCGGCAAGGGCTACTACACCATCAGGCCGGCCCATTCGCAGAAGCTTCTGGATGCCGATAACGGAGCATGCTATCCCGGGGCCAGCGTTGCCCAATGGGGCGACACGGCAGGGGCTAAGCAGCGCTACTGGGTCATCGAGAAGAATAGCGACGGCACCGTCTCAATCATCAATGCCGCGAACGGCTATGCGTTGGCCGCGTCCTCTCGCGCTGCTGGTGCGCAGGTGGTCACGCTTCCCAAAACCGATAGCGGAGCCCTTGCGTTTACGTATAAGC
>OIET01001359.1_pt1 | contig 11545 bp, 8 predicted proteins | sample 1581871 | NCBI WGS metagenome assembly OIET01 (sample SAMN03279760, study PRJEB24777) | human gut metagenome | isolation source: fecal sample PR121 from 1 month old male Malay infant, vaginally delivered... | place: Singapore | collected 2005-09-16
GTTTCATGCCGGCAGCTTCCAGTGCATCCCCGTCTTTTACTTCACAAAGCAGAATGCGCTCTCCCAGGCAAGCTACGATTTTTCCGGGTAAAGTCATCCGGCATATCCAGTCAATGACCTGTATGGCTTTATCATGGGCATATACCCGAAAGATACCTTCGTATTTCCCCTGCTGCATGTGTTGGGCAATCGTGCGGATTATCCAGATGACTCCAAGTATATGGTCGGTATGTGCGTGAGTAACAAACAGGTTGTGAATGTCAGAAATGGCAATCCCTGCTTTTTCCAGCTGAATCAGGATGCCGTTGCCCCCTCCGGCATCAACCAGCAGTGTTCCCTGAGAAGTGCGTAGTGCAAAACATGTGTTATAACAACGGGTGACGGCGGCATTTCCCGTACCCAGCATGATCAGTTCATTTTTCTTATTTTCCATTTTCAAGAAGCTGTGGATTTGTTTTATTTTGCAAAGGTAGCAAAGATTTGCGACAGTCTTCTTTCCTGCGGATGAAGCCGGTGAAAAATATTCAGGTAAAAAGGAAGGAGAAAAACGTATACCTGTTATCTTTGCGCGGAATTTAAAAAATGTATCTGGACTTTATGTATTTGAGTGCGAGGAATAAGGAGACCTGGTTTCACCTGATTGCCATTCTGACGGTCAGTATCTGGGGATCTACTTTTATTGCGACAAAATCATTGATTAATCACGGACTGACTCCCGTTGAAATCTTTACTTACCGTTTTTCAATGGCCTATGTATGCTTGCTTGCCGTCTGCCATCGGAAAATGCTGGCTAACAGCTGGCGTGACGAAGGTTTCTTTTTGCTGGCAGGACTGACCGGCGGATCACTCTATTTTATATCAGAGAATTCTGCTTTGGAGATTACCATGGCCTCCAATGTATCTCTGATTGTCTGTACCACTCCGGTGCTGACTGTACTGTTGTCCAGTCTCTTTTTCCGGGAGAAACTGCGGAAAGGATTTGTCATAGGCTCGCTGGTCGCTTTGTCCGGTGTTGCCCTGGTTGTATTCAATGGAAGCGTACTTCTGAAATTGAATCCTTTAGGCGATTGTCTGACTTTGGTTGCAGCTCTTTCCTGGGCCTTTTATAGTTTGATACTCCGTCGGATGGGCAACCGCTACTCTACCCTGTTCATTACCCGTAAAGTTTTCTTTTATGGTCTGCTCACTCTGTTCCTTTATTTGCCCTTTGTCTCTTCTTCTTTCCATCCTGACCGTTTGGGGCTTCCGGCAGTTTATATCAATCTGTTGTTTTTGGGCATTGTGGCTTCCATGCTTTGTTATATATCCTGGAACGCCTGTGTACGGATTATCGGAGCTTCAAGGGCTTCCAACTACCTGTATATAAATCCGCTTGTGGCAGTTTGGGCTTCCCATGTATTTCTTTCCGAACCGATTACATCAACAGCTTTATTGGGAGCAGTGTTGATTCTGGGAGGAGTCTATATGGTGGAGCGGTTGTAGATGTAACCTTTAGCTGCACAGTATTTCATTAATGAAATCCCCGTCACTGACAGGCAGTCAATGACGGGGATTTTTTCTTCATATCATGTTGATTAATAAGCGCGGGCGAACAATACGCGGCGGGCAGACGGTTTTCCTGTAACCATATCCACACCCGGAGTCAGGCTTTCTTCATCAGCTTCGAAAGGCAGACAGCGGATTGTAGCTTTGGTTTCTTCCTTGATACGGTCTTCTGTTTCCGGAGTTCCGTCCCAGTGAGCAAGGATAAAGCCACCCTTTTCGATCTGTTCCTTGAACTCATCGTATGTATCCACTTTGTAAATATGAGCATTCCGATAGTTCAGAGCCTTCTGGTAGATATTGTTCTGAATGTCTTCCAACAGGTTCTTTACATATTCTTCAATGCCTTCGCAGGTACGGGTTTCTTTTTCCAGCGTGTCGCGGCGCATGATTTCCATCGTGTTGTTTTCCAGATCGCGGCCACCCATCACCAGACGTACAGGTACACCCTTCAATTCATAGTCAGCAAACTTGAATCCCGGACGTTTGTTGTCTGCATTGTCGTATTTCACTGAAATGCCCAGTTCACGCAGTTTGGCAACAATACCTTCAACCTTAGCATCGATTTGCTTCAGCTGTTCGTCGTTCTTGTAGATCGGAACTATAACTACCTGGATCGGAGCCAGATGCGGAGGCAATACCAGACCATTGTCATCAGAATGAGTCATGATAAGAGCACCCATCAGACGGGTAGATACACCCCATGAAGTAGCCCATACATAATCAAGCTTGTTGTTCTTGTCTACGAACTGTACATTGAATGCCTTAGCGAAGTTCTGTCCCAGGAAATGAGAAGTACCACATTGCAGTGCCTTTCCGTCCTGCATCAGACCTTCGATCGTATAAGTATCAAGTGCACCGGCGAAACGTTCGTTGGCAGATTTTACACCTTTGATAACCGGAACGGCCATATATTTTTCAGCGAAGTCACCATATACGTGCAGCATCTTCTGAGCTTCAGCTTCAGCTTCTTCACGGGTAGCATGGGCTGTATGTCCTTCCTGCCACAGGAATTCAGCTGTACGGAGGAACAGACGGGTACGCATTTCCCACCGCATGACGTTGGCCCACTGGTTGCACAGGATGGGGAGATCACGGTATGAGTTGATCCAGTTCTTGTAAGTACTCCAGATAATGGTTTCTGAAGTCGGACGGATGATCAGTTCTTCTTCCAGTTTGGCAGCTGGATCGACAATTACTCCTGAACCATCTTCTGCATTTTTCAGACGATAGTGGGTGACTACGGCACATTCCTTGGCAAAACCTTCTACATGTTCTGCTTCGCGGCTCAAATATGATTTTGGAATCAGCAACGGGAAATAAGCGTTCACGTGTCCGGTTGCCTTGAACATATCGTCCAATATGCGTTGCATCTTCTCCCAGATAGCATATCCGTAAGGCTTGATGACCATGCATCCGCGTACGGGAGACTGCTCGGCCAGATCAGCTTTTACAACCAGGTCATTATACCATTGTGAATAGTTTTCACTTCTTTTGGTAAGGTCTTTTAATTCTTTTGCCATAACTATTATGCGGTTATATTTTATATAGACTTTGTTTTGAGACTGCAAAAATACACAAAAACCTACGATTTCCATCTTTGTACAGGATAAAAATCGAAAGAAAAACGTTTCGGCGTGTTCATTCAAACGTCTAATTGTTTTAGTGAACACGCCGAAACGTTTTTAAAAAAGACCGGGCCTTCTGCAATATTGCTCATTTTGCAGTTGATTATTGGATGCCATTATTTGTCTTAACCCGGTACAGATATAAGGAAAAGCCTTCTGAAGGAGAAAATGTCAGAGCATACAGCTCGGATGGATTGCCTGGATAGCAAGATAATTTGAAGATTTGCTTGTCTGTCTTATATCGTATCAGACCTTTTCCGTTCCAGTCGAATACGGAAATATTGTTCAGTTTGTTGGGGTCTGAGTCACCGATCAAAACACTATAGATTACATCATCGGTAGCACTCATAGCTGAAAAGCCGTATTTCATGTCTTTTTCCGGAATCAGGTCGCCGGAACTGAAAGAAACCGAAGGCTCGTAAAACCGGTATACATCCGACAGTGATATGGATGAATCAGACAAGTGGAATATCTCAAGGATACCACCATATAATGTACCTGTTGCCATTTTATCTTTGGACGGAGAAAAACAGATTTGAGGAAAAAGGAATACTTTCTCCAGGTCCTTACCTTGCACAGGAAAATCATCATATGAATATATCACGGAATGTCCATCATACAGCTGAAAACGCTTTTGCTTTTTATTTTCGGCTCCTAGCTGGCCGTCAGACAGATACAGACTGTCTGCAAAAAGCCATGCTCGGCGGACAATGCCTTTGTTGGAAGAAAAACTGACATCATCCATAAAAGAAATCTGCAAACTGTCGTTTGCTTTTTTTAGGGAATAGGTAAGCAACTTCATTTGAGACTGGTCGTATATCTGCAATTTGTCTTTATCAACCGTTAAAGATGAGGCCGTATGGACTTCACCCGGACCTTGTCCTGTCAGAACATGGCTTCCTCTGTATTGCCCGTCGCTCTTGTCGTATACATGCACCCATTTCCCTTGTGATGATGCCAGGATGTAGATATACTGGTCATCAACAGCCATGTCGTAGGCGTAGCTAATCATCAAGTCATCAGAAAGACATTCTCCTCTTATCTCTTCTTCCTCAACAAACTGCGGTTCATTATACTCCTTACCCGATGAGCATGAACATAATATGATCAGTATTCCCAATAGTTTTTTCATAAGCAAATATAGATTTGTGGTTTTCCCCGTATCAGTGAGGAGGTTTTTAATCTGATAGGATTAATGCTGATAATCGAAGTACCACCAGTAAGTATCACCGTATTCCCGGCGCATGCGATTACGTTCTTCCGTAGGTGAAGTGAACTGTTTTTTCTTTTCTTTGTAATCCTGATAACGGGTTATCAGGAGACTGTCTACTTTCCCTGCCAGATCATCAGTCTGATAGCGGTCGGCATAAATGGCCAGGGCTTCCTTATAATAACGGGGCAAAGTGTCGGCCGGTTCGTACAGATCTTTCAGAGTGGCTGCAAATTCATTTACGTCTTTTTCCAGCAGCAAGGCTGAAAGATAATAGTCCAAAGCTGTAAACTTCCCGCTTTCCTTATAACAGATCCGCCGCAGAAAACTCAAATGATCTTCTCCGTTATACGGACGGCTTCCCAGATGCTGGTATACGGAGTCGTTTGTATAGCGAAGAACGCTTAGTGAGTCATCATCGAAAAACAGTCCTTCGGAATGATAATACTGTGGATATTCAAACAGCTTGTCTCCCATCTGGCCGGTATGTGACAGGGCAAGGGCACGGAGTGCGGTCAATGTACGGGTTGCTTCCTGTGAACGGTATCCCACTTTGACAGCTTGATTATAGTTGCGTGTCAGAAGAGCGTGTTCTGCCGATAGTTCATGATGGAATGAACGGTTGGTGTTACCTATGAAGACGGTCAGCAGACATAGGAGAAACAGGATGCCTACATTGCTGTTGACAAGTCCGATCAGACTTCCTTCAACGTTTAATTCGGCTCGGAAAGTCTTGCGGAGCCAGAAAGCCGGGAGTACAAAAAGCAGGATCAGCAACGGAAGCAGCCAGTGCCATGGAGATACCGATGAGGACAGGTATACATCATGGCTGATATCCGTCAGCGCCCACAGAATGAAGAAAGAAGGCAGGTAAGACAAGGTGCGTACCTTTCCTTTCAGTCCCAGCAGACTGTTGATCCCCCATCTTAACAGGATCAGGATCAGTGTGATAACCAGTGCGCTGGCCATCGGAGCGAAATGTGTCCGTCCCTGGGCAAGCGAGTAATGAAGTGCTTCCAGAGAATCGCGCTGGAATACATAAAGATAGACAAAGCTGAAAATAGCAAACAGAAGACCGCACCCCACGGTCAGGATGCGGGCGGTCTTCTGATAGATTATATGTGCATATTCATTCATGAATCAGGATTTCACTCTTTTCAATACCACGGCAGAGCGGGCCGGGATATATAGTTTCAACCATTCCTTCTTATCTTTGGCATAGAGCGGATCGGCACAGGTGAAATGGCGTATGGTGTCGTCCGTATTACCAAATCCTCCGAAGGCTTTGTTGTCGGTATTCAGTACCACGTCGTATGCTCCCCGCGGTACCAGGAAACCGTAATCGGTAAATGACTGGGTTGGATGGAAATTGAAGACAAAGATCAAGTCTTTGCGGCGGTATGCCAGGATCTGGTCACCGTCGTTATGCCAGATTTCCACCACGTCGCTTTTCTGGATATTCTTGACGCTTTCCAGCAGATGAACCATTGCTGAATCGAAGTCGCCCAGCCAGTGATAGCATAATTCTTTGTTGTCCACCAGGTTCCACTGACGGCGTGCGTATTTGTAAGACCATCCGTTTCCTTCGCGCGGGAAGTCAATCCATTCCGGATGACCGAATTCGTTACCCATAAAGTTCAGATAACCGCCATTGATGGTAGAAGCAGTCAGCAGCCTGATCATCTTGTGAAGGGCAATACCGCGGTGAACGACATCATTTTCATCTCCCTTCTTGAAGTGCCAGTACATGTCGGCGTCAATCAGACGGAAGATAATGGTTTTGTCTCCCACAAGTGCCTGGTCATGGCTTTCGCAGTAGGAAATAGTCTTTTCATCCTTGCGGCGGTTGGTTACTTCCCAGAACAGGCTTGACGGTTTCCAGTCTTCATCCCGTCTTTCTTTGATGATCTTGATCCAATAGTCCGGAATATTCATGGCCATACGGTAATCGAATCCGTAACCTCCGTCAAGGAACGGAGCTGCCAGTCCCGGCATACCGGAAACTTCTTCTGCGATGGTGATGGCACGCGGATTAACTGCATGAATCAGCTTGTTGGCCAGAGTCAGGTAGCAGATTGCATTGTCGTCCTGATGACCATTGAAATAATCACCATAGTTGCAGAATGCCTCTCCCAGTCCGTGGCTGTAATAAAGCATGGAAGTTACACCGTCAAAACGGAAGCCGTCGAAATGGAATTCTTCCAGCCAGTATTTGCAGTTGGACAACAGGAAGTGTATGACTTCATTCTTTCCGTAGTCGAAACAGAGAGAATCCCATGCCGGATGTTCGCGGCGGTCACCCTGATAGAAGTACTGGCAGGGATCGCCGGCAAAGTTGCCCAGACCTTCCACTTCGTTCTTTACAGCGTGTGAATGAACGATATCCATGATCACGGCAATACCCATCTGGTGAGCAGTGTCAATCAGTTGTTTCAGTTCGTCGGGAGTACCGAAGCGGGATGAGGGTGCGAAGAAACTGGAGACATGGTAACCGAAACTTCCGTAATAGGGATGTTCCTGAATAGCCATGATCTGAATGCAGTTATATCCGTCCTGAGCGATACGGGGAAGGATATTTTCGCGGAATTCATTGTAGGTGCCCACTTTTTCTGCATCCTGCGACATGCCGATGTGGCATTCGTAAATCATCAGCGGAGCGACATTGGGTACAAATACTTTTTTCTTGAATTTATAGGGTTTGGCCGGTTCCCATACCTGAGCACTGAAAATCTTAGTCTGCTCGTCCTGTACGACACGGTTTGCCCATGCAGGGATACGTTCTCCCTCTCCTCCTTTCCAGTAAACTTTCAGTTTGTAGAGTTGCAGGTGCTTTATGGCTTTGGCGGGAAGGGTAATTTCCCAGTTTCCGCTGTTGCGCAGACGTTTCAGCTTGAATGCCGGTTCTTCTTTCCAGTCGTTGAAGTCACCGATCAGGTAAATAGCTGTAGCGTTGGGCGCCCATTCGCGGAAAACCCATCCTTTGTCCGTACGATGCAGACCATAGTATAGATGGCCTGTTGCAAAGTCAGACAAGGTCTTTTTCCCGGTCAGTTCTTTTTCTTTTTCAATAGCATGTTGGTGGCGGCCGTTTATGGCATCAGCGTACGGCTCCAGCCAAGGATCGTTTTTGATAATCTTCAATACTTCATCCATAGTATCAGTAAATTTTAGAGAATGTACACAAACATACAAAATAAATCGGATAAATTGGTATAAAAACGTGAAGTTTTTACTTCCCTTCAATAATATCTAACAAAAACGGATGAATTTTACCATTGCTTGCCAGTACTTCCCTGCCCGAATAGAAAGAATCTCCTCCGTGGAAATCTGTTACTGTTCCTCCGGCATTTTGCAGGATAATCGTGCCAGCAGCAATATCCCACGGCCCGATCAATGCTTCAATGCGGGCTTCAAAACGTCCGGCAGCGACGTAACAAAGTTCGGCCGCGGCTGCTCCGAGCAAACGCAGGCCTGTTACATTTCCGTAACATTTTTCAACTAAACGCCGGGCTGTCGGCTTATAGTAGGAAGGAGCTCCTTTGTAAGTCCAGAAACATTCGTCACGGCAAATTTCGTATACGACTCCCAGCAGCAATTCTTCATGGTTGCGCAAGGCAATGCTGACACAATAGGGAGCATTGTTGTGGATGAAGTTGGTTGTCCCGTCCAACGGATCTACCAGCCAGCAATAAGGCTGGTCGGTAAACTGGTTTCCATGTCCTTCTTCCGCAATAAAACCTGCCTGTGGAAGCAATTCCTTCAGGCAGGTTACAATTCTTTTTTCAGATTCCTTATCTACATACGATACGTAATCGTGTGCATGTTTTTTTTCAACCGCATTACGGTTAAAGCGATTGCGTTCTTCACGGATAAATCCACCGGCCTCTATAGCCAGTGCCTTTACCTTTTCTGTCAGTTGCAATAAATCAAGTGTCATTTCTTTTCCTCCAGCAAACGTCCGTTCTTGAAAGTACCTTTGCGGATAACATTTCCGTTGCTGTCCATCTCCACAAAAGGTCCGTCTTTTTTACCCTGTTTGAAAAATCCTTCGAACCGGGTACCGTCTTTGGTCAGCAGGGTACCCTCTCCGTCTTCTCTTCCACGGGAGAAATGTCCGGTATAAACAGATCCGTCCGTAGTGCGCAATGTGCCTTCGCCTTCGGCCATGTTGTTTTTCCACTGGCCTTCATATTCATCTCCGTTGGCCCATTTGTAATGTCCCTGTCCGGAACGCTGGTTGTCTTTCCATTCTCCTTCATATACGGCTCCTTTAGCCCATGTGAAGGTTCCGGTTCCCTCCTGACGTCCGTTTTTGAACTGTCCTACGTATTTATCCCCGTTGGGGTAAGTATAGATTCCTTCACCGGTCCGTTCTCCTTCGGCATAGTCACCTTCGTAACATTCTCCGTTCTGGAAATGATAGATTCCTTTGCCGTGCTGTACGTCGTGCGACCAGTCACCTACGTATTTATCGCCGTTGGTGTAGTGGAAGGTACCTTTTCCGTGGCGTGCGCCGTCTTTCCATTCTCCTTCATATTTGGAGCCGTCTTCCCAGGTCATCACTCCTTTGCCGTTTTTCAGGTCGTTTTTCCATTCACCTTCATAGCGTGCTCCTCCTTTCCAGGTATAAGTACCTTTTCCGTTTCGTTTGTCCCGGTGCCAGGTTCCCACATAAAGGTCACCATTATAATAATACATGGTTCCTTCTCCCTCCTGAAAATCAGCATACCACATACCGTCGTAACGGTTGTTATTCATGAAGTAATATGTGCCTTGTCCGTGTTGCTGGTCCTGATACCACTCTCCCACGTACTTTTCTCCGTCGCTGAAAAGGTAGGTTCCCTGTCCCTGCCGTTTTCCTTTGACGTATTCTCCTTCATAGGAGTCTCCGTTGAGAAAGACGGTTCTTCCTTTTCCGTTAGGACGGCGTCCTTTTAATTCTCCAGTATATTCGGAGCCGTCTTTAAACTTGTAATACCCGATGGACAACTGGGCCGAAGCCGAAGCACTTCCCAATGTCATCAGTGCCAATAATAGATAAGTATATTTTTTCATTCTGTTTGTCTGTATTTCGATTTTTGACATTTCTGTTCAAAAATACTTCTTTTACCGGTTCCCCCTTGTTTTCAATTACATTTTTTTACCGGCTATGACCTCTATTAAGTTTTCTTTGCAGAAATGCTTACAGGCAAGGGTGCGTATTTCTTCTTCGTTTATATCGCGTATGGCTTCCACTGCACGGTCAAAGAACTGCTCGTCCAGCCCCGCCGTCTCGATAAAGATCCAGGCATCAGCCAGCGAAAATGCACTCTCATACGAGCGGCACATGTCACCCAGCATATAGTTGCGTACCATCTCCAGTTCCTCTTTCGGTACCCGTTCTTCACACAGGCGGTCCATTTCATGGTATACTTCCTTGATCAGCGGTTCGATGTATTCATTGGCGGCTTCAGTGCTGATCACAAAGATTCCTGTGTCCGGATAAGAAACCACTCCTGCTCCGATTCCATAGGTATATCCTTTGTCTTCACGGATGTTTGACATCAGCCGGCTGCCGAAATAACCGCCGAACAGTGTGACTAGTATGCGGAATTTCAGATAATCCGGATGATTCCGGTCCAGAGAAAATGCTCCCATCTTAAGCGAACTCTGCAAGGCGTCTTCTTTCTCAATGAATACCCGTTTGCGTTTGTCGGTAGCAGGGAGATGACTGGCAGCAGTCGTGACGGAAGCGGTGTTGCCCCAGGCCTGGTTTCCGAAATGCTCCTCAATGCAGCGCAAGACTTCATCCGTAACTTTTCCTGAGACGTAAGCGGAGCAATTGTCCGAGTGATAATATGTCTGGTAGAAATCCTGAAGATCCTGGCTTGTAATCCGGTCATAATCTTCCTTCTCCGCATATTTCCCCAAAGGATGTGCTGTACCGAAAAGTGAACGGTTGAGTTGCTTGCGTGCCAGAACTTCGACCCGCTGGCAATTCACCAGATACTGCTGCCGGTTTACGTCAGTTACGATATTCAGTTCTTTTTCGGGGAAAGTCGGTTCCTTGATCATGGATGCCAGGATTTCTATTGTCTGAGGAAAGTATTTCCCTAGTGAATAGAGTGTTACAAATCCGTAATTCACAGACGACGACAAATCCAGCCATGCACCGTAATAGTCCAGCTTTTCTGCGATAGCTGCTGATGTCAGCGTACGGGTTCCTTCGCGGAGCATCCGGTTGGTAAACATGGCCTGAAGCGGCATCCGCTGGTTCCATTGTCCTCCATGGATCAGCAGATCGAAACGTATGACATCCTCATCTCCTACCCGAATGATACGGAGCGGCATGCCGTTACGCATCATTCTTACTTCCGGATGATCAATGGAGAAGTGTTCGATGGGGCGGATTATTGGAGGAACCGTTCTGTCCAGCATACTCATTCCTCCGTACCATGTTCCCGCAGAAAGGCTTCTGCCCGTTCCAGATCCTGCGGAGTATCGATACCAATTGTTTCTACCTCACTGATTCCGACTTTGATCGTATATCCGTTTTCCAGCCATCGCAATTGTTCCAGCGATTCTGCCAGTTCCAGAGAAGACTGGGGTAAAGCGGTAATTTCTTTCAAGACGGCGGCACGGTAAGCATACAGGCCGATGTGCTTGTAATAGGTATGTCCTGCAAGCCATTCCTTTTTGTCGCGGTTGCGCTGGTAAGGAATGATGGAGCGGCTGAAGTACAAAGCCTGCATCTGGCGGTTAACTACAACCTTCGGTGAGTTGACATTTTCCAGAGCTTCAAATCCGTCACCAGGAACAAATGGTTTTACCAGCGTAGCGATTTGTGTAGCGTCGTCATCAAAGCAGGCTTTGATAGCTTCCAGTTGTGAGCGGTGGATAAAAGGTTCATCACCCTGGATGTTGACAATGACATCACAGGAGCTGTTGACTTTACAATAAGCTTCGTAGCAACGGTCTGTTCCGCTCTTGTGATGCACGGAGGTCATAACCACTTGTCCGCCGAAATCCTTGACAACAGCTTCAATCCGTTCGTCATCGGTTGCCACCCAGACTTCGTCCAATACGCCGGCTACTTGTTCGTATACCCGTTGAATGACGGGCTTGCCTCCCAATAAAGCCAAAGGCTTGGCCGGAAAACGTGTGGAGGCATATCTTGCAGGAATAA
>OIET01001373.1_pt1 | contig 11344 bp, 10 predicted proteins | sample 1581871 | NCBI WGS metagenome assembly OIET01 (sample SAMN03279760, study PRJEB24777) | human gut metagenome | isolation source: fecal sample PR121 from 1 month old male Malay infant, vaginally delivered... | place: Singapore | collected 2005-09-16
TTTTTTCAAGCAGAAGACGGCATACGAGATTGCCTCTTGTCTCGTGGGCTCGGAGATGTGTATAAGAGACAGGTAATCATTGCTCAAAATTCCAAACTAATCATTATATTGTTGTATTATTATGCTTTTAGCATGCTTAAGTATTATCCTAAGCATGCTATTTTTTTCTTATAATTTAATTTTAAAGATAGCTTTTTTTATAGTTTGACTTTGTTGACACATAATAGCTGTGCGATGAGCATCTTCTGGATAACAAATTAGAAAATCACCTTTGTTAATTAAGTTAACATTAGCTTTTTCTTCACCTATTAATTCCACAAAATCGCGATTTTCGTCAAATGATTTTATTTGCATATCATCGCAAAAGCTCACATCAATACTTTCTTTGCCTTCAATAATCATATGCACATCAATATATTTTTTATGTGCTTCCCAAAAGCGCTCTTCACGTTTTACTGTAGCATAGTTTTCGATATTAACAAAAAACTCATCGCCATTTATTTTATAACTACCTTTTTCATATGTAGTTAAATCATGTTCTTTTGCATAAGTAAAACAAGCTTTAATTTTTTCTGTCAAAAAATCATACTTATCTGCATATTTAAGATTGCCAAAAATCATGTTTATAACCTCTTTTCTTAGTTTATTAAAATAATTATATCATGATATTGAAAAAATATTCTTCTCCATTTATCATTAAATCTAAATATTAATATTATAAGTGAGATGATTTTATGGTACACATACCAAAATTAAATACATTACAAACTGAAAATAAAATTCCCTTTAAAGTAGAAGCACCTTTTGAACCTACAGGCGACCAACCTCAAGCGATTGAAGCTTTAGCTCAAGGCATTCAAAATGGTCAAACATCACAAGTTTTATTAGGTGCTACAGGTACAGGAAAGACTTTTACTATCGCTAAATTAATTGAAAAAATCCAAAAACCTACACTTGTTATCGCTCATAATAAAACGCTAGCTGCACAATTAGCTAGTGAGTTTAAAGAATTTTTTCCGCATAACGCTGTAGAATATTTTGTCAGCTACTATGATTATTACCAACCAGAAGCCTATATTGCCCAAACAGATACTTATATCGAAAAAGATTCTTCCATCAATGATGAAATTGATAAGCTTCGCCATTCTGCAACTTGCTCTTTATTTGAACGTCGTGATGTCATCATTGTTGCTAGCGTATCTTGTATCTATGGCTTAGGTTCACCAGAAGATTATTATGATTTAGTCTTATCTGTACGCGAAGGTCAAGAATATCCTCGTGATGATATTTTGCGAAAATTAGTTTCTATCCAATATGAACGCAATGATATAAATTTTGACCGTGGTAAATTCCGCGTTCGTGGCGATGTCATTGAAATTTTTCCTGCTGGTTATAGTGATAGAGCTATCCGCATTGAACTTTTTGGTGATGAAGTCGACCGCATTTTAGAAGTAGATACTCTAACTGGTGAAGTCTATGGTCAACGCAAACATATTTTAATTTATCCTGCTTCTCACTATGTAACTTCTAAAGAACATATGAAAGAAGCTATCGACTCCATACAAGAAGAACTTCAACAGCAATTAAAAATCCTTGAAGATGATAATAAATTCTTAGAAGCTCAACGTTTGAAACAACGCACAAATTATGATTTAGAAACTATGGAAGAGATGGGATATTGCTCTGGCATCGAAAATTATTCACGCCATTTAACAGGCAGAAAAGCTGGCGAAGCTCCGTATACACTTCTTGATTATTTCCCTGATGATTTTTTAATCGTCATTGATGAATCTCACGTTACTATACCACAGATAAAAGCTATGTATGCAGGCGACCGCTCACGCAAAGAATCACTTGTAAATAACGGTTTTCGTCTGCCTTCTGCCTTTGATAATCGCCCTCTACGCTTTGAAGAATTTCTCGATCATATCAATCAGATAATCTATGTTTCTGCTACACCAGCACCATTTGAATTAGCACAAGCAAATCAAGTAGTAGAACAGATAATCCGCCCAACAGGTCTATTAGATCCTGAAATAGAAATTCGCCCACTTGAAGGACAAATGGACGATTTACTTGGAGAAATAAAAATCCGCACTAAGAAAAATGAACGTGTACTCATCACTACTTTGACTAAAAAAATGGCTGAAAATCTCACTGATTATTTAAAAGAAATGGGTATCAAAGTCCGTTATCTTCATTCTGATATTGCCACTATTGAAAGAGCGGAAATCATTCGCGATTTGCGTTTAGGAAAATTTGATGTACTCGTAGGGATTAACTTATTACGTGAAGGCTTGGATATGCCAGAAGTTTCTTTGGTAGCTATCTTAGATGCTGATAAAGAAGGCTTCTTGCGTTCAGAGACATCTCTCATTCAGACAATCGGTCGTGCTGCTAGAAATGCTCATGGTAAAGTAATTATGTACGCCGACCGCATCACCGATTCTATGCAAAAAGCCATTGATGAAACTATGCGTCGTCGAGAAGTCCAAGATAAATACAATCAAGAACATCATATAACACCGAAGACAATTCAAAAGAAAATAAAAAATCTCATTGAAACTACTATGGTTGCGGAAGAAAAAGCAAGTTATGATGCTGAAAAACCAAAGAAAAAATTGAAAATGACTGCTAAAGAAAAGAAAAAATTAATTCTTTCTTTAACTAAAGAAATGCAAGAAGCTTCTCGCAACTTAGAATTTGAACGAGCTGCTCAAATTCGCGATATCATCTTTGAATTAAACGAAAAAAAATAATTTATTTTATCCATAAAAAAGCACTATAGCATGAAAACTATAGTGCTTTTTACTTATTCGTCATAAAGATGACAGCGTACATATCTATTATTTATCATTTTCATTTCAGGTAATTTCTGTCTACAAATTTCTTTAGCTTTTGGGCAACGCGTATTGAATGGACAACCTTTTGGCGGATTTAATGGACTTGGCAATTCACCTTGCAAAATAATTCGCTGTTTATGTTTTTCTTTTTGTGGATCTGGCAATGGAATTGAAGATAACAATGCTTTCGTATATGGGTGTAGAGGATTTATATATAAATCTTCTGTATCGGCAAGTTCTACAATTTGCCCTAGATACATAACTGCTACTTTTTGGCTGATATAACGTACCATAGCTAAATCATGAGCGATAAATAAATATGTCAGACCTAATTCATGTTGTAATTTTTCTAGTAAGTTCACGACTTGTGCTTGAATAGATACATCAAGTGCTGAAATCGGTTCATCGCAGATAATCAGTTTAGGTTCACAAGCAAGTGCTCTAGCTATACCGATACGCTGTCTTTGTCCGCCACTGAATTCATGAGGAAAACGGTTTGCCTGTTCTTTACTCAATCCCACCAATTCCAATAATTCATAGATACGCTCTTGTCTTTGTTTTCTATCTGTATATAAATTATGCACAAGCAAAGGCTCTTCAATGATATCTGCCACTGTCATTCTTGGATTTAATGAAGCATATGGATCTTGGAATATCATTTGAATATCTTTTGTCATCTCTTTATTTTGTGAAATATCTTTGCCTGCAAATATGATTTTGCCTTTTGTCGGTTTATATAATCCGATAATAGTTCTGCCTGTAGTTGATTTTCCACAGCCTGACTCACCTACAAGTCCTAATGTTTTTCCCTCTTCTATAGAAAAACTGACATCATTTACTGCTTTTAAAATCTGTTTTGGTCTTCCCCAAAAAGAACGCTTCACTACAAAATCTTTATGTAGATTTTTGACTTCTAATAAATTCATCAAAATTCCTCCCTATTCTCTTTGGGTGCAAATTCATGCTCCAACCAACATTTTACATAATGATCTTTATTTAATTGTGTCTTTTCTGGCATCAACTGCATACATATTTTCATTGCTTTTGTACAGCGTTTGACAAATGGACAATAATCAATACTTTCTTTTAAATCTGGTGGCTGACCATCAATCACATATAATTTATCTTCTTTATTTAAATTTAAATGAGGCAAAGATTTTAATAAACCTCTAGTATAAGGGTGATGTGCATGATAAAACAAGTCGTCAACATTTGCTTTTTCTACGATTTGACCTGCATACATAACTGCTACTTCATCGCAAATATTGGCAATAACCCCTAAATCATGCGATATCATAATGATGGACATATTCAATTTTTCTTGTAAGGATTTTAATAAATCTAAAATTTGTGCCTGTACAGTTACATCAAGAGCTGTTGTCGGCTCATCTGCTATCAATAATTCTGGTTCACAGGCAAGTGCCATTGCAATCATAACGCGTTGACGCATACCGCCACTGAATTGATGGGGATAATCTTTCAATCTTTTTTGGGCAAATGGTATCCCTACTAAATTTAATAATTCTACAGCTTTTTCTGTCGTTTCTTTATCCGATAATTGTTTATGCAAAAACAAAACTTCTTTTATCTGCGTACCAATCGTAAGTACAGGATTTAAAGATGTCATTGGGTCTTGAAATATCATCGCAATTTTATTGCCACAAATTTTGGCTAAATCTTCATCTTGAAAATTGACTAAATCCTGACCTTGCCATAAAATCTGACCATTTTCAATAATGCTATTTTCTTTAGGCAACAAACCCATGATAGCATGAGCCGTTACTGATTTTCCACAGCCTGACTCGCCCACTATTCCTAGAGCTTGTCCTCTTTTTAAATCAAAACTAACATTGCGTACTGCTTTTACTTTTCCTCGATAAGTCTGAAAAGCAACTGCTAAATCTTTTACTTGTAAAATTTCTTTATTTTCTTCCATGGTAAACACTCATTCCTTCACTATTTTAACGACGCATCTTAGGGTCTAAAACATCTCGCAGACCATCACCTAAAAAGTTAAAAGCCAACATAGTGACACTGATAGCTACTGCTGGAAAAAATAATTGAAAAGGATATGCACGCAAATTATTTACGCCCTCTGACGCTAAAACGCCCCAACTAGCCATTGGTGCAGAAACACCTAGTCCAATAAAACTCAAAAAAGCTTCTGTAAATATTGCATCAGGAATAGCCAGTGTCATTGTTACAATGATTGCCCCCATGGCATTTGACAATAAATGTCTAAATAAAATTCTTTTTTTCGATACACCTATTGTTCTAGCTGCCAAAATAAATTCTTGTTCCTTCATTGATAAAATCTGACCACGCACAATTCTTGCCATCTGTAGCCAATAACCAATACCTAAAGCAATAAAAATATTGATAAGCCCTGGCTTTAAAATTACCATCAATAAAATCACATATAATAAAGTCGGTACGCTATATAAGATATCCACAATATTCATCATTATGCGGTCAATCTTGCCACCGCAAAAACCTGCTATTCCGCCATAGATTACACCAATAAAAAGATTTAATAAACTCGCCACTATACCAATAGCTAAAGAAATTCTCGCACCATATAAAACGCGAATAAAAATATCTCTACCTAAATTATCTGTACCAAACCAATGCTCCCAACTAGGAGAACTATTTGTCATCATCAAATTTTGTTCATCATAAGTATGGCTAGAAAAAATAGGGCCAAAAATAGCTACAACTATTAAGCATACGATAATAATTAATCCCAGCAAAGCCATTTTATTTTTCTTTAATCTAATCCACGCATCTTGCCAATATCCCAATGTTTCTTCTTTTTTTTGCACCTGCAAAATTTCTCGCTCTAAAGGAACAAATAAATCTTTATTTATCATCTTCATTCACCTTTTTCTTCACCAATTTTAATGCGTGGGTCTAATAATGGATAAAGTAAATCCACTACCATATTTAAAACAATTACAATCACACTATAAAAAATTGTTACACCTAAAATTACAGTATAATCTCGATTATAAATACTAGTTACAAAATATTGTCCCAAGCCTGGTATCGCAAAAATAGTTTCAATGACAAAACTACCTGTCAAAATACTAGCTGTCATTGGTCCTAAATAAGTTACTACAGGAATTAATGAATTCGGCAAAGCGTGTTTTATTAAAACTTTGCTCCATGATAAACCTTTGGCTCTCGCTGTTTTTATATAATCTTGTGATAAAATATCCAACATACTAGAACGCGTCAATCTAGCGATAAATGACATTGGCATTCCTGATAAAGCTAAAGCTGGCATGATTTCATATCGCCAACCATTCCACATAGCAGCCGGCAGTAAATGTAATTTTGTCGATAATACATATATAAGTAATGCCGCCACAACAAAACTAGGCACAGCAACTCCTAAAGTCGTAAAAAAATTAACTGCCCTATCTTGCCATTTATCTTTTTTCACACCTGCTAATATTCCCGCTGGTATACCGATGATAATTGCTATTAAAATTGCTTCTATACCCAATTTAAATGATACTGGAAAACCGTCTTTGATGATATCATTTACACTACGACCTGGATATTTAAATGATGGTCCTAAATCACCTTGTACTAAATTGCATAAATAATCACCATACTGTTTATATAAAGGATCATTTAATTTATATCTTTCTTCTATACCTGTCTCTTATACACATCTGACGCTGCCGACGAATAGAGATGTAATACATATGTAGGCAAAGATTTTTCTGCCGTAAAAGGCCCTCCTGGTATAGCATGCATTAGAAAAAAAGTTATAGTTATAACTATCCATAAAACAATAAATGCATTAAAAATTCGCTTAATTATATATCCCATATCTCATCTAACCTCCAATATAGATTAAACTATATTATAAAATTTAATCATCTAAACTGCAAATTTATTATATCATCAAAATTCTATATCTATAAATTTATAAACAAAAAGACTCAAATCAGCATTTACACTAACTTGAGTCTTATATATATTTCAATAAAAATTCAATTTAAAATTATAAACATTGTTCAGTTCTACCGATGATATCATCTTGAGTTTTCTTAGATAAAACATTGAAAAAGGCACTATAACCTGCTACGCGTACGATTAAATCTTTATGTTTTTCTGGATATTTTTGTGCATCAATCAAAGTCTCTCTCGATACGATATTATATTGAACATGATATCCATGCAATCTATTGAAGAAAGCACGAATTAACATTTCTAATTTTTGTTTATTTTCTTCTGTAGAAAGCATTTGCGGTGTCATTTTTTGATTTAATAACACTCCACCAGTTATTTTTTCTGTTGGCAATTTAGCAACAGATTTAAATACAGCTGTTGGCCCATTTTTATCTGCATTATGTGCAGGGCTACAACCTTCTGCAAGTGGTTCATAAGCATTTCTTCCATCAGGTGTCGCCATTGTTCCCATACCTTGACCTACATTAGCACTGATTGAAGATGTACCACCATAGCGAATACCACCGATTGGACCTCTATGATAACGAGTATTTGGATATTTTTTGATTTCATCTAAATAAGAATCATAAGCTTCAACTACAAGATTATCTACATAATCAATATCATTACCATATTTTGGCACTTCATCAATCAACATTGCTTGAATTTTTTTATTTTCATCAGATTGGAAATCATCTAAAATAGCATTCCAAAGTTGAATTGGTGTGATTTTCTTTTCTTCAAAAACTAATTTTTTAATTGCAGCTAAAGAGTCAGCCATGTTGGCAATACCGACTTGAAGTCCAGATATGAAATCATATACTGCACCGCCTTCTTTGATAGTTTTTCCTCTACCAATACAATCATCAGTAAGTGCAGAACATAAAACATCTGGCACATCTCGCTCAGAAGCTTTATCAATAGCATTTTCGACAATAACACTATAACGAGTCATTTCGCGTACAGTTTTATCCCATGCAGATAATAATTCTTCATAGCTCTTCATATCTTTGAAATAGCCATAGCCTTTAGTGAAGCGTTTTCCTGTCGTTAAATCCACACCATCATTCATAGCACAAAGAAGCACTCTTGGGAAATTTATATACGACATACCAGTACAACGATAGCCCCATTTTCCTGGAACAGCAGTTTCTACACAACCAATAGCACTATAATTATAAGCGTCTTCTTCTTTTACACCCCAATTGATAAAAGATGGAATGATGATTTCATCATTATTTAAAGCAGGCATACCAAAGCCTAATTTCATAACTTCAATACAATCATCAAAGAATGCTTTATTGATATTTTTATGATAACGAACTGTTAAATTTGGCTGTGTAAGTCTAGTCTGCGCTACAGATTGCAATACTACAAAACTCAATTCATTGACAGCATCTTTTTTGTCTGGAGTTTGCCCACCAATAGTAACATTTTGATACATTGGTGAACCTGCTGAACTTAAAGTATGAGCTTGAGAACGCACTTTATTAATAGTTAAAGTTTTTATCCACAAACAAGTCAAAAGTTCTAAAGCTTCATCTTTGGTGATAACTTTTTCTTGAATATCTTTTATATAGTAAGGATACATATATTGGTCAAATCTGCCATAACTCAAGGAATGACCATTGGATTCAATCTGTAAAATCAATTGAATAAACCATACAGATTGCACTGCTTCATAAAAAGAAGTTGCTGGTTCATATGGAACTTTAGCACAAATTCTGCTTATCTCTAATAATTCAGCTTTTCGTTTACTATCTTTTTCTTTATCGGCTAATTCTTGAGCTAATTTACTATAACGTTGTGCAAATTGATGAACAGCTTCAATGACGATTAACACAGCTTTATAAAATATATTTTTATCAATACTATCTGGATCAGTAAGGTCAAGCTTTGCTTTTAAATCTTTTACTCTTTCTTCATAGCCTTTTAAACCAAAAGCTAAGATTTTTTCATAATTAACAGCTAAATGAGCATCTCCTGCATTTAATTTTCCTTCCATACCAAAGACGCCAGTTTCCATAAATACACTGACTTCTTCTGGTAAAAGAGCTTCACCTCTAGCACGAAGATTATTATTTTCCCAAAATGGAGCTATATCTCTCAATTGCTGTTTTGTTTCTTCTGTGATATAAAAAACATCACCATCTCTTTTTTCAAAAAGATCTAATTCGTTTAATACAAACTCCATAGTATATTCTGGGAAAATTGGAGCATTTTTATTTTTTGTAGCCTGATTACCTACAATCAAAGTTTTATCTTCAATATAAATACTCATGTTTTCTAAAATTTTTTGTAGCATGAGTGCTCTTACCATTACACGTGGCTGATTTTGATTTTCTCTATATACTTGTGTAGCTAATACAGCTCTTTGAGCATCAATATATGGCTTTTCATCTAAAACTTCCTCACGAAAAGCTTTCATTCTATCAGTTAATGAGCCAAAATATGCTTTATTTTCCATAATCAATACCTCCAACAAGTATAAAATTTTATTTTAATTCGTAAATATTCTTCATTTCATCTATAATTAAAATAACTTATTTAAACTTATATGTCAATATTTTTTATCTTAATAAATAATTTTACTTTCAAATGAAACTTTTATATTTTATTTTTATTAGCGAAAATGATATAATTTATATAAAGTAAAATTAAGCGAGGAAATTATCATGCGCAAAGCTAATTATATGCAAACAGGTGTAATTTTTAATATTCAAAAATTCAGTATAAATGATGGCCCTGGTATCCGCACTGTAGTTTTTTTCAAAGGTTGTCCTTTGCATTGTAAATGGTGTGCTAATCCCGAAAGTCAACTAACTAAAATCCAAATTCTCTGGGATAAGAAAAAATGTCTTCATTGCCATCATTGTTTAGAAATTTGTCCCTCAAAAGCTATTTCTTTAAAAGACGATAATATTTTTATTGATACTAATAAATGCACTCTATGCAAACAATGTATAGATACATGTCCGCAAAAAGCATTAACAAGTGAAGGAGAAATTAAAACTGTACAGCAAGTTTTAGATATAGTGCTTCAAGATGAAGTCTTTTATGAAGAAAGTGATGGCGGTATCACTCTATCTGGTGGCGAATTTCTCATGCAAACTCAATTTGCCGAAGAACTGTTAATCGCAGCTAAAGAAAAAAATCTACATACATGCTGTGAAACAACTGGCTTTTGCACTCCTGAAAAATTTCAGCACATCATACAATATATAGATTATATTTTATTTGATTTAAAACACTGGAATAGCCAAAAACATCTCGAAGGTACTGGCGTAGATAATAAATTGATTTTAACTAATATGAAATATGCCATCTCCACTGGCAAGAAAGTTCTTCCTAGAATTCCTGTAATACCAAAATTCAACGACTCTTTAGAAGACGCTAAAAGATTTTGTGAAGTTTTACATGATGTAGGTAGTAATCAATGTCAATTATTACCATTTCATCAATTTGGCGAAAATAAATATTATCTTTTAAATAAAAAATACGCTTATGAAAATCAACCTGCACTTCACCATGAAGACTTACAAGACTATTTGCAAATATTTTTAGATAATGATATCCATGCCTTTTTCTAATTTTTATAATCGTTTAAGCTTGTGTTATACTAATAGATAATATTTCTATTAAAGATTGGAGTCTATAATGAAAAATAGAGCAAATAAAATCTTAGAATTGCTTACACTCTCACCTGAAAATAAAATGGAAGTAACTGCACTTGCAGAAAAATTACAAGTCTCTCAAGTAACTATCCGCAAAGATTTAGATGCTTTAGAAAATAAAGGTATTATCAAACGAGAACATGGTATTGCTCTTTTATGTAGCACCGATGACATCAATGGCAGAATAGCTTATCATTATGAAGAAAAACGCAAAATTGCTCAAAAAGCTGCCGAACTCATAAAAGATGGCGATACTATCATGATTGAAAATGGCAGTTGTTGTGCTCTTTTAGCTGAAAACTTAACCTTGTCTAAAAAAGATTTAACCATCATCACCAATAGTGCATTTATTGCCGACTATATTCGTGGTAAAGCTAATTTTCAAATCATTCTCCTCGGTGGAATTTATCAACCTGATTCCCAAGTCATGGTAGGCCCTATGGTTCGCCAAGGTGCAGAGAATTTTTTTGTAAATTTCTTTTTCATTGGCACTGATGGCTATTCTTCAAAGATAGGTTTTACTAATAAAGACCAAATGAGAGCTCAAGCTGTGCGTGATATGGCTCTTCAGGCAGAACAAGTAATCGTTTTGACTGAAAGTGAAAAATTTTATAAGCATAGCGTTGTTCCTTTAAATTTAAAAGATAGTGTAAAAATGGTAATAACAGATAACCATATTACGGATATCATTAAAGCTGAGCTAGAAAGTAAACATATTCCAGTTATAATTTCTTAAAATCTCTACTAAATTTAACAAAAACCAACCACATTCAGATTATATGATATAATTAATTTATTATGATTATGAAGGTGGTTATTTTATATGGGACAAATTTCTATTAATTTAACTGATAATGATAAATT
>OIET01001378.1_pt1 | contig 11336 bp, 9 predicted proteins | sample 1581871 | NCBI WGS metagenome assembly OIET01 (sample SAMN03279760, study PRJEB24777) | human gut metagenome | isolation source: fecal sample PR121 from 1 month old male Malay infant, vaginally delivered... | place: Singapore | collected 2005-09-16
ACAAATCAAAAGGGGTTTTAATAACTGGCTCAAAGCTGAAAGCTTTCCGGAACCCCCAGCCTAGCTGGGGGTTTTCTATGCACAAGAAAACGGCTCCCTGTTGTAGAAGCCGTTATAGTGCCGCAGTTTAAGGAGCGGTCAATTGATCCTTAATTGCTCGGCATTACGCTATGCCGGTGGATATTTATCGAGTTTGATGACTGCTTTGATGATCACTTTTAAGAAAAGATATTTACACAGAATGGTAAACATGCTCGTGACACGCAATACTGCTCTGCTGAAGTGAATAGCATTGCGCTTAACAGTGATTTTTTGTTTTCAAGAGCAGGTAAAGCTCAAATGTCAATGGCTATGGTGTTTTCAGCTGTGGCTATTTTTCACTCCTTATTGCTCCTGGTTGTCCCCAATTAGACTTAAGGAAAGGTTGATGCCCCGCCAAACTCAAGATAAATTTTTGCTAGATTCTGCAACTGATTGAAGCGGTTTTCATCCAGTCGCAGCTCCGCCTGACGACGTTTTTCCTGAGCATCAAGCCAGAATGAAATACGTACTGCACCATGCCGGTAACGAACTTCGTTTAACCACTCTGACTTACGTGCAAGTTCCAGTTCTTCCCTGAGTCTTGTCTCCTGAAGCAGCAACTGGTTACGAAATGAAAGCGCGTCCTCTATACTGCTCATTGCCTTATAAAGTAGCTGTTTAAACTCCAGCACTCGCTGTTCGTAATCGTTACGGGCAATTTTTACCTCTATGTCCCGCTGTCGCCACTCCAGGAACGGTAGCGTCAGGTTAGCGCCTACGGAACCGACCGGATTATGCAGTAATGCCAGTAGCGAAGCGCTGCTGGTACCCAAAGCGCCTGTCAGGTTGAAGGTGGGGTAATATTCGCTACGCTTGATATCAACCGTAGCTAGCGCCTCACGCAACTGCCACTCTTTAGCACTTATGTCAGGCCGGCGCATCAGTATGCTGGCAGGAATATTCGCATTGACCTTAGGCAGGCTTCCTTTTGGCAGCGTTGTGGGCTCGACTATCTGGCAACCGGGCACGGTGCCGAGCAAAACGGCCTGCTGATTGAGTAGCTGTGAATGTTCTCGTTGTAGCCCTGTAAGCTGGTTCTCTTGCGTGAGCAGGTTTTGCTGCGCGTCAATCACATCCAGCGACGAGATATTTCCTGCACGATAGCGAACCTCGGCCAGACGCAGCGTCTCTTTTGCATAGTCAATACTCTGCTGGAGGGTGGTAATTTGTTGATTTACAAAACCGATACGCCAGTAATTATTGCTGGCCTCTGAAAGCAGCATCAGGCGCGCGGAGCGAAAATCTTCTTCACTGGCATGGACTGCCCACTCAGCAACATCACGCTGACGGGCAATTTTTCCCCAGAGATCCAGCTCATAGCTGGTGCCAAGGCTGGCAGAACCGCTTTTTGCCCAGCCGGACGAGTTATTCAGCTGTTTTTTTCCGTCCATACTCAGTGCCGCCTTTAGTGCAGGAGTATTGGTGATACCTGTTCTTTCCGCATCCAGCTGCGCCCGATGTATCCGCAGTGCAGCTATAGCTATGTCGTTATTACTTGTCATCACCAGGTGAAGCCAGTTATCGAGATTAGGATCGTTAAATTCTTCCCAGTCAAACGGGGATGTATTTCCGTCCACATCGCCCTTGGTCCAGTTGATGGGATAGTTCACTTCGGGAGCGCGATAGTCACTTTTCAGCACGTTTGTGCAACCTGAACAGAGTGCGGTGATAAGGCATAAAGTCAACGATGATAAAATTTTCATATATTATTCGCTGGCCAGTGAAATAACCGGGTCCATCCTTGCTGCCTTGCGGGCTGGGAGATACCCGAAGATTATGCCGATTAAGGTTGAGCAAAAAAATGCAGCAACAGCAGCCTGCCACGAATATATAGCTGCGAATATCCCGTCCGCCAGAGCGTTAAAGAGCGCACCTGTGATATACGACAGTGCAATACCGAGTGCGCCACCAATCAGGCAAACCAATACGGCCTCAATAATAAACTGTTGCATAATGTCGCTGCGTCTCGCGCCAACCGCCATTCGTACGCCAATTTCATGAGTTCGTTCCGTTACAGAAATCAACATGATGTTCATCACCCCGATACTGCCGATCATTAGTGAGATACATGCGACCATAAGAATTAAAATACTGAAGGTCATTGAGGTGTGTTCGATAGACTTTCTTATTTGTTCAAAGTTATAAAGCTGGAAGTCTTTTATGCCGTGACGCCGGGTTAATAGTTGGGAGATAGCGCTGATTGCAGCCTCGTTATCCACATTGTCTTTTAGCCTGACGCTAATACCGGTCAGAACTGGTTTACCCACAATACGGTACATCACCGTGCTGTAAGGCATCCACACAGTAATGCGATTTGATGCATCACTACGGTTGTTACTTTTAGCGATGCCAACCACTCGTGCTGGTACAGAACCAAGAAAGACTATTTGCCCCAGAGCCTGTAACCCTGTGTTGTCGAAAATGGCCTTACGAGTATTCTCATCGATAATAACTTCCTGTAGAGCGTTGCGATCGTCTCTAAAAGTAGTCCCTTGCAACAACTCAATACCTTTTACCCGGAAATGTTCCCGCCCAACGCCGTTAATGGACGCTATCGCAGATTTACCCAGAAAACGAATGTTGTCTGAAGCGCTAACTTCCGGGCTGACGCTATCGATAAACCCTTGCTTCGCCAGTGCATTTGCGTCAGCAGGTACCAATGTTCTAATACTCTCAATGCTGTCATCGAACAAATCCTGCCCGGGATAAATGCTGACCACGTTTGTCCCCAGACTTTTAATCTCTTCCAGTGTTTCTTGCCTGGCTCCTTCACCCAATGCCACAACAGTGACAACGGAGGCGATACCAAAAACAATCCCGATCATGGTAAGCGTGGTGCGTAAGCGATGCGTCTTCATCGCTTTTAGCGCCATTTGCATCGATTCACGCGTTCGATCGAGCAGTGTTTTCCAATAGCTTTGCCGGATTCTGTTGGTTTTTGGTAGTGTTTCCGTCGCAGATACGCAACCTCCACTATCAGCGATGATTTCGCCATCACACAGCTCAATGATTCGCTTTGCGTGCCGGGCGACCTTCATATCGTGGGTCACCATTACTACAGTATGACCACGTCGATTAAGTTCATTCAGAATGGCTAACACTTCTTGCCCGGATTGCGAATCCAGAGCACCAGTTGGCTCATCCGCCAAAATTATCTTTCCACCGTTGATCAGTGCTCGGGCAATACTGACGCGTTGCTGCTGACCGCCTGAAAGTTCGCAAGGTTTATGATGCTCACGTCCTTCCAGTCCCAGTCTGCCCAGCAACGCCGTTGCACGTTGCCGACGGCTGTCGCGTTCGCTGTTGGCGTAAATGGCCGGGATCTCCACGTTACCAAGTGCGCTAAGATCAGGTATCAAATGGTAGCGCTGGAATATAAAGCCAATGTGTTCCCGGCGCACTCTAGCCAGCTCATCGGGTGAAAGACAGGCGGCATTTTGTCCGTCGATGTAGTAATCACCTCTATTGGGTACGTCAAGGCAACCCATTATGTTCATTAAGGTTGATTTGCCTGAGCCAGAGACTCCAATGATTGCCACCATTTCTCCAGCAACGATTGTCAAATCGACATTTTTCAGGACGGTCCGCGTTTGATCTCCGTTGCCATAAGTTCGGCTAACCCCTTTTAACTCAATAAGTTTTTTCACAGCATAATCCTTTCTTCGGGCTCTTTCTTATCCGGCAGCGACAGCACGACATTTTCTCCGACATTTAAACCTTCGAGGATCTGAATATCCACGCTGTTCGTGATACCAGTTTTCACATTCCGGGGTTCCAGCCTGCCATCTGCTGCCAGCACCAGGACCTGTTGCTTCTTCCCCTCATTTCTGTGCACTGCCTGAATGGGTACCAGCAGTGTATTTTGGGCTTCATCAGTAATCAGGGTAACCTGAGCAGTCATGGCAATACGAAGTCGATTTTCTGGGTTAGGCACATCGAATAGAGCATTGTAATAAACGGACGCATTTGAAGTTCCGGAGCCTGATGCTGAAGTGTTGCTGGCGAGAGAGTCATCTTTCATTACCGATTCTGGTGCCAGTTCAACGGCACGCAGTGTTGCGCTGTAGTGCTTGTCCGGTTCGGAGAAGATAGAGAAGCGGGCTTTTTGCCCCACAGAAATACGGGTTATATCAGCCTCGGAGATCTGTGCTTTAATGGTCATGACATCCAGACGAGCGAGTTTAATAATTGTTGGGGCACTCTGGTTTGAGTTAACGGTTTGCCCTTGCTGAGTGACAATGGCAATAACAATTCCATCCATTGGCGCTACGACTCGCGTATATTCAAGGGCAAGCTTTTTCTTATCTACTTCTATCTGTGCCTGGACCAGTTTGGCATTCAGAGAATGTAATTCAGCGCGAGTGGTCGCAAGCATTGCCTCCGCAGACTCAAAATCTTCGTGTGAGCTGGCATTTTCTCTTAGCATCCGGAGCTGGCGTTTAAAACGCAGTTCAGCCTGTTTCAGGAGCGCCTGCTTGGATTGAAGTTCTGCTTTCACTTCGTTGAGTGCAGCTTCGGCATTACGCAAATCGTTACACTGAGGTAGGTCGTCAATTTCGGCAATCAACTGCCCTTTAGTCACATGGTCGCCCTGTTTCACTTTCAGTGATTTTAATTGCCCTGATACCTGTGCCCCTACGTTTACCCGTTCAATTGCATCAATACGGCCTGTCGCCAGAACAGAATTTTCTATATCGCCTTTGCGCACCGGGGCAGTAATATATTCTGGCACATCAGAGCTTCTCAGAAAGGTGAACAAAACGGTGATAATAATGATCAACAGTGTCAAGGTACAAATGATGGCGCGGTGAGAAATATATTTCATTAACATTGTCCATGTTTTCCATAACAATGAAAGTGGTATTCTGGGTTTTCTTAGTTAATGCCCAGCATCTACTGGAAAAATATACTTATTTGGAATTAATCATAATCAAGATTATTATTTATTTGCGTAAATTGGGCTAACCCCCTCTCGCTTTGTTTCAACAGTATTACTAATTACCGGGAAAGCCTGACAAGATTTCGTATTAAGGTGTTATCTACGCCCATTATACTTTAATACATCAAGTAATTAATTCACTAACCTCTCTTTCGTTTCACTGGACTTTACGGCTGTAAAATAGCTTTTATCTTGCAGATGAAAACTCTGCTCAGGAAAGTGCCTTTAGTTCTAATGGATGGTGAGTTTTACGCTTGTCTTTGTAACCAGGAAGAGAGGCGTAGACAGTAAAGTTCCTCGCTCCCTCATCTTGGCATTCGGTGAACTATAGACAAGAGTCAATAAACCAAACTGCAACAACATAGTCATTTTGGGAGTAAGATTATTAGTCTTAACGTCTCATATAGCTGGTATGAAGAAATTTTCATGTATACTTGATAAACGTATCGTCAACAACCGATAAAAAGTGAGCCATTTATATCTCCATCAATGATCTAATATTGAATCGCCACGGGTAGTCTTACTCCTTCCAAGTTGTTGATAATAATTGTTTTTATATTCTATTGTTGACATCTGTTCGCAGGAACCATGCCGACGCTTATTGTTATAAAACATTTCGATGTTCAAAAATATCGTTGGAGGCGTTTTCCCGCGTTCCGAAGAGCTTTTTCTTTATCCGTTCACGCTTCAGTAACTGGAAAAAATTCTGCAAGCGTATCGTGGTAATTACTGCGACGGAGCATACACTCCTCCAGGTCTTATGATTTCAGGAACGACTGTCATTCATGGCTTGTTTACTGACAACCAGCATCGTTTTTGGGGATTACGCCGCTATACAGGTGTGGTGCGGTGATGTGACCTATATCTGGACGGGTAAGCCCGGCGGGGTGATGTTCCACAGCGATACGAGCAGGCAGTTCCGGCAGTTATTGTGGCGATACCAGATCAGGCAGAGTATGAGCCGGCGCGGAAACTGCTGGGATAACAGCCCAATGGAACGCTTCTTCAGGAGTCTGAAGAACGAATGGATGCCGGTGGTGGGTTACGAAGCTTCTGCGAGGCCGCTCACGCCATAACGGTCTATATCGTTGGATATTACAGCGCACTAAGACCGCACGAATATAACGGTGGGTTATCCCCAAACGAATCGGAAAATCGATACTGGAAAAACTCTAACTCGGTGGCCAGTTTTTGTTGACCACTTCACACGTTCAATGTCGTTGATGACTTTAACTATGAGGCGTTGTCGATTGAAAACAATCTGAATCTGCCAGCTTCACAAGTGGTAGCGGTACTCTGTAGGTGAACCGCCCCGGGTTTCCTGGAGAGTGTTTTATCTGTGAACTCAGGCTGCCAGATCATCGTTTCCGATGGAAGCATAATAAGCTTTTTCTGCTTCTGCCGGTGGGATATGGCCCTGCCTTTCCAGCAATCGTCGATTGTTATACCAGTCCACCCACGTGAGTGTGGTCAGCTCATCATACTGACACGTGCATTACCCCTACCGCGATAATGCAACCGTACAATATAGGGCGTTTCCTAAACGCAGCCCTCATCACTCCAATCCAACAAGACACAGCATTTTTGATCACGAAGAAAGACAAATAATTTCCGTAAATGTTTCCGTTGTTACAAATAACAACAGTGTTTTACATTTCTTTGGCCTCAGGCCCGCGCATGTTGCCATTCGATGTCATTTTCCTGACTCGTTTCTTCTTTATGGTGTAGTGTGATCTTCACTTTATGGATGCTAACAATATGAAAAGAAAAATTATTCCCGTGCTAATCGGTTGTACGCTCTCTTTCTCTGCCCTGGCGGCACAACCTACGGCTGAGCGCTATGTCGTCAGTTTTCCAGAAGGCACGCACGTGAACTACGCCGGCGCATTTGCCAGTGCATTCCCGAACGGCCTTCCGGTTGGGATAGGTTCTGGCCTGCTGTTCACCGGTAAACAGGGCGATGCCCTGACATTCGCAACCATTACCGATCGCGGTCCGAACGCGGATTCACCGAAAGAGGGGAAAAACGAAACTAAAATTTTCGTTACGCCAGATTTCGCGCCGCTGCTGATGACGATTCGTGTACAAAACGGCAAAGCGGAGGCCATCGATCCCCGTCCTCTGCATGACGATAAAGGCGCGATCAACGGTCTGCCGCTGGCAAGCGACGTGATTGGCTCCACCAATGAAGTGGCCTTCAGCGACACGTTACATAGACTGAAGGGGGATAATCGCGGGCTGGATACGGAAGGGATCACTCCGGATGGTAAAGGAGGTTACTGGCTGTGCGATGAGTATGGCCCGTTCCTGATTAACATCGACAGTAAAGGGAAAATCCTGGCAATCCACGGTCCGCAGGCGGCGGAAGGGGAAAAAGCGATTGCGGGCGGTTTGCCAAATATCCTCAAATGGCGTCAGGCGAACCGCGGCTTTGAAGGCCTCACCCGTATGCCGGACGGGCGTATTATTGTCGCCGTGCAAAGTACGCTGGATATCGACGCTAAGAGCAAGAAAAAGGCGCTGTTTACGCGTCTGGTGAGCTTCGATCCGGCAAGCGGAAAAACCGCGATGTACGGTTATCCTATCGACAGCGCGGCCTACAGCAAAAACAGCGACGCTAAAATCGGAGACATCGTGGCGCTCGATAACCAGCACATCCTGCTGATCGAACAGGGAAGAGATAAAAACAACAGAATGCGTAACCTGATTTACGAGGTCGATCTCAATAAGGCGAGCGACCTGTCAGGCTTCGACAAGCCGGGTGAGTATCCGGAGTTTGATGATGAGAAAACCCTGTCACAGCGCGGCATTACCCTTGCGCAGAAAACGCAGGTTGTTGATCTGCGCTCCTTGGGCTGGCAGCAGGAGAAGGCTGAAGGGTTGGCGCTGATCGACAGCAAAACGCTGGCGGTGGCGAACGATAACGACTTTGGCGTGAAGGTGGCGATGCAACATCCGGTCGAGGGCAAGACATTCAAGGATTATCGGGTGAACGCGGAAGGAAAGCTGACGCTTGACGACAAGCAGGTTGAAACGACCCTCAGAGTGAAGCCACTGGAGAAACCGGAGTCTGACAGTGAACTGTGGATTGTGACGCTGCCGGAAGCGTTGAAATAAGTTTATAAGGTACGGACAGCAGTATCGCTTAGTTTTTCAAATTCATGTATGTGAACAATATTGGGGTTCCGGCGTAGACCCCCAATGAAAGCGTCACCACGTGAAAACATGCCTGCACGGTTTACACGTCATCTCATGGTGGCAGCCGGTTAACTTTCCTGCTACACCAGTGGAAAAAGGCCATAAGCAGTCCGAACAAAAGTAAGCGTACAGCGAGGGCCGTATTGACGGGGATGTGTTATTCAGCTGGCAGTGCTATGCGCCACGGAAGCAGTTCGCTGACCCGGTTGACCGGCCAGTCTGCTATGACGCCAGGCACATGGCGAAGGTAGCTTTCTGGATCCACGTCATTCAGTTTGCACGTCCCGATCAGGCTGTACAGTAGCGCTCCCCGCTCACCACCATGGCCAGAGCCGAAGAACAGGGTCTTCATCTTTTCACGCAACCAGCTTTCCAGGGATTTCAACAGCGGTTTCGTTTTTCGCTGACGTTCAGCAAGCCGCTGCTCTGCCGGCATTCCCCTTATATCCGCCTCTATGGCGTACAACTGACCGATCTGCTCTAGGGCTTCTTCCGTCAGTGCTGACGGGATGCGGACGTGCACATCGTGGATCTTTCGGCGGGCATGAGCCCAGCAGGCAGCTTCCGTTATCCCACCATTGCGATACAGCTCGTTGAACCCGGCGTACGCATCCGCTTGCAGCACACCGCTGAAGCAAGCAAGATGAGTCTGCGGATGGATGCCTTTTCTGTCCGGGCTGTAAGCGAACCACACTGCAGGTGCCAACGCTGACCCGGCATTGCGGTCATCACGAACATACGCCCACAACCGCCCGGTCTTCGTCTTCTTATTACCCGGCAGCAGTACCTGGACCGGGGTATCATCGGCATGGAGTTTGCCGTCAGTCATGACATAGCCATGAAGCGCCTCTTCCAGCGGAGACAGCAGCCGGCAGCATGCATCCACCCAGCCCGACAGCAGTGAACGGCTCAGCTCCACACCTTGCCGGCCGTATATTTCTGACTGGCGATACAGCGGGGTGTGCTCTGCATACTTCGAGGTCAGCACGCGGGCCAGCAGCCCCGGTCCGGCGATACCCCGCTCGATGGGCCGCGAAGGTGCAGGTGCCTGCACGATGGCATCGCACTGAGTACAGGCATGTTTTTCCCGTACCGTCCGGATAACCCGGAAGGCGCTACGCATCAACTCCAGCTGTTCGGCGGTATCCTCGCCCAGATAGCTCAGTGAACCGCCGCAGTTCGGGCAGCACGGCGCCGCAGGCAACAGTCGCTTTTCGTCACGGGGTAGTGATTCAGGGAACGGCTTACGGGTGCGGGTCTGACGCAACGGACGCTGTACTGCCGGGTCATACACCCTACCAGTCAGCGTATCGCTCTCTTTCTGAAGCCGGTTCAGATCGGCTTCCATTTGTGCGATACGGCGGGAGACTTTTTCGGAACGACTGCCGAAGTTCATCCGGCGGAGTTTATCCAGCTGCGCCTGCAGATGGTCTATTTCGCGCTCCCGGTTGCTCAGCTTTTCCTGCAGGGCGTGGATCAGCGCTTCCTGTTCGGCCAGGCGCTGTTTTAGCAGGAAGATGTCGTCAGAAGAGATGTCGTTCATAAGCCCGTATTTTACCGGGCTTATTCTGTGACAACCAGGATAAAGAGATTTACAGCATGGTCAGGGAGGTCAGCAGCCGCTTGGGCTGTCGCCAGTCGATACCTTCCAGCAGCATCGCCAGCTGCGCCTGCGTAAGGAACACTTTGCCATCACGGGCTGACGGCCAGGCGAAGCGCCCACGCTCCAGCCGTTTGGTCAGGAGGCACAGTCCGTCACCGGTGGACCACAGCAGTTTAACCTGACTGCCGCTGCGGCCCCGGAAAATGAAAACATGGCCGGACATGGGATCGTCTTTCAGCGCCGTTTGTACTTTCGCAGCCAGGCCGTTGAAGCCATTTCTCATATCGGTGATACCGGCAACCAGCCAAATTTTGGTCCCGGAAGGTAACGGGATCATCGCTTCAGTTCCTGTATCAGCAGAGTCAGGAGCTTTTCGCTGACATTGCCATTGAAGCGGAGCGTCCCGTGCCGGAACGTTACCTCACAGCTGATACTGAGGGTTTCCGGGTCCTCTGCGAGCGATTCTGGCTGTTCGGCAGCTGCATCGAGAGTCACAGGAAGTAGCTGGGGGCTCTCTGAAGAAGGTAATAGCAGCTTTCCCTCGCGCCATTGTTGTCGCCATTTGAACAACAGATTGGCGTTAATGCCATTTTCAAGAGCAAGTTTTGAGATGGATATCCCGGGTTCACAGGAGGCAGCAACGAGCAGCTGTTTAAATTCGGGAGGATAATTAGGGCAGCCTTTTCGCCTGCCGGGAGTCACATTTTTCTGCATATCTGACACTTTGGTTCCCACTACTTATTTGGTGGACACCACTTTGTCTAATTCGTCAGATTCTGACCAGACGGTTCAGGCTGTACGCTTACCACTATTTTATCCCTGTTGAATTTGGTTAAGCCGGTGCAGACGCGCCGGGAAACGCACACCTGAACCGGTACAATAAAATACAATACAACCCCCTGTTACTGGAGATACGAATGGAATGACGAGGCAGCCTGTCAGTCACAGGGGGCTGTTGGCATAAAATCAATGGAAAGGCCACCAACACCGGAATTAAGCTCCACAGTCCCCGCACTGGCAATCCATTCCCGGGAAAGGCATCACCGCAAACTGCTCCGGAGGCAACCATTACAGCCTCTGTAACGGATTATCAGCCCTGGCATCTTCCGACGGCACCTCCTGCCGCCCCCACGCCCTGCTGTATACCCCGGTACCGCAGCGTGGGCAGCACTTTTCCCCCTCATAATCTTCGTCACACATCACACAAAACCACTTTCTCACCTTCACCGTATAATCCGGAACCGTCATGCCCTGCAGATGCAAACGACGGGCCTCTTTCTCTGCCGGGTCAAGCCAGGTACATCGCAGCAGGATTTTTTCAGCGACAGTCATCTGGTCATGTTCAAACCACGGTGGTTGTCCGTCATTGCCCCGCTGAAGTGTTAACGGGCATCCACAGGACACACAGCACAAAACGTCCTGTCGGTTGTGCTTCGCAGCTTCTTTCGCCGTAACAAAATGGCCTTTGCTGTCATTCGCCATATAACAGTTCAGAATTCGCATATTTCCTCCTGA
>OIET01001387.1_pt1 | contig 11299 bp, 10 predicted proteins | sample 1581871 | NCBI WGS metagenome assembly OIET01 (sample SAMN03279760, study PRJEB24777) | human gut metagenome | isolation source: fecal sample PR121 from 1 month old male Malay infant, vaginally delivered... | place: Singapore | collected 2005-09-16
ATCAAGAACCTTGGCGCCTTCGACCTGGACAACCTCAACTGGAACAAGGTCATCATCTGTACGGACGCCGACGTCGACGGCTACCACATCCGTACGCTCATCTTGACGATGCTCTACCGCCTGGTGCCCACGCTTATCGACGAGGGCTACGTCTACATCGCCGAGTCGCCGCTCTACGAGATCAACTGCAAGGAGAAGACCTACTTCGCCTACACCGAGCTCGAGAAAAACGATATCTTGACAGAGATCGGCGACCAGAAGTGCTCCATCAACCGCTCCAAGGGTCTTGGTGAGAACGACCCGGACATGATGTGGCTCACCACCATGAACCCCGAGACGCGCCGCCTGATCAAGGTGGAACCCGAGGACGTCGCCAAGATGGAGACCATGTTCAACCTGCTGCTGGGCAACGACGAGGCCGGCCGCAAGCGCCATATCGCCGAGCACGGCAAGGAGTATCTCGACCAGCTGGACCTGCAGTAAGGGCTGGCGACCGCCGTTGCGCGGCCCCGACCGCATCAAGATAACGAACCCTCCCCCAGGAAGCATCAAGAGGAAAACGTGGCTAAGAAGAAAACCAACACCCAGAGCAAGAAGAAGCAGGTCAACACCGATAACGTCATCGGCCTGCATTCGGAGGTCACGGCGCAGCCCATCACGGAAACGCTCGAGACCAACTACATGCCCTACGCCATGAGCACCAACGTCTCGCGCGCGTTCCCCGAGATCGATGGCTTCAAGCCCTCGCACCGCAAGCTGCTGTACACCATGTACAAGATGGGCCTGCTCAAGGGCGAGCGCCAGAAGAGCGCCAACATCGTGGGCCAGACCATGAAGCTCAACCCGCACGGCGACGGCGCCATCTACGAGACGATGGTCCGCCTCGCCACGGGCAACGAGGCGCTGCTCGCGCCGTTCGTGGAGTCCAAGGGCAACTTCGGCAAGTACTACTCGGGCGACCTGACCTACGCCGCCTCGCGTTACACCGAGGCCAAGCTCTCCCCCATCTGCGCCGAGATCTTCAAGGACATCGACAAGGACCCGGTCGACTTCGTGGACAGCTACGACGGCGCCATGAAGGAACCGCGCCTGCTGCCCACCACGTTCCCCAACATCCTGGTGTCGGCCAATAAGGGCATCGGCGTCGCCATGGCGTCCGATATCTGCGGCTTCAACCTCAACGAGGTCTGCACCGCTACCATGCACTATCTCGAGGACCCCGACTGCGACCTGCTCGAGTACTTACCCATGCCCGACTTCTCCACCGGCGGCGAGATCATCTACCGCCGCGAGGAGATGGAGCGCATCATCGAGACGGGCCTGGGCAGCTTCCAGATCCGCTCGCGCTGGCGCTGGGTCCCCGAAGAGCGCATCATCGAGGTCTACGAGATCCCCTATACCACCAAGACCGACGTGATCATCGACCGCATCGTCAAGCTCTCCAAGGAGGGCAAGGTGCGCGAGATCGCCGACATCCGCGACGAGACCGACCTCTCCGGCCTGCGCATCGCCATCGACCTGAAGCGCGGCGTCGACCCCGAGAAGCTCATGGCAAAGCTCTATCGCATCACCACGCTGCAGGATTCGTTCTCGTGCAACTTCAACGTGTTGGTCGACGGGTACCCCCGCGTGATGGGCGTGCGCCAGATCCTGCACGAGTGGGTCGCATGGCGCGTCCAATCCACGCGCCGTCGCGTGAACTTCGACCTGGGCAAGAAGTCCGAGCGCCTGCACCTGTTGCACGGTCTCGAAGCGATCTTGCTCGACATCGACAAGGCCATCGCCATCATCCGCGGCACCAAACTCGAGGCCGAGGTAGTCCCCAACCTGATGCGCGGATTTGATATCGACGAGACCCAGGCCGAGTTCGTCGCCGAACTCAAGCTGCGCAACATCAACGAGGAATACATCCTCAACCGCACCAAGGACATCGCCAAACTCGAGAGCGAGATTGCCGAACTCGAGGAGATCCTCTCGAGCGAGGAGAACATCAAGAAAGTCATCAGCGACGAGCTGGCGGCGGTCAACAAGAAATACGTCATGCCGCGTCGCACGGGCCGCATCGAGCCCTCCGACGTCATCGACGTAAGCCTGGAGCCCGAGGTCGAGGAGTACCCGGTCACCATCATGCTCTCGCGCGAGGGCTACCTCAAGAAGATGACGGACCGCGTTCTGCGCAAGGCCGCGGAACTCAAATACAAGGACGGAGACGAGCCCTTTATCGAGTTCCCGTCCGCCAACACGCACGAGCTCTTGGTCTTCACCAACAAGAGCCAGGTGTACAAATGCAAGGTTGCGGCGTTCGAGGACACCAAGTCCGCCCAGCTGGGATCGTATCTGGCAACCGACCTCGAGATGGATCCGGATGAGAGCGTGATCTGGGTCATCGATCCCGAGGATTACAAGGCCGACGCGTTGTTCATCTTCGAGAACGGCCGCGCGGTGCGCGTCGCGCTTGCCGGCTACGTCACCAAGACCAATCGCAAGCGCCTCAAGAACGCCATTTACGGCGGGTCCAAGCTGCTGTACGCCCAGGTGCTCAAGGAGGATCGCGACATCGCGCTGGTCTCGAGCGACTATCGCCTGATGAACTTCAACACGTCGCTACTCAAGACCAAGACGACCACAAACACCCAGGGCGTCCAGGCCTTCACGGCAAAGAAGGGCCGCGCCATCACCACCGTGAGCACCACCGAGGAGGTGCTGGGCGCCGGCGTCTCCGCAGAGAAGTTCACCGCTCAAAGCCTGCCCTCCGCCGGCGCCCTCATGAAGGACGACGACATGCCGAGCTTGTTCGACTAGGGACGGCACCTCCAGCCGCAGCTCCCGTGCATCCCTCCGCGGGAGCTGCGGCCATACCGTTTTAGCCGCTTTCCTCCCTCTAAAGGAAAAAGTCCCTCGCACTCACAATGCGAATGCCGTCAATGTCAGTATCATAGGAACCCTGCCTCACGACCGCAATCTTCTCATGATTGTCCCGTATCGCCTTCAGAGGAGCAATCTCGCGTTCCCTGGTCTCACTGGCGAACATCTCGTCTGTCGCCTGCACGTAGAGCGCGCCCATCTTTCGTTGCGACGAAGTCGACCCCCTTGCCGTAGAGCTTGCCCACACGCACACTCCATCCTTCGTAGAGTAGCTGGAAATATACGGCATTCTCGAACAGGCGACCAATATCCGTGACTCTGTATCCTGCCATCCAAGTCCTGAAACCGGTGTCGACGATGTACTCTTTGGGGTTCGTCTTGAGAAGCGCCTTGCCATGCAGGTCGTAGCATGCGGCGCGGTAAAACAGGAATGCCTCCTCGAATGCCGTCACATATGAGGAGACGGTCTTTGAGCCAGGTGCGCTCGATTAGGCGCCGAGCTTCTCGGCAGAGGCGATTGGGGAATCGCGACCGACAAACCTCCCAACAGACGCATCGAGCCCACTCGAGGCGAACTTGCGCAGCTACGCATTCTGCTGCTACGCGAAGCCCAACTTACTTACACGAGGCCCCATAACCCCTGATAGAACGACGAGGGCGAGCGAGCGAACCGCATCATCGCGCAGGAGCGGCGACACAGCAGGGCATGGGGCAGCGAAATCGAGAGAGCGGACCACACGACTGGCCGATTATTGAAATAGCCGCCCTATATCATTAAACTTTTACTCGGTTGAAACCGAGTCGGAAAGGACCGAGTATGGATTTCTTTGGTCGCGAGCGTGAGCTCGCCCGCATTGAGCGTGAAATCAAATCGGACGGCCAGAGCGCCATACTCGTGTACGGACGCCGACGCGTGGGCAAAAGCGAGCTCATCAAGCAGTCGCTGTCGACAACCAACTGCCGCAGCATTTATTACGAATGCAAGGAGACCTCCGAGCAGAACAACCTCGAGAGCCTCTCCGCCCTTGTATCCGAGGTCTTCGACCTCCCACCCTTGGGCTTCGGCAATCTCGAGGCGCTTCTCAACCACCTCTTTACTCTGTCCCTCAAGGAACCCCTTACGCTTGTCCTCGATGAATACCCGTACCTGCGCAAAACGGTCAAAGGGCTCGACAGCATCCTGCAGTCGTTGCTGGACCGCCATCGCGATTCATCCCACCTCACGCTCATTCTCTGCGGATCGTTCGTCGAGGTCATGAAATCGCTACTTGAGCGCGAGAATCCTCTGTATGGGCGAATCAACCTCACCATCGACCTCAAGCCGATGGATTATTACGACGCGGCGCGTTTCTACCCCGATTTTTCCGCCGAAGACAAAGTGCGTCTATACAGCGTGTTCGGCGGCATCCCGTACTACACGCGCCTCATCGATCCAAAGCTCTCCGTACGGGAGAACATCATCGAGCTCATATCAGAACCGGGGGCGCGTCTGGAAAACGAGGTCTCGATGTATCTCAACTCGGAGATCTCGAAAATCGTGAACGCCAACGAGGTCTTCGGGGCGCTTGCCGACGGATACTCTAAGTATCGGGATATCCTCTCCCAGTCGCACGTATCCAGCGGGCCCACCATGGTCGATGTCCTCGACCGGCTCATCCGCATGGAACTCGTGCAAAAACAAGCCCCCATCAACGATCCGCTCAACAAGAAGAAATCGAGCTACCGGATCATCGACGGGCTGTCGCTGTTCTACTACCGCTATGTCTTTCGATACGCTTCGCAGCGCACCTTCCTCGACCCACAGGTCTTTTACGACCGGTACATCTTTCAGGATTTTGAGACGAACTACGCGCCGCATGCATTTGAGGAGGTATGCCGGCAGTTCCTCATCCGAAAGAATCGATCGGGAGAACTGCCCGAACTGTTCGACGATATTGGCCGCTATTGGTACGACGACCCCGCCAACAAGACGAACGGCGAATTCGACGTGGTGACGCACGACCCGCATGGCTACGTGTTCTATGAGGCGAAGTTCCGAGGTACGCCCGTCACGCAGGAGATGATCGACGAGGAGATCGAGCAGATCCGTTCAACGGGGCTCGACTGCTACGCCTACGGGTTCTTCTCGCGTTCCGGCTTTGACGGAGATGTCGATCCGAGCAAGCAGCTGAGGCTATTCAGCATCGAGGAGCTGTATCGCTAAGGACGGCTCCCGATGGGCAGCCCTTGATGCAAAGGGGCGGCCTTCACGGGGTTCTCCCTTTCCATGTCAGACAGGATTGACGGCAAGACCTGCCATCTCTCCTGCGGGCAAGACCTAGTCTTCGAACGCATCATGAGCAGCGACGGTTCCCCTTGCGAGCAGCTCTCTCAGATTCTTTGGCACGACGGCTTCGCCTACGCCATCTGCCTCAAGCTGAGGATGCGCTCTTGCTCGTCCACTCGTACTGCCCCATCCGCACGAAAACCTGGTGGCCAGGCATCTCAGACGGAGGGCTTGCCAAAGGTGCGCTGCATTATGGCCCCAACCGCACTCCCAACAAGCGCAAGGCACCCACCGAACTCCGCATGGCCGCAGGGACGTCATGACTCCGCCGGCGCGCGACCGCCCAGCGCGTTATGCGGCATGACGTTCCATGCGGCCATCCAGACGCCCAGGATCTCGTCGAGGTCTTCCATCGTACTCACGCGCGTCTCCCCCAAATCCCCGAGGGAGCGCTTCATCAGCTCGGTGGGCATGATCTTCCCATCCTCATGGACAATGTCGAACACGACGCTCTCCCATGTCGCCTTGAGGGCGAAACGGTCCGCGAGCTCGCGGTACCGATCCGCCAGCTGGACGCGGAAATCGGCAAGCTGCTCTGGATCTTCGAAGTCCACGTCGGGGAACTGCGCCTCGAGCGATTCGCTCATCACGCCCCCACGGGGTCCGTACGTCTGACGCACCAGCACCAGGAACGAGGGGCGCTCGCCGCCTTCTTCCCTAAAAACCTCTTTCATATGGTCCGCCATAACAACCGGATAGAAGGCGACCACGTTACCAGGAAAGAACCATGCGCCGCCCGACTTTGTGAGGCGCGCCACGATGACCCCGCATGGCCCCTGCTCGCCCTCGCGGAAAAGCCCTTCAGAAAGCGAGTAGTCACGCACCCAAAACATCTCGCCCGTGTAAACATCCAGCAACTCGAGACGATGCGCGGCAATATCGACATGCTCGACGGAAAACATACTGCTGAATTGATTGTTCACTTCCTCGCGAAGCTGGCTCAAGTAGCCGTTTCCGCGCCGATCGGGATTCTCCTCGCAGTACAGTTCGATGCCCGAGAGCCCGCCCTCCAAGGGCTTGTCGAAAATGGCCCACTCCAACGCCAGCTCATGGAGACGCTCGGCATGCTCATATGACAGCTCATCAAAATCAGGCTCGACGTGAGCGATGAACTCCTGATACGCCGTCTCCGCGAAGCCGGGGTAACGGCGCTTGAGAAAGCTGATCACGCGGCTAAACTCGACACCCGGTGCTTGCGAGGACATATGAGCTCCTAACTGGGCGCATTTCGATGGCACCCAACGCCAAGCCGCAGGCATGCGGGCAAATGGAGGCAGAAGGGCAAGACGCCCGCGGAGGGTAAAATACATACCGTGCGGGCGTTATCAGATTCAATTTTTGCAAGCGCCGAGCCCGGTGTCAACGACCTGCGCAGGACGGTTTGCTCGTGACGTGGATATGTCCCGGTATGAGGGCATATCTTCCCAATCCGCTGGCTTATGCTCCCATAATCGTCAGTTAAGACACTTATTTTTTCGATTTTGCAAAAGTTGGTTTCTTAACCCTCACTCCCACTCGATGGCATCGGTTCTGACGTCCCGTCATTCCAGTTGCATCCAGTTTTCGGTGCCGTCTCGAATCGAGTGCCGTCAGATAACGCCGTGTCGTGTTTCGTCGGCTTCGGGGTAGAAAATCGGGACAACTTCAAAAACTTTTTTCAAACTCAGGGCTTTGAGTTTTTGTTTTTGTCCCAAAGGGTGCGGCGGGCCGCCTTTGGAGACTCGATAGCGCCGAGAACGCCCGTTTTGAAACTCAAGCACCCTTTTGCCTGCTAACCGCCAGCTGCAACCGTAAGTGAATCAGCGCGGGTGGCTTTCAAACAGTTTGCAAAACTGCAGGTCGCGGGCCTTCATTGCCAGTAGGAGAAATGAGTAGTCTCAGGTTGCTTGCCCATGAGTTGGCGAGCAGGTTGGAGCTTCGTTGTTGGCGCGATCGCTTCGTGCGCATCCGATAGGCCTGTTTAACAAAAGGCCTATCGGATGCGACTGGCCGCCCATACGACGACGGCGTTTCCCGTGCGGGCGCGAACGGCCCCGCGTGCCCTATCGCGCGATATCCCCGCATGACGCTCAGAACACCTGCTCGCCGAGCAGCCACCTCGCGAGGTCCAGCACAAGAACGCCCTCCCGGGTATAGGGCTCATGCCTCGTGCGAGCGATGAGAATTCGGAGGCTGTTGGCGCACGAGACAACCCAGCAGCCCATGCCGAAATCGAATAGAACGACGGGATGTCCCCACGCCCCGACATCGTGCTTCACCCTGAGATCGATGAGCATGAGAAAACCTCCCATTTCCCAGGCACCGAGAAATGGGAGGCAGTTCGCCTATTAATCGTCCAGTGGCTGCATGATCTCTAGGATGATCCCATCAGGATCGCGGAAATAGAAAGCACGGCTGCGGCCAAAGCCATCGTGGCGAAAATCGAACTCCTGTGGCGAGGAGAGGCACTCCACGCCCTGCTCCATCCACTTTTGATACACCGCGTCGGCGTCGTCGGCGTAAAAGCAAAGCTCCGAGATGGAGGTGGTGAAGAGGTCGGCTGCTTTGTGGGCAACCTCGTCGCCGACGAACTGGATCAGCTCCACGGGCGGCATATTCAGCTGGTCCGACCCGTTCAGGTACGCGACACGAGCCCTGCAGCTTCCCCGTTGGAACATCGCCTCGGTCTCTCCGCCTTCCATCAACAGCTCGCCCTCGTAGCGAAGCCCCAAGATGTCGCGGTAAAAAGCTACCGAACGATCCAAGTCGCTGACAGTCAACCCGACGTGATAAACCTGCCCAATCATTTCTTCCTCCTGCCTGGTTTTTTGCCCGATTCTATCAAGGGGCAGAATGAACGGTCAAACCTCGTCGGCGTTACTTTGATGGAGGCTGCACCCTACCAGCTGGTTACGGCCATGCCGAAATCGATGCCCGCAGCATAGCGCATTTGGGCTGACATGCTGGATTGGCTCGTTGGCCGCAAGCACGAATCGAGCGGAGAGCCGGACAGAGGACCGCTGTTCACTTGCCGTATGATGGAAGAACAAATATTCAGCCATGAGAACGGAAGGTTCCGCAGCTGGTGGTATGCGGACCTGCACGACAATCTCATCGTATTCTACGCGCCCTTCAGGGACTGAAAGAAGGGCGCGGCCCCGGTGAAAGCCTGGAAGCGATACAACCAGGTCTGGCGGAACGAGGAATGGCGCGCCCCTTGCTTGTATTCAAGATGGCATTCATCTTAGACGCGTCAACGCCACGACTTCAATTCTGACAAAGCGGATTGCTACGGCTGTCGCCATAGGAAACGGATTTGAAGCGAGGGGCGCTACGGCATAACGCTCGAAAAGAACTAAGAGTCCAAGGAAATCGACAAGGAAGACGCGCTCGCCGCCATTGACCGTTTCGCGGAATTACTGCAAGTGGTGAGCAGCGGCTCTAATCACTGCAACCCGATTTGAGTTTCATGGGCCCCGAAACGGCCCCCTTTCGCACTCGGGGACAAAAACCGCGCGTCAACTCACTTGGGATAAATCCTTACTCCCATTCCCCCGAATACCGCCCCGTGCCTTGCCGTCTTGAGACACGGGGGAGTAAATCGCGAAATCGCAGGTGAAAGGGAGTAAATAGCCAAAGAAAAAGCCTCCGTTCCGACGCGGGAACAGAGGCTAGATCATCGTATTTACTCACCGCCGTCGCTGGTGGCTTTGCCGTGACTCTCGTACGAAACGAAACTCAACAGCACACTGCGGCACTCAAAAATGCAGGTCAGAACCCTGTCAGCCTACTCCCACTCGATGGCTTCAGTTCTGCCGTCCCGTCATTCCAGTTGCATCCAGTTTTCGGTGCCGTCTCGAATCGAGTTCCGCCAGGTAACGCCATGTCGTGCTTCGTCGGCCTCGGGGACAAAAGCTGGGACAACTTCAAAAACTTTTTTCAAACTCAGGACGTTGTTTTTTTGTTTTTATCCCAAAGGGCATGACGGATGGCCCCCGCAAACTCAATAGCACCGAAAACGCCCGTTCTGAAACTCAAGTGCCTTTTCGCGTGCGAGCCGCCAGCTACAATAGGAAGTGAATCAACGCAGGTGGCTTTCAAGCAGTTTGCAAAACTGCAGGTCGCAGGTCTTCATTGCTAGTAGGGGAAATGAGCAGTCTCAGGTGGCTTGCCCATGAGTTGGCGAACGGGTTGGGGCTTCGTTGTTGGCGCGATCGCTTCGCGCGCGCTCGATAAGCTTGTTTAGCAAAAGTCCAATCGGTCGCTTTCGGCCGCCCATACGGCGACGGCGTTTCCCGTGCGGGCGCGAACGGCCCTGCGTGCCCTATCGAGCGATATCCCCGTATGACGCTCAGAACCCCTGCTCGCCGAGCAGCCACCTCGTGAAGTCCAATACGAGCACGCCCTCCCGGGCATAAGGCTCGTGCCTCGTACGGGCGACGAGAACCTTCGGGAACGCATCCCTGACGGACAGCAGCGGCACGAGCTCCCTCTCGAGCGTCGATTCGGAGCTGATGTCGTCACTTACCTGGATGTAGACGAGCTCCGACCCCCCTCTTCGCGACGAAGTCGACCTCCTTTTGGTACAGCTTCCCGACGTAGGCCTCGTAGCCTCGCCCCATCAGCTCGAGGAAGGCCGCGTTCTCGTACATGCGGCCCCAGTCCATGTCGCGCGTCCCCAGGACCGCATAGCGCATTCCCGAGTCGCATGCGTAATGCTTCGCCTGCGTGCCCACGCGCTTCTTCCCCTTGATGTCGTAGCGCCTCGCCTCATAGAAAACGAAGGCGTCGCGGAGATAGGAGATGTAGCGCCCGACAGTGACGTGGTTGATGGGAACCCTGTTGGCGTCGAGGACGTTGGCGATGTTGTTGGGCGAGTTGAGGTTGCCGGAATTGCCCATCATGTACTCGGCCAGCCTCTCCAACACGGCGGAGTCGGGCAGCGAGAACTTCTGGACGAGGTCGCGCGTGAGGATGGTCTTGTAGACGTCGCGGATGTAGCCGTACGACTCCGAAATGCCATCGTAATCGTAGGACCCGGCGAGCCCGCCGCGCCTGATGAACCCGTCGAAGTCATCGGTCCCCTGCTCGCCGAAGTAGGAGCGGTATTCGCCGAAGCTGAGGGGGGATGTGAACCTCCCTGTGGCGCCCTGTGAACAGGGTCGCCAGGTCCGAACTCGGGAGGAACGCGTTCGATCCCGCAAGGTAGACATCCCATCCGCCACGCGCGTGAATGCTGTTAACTGCCTTCTCGAAACCCTCGAACAGCTGCACCTCGTCGATGAAGAGGCGGTTGCGGGCGCCCTCTTTGTGCCGCTCTATGATTTCGCGATGCAGCGCGGGGTACTCGAGCAGCGGCTCGTTGTCGAGGTCCAGCAGGTCGATGTAGACGTTGTTAGAGGAAGGGCCCTTCCGAGCAACGGAGGCGGAGAACGCCTTCATGAGCTCGGACTTGCCGGAGCGGCGCGTCCCCGTAATCACCTTGATGTCCCAGGTACCCTCGAGCGCCCAAAGCCGCTCCATGTACGATTGCGGTCTACCCAAGCCATCATCAGCTCCTTCTCGGTTTCGAAACTCGAATTTTTATGAAGTTTCGAAACCGAGAGGGCAATGTGCCATCGGTCTGCACAGGTAAGCGCCAGAAGGCTGGACAGGTTGCGCAATCGTCGCCGGCCCGCAATTGCGGGAGCCTGGAACACGCGGCGCCGCTCGTTTTGCTAAATAGACTTGATGGGATGGCGGATCACGGTCTTGAGCTTCTCTGGCACGCACTTGCGCGGGTCGGAGAGGTAAATCTCGTGATGGAGGCGGGATTCGGAGAAGTCGGGCGCATATCCCTGTTCCGCCGCAAATGCGCGCATGGCGCTTATGGTCGCCGGTTCGTCGTCGTAAGGCCCGGCGTGCATGCATTGAACGCATAAGCCCTCGTCGACCCCCAGCAGCTCAACTGCCGAGAAGTCCAGCTTCTTCTTGGCGGCAGCTTCCGACTTGCAGGGCGGCTTGCTCGTGATGTTGTAGCGCACCGCAGACGCTGATGGCGATGGCTATGCACGGACACGGGCGCGCCGCCGCACTTCACAGCTTGTTTCTCAAGTATTTGGGACGCACACACGGCGTTCAAAAATGCGG
>OIET01001391.1_pt1 | contig 11254 bp, 15 predicted proteins | sample 1581871 | NCBI WGS metagenome assembly OIET01 (sample SAMN03279760, study PRJEB24777) | human gut metagenome | isolation source: fecal sample PR121 from 1 month old male Malay infant, vaginally delivered... | place: Singapore | collected 2005-09-16
TTGGTAATTACGATAGTTATTATTTCTTTAAACAAATTAATATCTATGAAATTGATAACGAAAGGTACACTGTTCATAATATGATTAATGTTTTTATTGAAGATGTTCAGTTAGAAACCAAATCAATGGAGAGTGAAGGTGAACCATCATTGATTAGTCTCACTATGCAGTACGAATCATGTAATAACTTTAATCCACAAGGTTATTTGAGTATAGGTGTTCCTACTGTTGAAATTGCACAATTGGTAACTAATACAGATGGTCTTGGTGTTAGTGGGTTCTTCAAATATTTTGGTGAACTTGATGATAAAACTCAGGGATTAATGACAATAGGGAAAATAATTCGTGCCGGTACTGCTGGTTATGATATTGTTACTTCCATTGAGGATATTTTAAGTGGGAACATCACGACCGATACAGTAAGAAATATAGGTTCTGCTATTTCAAAAGGTGCTGATGCTATTGGATTGGGTAGTATTATATCAGATGCAAGTACCAGTTTTGGCTTGGGTAATTTATTGGGTGACTTTTAAAAAAATACCGTTAATTTCCAAAATGTTCTTTAAAAAAATAATTTTATATTGGAGTATATTAAAAATGCAATTCAATCCAGCCAAGATAACAAACACAAAACAAGCACAGGGCGTATATAAACCAGTTAATCCAGGAAAATGTAAAAGTGCAACTAATATATACAGAAGTTCATGGGAAAGAGATGTTATGCTTAGTTTAGATCTATCTCCAGCAGTACTGAATTGGGCGTCTGAGCCATTTTCTATTCCATATGTATCACCATTAGATCATAAAGTTAAACAATATTTTCCTGATTTTTATGTAGAATACGTTGATGCTGAAGGTAAAATTCGTGCTCAATTGATCGAAGTGAAACCATACAAACAATGTCACATGGAACTTGCAAAAAGTAAGAAAGATAAACTAACAGTTCTGATTAATCAGGCTAAATGGTCTTTTGCAATGGATTATTGCAATAAAAATGGTATTGAGTTCAAAATCATAACAGAAAGGAATTTATATAAAAAATGAAACCACAAAAACCAAAAAAGAGTGTAGTTGAGGCACTGGGATTACCACCATTACCAGATGAAATGTTTGAAAACATCAATGAAAGTACTGAATTATATTCAGATGATGAAGAAATCAACGATGTGGAAGAAGATGTTACTCTGCAAGCTGCACAAGCTGCACTATCTAAATTAAAAGATATGCGAGTTCAATTAAAAGATATTCCTGATATTACCAAAAGGAAAGCACATCTGGATCGTTTAGCTGATTTAGCTGAACGTAAATTTGAAGATATTTTCGATAGAGCATTCAATGTAGAAGATCGTTTTGCATCTGAAATGCTCAATAGTGCAAATGCCATGTTAAAAATGGCAATTGATGCACATTCAAAAGTAATTGACTCAGATATTAAGTTAGTTGATTTACAATTGAAAAAAGATAAAATGGAACACGATATTAATTCTAAAGGGAAAGATCAAACTCCTGGTAATTCCAATACTGGTGTTATTGAAGGCGAAAAAGTAGTTTCCAAAACAAGAAATGATATGCTTGCCTCTATTAATGCTAATAAATAAATTAAACGACAACTTTATATTAATTTTGGAGTTATTAATGATTAATTTACAAAAAATTCTCACCGATAATAAGCCTGTATATGAATACAGGATTAAATTTGCAACTGAACCGAGTACTGAAGACTTGAGTAAAATTACCCAACGACTTACAGATCGTTATGATGCATTTGAAATTGGTGCAGTTAAGAAAACTATTTTTATGGATAAACCACTTGATTTTTATGATATGGATTGTGGTGAAATCTGGATGTTTGATTTTAAATGTAATCGTGGAGTACAAACCAATGTTCTTACTTATGAAATTGGTAATCTTCTGAGTATGAGTGAAGCACTAATTCGAGTGCGTAGTAAAGATTCACCAACTCAAATTGAAATGTCAATTGGTGAAGATGACATTGATTTTGATACAGTAGAAGTAATTGGCGTTGATGTAGGTGCGGCTGTTGATAGTACTGGAATTGCTGGTCAGGAACGTGCAGATCAAGCAGTGAAAGATTCACTTAAAGCATCTGAAGAAGTAAGGGGAGCACACAAAAAAGATAAGTACACTCACTATATGAGTGCGGCTTTTGGTAATAAGGAATAATAATATGAGTTTATTTGATGAAGTAATTACACATAATACTGAACTTCAAGAAGACCGTCCATATAGCCGCACTCAGGGTGCTATTGATGCTGCTAAAGGTAAAGTCAAAGGTATGTTTGGCTCTGGGCAGGTAGAGCAAGGTGCACAAGAAGTTGGTGCAGAAGCTAACAAGTACTGGAATGAATTTAAACGCTATATTGGTAGAAAATATGGTAAATCTCAAAGTACGGTTCCATACAGTGATGTTGAAGAGTTCTTTAAAGGGAATAATCTTGATACTAAGTTTCTTGGTAACAACAATCGTCGTTCATTTACTCCCAAAGATGTAGGTAATGCACTATTACAAGCAGTTCGTCAGGAAATGAATGATTATAAAAAACAGGAAGAACCAAAACAAGAACAACCAAAACAACAGGATGACACTACTACACAAGAACGTCCTTCTACCGGTTCAGGTCAAGGTCAGCCGGGTTCTACTGATTCTCTAAATAATGAAATACAGAGACTTACACCAGCAGAACGCAGTCAATTACTTTCACTGCTGGCATAAGAGGTGACTGAATGTTAAATGAATTTAAAAGTGGTATTACCGTACCAAATGGGTATGTTTACACCAGTAAAACAGGTGCACGTTATGTTTTTCTAGAATGTATGTGGTTTAATGAAAGTAATATGATGCTTGTTGATCCTCAAAAATATGGTAATATGTATTTGAGTGCAGTTGCACAGATCAATGAATACAATTCATCCTCAAATGAATACAAAATTGGTGATACATACAACAAAGATAACAAAACTTGTGTTTTTCTTGGTGAATCACGATTTATTACTGAAAATGGTACTATTATCAACGAAGACGATGAAAATACCATTCAGGTACCAAATGGTATCAGAATCACATCAAAGAATGGTAATGTTTACCAGAAAAAAGATGGTACATGGTTTGACATTAAAACCAAAAAAGCACTGAATAGTTCAGCAGCACAAAGTGTAGAACGTAGTGCACAAAAAATGATTCAAACCCATAATTCAAATGAAGATAACATAAAAATTGGTAGCACTGTTACTTCTAAATCAAACAAAACCTATACTTATCTTGGTGGTGATCGTTTTATGGATGCTGATGGTAGATTATTACCAAAAAGTACTGCACAATCTTTAATTCAAAAACACAAAGATGAAAAAAGTTCTGGGAAAGCAGAAGATGAACAGGAATCTGGCTCATCCGATGATACCAGTACTGATACAACTACAACCACAGACACAAATACCACTGATAATACAAATAGTTCAGGTGATACTTCTGGTGGTACTGGTGATACAGATAATCAAAGTTCTGATAATCCAATGCAAGAACTTGCTAATAAAATTAATGCATCTCCATATGCACGTAAAATTAAAGTTCTATTAACTCGTGCTGATAAAGTATCTTTGTTAGCCGCTGATATTTTTCTTAGTGGGAAACGAGAAGAAGTTACACAATTTATCAAATCATTAAATAATAATAATGAATAATTAAAAGGATTTATTGAAATGTCTAAAAAAATTAACGAAGCACAAGTTAAGATTGATATCATGAACTTAAATAGTTCAGATCTATCAACACTTGCTCGAATGATGGAACTTGCTGGACAAGCCGAACAAGGTGCAGTGCAAAGTACATCTAGTTCTATTGGTGTACCAGGTAGTATTGCAGGTGCAGTCGATTCTATGGGTAATACTGAACCATCTGAAGTTGAAGTAGGTTATGATGTTGATTCTGAACCAGATGTAAGTTCTTCTCTGGAAGTTGGATCTGAACCAGATGTTGATCCATTACAAAGTTCAATTGAAGAACTTGGTGGTATGACTGATTTTGGTGCACAAGATGATGAACTAACTGATATCGACGTGGTAGAATCAGAAGAAATTGAAGACGAAGATGCTATGATTGAAGAAGAGTTAAAACGTATGACTCATTTATCTGGTATTGTCACTGAAGATGAAGATGTTGAAGTCGATTCCGATGATGATGATGACAAAGATGAATCAGATGATGATGTAGATCTAGATGAATCTCGCATTATTCCAGATCTAAGTCTAGAAGAAGATACCAGTGATGTTACGGAGTATGGTCCTTTTGATTCTGAACAAGATGCTATCCGTGATGCAAAATGGAAGACTAATGGAGAACTGGGTGATAACTTCAACGTAGATCAAAAAGAAGATGGTCATTTCTATTGGAGTCGTGTTATGCAAGAACAAGCATTCAGTACTGAAGCAGATCCTGAATTAGTAGATACAGATGGTATTCAGTATTCACGTCACCGTATGAAACCAAAATTTAATGGTGCTGCTCTCGGTGATAACCCACTTCGTGAAGAAGAGCAAGAAGACGAAGAAACCGTTGATGATATCTTTGAAAGTCTACAAAAACGCTACACTGCTTTTGTTGGAGGTAAAAAATAATGTTTGATTATCGTAAACTAATGGAAGCACTTGATGCTATTGAAAATGGTGAAGACGTGCAGCAGGACAGTGCTCCAGCAGCAAAAGAGGATGTGGTGGGGCATCTCAAGGATATCACCAATTCAATTATCGACATTCTTGATAAACTACAAAGTGGTGATGCCGATATGAATGAGGTTTGTAAAGATTTGCAAAAAGCTAGTGACATTCTGTCAGCATTGGCATATAATGATTCTACTGATTCAGATGAAGAATCTGATACAACTGATGATACCAGTACTGATGAAGTAACAGAAGATGTTGGTGTCGATGGTTATGAACCAACAGTGGATAATCAAGAACACCGTTCTTATAAAGAGAAAAGTGCACCATCATATAGTTCTCGCCAAGGCTTTACTGGTTAAGTGATATGATGTATGATGCCACGAGTTACCGACAGTACAAATTATCAGCTTGATGTACTTAATAAAGTTAAAGATGTTCATGAGTTAGAAGCTGATATCACTGATAGAATGCTACTAAGAAGCATATTTAACAATTACAGAAGTGGTGCTGGGTTAAGATTAAGCAAGTTTGGATATGAAATTTGTACAGAAAATAATCTTTACGAATTTACAAAAATCCCCTTGCAACGAGAAATAAAAAGCTCTATAATCTTTACTGCGTTGGACAGAATATGTGTTAGTCCTTATTACTCTGATGGATGTTACATTTATTTGTCTGATGGTATGGTAGTTACTGAATTGACTTTTTGCTGTGATGATTTTAAAATACTTTTTGAAATGCACATGTAAAAAAAACACTTCGAAAAAAAATAAAAAAATGTTTGACAAAGCTGATTAATGTGATATAATGCTCAGCATAAAGACAAACAACATCAACGAATTTAATGATTGAATAGTTGATGAAATGTCATCATAATTAATGATGTACCTTTTAAGTACCAAGGATGAATTACTAAGTTAGGACTGCTAAGTTAAAAATAAAAACTTTCAGTCCTTTACTTTTGCTTACGGAAAAGCTATCATATAAACGTAACGATTTCTTAAACCAAAAGGAAAATACAATGTCTAAAGCTGATCAAAACGATATCCTGAACGTAACTCTGACCCCAAAGAAAGCAAAAATGGCAATTGCTATTGCTGATAAAATCCAAGATTCTCTGATGATTTGGGGTTCCCCTGGTATCGGTAAATCTGCTATCGCACGTCAGTACGCTGATGAACAGTACCCGCTGCGTAAGGATAATGTTGGTAAACTCGAATTCATGCGTCAACAAGTTGAAGTTGCCGATGATTCCGAAAAAGCACAACTGCAACGCGAACTGGAAGCATTTGAAGCCAAACTGATTGACCAGGATTCAAACTTCATCGACTTCCGCCTGTCGCAAATTGAACCATCTGATCTCCGTGGTATTCCAGTACCAGAGAAAGTATATAAAGATGATAAAGGTAATATTCTGGCTGAATCTGACCTGGATCAAGTTAATAACTACATCGCAGAAACTGCTGTTGTGTGGGCTGCACCAAAAGTACTGAAACTTCCAGAAGACTGGAAAGGTGTTATCCTGTTTGATGAGATTAACTCTGCTATGCCAATTGTACAGGCTGCGTCTTATCAGCTAATTCTCGACCGCTGTGTTGGCGAAATGAAACTGCCGAAGACCGCTATGGTACTTGCAGCAGGGAACCGCGAAACTGATGGTGGTGTAACATTCGCACTGGCGACCCCACTGCGTGACCGTATGACCCATATTGAGATGGTACCATATCATCAGGATTGGATTGACGATTACGCAATTAGTAAGCGTGTTAACCCAGCAACCGTTGCGTTTATCAATAACACTGGTGCTAAGTACTTTAACACACTGTCACCAAATGATCCGTCTCATAGCGGTGGTACCTCTCCACGTTCATGGGAAACCGTAGCTCGCTACGAAGATCTGAAAAAACAGGGTGCGATTGATAAAGAAGTTTTCCGTGCACTGATTGCTGGTCGTGTTGGTGATGGTATTGCAACCGAGTACATCGAATATGTCGAAAACGTATCTAAACTACCAGATACCATGGCTATTCTGAATGGTGAGATTACCGAAATGGACTCTTCACTGGATATTTCAGCGAACTACTTTGTTTCACTGAACCTGGTGTATAAGATCATCGATCTGTACTCAGAAAAACAGGCTAAACGCCTATCTGACAAAGAGTGGGGTCGTCTGGTGAACAATTTCATCCTGTTCCTGGATCACAACTTCAGTAACTGTCAAGATGAACTGTCTGTAATGGCGATTCGTACAATCACCAAAGCAAACGTCACTGTGAAATTTGCTGATGCTCCAGCGTTCCGTGACTTTGTTAAGAAGTATGAACAACTGGTTCGTGCAGCACGCTCTCTTGGTTAATAAAAAGTTGAAATAGTACTTTACAATAAGGATACCATTTGGTATCCTTATTTTTATCAAGAGGAAAGTGTTTTAATATACAAAGGGGTAATTATGTCTGATTTTAAATTTGAAGAACCGAGTGTAGAATTGCAACGAGAGTGTCAGAACCGTATGATCATTGCTCGTACTGCACTGATGTTGACTCATCCGTTTTTCGGTGTTCTTGCATCCCGCCTTCGTCCGGTAGCCAATAATACATGGTGCCGCACTATGGCTGTTGATGGTAAACATCTTTTCTATAACGTTGAATTCGTTATGGGTGTTCAAGATCCAGCAAAAAAAGATATGTACAAAGAAGCAATTCGTGAAAAACTACCAGATGTTACAGAAGAGCAACTGGAAGCAATGACGAATGGACTAACGAATGAAAACATCATTGCAGTTATTTGTCATGAAATTCTGCACTGTGCATATGATCATTTCCTGCGTCGAGGTATGCGTGATCCAAGACGTTTTAACCGTGCTGCTGACTATGCAATCAACCAAATCATTGATCGTGATGGTATTGGTAAACTACCTGATGGTTGTCTGCTGGATAAGAAGTTTGAAAACATGACCGCTGAAGAAATCTATCTTCTACTGGAAGAAGAAGAGCAGCAGGGGCAAGGTCAACAACAAAAACAGCAGGGTGGTTCAGGGGATGGCCAGGGTCAATCCAGGGGTACTATGGGTGATTTGGCTAATGGTAGTCCAAAAGGTTCTACTATTGACCAGCACGACGTACCACAAGATGGTGAAAATGGTTCTGATGAAGAAACTCGTAAAGGTTATATGGATGATTTCAAACAAGCAATGATGAATGCTGCTCGTGCTGGTGGTACACCCGCTGAAATCGCTCGTATGATTAAGAACTTCAAAGAACCAAAAATTGACTGGCGTTCTAAACTACAGCGTACTCTGCGTAGCTGGCTGAAATCCGATGCTACTTATCAGACTCCTTCTCGTCGTTCGTGGAGTACTGGTTTTGGTGCCAAGGGTTCATTCTATGGTTCTCCTATCTATCCGGGTATGAAACCAGATGAAGATATTGATATCGCAATTGCACTAGATGCATCCGGTTCAATTTCTGAAGATATGCTACGTGATTTCATCGGGGAAGTACTTGGTATTACCAAACAGTTTAAACAATTCAAAATTCGTATCATGACTTTTGATACCCAAGTTTATACGGTTAAAGACTATAAAACTGGAGAAGAGAAAAAAATTCTTGAATATCCAATTTATGGTGGTGGTGGTACTGATTTCGATGCAGTTTGGGAACATATGAAACAAGACAATTATGTTCCTAAACAACTGATCATGTTTACCGATGGTGAACCATGGCAATCATGGGGTGATCCAAACTATTGCAAAACTCTGTTTGTGATTCATAGTAATCCTAACAAAGAAGCACCATTTGGTGAAACAGTACATTACGAGTACGAGAAAAAACGTTAATAAACAAAAAGACGGACTTTTTAATGTCCGTCTTTGTTTTTTTTTGAACAAAATAAATATTCCTGATATAATTATTATGGAAAATCACATTTACAAGGAAAGTGTATTATGGAAAATGAAAATGTCCAACTTGAACTAGTTGATCTAATCAATGCAGCAAAAATTATGGAACACGCAATTAAACTAAATGTCTTCACCGTAGAAGAACTGGTTTCTGTTGCTCCAGTAGTATCTAAATTTATCAAATTCGCTAATAATGCATTACAAGACTCTCAGAACCAGGATTCTGAAAATTCAGAAACCACAGAAAGTGGTGACGTAAATGAGTAATGTAGTACGTCATAAAGGCGTGATGCGAAATACTGGTTCACGTGTGTTCGTTGTTTTTCGTGAACTACCGGGTGAACCAGAATATTGTCTGGTTGTATTTCAAGATTCTCTACCAGAAGTATATACTTGGGCCGTTCGTGATCTAGTTTCAGGCCCAGGACAAAATAGTACTGAATTACATGAAATCATGAATGCAGTTGGTGTTCTTGATGGTCGTAAAATGCTGAATGTATTACATGAAGGTAAGTACTTACGTAAAGTTCGTACTGCTGATGTGGACATGCATACTGGCGGAAATAACATTATTCCTCTTAATGTTCTTAATGAACGATTCAGTGCTAATCTTACCGAAGAATCAAAAATCAAAGATTACAACCCCTTTAATCCTGAAATGCAGGATACCAAAATCGAGGAAATGACTATTGTTTCTGAACTGATTAAAGAAGCTCAGAAATATGAAAAACTTTCTAAAGATTACTACGAGCGTCTTTATAACCTTGAACCTTCTATGCGTCCACAGGGTGAAGTTAAAGAAAGTGAAGGTTTCTTTAGTATTGAATTTCCCAACGATATTTCACAAACTAAAGCAATTGAAAAACTGAAAAAAGTATTTTTGGAGCGTAAAAATAATGCCAACGATTAGTATAGAAGAAATTATTCTTATGCTAAAAGAAGAAAGGCAAAAACAAATTCATAGTCCAAATACTTTAGGTGATACAAATAAAACAAAAAATGACTGGACTGCATTATGTGCTTACTATTTGTTTGAAGGAGCAAGTAGACCAGATAAACATGTATCATTTGATGAATTCAGAACATCATTGATTAAAGCAGGTGCTGTTATTATTGCAGCACTTGAAACGAGTTTCGCTTTAGAAGATGAAAAACTAAAAGACTTGATGAATAAGCTTGAGAATAATCATGACGAAGAATGAACTTGATTCTTGGATCAGGTGTCAGACTAATACATTTTATAGTGGCGGAGCAGCAGGTGCTGACCGCCTTTTTACTTTATATGCAATTGAAAACGGTTTTGAATGTATCAATTTCTCTTTCAGTAAACATGTACATTATGTATCAGAAGAAACTGTACTGAGAATACCAGCAGATATATTAGGTGACAATGAAATATATAATGAATTAGTTAGAGCATCCAGAAATTTATCGAAGAAAGTCCCACAAAAAAATACATACGTATATAACTTATTAGCTCGCAATAGCTATCAAATATTCAATACTGAACGTATATATTGTATTTCTACTTTAGTTTCTCCTAATACAGTTAGTGGTGGTACATCATGGGCTGTACAAATGTTGATTAATAAAGAAGAACACCCAGAAATATATTTGTACGACTATTATGATAAATGCGTATATTCATACGATTCAGTACTAAAACAATTCACTGAAGTATTTTTTGTTCCTACCCCTCATGGAAACTGGACTGGAATAGGGTCAAGAAATGCCGAACCAAAACATTTAGAACATTTTAAAACATTTTTCAAGGATTAAAAATGAAACAACTATTAGACTTATATGACAAAATCTTGAAAGAAGGAGTGAAAAGTACAGACCGTACTGGGGTTGGTACTATTAAACTCGTAGGTCAACAAATGCGATTTGATCTAAATGAAGGCTTTCCAGCCGTAACAACTAAACGTCTTGCGTGGAAGGCGATGTTATCAGAACTACTGTGGTTCATTGAAGGTTCCCATGATGAACGTCGTTTGTGTGAAATTCTTCATGGTACTCGTGACTGGAGTAAAAAAACAATCTGGACAGATAATTATCTCAAACAAGGTGTAGATCTTGGATATAGTGACGGTAATCTTGGTCCAGTATATGGTAAACAATGGCGAGATTGGGTAGATTATAAATTTAGTTCTGATCCAAATGAAATTCAATTATTAAAAGATAAAGGTTATAAAGTATTAGATTATACCGGCTCGCATGGTGTTGTAATGCGTCGCAGTACTGATCAACTCATGAAAGTTATTGATGGTCTAAAAAATGATCCATATGGACGCCGACATATTCTAAGTGCATGGAATGTTGGTGAGCTTGATGATATGGCTCTTCAACCATGTCATAGTTTTGTTCAATGGGTAGTTAGTGATAATAAACTAAGTTGTATTCTGACTCAACGTTAATCTGAGCGTCTTTATCTCGTGAGAGATATAGCAAACACCTCTAAACGGGGAAAATCCTGTTAATAAATACAGGACAACCACCGTGCTAAAATAGAGGTTTGTAATGGGATTTGTATATAGAATTTTAAACACAGAAACAAATAAAGAATATATAGGTTCAACTTTAAATTATATAAAAAGAAAGAAAACTCATTTTTATAATCTTAAAAATAATAAACACCATTGTATTCATTTACAACGATCATATAACAAGTATGGTAGA
>OIET01001392.1_pt1 | contig 11253 bp, 7 predicted proteins | sample 1581871 | NCBI WGS metagenome assembly OIET01 (sample SAMN03279760, study PRJEB24777) | human gut metagenome | isolation source: fecal sample PR121 from 1 month old male Malay infant, vaginally delivered... | place: Singapore | collected 2005-09-16
ACCGAGCCGGTCAACGGCCAGGACTACATCGTCGTCGCCACCACGCGCCCCGAGACCATGCTCGGCGACACGGGCGTCGCCGTCTCCCCGAAGGACCCCGAGAAGGCCGCCTTTGTGGGTAAGACCGTCAAGCTCCCGATCGTCAACCGTGAGATCCCCATCTTTGAGGATTGGCACGTCGACGCCAACTTTGGCTCCGGCTTTGTCAAGGTCACCCCGGCTCACGACCCCAACGACTACGCCATGGGTCAGGCTCACGACCTGCCGCAGATCAACATCTTCGACGAGCACGCGGTGGTCGTCGAGGGCTACGGCGAGTTTACCGGCATGAACCGTGACGAGTGCCGCGAGGCCGTCATCAAGTGGTTTGAGGAGCACGGCCTGCTCGACCACGTTGAAGAGCTCGACCACTCCGTCATGCACTGCTACCGTTGCGACTCCGCGCTGGAGCCGTGGCTGTCCGAGCAGTGGTTTGTGGCCGTCGACAAGCTCAAGGGGCCGGCGCTCGACGCCGTCAACTCCGGCAAGGTGACCTTCCACCCTGCGCGCTGGACGCAGACCTACACCACCTGGATGGAGAACCTCAAGGATTGGTGCATCAGCCGCCAGCTGTGGTGGGGCCACCGCATCCCCGTGTTCTACTGCGAGGACTGTGGCTGGGAGGACGCGCTGACCGAGGACACCGACGTGTGTCCCAAGTGCGGCGGCCATCACGTGCACCAGGACGAGAACGTGCTGGACACCTGGTTCAGCTCGCAGCTGTGGACCTTCGCCACGCAGGGCTGGCCGCAAAAGCCGGAGCTGCTCGAGGGCCATCACCCCACGACGGCGCTCGTCACCGCGCGCGACATCATCGCGCTGTGGGTCGCCCGCATGGTCATGAGCTCGCTGTATTTCTTGGACGAGGTGCCGTTTAAGGACGTCGTCATCTACCCGACGATCCTGGCCAAGGACGGCAGCCGCATGTCCAAGTCCAAGGGCAACGGCGTTGACCCCATGGATCTCATTGGCATGTACGGCGCCGACGCCATGCGCTTCAATCTGCTGACGCTGTGTACCAACAACCAGGACGTCAAGTTCGACGCGAATATCGATAAGAAGACCAAGAAGCTCATCGACAGCCCGCGTACCGACCAGGCCAAGAGCTTTGTGACCAAGATCTGGAACGCCAGCCGCTTCCTGCTTATGAACATGGAGGGCTACACGCCCGGCGAGCCTGTCGTGGAGACGCCGGCCGACGCCTGGATGTTCAGCCGCCTGGCCAAGACCGTGAAGATGGTCACCGAGGGTATCGAGAACTACACCTTTGGCGACATGGCCCGCGGCGTGCAGCAGTTCTTCTGGAACGAGGTCTGCGACTGGTACGTCGAGGTCACTAAGGCCCGCCTGAAGGGCGAGGGCCGTCTGCAGGCTCAGCGCAACCTGATCTTTGTGCTCGACACCTCTATTCGCCTGATGCACCCGCTTATGCCGTTTGTCACCGAGGAGATCTGGGACAACATGCCGGCCAGCGTGCTTGACTTGGATGCCGAGGGCAACGTTGACCGCGCCGAGGCGCTCATGATCGCCAAGTGGCCCGAGCCCGCCGACTACGCCAAGTATGTTGACGAGGACGCCGAGCGTGCGTTTGAGCTGTGCCGCACCGTCGTGTCTGCCGCCCGCGCCACCCGTTCGCGTTATCGCTTGAGCCCCAAGGCCGAGCTCGACGTGGTCGTGCGCGCCGGCGCCGAGGACATCGAGAAGCTCGAGAGCCTGCGTTCGACCATCGAGCCGCTGGCAAACACTGCCTCGCTGGTCATGGGTACCGACGTTGAGAAGCCGGCTGCGAGCATCGCCGTGGTCGACAGCGGCGTCGAGGTCTTTGTGGTGCTCGAGGGCAAGGTCGACCTTTCGGCCGAGAAAGCACGCCTGGAGAAGGAGATCGCCGCGGCTCAGAAGGAGCTCGCCGGTTGCGAGAAGACACTCGCCAACGAGGGCTTTGTGGCTAAGGCCGCGCCCGCGGTGGTCCAGAAGAAGAGGGACCGTGCAGCTGAGCTCAAGGAGATCCTGGCGGCGCTGACTGCTCAGGTTGCTGACTTCTCGTAGGTCTAACTTGGGTGCGCGTCCCGATGCTTTGCTCTCCGCTGCGGACAGTCCTGCGCAAGACGGACAGCACATTAAGTGCTGTCCTTTGCGTGCGGAACTTGCGGCGAGCAAAGCATCGGGCCGCTCCTAGTTCGTTTACGTGGTCGTTTGCATCTGGCGTGTTAGGGCCACTGGGTTGTGGCCTTGATCTCGCTGCAAGCGGGTAAAGGCTGATATTGTCAACGTGAGGGGCTCATTCTTTTTGATGGGCCTCTTTTTCTGTTATGGGGGACTTTGGGTTATGGCTAAGCGTTCGGGGTCGTATGTCGTTCCTTTCTCGTTTGAGCTGCTTTCGTTTGATGAGGCTGTGGGACTTGCTGCTGATACGGGGCGGATTTCTGGGGATGCTGGTCCTTTGCTCGAGACGGTTGTCGATATGCTCGATGAACTCGGGCGTCCGGATGAGTATTTCGATTGCATTCAGGTTGCCGGTACTAATGGCAAGACTTCGACCACGCGTTTTTCGGCTGCCATCCTTCGTGGTGAGGGGTTAAAGACCGCGCTGTATACGTCGCCGCAGCTGGTGCGCTATCCCGAGCGCATGGAGGTTGATGGGCGCGTTGTGAGCGACGAGTCGTTTGCCCGTGGTGTTTCTGCTGCTGTTGAGGCGGGACATCGCGTGAATGCCCGTCGTGTGGCGGCGGGGGAGCGCGCCTATTCCATTACGCCGTTTGACCTGCTGACGGCTGCCGCACTTGTCGTGTTTGCCGAGGCCGCGGTGGATGTTGCCGTGCTCGAGGTCGGCATGGGCGGACGCTGGGACGCCACGAGTGCGACCGATCCCGTCGCCGTTGCCATTACGGGCATTGGGCTCGATCACACACGCATTTTGGGCGATACGCTCGAGGCCATTGCGGGGGAGAAGGCTGCGGTTATTAAGCCTGGACGCCTGGTTGTTTTGGGCGAGGGTACGCACGAGGCGAGCGTTCAGCGCGTGATGGATGCACGTTGTCGCGAGTGCGGCATAGTGCCGCTGGTGGTGAACCATGCCACGACCAAGGTGCCGGCACATGTGGGCGACACGGTTGAGTTTAGCTGCACCACGCCGCGTGCGATCTATACGTCTAGCATGGTCAAGCCGGCGTATCAGCCGCAGAATGCCGCGTGCGCGATTATGCTGTGCGAGGGGTATCTGGGTCGCGAGCTCGATCATGACAAGCTCGATGCGTCGCTTATGGGCTGCCCCACGCCGGGTCGCTTTGATGTGCTGGGAACCAATCCGCTCAAGCTGATCGACGCCTGTCATAACCCTCAGAGCTGCGAGAACTTTGTGAGCGCACTGGACGAGATCGATTCGTGCGTAGAGAATCGCCCCACGCTGCTGTGCGCCGCGCTGGCCGATAAGGACGTGGCGGGTATCGTTGACGTTCTGGTTCCGGCGTTCCCCCGCGTGGTCGTAACCCAGACCGATTCCGATCGCGCCTTGCCCGCACAGGAGCTTGCCTCCCTGGTGGACGCCGACAAGCTCGCGGGCGTGTACCCCAGCGTATCCGAGGCCCTCGCGGCTTTCGATGCCGCGGGCGAGCCTTTCGTAGCAGCCGGTACCATCACCCTAGCCGGCGAAGTAGCGGGGCTGCTCCGTTAACCCATCCCCTCATCAGTTGCGGTGAAATACGGACTGTTTTACAAGCCAGAAGCCTCAAACGGTCCGTATATCACCGCAACTCAAAAGCAGTCAATTTGGGACGGGGCTTTTTTGGCTGCCCTGCGCCTCGAGTTGACTTGCTCGCCACGAAATGGGCCTATTTACTACGTTTGACCGGTAACCCTCGACCATACCGAGAATTGCGAAATCAAAACCGCAGGTAAAGGGCTTGCCATTTTTAAAAAAAGACCCGCATGGTCGACCCATGCGGGTTAAACGTAGTAGATGGCCCGTTTTCGTGGCGCGACGTTAGCGGAATGTGTCAACGGGGCTGTCCCTTTGGCACATTGGCTAGTCTAGGCGGACCGGATCGTGGGGGTAGGCGTTGAGAATCTCGACGCCGGACTCGGTCACCAGGGCCAAGTCCTCGATGCGGACGCCGGTGCGACCGGGGAGGTAGATGCCCGGTTCAATGGAGAACGTCATGCCTGGCTCTACGACCTGCTCGTTGACCAGCGAGACATCGCCCGGCTCGTGGTCCTGCAGACCGATCGAGTGACCCAGGCGATGCGTAAAGTACTTACCGTAGCCCGCATCCTCAATAACGTCGCGTGCGGCGCGGTCCAGGTCGCACATGCGAACGCCCGGTGCGATCAGCGCCTCGGCGGCTTCGTTAGCGCGGCGCACGATTTCGTAGATGTGTGCCGTCTCCTCGTCCGGCTCGCCCCAAAAGAACGTGCGCGTCATGTCCGAGCAGTAGTTGCGATGGCGTCCGCCAATGTCGAACAGCACCACGTTGCCGCGTTTAAGCTCGGTATCGTCGGGCTCGTGATGCGGGTCGCCGGCGTTGGCGCCAAAGCTCACGATGGGCGGAAAGCTAAAGCCCTCGCAGCCGTGCTTGCGGTACAGACCGAGCATCTGATCGGCAATTTCGCGCTCCGTCACGCCTTCATGGACGAGCTTGATAACATCGGCCATCACGGTATCGTTAGCGGCCGAGGACGCGCGCATGAGCTCCTGCTCGGCGGCATCCTTGTAGGTGCGTGCGGCGGTGACGGCAAAATCACCCAGGAAAAACTCGCTTGCGGCCTGGCGTTCCATGAGGGGCATTAAGAAGCCAGAACGCATGACAGTGTCGATGCCAAGCGGCTTGGTCGGATCGATCTCGCGAGCGATGGCATCGGTCACGATATCGGTATCGGTGTGGTAGGCAACGCGGGCATTGTCATACTCTGGCAGCTGGTGCAGGGCGTTGACTAGGATCACCGGCTCGGCACCGCGCGCGAGCAGCACGCCGCAAAAACGCTCGAACATATCGGCATAAAAGCCGGTCAGGTAATAGATCGACCATGGGTCGTTTACGAGCAGCTGTGCGCCGGGGTGCTGAGCCTCGAGCGCATCGAGCACGCGTGCCACACGCTGGTCATCGACATGTGCCATGAAACATCCTTTCGCTAGGTTGCCACCATGGTATCCCCAATGCCAGGGTAGTCAATTTGGGACGGGGCTTTTTTAACTGCGCCAAACATGCGGAATGATTTTTCTGGGACGGGGATTAAATAATCATTGGGTGCCGAATGATTATTTAATCCCCGTCCCAGAAAAATCATTTGAGCGAACGTTCGGGCAAAAGTAGTCCTTAGCATGGGCTGTCTAGCGAACGTTCGGGCAAAAGTAGTCATAAGAGGCCCGTCCCAAATGGGCTGGTTTCAAAAGTATGGCGGATTACGGGGCTGGACCTGTATTACTTGACCATGGGAAAAACGCGAAATTAAAACCGCAGGTAGACGGCTTATCAAAAATCAAAAATTGCCTGTATGGATGGGGGTCTCCGAATCAGCCCCGTAAACCGGGGTAGTTTTGAAATGGCACAAATCCGATAGCAGCCAAGAGGGCGCTTTTGCAACCGAAAAGAAGGGAGCGGGGTAGCTAAAAGTGCCCCGTCCCAAATGAGCTACCTAGGCAGGGTCGATGTTCATGCTGGCGACTAGGTCAATGTTGGTGCCGAGAAGATCTTCCTGCACGACGTCGCCCATGCGGATGGGGGCGTCGACGACTAGGCCGCGGATGAGGTCCATCGCCTGGGCATGGAGTTCGAGCGGGATGGCTTCGGCCGTGCGCACGGGCAGCAGCGCCTCGTCGCCGCCGGATACGGCCACGGTGGTGGTAAGCACGCGCATGGGACAGGTGAGCTCCTGATGCGCGAACGTATCGCCACGTGGGCAGCTGTTGCCGGTTACGGAGTGCACCTCTGCCACGGCGCCGTCTGTGTCGCGCTCCACCTCTACGGTCAGGAGGCACTCGGATGGGCAGGTGGTGCAGTTGAACTGCAGCGTTTCAATCGCGTTTGTGCTCATGACTCTACGCCTCCTCAACGGGGTCGACGGACAGGACAATCTCGCTAACACCCAAGTCGAGCGCATGCTGAATCACCTTTGCCGGCAGCGGGAAGCTTTCCATGACGCTCGGTTTAAACGGGCGGACCTTGCCGGCGAACAGTTCCTCGTCGCCTGCTAGAATGCGCACGCGGGCGGCGTCGACGGGTCGGCGCACGCGGAAGTTAAGTTTAGTGAGCCCGACGGTCGTAATGCGGCCCGGCAGTGCGTAGCCTGCGATGCCGGCGGGGGAGACCGTGAGCTCGCAGCCCGTGCCCGCAGCGCCCACTTCGTCATCCGCGCCGTTCCCCAGCGCGTACGCCGCCGCGGCTGCACCGGCGCGTTCGGACTCGGTCGTCACGTTGTCGGCCAGGTCGTGCACGTGCAGCACGTTGCCACAGGCAAAGATGCCCGGCACGCCCGTTTGCAGACTCTGGTCCACCACGGCGCCGCGCGTGTGCGGGTCAAGCTCAACGCCCGCGGCAACCGAAAGCTCGTTCTCGGGAATCAATCCCACCGAAAGCAGCAGTGTGTCGCACGGAACAATGCGCTCGGTCCCCGGAATGGGCGCCAGGTGCTCGTCGACCTGGCTTACCTCGACGGCCTCCACACGATCGTGCCCGATCACGCGCGTGACGGTGGTGGACAGGTGCAGCGGAATGCCAAAGTCGTCCAGGCAGTTCTTAACATTGCGGCGCAGTCCGTTGGCGTACGGCATGAGCTCGTACACGCCCTCGACGGAAATCCCCTCGAGTGTGCAGCGGCGTGCCATGATGAGCCCGATGTCGCCCGAGCCCAAGATGACGGCGCGCGAGCCGGGCTTGAGGTTTTCGATATTGATGTATCGCTGCGCCAAGCCGGCCGTAAACACGCCGGCGGGGCGGCTGCCGGGGATCTTGATCTCGCTGCGCGTTCGCTCGCGGCAGCCCATGGCAAGGACGACCGCGCGCCCGGTGAGCTGTATCATGCCGGTGGAGCTCATGAGCGTGACGGTGTGGACCGCGGTGTCTTCCGCAGGCTCGCCCGAATCAATCCCAATCACCATGCTGTTCAGGAACAGCGCAATGTCGGTTGCGTGCACCTGGTCGATAAAGCGCTGCGCGTACTCGGGACCGGTAAGCTCCTGTTTAAAGTGCGACAGGCCAAAGCCGGGGTGGATGCACTGGCGCAGGATGCCGCCCAGATGCTGCTCGCGCTCCACGATGGCCACGCGTGCGCCGGCCTTGTGTGCGGCAAGCGCGGCCGCCATGCCGGCGGGTCCGCCGCCGATAACGACCACGTCGAACGCCTGCGTTTGCACGGGCGCTGAGGTTCCGACCTCTGCGGTTCGAGCCTCCGCGCGTTTGTCGCGCATATCAAACTTCGCCATCCTAGCGTACCCCCTTCAGCGGTCCCTGGACCAGCCAAGATCCGGCATCCTCCAACAACACCTCGCTGGGGTCGCAGCCCAGTTCGCGCGCCAGGATCGCTACCACGCGGCTCTGGCAAAAGCCGCTCTGGCACCGACCCATGCCGGCGCGGCAGCGGCGCTTGACGCCCTCGACCGAAACCGCGTCCGGGTGGCGTCGGATCGCGGCAACAATCTCGGCCTCGGGCACCGTTTCGCAGCGGCAGACGATTTGCCCCCAAGCGGGGTCGGATTCAATGAGATCTTCCTTGCGCGCAAGCGGCACGCGGTCAAAGTCGTCCGGCACGTGGCGAATCGGATCCCAGTCGTCCCGTTCGTGCAGCTCCACGCCCGCCTCACGCATCACAAGCTCCATGCGCTCGGCAATGGCCGGCGCGCTCGCCACGCCCGGCGACTGAATGCCCGCCGCCTGGAAAAGCCCCGGCACCACGGCCGACTGCCCAATAAAGAAGTCGTTCGTACCCTGAATGACCGGACGCCCGCCGGCAAATGCGCGCACCACGCGGCGCGTATCCAGATCGGGCACCAGATTGCGCGCGCCGGTCAGCAGCGCGTTGACGTCGCCCGCATAGGTCTGCGTGTCGCCCGGCTCGCGCACAGCGGCCGTCGCGGTGATCACGGTGTTGCCGTGCACGGTACCCGTCACGATAACGCCCTTCGACACCGGCGTCGGCACGGGGTAAAGCGGCATGAGCGTGCGCGGCTCCTTGTCCAGCACCACGATGTTGCCCTGGCGCCAGACCATCTGGAACTCCTCGGCCCCCGCCATATGCGAGATATCCGCGGCGCCGTTGCCCGCGGCGTTGATCAGGTAGCGGCAGCGCACGTTGCCAGCGGGGGTCGCCAGCGTAAAGCGTGCGTCTCCGCCCGACCCCGCGACTTCAATCGCCTCCACGGGCGCGGAGCGCATAAACGTCACCCCGTTGGCCACGGCGTTCTCCAGCGCGGCGATGGCAACCTCAAACGGGTCGACAAACCCAGTCGAGGGACACCACAACGCGCGCGTTGCATCGGCACTGGCGCGCGGCTCTAATTCGTGGATGCGGTCGGGTCCGACGATCGACAGCTCGGGCACGCCATTCGCCAGGCCATTCTGGCGCAGCTGCTCCAGATGCGCGAGGTCCTCGTCGTTAAAGCCCAACACCATCGACCCGGTGCGGTGGAACAAAAAGCCTAGCTCCTGGGCCCACGTGCCATATAACTCGCAGCCGCGGGCGTTGACCTGCGCCTTAACCGTGCCAGGTGTCGGATCGTAGCCGGCATGCACCAGGCCGCCGTTGGCCTTCGACGCGCCCAGCGCAATATCGTTAGCCGCCTCGACCACGCAAATGGACAGGTCATAGCGCGCGAGCTGCCGCGCGATGGCGCATCCGGTAATGCCCGCGCCGACAATCGCGATATCAAACATTTCTGTCACAGTGCCTCCCAGACAAGTTGACAGGCTGTCAATAAGACTATCCTACGGTCTACACACCCCCAGCGCGGCGGCAATGCGGCGAACAGCCCCGCAATACCCGCCAACGGCAGACGAGGTGAGACCCGGCACGGATGTTGGCCTCGTCTGCCGACAGCTACGGCAACCGTTCGTTTCAATCTGTAACAGTTAGCTGATGATTTGGGTTCTAGATGTTACAGATCAAGACAAACCTTCCGGCGGATTTTGAATGTCTCGATCTGTAACAGTAAGAGGGGAAATTTGGTCCCAGGGGGATGCGGACGATTTCTTGGACCGCGCCTAGGCGTATCCAAGCTTCCTGCGGTACTCCATCGGGCTCAGCCACTCGAGGGACTTCTTGATGCGCCCGTCCCGATAGTACACGAGGTAGGCCTCGAGCCTCCCCATGAACTCCTCGGCCGTCACGCCCTCCCAGTCCCTGTAGCGGAAGAACTCGTTCTTGAGGCGCCCGAAGAAGCCCTCGCAGGCCGAGTTGTCCGGGCTGCAGCCCTTCGCGGACATGCTCCTGACCAGGCCGTTCTCCTCGCAGATCCCGATCCACTCCGGCCAGCGGTAGTGGCCGCCCCGGTCCGAGTGGATCGTCGTGCGCGCCCCCGCCGGCCTCGCCGCGCAGGCCTTGAGCAGGCTCGAGTTCGCGAGGCGCTTGTCGGGGTGCAGCCCGATCGACCAGGCGACGGGCATCCCGTCGAAGCAGTCGATGACCGGGCTCAGGTAGACCTTCTCGCCGCCCGGGAGCCTGAACTCGGTGATGTCGGTGAGCCACAGCCGGTTGGGCTCGTCGGCGTGGAAATTCCTGTTCACGAGATTCTCCGGCGCCTTGGAGACCTCGCCGGCGTAGGAGCTGTAGCCCCGGGCGCGCCTCTTGTTGTAGACGACCTCGAGGCCCTCCTCGCGCATCACGCGGGCCACGCGCTTCTCGCTGGCGCGGACGCCCTCGCGGCGCAGGCGCGCCCAGACGGTGCGGTACCCCCAGCACCCCGAGCCCTCGCGGAAGATGCGCACCACGCGGCCGCGTATGTCGGCGTCGCGGTCGCGCGGCGCGGCGACGCGGGGCCTCCAGTACTCATAGGAGCTCTTCGATATCCTCAAGAAACCTGTGATCGAGCGGAGGGGCAGGGCGGTCGCCCGCCTCAATCTCTCGCCGAGCTCGCACTTGCTCCTGTTCGAGATCGAAGCCGGGTCCCACCCTTCCGCTTTTAGGTCGGCCAACACCGCCCTGAGCAGCAGGTTCTCTATCTGGTCCTCGTTGAGCCCGGCGAGCGGGCCGGTCGCGGGCGGGGCGTAGATCGACTTGTCGGGGCCCAAGCTGGCCTCCTTCCGTGGCGGTTTCCTCGCCACGATTCTACAGCCCCCGCCGGTGTAGCTGCGCGGGAGGTGCCCCGTCGCCCACTTCTTGGCCGCGCTCACCGTGACCCCCGCGAACTCCGCGGCGGCGGTGGGCCCCATGCCGTCCTCCGTCGCCAGGAGGAAGAGCTCGACCTTCTCCCTGCTGTACATGCGAACCTCCAGTCCGGACCGCCCCGCGGTCCAACTTTCTGTCCGCACCCCCCAGATGTTGCAGATTGAGACGTTAGTCTGGCGCCCCTTCCGTTCGTCTCGATCTGTAACACCTAGACCCGGATTTCGCCTCCACCTGTTACAGATTGAGATGTTTGTGTCCGCGCCAGCCCCGCCCTTAGCCGTGGTCCCATATAAACAAACCCCGTGGTAAACTTGACCGGACTGTAAATAATCCGAAAGGTACCCGTAATGTCCAAGTACATCTCTGAGCTCATGTCGCCGCAGCTTATGGGCGTCGTCTATGCCTTCGTTGGCTTTATCATCGCCCTGTATGTGCTGTCGGTCGTCTATGTGTTCATCGACGCTCGCCGCCGCGGCGCCAGCGCCTACGTAGCATGGGGCATCATCGCCCTCATCCCGTTTGTAGGCCTCATCGCCTACCTGGTCCTGCGTCCGCACTCCTACGCCTCCGACCGCGAGGAGCAGGAGCTGGACATGGCCCTGCGCGAGCGCCAGCTTGCCCAGTACGGCACCTGCCCGCAGTGCGGCGCGCCCATCGAGAAGGACTTCGTCGTCTGCCCGGTGTGCGACACCCAGGTTCGCAACGTCTGCCCCAGCTGCCATCGTCCGCTCGATGCGCATTGGAAGGTCTGCCCCTACTGCCGAACTCGCATCCAGTAACGCATCCATCGCTGGGCCGGCCGCAAGCCACGGGCACGCCGCAAGCCACGCGCGCCCCACACCCCGCCCCACACGATGAAGCATGCGTAGAAAATCGCCCGCCGTGCCATTAAGGTGCGGCGGG
>OIET01001393.1_pt1 | contig 11239 bp, 5 predicted proteins | sample 1581871 | NCBI WGS metagenome assembly OIET01 (sample SAMN03279760, study PRJEB24777) | human gut metagenome | isolation source: fecal sample PR121 from 1 month old male Malay infant, vaginally delivered... | place: Singapore | collected 2005-09-16
TACGTTATCGATTTTGAGGGCGGCAGCCGCGTGGCGCTACCCTGTTCTGTGGACGATGCCTTCTTCTCGTCCAAAGTGCCCGCCTCGCGCCTTAGCGCGCCGGCGGATGTGCTTTCGCCCGGCGCCGGCGCAACGCAGCCGGATCTTAAGAACGCGCGCCTGGTGCGTGTTGACAGGACCACTAAGATGGGCGACTGGCTTTATGCGCACGGCTTGCCCGGGCAAGGCGTGTTCATCGATATGGGGCGCGGAGCCGTGCTGGACGCGATGAGCCCCGAGCATGACATCGCAGATGGCGAGGACTCGGCGCAGACCGGTGGCGCAACTACCGGCGACCCCTCGTCCGCCGCATCCTCGTCCACCTCGCTGGCATCTGTCGAGCAGCCAGATGCTTCCGTCCGCATGTTCTTGCTGCTTCGCGATGGTACGCAGGAGCCCATCGATGACATGGAGTACGACTACCTGCTGCGTTTGGTCCACGACCTTGAGTTGATTGAGACCGGTGTGCGCAGTAAAAAGGAAGAGCAGCGTATCGCGCAGACGCTGCAGGCCGGCATGCGCAGCCAACTCGGCCGCGTGCCGGGCATAACGTCAGACTCGCTGTACTCGTCCGCAACCAAGCAGGCGCTGGTGGGCGGCGACTTCTACACCTTGATCCGCCTTCCGGACGATTGCGCTGTCATGATCTTGGGCGATGTGTCCGGCAAGGGCGTGGAGGCCGCATCTATGTCCGCGTTGGTCAAGACGGCGTTGACCGCCTACGCATGGGAGGGCCGCAGCCCTGTTGGCCTGGCGCTCTCTCTCAACAGCATGCTCATGGGCTTCTCGCGAGTAGAGACTTTCGCGACCATGTTCATCGCCAAGATCGATTTGCGTGCGGGCACGGCGGTTTACTGCTCTGCGGGGCACCCGCCAACAATGATCGCCCGCGTGCCCCATGAGGGGCGCAATATCGCGGCCGAGGTTGAGATGCTGAGCGTTCAGTCCGGTGTGGTGGGCGCGTTTGAGAACATGGTGTATGAGACCGGGTCGTTCACGTTTGAGAAGGGCGACATCATGTTTATGTACACGGATGGGGCTATTGAGGCTAGAAACGCCCAAGGTGATTTCTTTGGCGAGCAGCGCCTTCGCGACCTGTTGCTAACCCAGAGCCTGCAGGGTATCGAGGGCTTGTGCGACAACGTTCTTTTGTCTTTGGACGAGTTTACGGGATCAGTTTTGGACGATGACATCGCCATGGTGGCTCTGCGCTTCGACACGGGCCGTTCGGACGCGCTGTAGGGGAGCTTTGCCGTACACGGGTGTCGCGGCGTTGGGCCGGGGACGAGCGAGAGCTTTCTTAAGTAATGATTAAGACGCGATTAAAGCGGGAACCATACCAGCATGAATGAGTGGAATGACATAGCGGTACTGGTTCCCGTGCGCGATATCGATATCGCGTCGGTCCCCCTGCTGCGCGAGCAGGTCGATGGTCTTATCGACATGGGCATGCGGCGCATCATCATCAATTGTCAAAACGTTGCCTTTATCGACTCGACCGGGTTGGCGTTCTTGCTTGCATGCGCGCGCCGGCTGGCGCGCGGAGAGGGCCTGTTATCGTTGGTCAACGCGTCGCCTAATGTGATTCGCTTTATCCAAATCGCCCGGCTGATCGATGTGCTGCATGTTCGCCCCGCGCAAAAGACGGCATTGCCCGTTCTTTCTGCGGGGGTGCTGCCCAAATGGAACAAGACGATATCCGTCACCGGGGGAATCGAGTGCCTGGGCGCGTATCGCCATCGTGTATCAGAGCTGCTAGCCACCTTGCCCATGACAGCGGACGCTCGCTTTGACACGGCGCTGGCTGCCGGCGAGGCGCTTTCCAACGCTTTTGACCATGCCGGCGGCGTGGGGTGTTCCATGACGGTGCAGGCTTATCCCGATCGAGTTGTGATTGAGGTGCGCGACGGCGGTGCCGGCTTCGAGTTGTCCGCTGATCAAGAAATTGAGGCCAGCGAGGAGCGTGGACGCGGTATCAAGCTCATGCGCATGCTAGTCGATAGCGTAGACGTGTCTAGGCGTCGCGACGTTCCCGGTACCTGCGTGAGGCTTGTCAAGCTGATTGGTGCTGCCGCAGCTTAATACCTGCGGGTGCGGTTGCCGATTGGCAGCTGTCACGAGATCGTGTATACGCGGAGCTGCGGGCGCGAGGGGGTGCGCGTTTGCCCTGCGTCTTATTATTGCGTCTATAGGGGAGAGATAGTTGATATAAGAAAAAAGCCGATCTTGCGACCGGCTTTCTCAATGCAATGGAGCGGACAACGGGGCTCGAACCCGCGACCCCAACCTTGGCAAGGTTGTGCTCTACCAACTGAGCCATGTCCGCTTACGAGGATTAATCTTACGTGATACCCGCATCCTATGCAAGAACTTTTTTTGAAAAGTTTTGCGACGCCCTCGCGAACCTCGTGAAGACATCAGCCACCACGGAAAGCGCAGGCAAACGCAAACTCGCCGCAAGAGGCCCCTACAACTCAGCGAGCATGATCCAGGCAGAACTGTCCTGCGCGAGCCTGCCGTCTGCAAGCGGTGATGAGGTGAGCAGGACCCTGCCCGCCGGCAGCTCCACGGGTGCTGCACCGAAGTTCGTCACACACGCCCAGCCGTTGTCGCGGCGATAGGCGATGACGCCGCCCTCAGCGCCCTCGGCACCATCCGCAAGGCCGGTGCGCCCGTCAAGATCGAGCCACGCGAGATCGTTGGCGCACCCGCGCAGCTTGCGCCGCAGCCAGAGGGCGTCACGATAGAGCGCAAGCATCGATGTCGGGTCCGCTTCTTCCCTATCGGCAGCGTAATCGGAAAACCATGCAGGCTGCGGCAGATGGGGCGCCGCATCGGCGTCCGCCGGTGAAAACCCAAACGATCCGCCCTGCGCGGGATCGTCCGCCGCCACCCACGGCAGGGGCACACGGCAGCCGTCGCGCCCCTTCTCGCGCTTCGGTCCGTGCGTATTGGTCGCAGTAGGATCTTCGAGTGCAGCCCACGGAATGTCAGCCACCTCAAAAAGGCCGAGCTCCTCACCCTGATACACGTATGCCGAGCCCGGAAGCGCCAGCTCGAGCAAAAGGGCCGCCCGCGCGCGGCGCTCGCCGAGTTCACGGTCCTCGTCATAAGACGACCCGTCGCGTAAGAGCCAGTCGAGCGCAATCTGATGGTAGCGCGTCGCCTTGATTTGCGGCAGGGCATAGCGTGTCGCCACGCGCGGCACGTCGTGGTTGGAGAGTACCCAGGTCGAGGCGGAATCGGATTCGATGGCCGCCTTCAAGCCCTTCTCGATTGCAGCGTGCATGTCATCATAGGTCCAAGTGGCCTTGGCGAACTCAAAGTTGAATGTCTGGCCAAGCTCGCTGGGGCGTGCGTAGAGATACTGGCGCTCGGGCAGAACCCACGCCTCGGCAACGGCGCTGCGCGGCGGATCATAACGGTCGAACACGCGGCGCCACTCGCGATAGATCTCATGGACCTCGTTGCGGTCCCACAGCGGATGGGTGCCGTCCTCAACCATGTCATCGCCCTCGGCGAGATGCCACCGGTCGAGGTCATCGCGGTCGAGATCCTTGGCGAGACCGTGCGCCACATCAATGCGAAAGCCATCGACGCCTCGATCGCTCCAAAACGCCAGGACGTCGCAAAAGAACGCATGAACCTCGGGACACGACCAGTCAAAGTCCGGCTGCTCGGGCGTAAACATGTGCAGATACCACTGACCGTCCGCGACGCGCGTCCAGGCGGGGCCGCCAAAGTTGGCATTCCAATTGGTGGGAGGCAGCTCGCCGTGCTCGCCGCGACCATCGCGGAAGATATAACGGGCGCGCTCGGGTGATCCGGGGCCGGCGGCAAGAGCGGCTTTGAACCAGGGGTGCTGGTTGGACGAATGGTTGGGCACGATGTCGACGATGACCTTGATGCCGTGCGCGTGAGCCGCAGCGATCATGTCATCGAAGTCGTCAAGCGACCCGAGACGTGGGTCGACATCGCAGTAGTCCGCCACATCATAGCCGCCATCAACAAGAGGCGATGGGTAAAACGGGCTCAGCCAGATGGCCTCGATACCCAGCCGCTCAAGATAGTCCATCTGCTGGGTAATGCCCGCGATATCGCCCAGACCCGAACCAGTCGAATCCTTAAACGAGCGCGGGTAGATCTGATAGATCGCGGCATCGGACATCCATGGGCGCGACGAGGACTTTTCTGTAGCCATGGGATGAGTCTCCCTTGCAACGAGGTTTTGCGAGATGCCCACGATGATACGCCCAAAGCGGACATTCGCGGCAAACGTCACAGCCACGCCCCAAAACGCTCGCTCCCTCTCGGGCTCGAGCCTCCTGTGGCGAATCAATCGATTAGTGAAAAGAACGGAAGACCCACTTCCCCGGCCACGGCAGCGAGCGGGCTCCGGGTGCCCCAGGTTGCCGCGAAAGAGGAGGGAAGCGTACTCTATGTACGCGACCGACGATTGAGGGGCAAGATGGGGTGCCCGGGGCTCGCGCAGCGTCAACAAAAAACGCGGTTCGTTAGAACCGCGTAAGATAGTTGGAGCGGACAACGGGGCGTCCGCGTATCCGCTTTGCGGATCCGCACCGGCTTCGGCCGCCTGCCGGCGTCCTCGCCAGCTCGCTACAAACGCTCCGCGTTTGCTTAACGCTCGCTCCCTCTCGGGTTCGAGCCCAAGCGATGGGTACGAAAAAGCCCGGCTACCGTAGTAGTCGGGCTGCTGCGTTTGGAGCGGACAACGGGGCTCGAACCCGCGACCCCAACCTTGGCAAGGTTGTGCTCTACCAACTGAGCCATGTCCGCATATGTAAAACAAAACGGGCGCCGGAGCGCCCGGATGTTGCCTGGAGGCGAAGCCCGGATTCGAACCGGGGGTAAAGGCTTTGCAGGCCTCTGCCTTACCACTTGGCCACTTCGCCGAAAAAGGACCGCCTAAACGGTCCGGAAATGCAATGGAGCGGACAACGGGGCTCGAACCCGCGACCCCAACCTTGGCAAGGTTGTGCTCTACCAACTGAGCCATGTCCGCTTGCGGGTTATTAATTTACGCGAGTTATCCAAAAGACGCAAGTACTTTTTTCAAAAAAGTTGCCGGCCGCGTGTTCTTGGTGGCTAAACGCGCTAAAGCGATTGGCTAGGCACGCGATTCCAGTGCTCCGCTAAATAGCTTCACCATCTGCACGCGCGTGCCGGTGCCGTCTGTGCGACGAGCAACCTCCACGTTATCGACAAGCATACGCATAAGCTTGATACCACGGCCGCGTTCCTCAGATGCGACCGGTTCGCTCGTTTCATCGATAGAATAGCCGGCACCCCGATCAAGCACCTCAACCACGACGCGATCGCCATAGGCCTGAACCGTCAGGACGCACCCGATACCGCCCGCATGGTCATAGGCATTACCCAGCGCCTCCCCCGACGCCAACGCGACATCGTAGCGCTCGTCGCGGCGCAACGGAAGCGATTCAAGGAGTTCGGCGATGCGATGTCGATAGTATGGAAGATTCTCGATACCCTGTCGGACCTCGACGCTCTTGCTCCATCGTGGCAACTCTCCCACCGGAATAGCGGGAATCGACTCACGCGCCGGACCCGCAACATGAAGGATGTCGACAAGTCGGGCAATCTCCAAAAAGCGAATGACCTCATCGGAGGCGTTAACGAGCGAAAGCAGGCCCTCTCGCCTCATGAGCTCTCTGGCACGTGTAAGCAAAAACGCCAAACCCGTCGAGTCGATAAAGCCCACGGCCTGGCAATTGATGACAACGCGACGCACGCCCCGGTCGATCAGATTATCCAACCGTCGGCGCAGCACGGACACCGAGGCGATGTCGACATCACCCGGTGGCGTCAAAACCGCTATGTCATTCCACTCATTCATACGACCATGGTTCCCCAAAAGAGCTCGCTCGATGCATACATATCTGCAGCTGCGCAGATTTTGCCCGTCAAGTATCGCGGTCTACGATCGACCCCGTAAAAACTCAAGGGAAACCAGCGCAATGTCATCGTCCAGCGCCGACTCGGTAAAGCGGTCAAGCTCTCCCAAGACCTTACCGCAGATTCCCGATACACCCTCACCCGAGACAGAGAGCAAAAGGTCACGAAGGCGCTGCTCGCCAAAGAAAGCACCCGAGCGATCACGTGCTTCGATTGCTCCGTCGGTATACATGAATAGCATGTCACCAGGAGCGAACGTAAACACGCCTGTCTCGTACACCATGCTCTCAAAGGCACCGATCACGCCCGATTGGCACCCAAGGAGCTCCACTTCTCCCCCTCGGGTTTCTCCGCCGCCAAGCGGCGTCGACGACGGTCTAATGACCATAGTGGGAGGATGTCCCGCAGAGCAGTAGGTAGCGCGACCCGCTTTAAGATCAATCTTGGCGATAAACGCCGTCACGAACGTCTCGACCCTCGAAAAGCCCATGAGCATGCTATTGAGCGAGCGGGCCATACGGGCGGGCCCAGCACCCTCCCAGGCATAGGCCGTCAGCGCCGTCTTGACGAGCGCTGACATCGACGCCGCCTCGATTCCTTTGCCGGATACATCGCCCAAAATCATAACGGCGCAATCGTCGGGAAGACGGACAAGAGTATAGAAGTCGCCGCCAACCAACGCCGAATTCGTTGCCGAAAGGTATACCGAATCGGTCGCGATACCCGGAACGTCACCAAGCGAATTTCTCATGCCAATCTGGAGGGTCTGAGCGATATGGCGCTCCTCGCGCTTTTGAGATTCGCCCTCGTAGATCAGTTCAAAGTCATGCGCCAAGTGCACCAAGTAGTCATATTCAAGGTCATCAATCGGCTCTTGACTACCGTCACGAAGCAGAAGCGCGCGCGTCGTCGGGCCTTTCGCAACAGAAGCAGGAACGATCGCGTCGTTGCTGTGTTTGCCATCACCCTCAGAGCGCGGGCGCCCCGCCTCGATGCCGGTGTCGACGTAGAGACCCTGGCAAGGCAGACCATGCGCCCTAAGCCAGCCTCCCATAGGCATCGATTCGTCAACGCGAGTTATACGGACGTGTTTAAGATCCTCGGCACTCGTGCCGCCCAAAACAGACGCCTCAAAGCCATCAGAGCCAACCCCCAAACGTGCCGCTGGCGCCGTCGTGGAAAAGAAAAGTTTCTCGGGATCGTCCGGCAAAGCAACGCGACTGCCGCCTTCAAAATCTATGACATAGGAGCCCAGACTGGCGTCATACTCAACAGGGCAAAAATGACAGTTGAGCATATTGCAAATCTCGGACGATATAGCCTGGGTAGCCGCGGCGGAATCGTCTAGAAAGGTAAACAACTCATCACGTAAGACATTGAGCGAGCGGCCAAGCTCGGCCGTGCGACGAGAGCGAAGGCTCGATGCCATGCCGACCAGCTGGATAGACAGGTAATCGCAAATGACCTCGAGTACATTAACGTCATAGGCGAGCGGTGCCTGAGGGCGCTTCCAACCAACTTCCAGCACGCCAAGGATCTGCGTACCGTAAAAAACGGGAAGACAGATCTCGCTGCGGTACGGAGGCATATCCTGCACGCGCAACAGGTGCTTAGAACGATTGTCCAGGTCCATGAACATACCGGAGGCAGCCCTATCACCCTCAAGGTCCTGTTGAATCGACAAGCGACAGGCACGCGACTCGCGAAGAACATACGTCGGAATGCCAGCGCCATACGGCAAAAACTCGGGCAGGTAGCTGTCGTGCAGCTCCTTGGAGACACCGCGAAGCTTAAAACCGCCGCTCTCAGAAAAATAGATAGCGGCACCCGAAGCATCGAGCGTTCCTACAAGCTGGTTCAAAACGATATCTAACAAACTGGGCAGCTCATCGGAGCCCACCGTGCTCATAATGACCGACAATGTACCCGAGAGACGCTTATTCGCCACTCTAAGCTCCGAAAGCGCACGCTTGAGCTGACGGTCGTGCGAATACTGTTCTTCGATGCTATGGAGTGCCACCAGAACGCGCGGCGCACGGCGGCCAAAGATTCGAGGCGGCGTAACCGAGCCGGCACAAACCAGGACGGGAATAAACGATCCGTCACTTAACTTGAGCATCAACTCGCTCTTTGTTCCATTGGTCTCAAAAGGAAGCCGATGCTCTGTCGCGCGTTCAAAAGCCGACGAGTACAAGAGGTCTTTAACGTCCCCGTTGATCACATCGGAACGCTCCTCGCACATCAAGTCGAGCAAGCGATTATTTACATGCAAAATGGTTCCGTCGAGCTCGCAGATAATGACAGCATCGCTCGTGATCTCGACCAATTGGGCAACGTCCGCCCACTCATTGCGCTCAAGCGTTTCCATCGTGAACCTCACCGTCTATCGGTAACAAAAAAGCCTCCGAAGAGGCTTCTCAAATGCGATGGTGTCGGAGGCGGGACTTGAACCCGCATGACCAAAAAGCGGTCACTAGCACCTCAAGCTAGCGCGTCTGCCAATTCCGCCACTCCGACATGCTATGTTGTTAATTCGCGGTTCGCTTTGTTAGACCCGCGCTTTCAACGAGGAAGATAATAACCTATGATTCGAGAACTGTGCAAGCACTTTTTTGAAAAAAGTTTACGAATTTGTAGATGCGCAGGTAGATCTGTATGTCCGGGTCGGAATGGGGGCAGCTTCCCAGCGCGTCCTCGGGCATGCGGTACATTTTTATCCGCGCTTCGCGCTACAAAATGTACCGCCCCCTGCGGAATGCGCTGGGAAGCTGCCCCCATTCCGACCCTGCGTTAACATGCTCCAGGCAAAGTTCCTAAACATATTCTGGGGCTGATAAGAATTTAGTGGCTCGGCTTTGCCGAGCCCTTATATAAGGAGGCCGGAGCCAAAGCTCCGGCCTCGCTCAATTTCTAATTAGATTAAGTGAGCGATCAAGGAATCGCGCTCCCCTCTGCAACGGCAACGTAGGGCCCGTGCTGGACTTAGTTTTCAGAACATTCCGCAGACCAGGAAACCCCCTTATCCGCAGCTCCGAAGGAGCAGGATAAGGGGGTTTCCATGGTCGAGGATGTTCTGAAAACTAAGTCCAGCACGGGCCCGGACGATAACAACCGGCTACAGGTCGATGTGCGATTCCTTGATCGGGAACGGCTCCGCGAAGTGGCAGGCGCAGCAGTGGCCCGGAGCAACTTCCTTAAACTCGGGAAGCTTCTCGGAGCAGATGCCCTGCGCGATCGGGCAGCGCGTGTGGAAACGACATCCGGTCGGCGGATCCAGCGGCGACGGCGGATCGCCAGCGAGGATGATGCGCTTGCGGGACTTCTGGATATCAGGATCGGGAACCGGCACGGCAGACAGCAGCGACTGCGTGTACGGATGGTGAGGCTCGCTGTAGAGCGTCTTCCAGTCCGAAACCTCGACCATCTTACCCAAATACATAACGGCAACGCGATCGGAGATGTGCTGCACGACAGACAGGTCGTGGGCGATAAACAGATACGCCGTACCAAACTTGTCCTGCAGTTCCTTGAGCAGGTTCAGAACCTGGGCCTGAATGGAAACATCCAGAGCGGAAACGGGCTCGTCGCAGATAATCAGCTTGGGCTTCAGAGCGAACGCGCGGGCGATGCCGACACGCTGACGCTGGCCGCCCGAGAACTCGTGCGGATAGCGGTTGATGTGCTCGGGGTTCAGACCGACGACATCCAGCAGCTCGCGGACACGCTCGATACGCTCTTCCTTTGTACCCACGCCATGAATGGTCATGGGCTCAGAAACAATTTCGCCGATGGTCATACGAGGGTTGAGCGAAGCATAGGGGTCCTGGAAGATGAACTGCATCTCGCGACGCATATCCTTGATCTCGTGCTTGCTCATCTCGGCAACGTCTTTGCCCTGGAAGAACACTTTGCCTGCCGTCGGCTTGGTCAGGCGCATGATGGTGCGGCCCGTCGTGGACTTACCGCAACCAGACTCACCAACCAGACCAAAGGTCTCACCAGGATAAATCTCAAACGAGATGTCGTTTACAGCAGAGACGACGCGCTTGGAAAAACGCTTGGCGAACATGCCGGACTCTGCGGGGAACTCCTTAGAAAGGTGCTCGACCTTCAGCAGCGGAGTGCGCTCGTTATTGTCTGCCATTTACGCCTCGCCTCCCTTCTTGGAATCCTTGCGCGTGCGGGACGTCTCAGGCGCGTTCTTGAGGAACTCGGGGTCACCGGAATAATGGCACGCAGAATAGTGGCCGGACTCGGTGACAACGCGCTCGGGGCGCTGCTTGCGGCACTTGTCCGTCGCATAGGGGCAGCGAGGAGAGAAGACGCAGCCCTCGGGCAGGTTCATGAGCGAAGGCGGGTTGCCGTGAATCGGCGTCAGCGGCTTCTTCTCCTCGATGGCCTGCTCCGGAATGGAACGAATAAGACCCCAGGTGTAGGGATGGCGGCTCTCGTAGAAGATTTCCTCAGCAGTACCGAACTCGACGGGACGTCCGGCGTACATAACCATGATCTTATCGGCCATATCGGCGACGACGCCCAAGTCATGGGTAATCATGATAATGGCGTTGCCGTTCTTCTGCTGCATCTCCTGCATGAGCTCGATAATCTGAGCCTGAATGGTAACGTCCAGAGCCGTCGTGGGCTCGTCGGCAATCAGGATATCGGGATCGCAGGCAAGCGCCATGGCAATCATGACGCGCTGACGCATGCCACCAGAGAACTGGTGCGGATACTCGTTGACGCGCTTCTCGGGCTCGGGAATGCCAACGAGGTCCAAAAGCTCGGTGGCGCGCTTGAGCGCCTCCTGCTTGGAGTAGCCACGGTGCAGACGAAGTCCCTCGCCCACCTGCTTGCCGATCTTATAGACCGGGTTCAGGGAGGTCATAGGATCCTGGAAGATCATTGCGATATCGTTACCGCGAACGTGCTGCATCTCTTCCTCGGTCATCTCGAGGATAGAACGACCGCGATAGCGAACGTCGCCACCCTCAATCTTTCCCGGAGGCATCGAGATAAGGCCCATGATGGTCATGGCGGTCACAGACTTACCGGAGCCGGACTCGCCGACGACGCCCAGGGTCTCGCCACGATCGAGCGTGTAGGAGACACCGTCGACAGCGCGAACGACGCCATCCTCGGTGTGGAAATACATCTTAAGGTCATCGACCTCGAGCAGATGCTGGCCCTCGGGAACCGGCTGGTCCTTCAGGTCCACATAGTTCTTGTTCTTCTTCATCCTTATGCGTCCTTCATCTTGACGTCGAGG
>OIET01001404.1_pt1 | contig 11143 bp, 8 predicted proteins | sample 1581871 | NCBI WGS metagenome assembly OIET01 (sample SAMN03279760, study PRJEB24777) | human gut metagenome | isolation source: fecal sample PR121 from 1 month old male Malay infant, vaginally delivered... | place: Singapore | collected 2005-09-16
TTATTAGGAGTTGTAAAATGACATAATGACACTATTTTGCTTCTTCTATCAGCGTTTTCACCCCTTTTATTTTCTCATTCTGTATCAAATTAAGTGTTTGCTTTATCTTTTTGCGAGATACTGCGGCAAACGAATAATGGTCTTTCACATCAATCCGCCCAATTTCATCTTTATTCAGGTTACCTTTTTTAAAGAGAAACCCTACAATATCTATCTTATTGATTTTATCTTTTTTGCCCTTTCCTATATATAAGGTCACAAATTCGGGTAATGACGGCTTGGGAGTCACTTCGGGTAAGAGGAATTCTTCAGGGACTTCCGTCAAGTATTCAGGGAGCATTTCTTCCTGATGGAGTAGAATATAAGAATTTCCTTCAGCTTCCCAACGGGCTGTCCGGCCGTTACGATGGATGTATCCGTCTTCATTGACCGGGAGATGGTAATGAACCACATTTTCTATCTCGGGGATATCCAGTCCGCGGGCGGCAAGGTCTGTGGATATCAAGACATGGCAACTACCGTTACGGAATTTATACAATGAACGTTCACGGTCGTCCTGTTCCATACCGCCATGAAAAATACCACATTGGAATTTTTTGGACTGAAGATACTTCCCTACCCGCTCCACACTTTCACGATGATTACAAAATACTAATGTAGAGCGACTGCCCAATGTACACAGCAATTTATACAATGTCTCCAGTTTATCTTTTCCGGGAGAGAGCACTTTATATAAATGCAAGCGCTGCACTGTTTGTTCCTCGGTATTCAAGAAATTCAACTTAATCGTTTTGTTCAGACCCGTAAATTGAGGAATCTCCTCGGCATCGGTAGCCGAAAGCAAAAAACGCCGCTTCAAACGGGGCAACTGCCCGATAACGGTAGCCATTTCTTCTTGAAAACCAAACTCCAGACATTTATCAAACTCATCAATGACTAATGTAGTCACTGTTTCTGCATCGATATTTTGTTTCGAAAGATGGTCATTCATACGCCCCGGAGTACCTATGACGACCGAAGGCTGCACTCCTTTGATAGTACGGTGCTCTTCCATGGCAGGGCGTCCGCCATAGCAGCTCACAGCCTTAAAGGGTGTATTCATGGATTTGAAAACTTGGTCTATCTGCAAAGCCAGTTCGCGGGAGGGTACAAGCACTATGGCCTGAACACCTTTCGCATCAGGTTTCAAGCTCTGTAACAAAGGCAACAGATAAGCCAAAGTCTTGCCGGAGCCTGTAGGTGACAATAAAATCAGGTCTTTTCCTTCTTTCCAAGTATCTATAGCCGCCTCCTGCATTGCATTCAGCTGCTCAATCTTTAAATTTGTCAATATATTCTTAATCATAACCTTTTTCCTTTTATACAAAAGTAAAGAAAAAGCCCGATAAAAGTTCATTTTACCGGGCTTATTTTCTTTAATCGACAAACATATTCTCTGCATCAATCCAACTGATACACCACCAGCGGGTCATCATAGTAATAAGTGGACAATACCAAACGGTTTGTTTTTTCGTCCAAAACCGTATATACACAAAAGTCATTCAACTTATACTTCTTTACAGGATTCCCATTCCAGTCGTATTTCTCAACGTACATATGATGCTTCCCTTTGTTGTTCTCCGCTGCCACTACATAAGGCGTTCTTCCCGAATAAGTGATATATACATAGTCACGGGTCGGAAGCACCTGCATATAATACGTCACATTAGCATCCAGCCCATCTGCGATGTGCAGAGTCCCTTCGTCAAAACCGGACTGCTGGAAGTTAAGCGTACGTTCTGCATTACTGTCCAAGTCCATGAACTTTATAATTCTGGCATATTTATATGCATAAACCATTCGATGACGCGCCGGATTGATACCAAGACAACCGGTAGCCGGCATCTTCTTTGCCTGTTTCAGGGTCATGTCCTTTATTTCTTCTGTCCTGACGGAATCTCCCTCCAAAGTAGCCCGATATATATTTCGTCCTTTGGGATAGACGAAACTATTCTTACCGGCAGCATAGATGTGTTCAATATAGTCCCACATCGACTTTGAACTATGTATCTTTTGTATCGGATGTATCTCCAGCTTTTTATCAAGCCCGTAAAGCATTCCTTTAGGTCGTTCGAACAAATAACACAAATAAGCAGGATTAAGGGAAGCTATCACATAAGGTGCAACAAATTCATCCGGTCCGTTACCGGTTCTTCCGACGGTTTTTATGTAAGTAAACTCAGGATAACGGAATATATAAAAAGGCGCATTCCGACTTTGCATAATCATCAGACTATCCTTTATCACCATATTCGGAGAAGCAGGTTTAAAAATAAACGTATCCGGTTCCACTATATGGTTTCCCTGCAGTTCCACCACTTCACCGAAGGGGTCCTTATCTTTCAGAAAGACTTCGCCTTCTTCCAATGGAGGAAGTGCTACTATCTTTTCTTCCACAATACTATCGGCAGCAGGTTTTTCCTGAGGTTCTGCCGCATTGTTCTTTTTTCCGCCGCAAGCTGCCAGGCTTAAACAAAGAATAGAATAGATAAATAATTGTTTCATAATATAATAGATATAGGGTTTGGAATGGAAGTTACAGATTCTCCGGCCACTTCTTACCGGACTTAGTGTAAAGCCATATCAAAAAAAACGACTCCAATAACACTCACTATTATATAGGTCATAGCAAGCATATCCATAAAGACCTCCGATTTTAAAATTTTATTTCCAATCATGGCAAACACTATAGTAAAAGCTACACCTCCGACTAAAACAGACCACGCTACATCATTATTGTTCACATCAGCCGATAAAGGTGTAATCCAATTACCCATATTGTATTTTCCCTTCATAAGGCAAAGATAAATATTTTATTTGTAATCACGGATATAATGCCGGATTTTATTCTTTCCCCTTCATCAGGCTCATGACGATGATGCTCCGATGGATAAAAGTGACAGCGGAAGGATTCCGCATTGCATCCTGTAAGTGAACATTCATAATAAAGTATATACAACTGGTTATTACCCAATAATTTGCAAGCAATAAGTCAGAAATATGGTCGTAAACTTTAACGGTACATTCTAAAGGGTGGAGATTTAACGCTTTTGTTATTTCTTAACTCATGTAGTTTGCCAATATTTGCAAACTCTTCTTTATTTCGGTGCAATTTATGATTGATATTCCACTTCTTGTTTTAGTTCGTTGTTTAAGCCGATAGCAAAGGTAGCATATTTTGCTTACATTATTCAAAATATAAAGGTAAAGTAGTTCCGGGCACACGGCTTTTTCATTTAAAAATGCTTTGAATTTTCAATATTTTGATTGATAGGCATTTAGAAGTAATCTAATGTCACTATTGACACTAAGTAGGTATAAATACCACTGATTATGTTGATGTAGAAACAGCATAATCAGTGGTTATCAGTTTGTTTCAAGTTTAAATAAAGAGCCGTGTTCCGGGCATCAAGTAGAGAAGCAAGGTGGAATATCTGCTGCTTTTTTGAAGAGTAAAAGAAAAGGGAGAATCGTTCGGTACATTACCGTCAGGTTCTCCCTTAAATTCTATTGAATATAATGCGTTTACTGTTTCTCTGTAAATGGAATAGCTTCCATATACATATCCTTTAAGTTGATAATCACTTTGGAGAACTTTTCCAGTGCGTTTAAGCCGAGCACACCGTCTTCTGCGCCATCGGAAAAGGAAGTTGTCTTCACTTGTCCAGAATGCAAATCAATACCTGTATTCACATTGACTGAATCAATCATTGCTGTGCCATTTCCTATACGGATTTTCATATACGGCAACTTATAAGTGCGGGTAATTGATACTCCTCCAATTCCTGCCATACGAAGTGAATCTGGTACACCGGCTGAATCCACTTCTTTTTTGTGACGGTTGTACCAGGTAGGCTGCATATAAGTGTAGTAACAGCCTGTATCAAAATGGAAATAGACATGATTCCCGGTTTCATCGGGTGTTTTTAACTGCAATCCTTCTGTATCAGTACGTATGAGATTACTTTTGCCCAGTGGATTAGGAGTAGGTATAGCCGGGATAATAATTTCTCGGTGTGCAAAGTCCAATTGAATTTCCTGCATACATAGCATGACAGGAAGTCCGATAACAGGGGGAAGCTGAAATTTTTCATTATACTTATCGGCTTCTTCATGCCCTGTTTGGGTATCAATTACAGCAAAAGGCACATTCAGCCAAGTCAACCCGCCGATACGCAACGTGTCTGCAATGGCATAGCCTCCCTGCTTCATCCCCCCAATACCTCCTACAGTGATGTCTGTATCCAAAGAACGCAATCCATATGCCCTTGCCAATTTGGGAGTTATCAGGTTCCCGCCGGCTCCTGTATCGAACAGGAAACGCCCTTCTTTTCCATTGATACTTCCATTCATCTCAATGGAGCGTTGCCCATCTTTATCACCAATTACCATCGGGATACGGTATTCATCCGATTTGTAAAGCGGTTGATAAAGAGGATCGCAAGCAGCCAGAGCACGATACTGCTGTGCTTGGGCTTTATATGGTTCGGTTAGGGTACTGTCAGTTCCCATAGCTGCCAGTTGGTCATAGATATTCTGTAGCAGTCCGGCTGCATCATTGTAATGGCCGATTCTTGTCAGATTAGTACTTAACAGAACAACCATACTCATGGTTCGATCCCCCAACTCTTGCTGATGATTGTTCAGCAGATCAGCAAGTACGGTACATGCCGAATCCGGTCTGTTGAAATAATGATGTGTCATGGCTGTAGCCAACTGCCGTAAAAATGGCGATATGGAATTAGCCGGAGTTGCTTTCAACTCATGTTCCAATTCAAACCAATTACTTTCATTGATAAGCTGTCCGATTCGTACATCGGCATTCTGAGCCTGGATGTTTATTGAAACAAACAAGCATGAAGCAAGTAACAATTTCTTTAACATAAGATTGTAATATGATTTAATGTTTTTGTGTATTTTGTTCATTCCCTGTTAGATTCCAGTTCTTTCTCGATTTCTTCAATCGTAGGCAAACTGCCTCGGAAGTCTTTAGGCAAGGCTTGTCCTAATTCATAATCGGAAATTCCGATAGGCTTCTGAATATCACGTAAGGCATATTCTGCCTTGATACGATCTTTGCTCTTAAAAGTCAGCATATCAAATATATATGGGTCTTTGAGCATTGATTTCACATCATTTGCTTCCGGAACAGGCAGGGGTTCAGTGAAGTTGTTTGCCAACGCTCCATGCTTGCCGTAGTCATCAAGTTTGATGGCTTCTTGCAGATAGCGTGTTGTCCAGTGATTGGTAATGCTCTGCACCATATACCAATATCGTGCACGAATATCTTTGACCTGCTTTATCAATACAAGATTATGCGTCCAATCCAGATGCTTGATGGGGAGGGTGAAATTATATTCATCCAAATGCGAAATCACTGATTTCGCATTTGGAGAAGCCGCTCTCTTTATCATCGTAAGTTCCTGATTATATTCGTTGAAAAACTGCACCATATATTGCATATTACGTACAGTAAATCCTTTTATTTCGGAATAATCGTTCTTCAAATCCGCTGCCAGCCGTTGCAAGGTTTTCTTACCCCAACCGTCTGCTTCTTGACAATCTCCCGTCTGTTTTTGATTTGCCCGACTGTCCTATTGCCCTTTAGCCTGATCTGCTGAAAAAGGAAATCCCCCGCCCCAGCCTTCACAACGGAAAGCCGGAACAGAGGATTCATTCAAAGTCTGATCAATCAGACTTGCCAAACATATATTACCTCAGAAAATCCACCTTAGAAAATATGTCATAAATGTATTTTGATCAGTCCGGAAACCGGAGTTACCTCCAGTTCCTTGCAATAATCACCCCAGGCTATTTCAGGGTAGTCCCAGCGATTATTGACATAAAGGATCAGCTGGTCGTCCGACATCTTGTTCATTCTGCATCCCAGACTGCCTTCACGCGACAGAACGGTCAGCAAATGATTATCCGCAGTTTTCAGCTGATACTCATAAATGTTCTCTTTCATTCCCTTTGCCTTATTCGTCAACGGACGCTGACAGATGGCTCCCTTGTCTGAGAAATAGTAATAATTATAGGTGTCCATATTCCAGGGTTGTTGCGGATCTTCCCCATATTCCACTTTTTTCTTATTATATAAAGGAGTCTGTCCTGCATTTCCGGCAAAATTATCTTCCGGGTAATAAGACCAGTACCCGTCACGTTTCCATTCCAGTTCTGCAAAATTATCCGTCAGATAGAACTTCAATCCGGCCTCTCTCAGCCAGCCGTTCGGTTCTCCCTGAGTCTGATAGTTGAATGTCACTGTTCCGTCAGCCTCCACAGTCATCTGAAGTTCCAGATCAACACCCAAATAGTTTCCGGAAAGGAAGACATGGCATTCCGAGCCTTTCAGCGCGTAACGAAAATCCTTCTTCTTCCAGTCCTTGTCGGCAACAATGTAGTTTTGGGCTTTGTCACGGACCTCTGCTCCGGTCAGGTGGTTCACATTCAAATCCAGGTTCAGGAACGGACCTTTCCGGATGACAATTTCTCCATGTGAAGTTACATTTTCCATCAGTCCGGTAGACTTGTTAAAAGGAATTTCAAAACCTTCTCCTTTTAACTTCAGATATCCGTCCGTATCCTCAACCATCAGCTTCAAATTGCCGGAAGCATTCAGATATTCCGGCCGGACCGGATTTCCTATGGCTATTTCTTCCGCATCAATCAGTCGTCCTTCTGCATCAAAAAATTCGAGCAGGAAGCTGTTTCCATTTTCCCAGGCCTGAGCCGGCACGCTCAACACACCTTTGTCATGCGGATTCAGATCAGGAAGAGTTACGTCAAAAGTCTGTCCCTTGTAAGTGGCCTTAGCCGTAAGCTCATTGAGATTCGTATGGTCAAAACGGTTAAAGACCGGCAGCAGTATCGGAGTATTTCTGGTAACATCTCCCACCTGAGTCTTCAGCACACGGACAGGAGAATATGCCTTCTTGGTTCCCCAGAACTCGGGCTTTTCTCTCCGCCATACATCTACGATTCCCCATTCACCGTAACCGACACAGTTGCCGTTAAAGTCTTTCGGCTTCTTGGTATAGGCAAACTCAATCCAGTAAGAGGTTCCTTTCTTCGGAACAGGCAGCATAAATGTTTCATCGGAATAACACCAGATAGCTCCTCCCAGGCCACCCGGCGCCTTAAACAGATTACTCCACATTTTATCCAGAGAGATTGCCCAGAATCCCCGGATATTGGGATCATCCTGCAAGGTCGTATACGTGTAGCAAGGAACATGCGCCCACTCATCAAACAGAGCCGGTTTTCCTTCTCCCTGGAAACCACGGGTAGAAACATTAAACTGGGACAATGTACCGTCGCAGCCGGGATAGTGCATGCTTAACAGGTCGAATGCTGTTTTTCCTTTTTCCACCAGTCCCGGGTAACTGAATATCACCGGACGGGTCTTGTCTTCATTCTTCAGCCAGTCATACGACAGCTGGAAGTTCTTTCCATAAACGGATTCGTTACCGATCGACCAGAAAAGCACGGAAGCATGCGAACGGGAAGTAGCGACCATCTCTTCCAGCTGACCCAGATACTGGGCAGTAGCTTCCGGATCATCCTGACTCTTTCCGGGAGCATAATTCTTCTGACGGTAAGTATCCACAAAACAAACCGCCGTTTCACATTCTACATAAATACCTTCCCGGTCACAATATTTCAGGAAACTTTCTGTGGGAGGATAATGAGAAGTCCGGACAAAATTCATATTGGCACGCTTGAACAGCGCTGCATCCAGACTGTCCAGTTCCGGAGTAGAAGTACGCCCCAACGTAGGATGAATGTCATGACGGCAGGCTCCACGCAGCTTCACCTGCTTGCCATTGACCAGCATGCGGTCACCTTTCACCTCAATCTTCCGGAAACCGATTTCACGTTCAAACGAATATCCGCCGTCAGCCGACTGGACATTCACCTGCAAGACATAAAGGTTCGGATGTTCAGCATCCCACAACTCCGGACGGCTGATTCTGAAACGATGTTCATTGTCTCCCTGCTGACAGGCCAGAACACCGGACTCCAGGCAAACCCGGCCGCTTTTCTTCTCCTTTAAGGTAAATGAAACCTTGGCAGAAGCAGACATGGAATAAACAATGCGCAAATCAGCATCCTGATAAGCATCATCCAGCAAGGTCTCAACAAAGAAATCCCGCATGTTGCTTTCCGGAAGCGCATAGAGGGAAACACCTCTCAAGATTCCTCCGATAGGATGATGGGCATATCCTGAAGCATAAGATATGTCATTCAGCCGGTCGGTTACTTCCAGACGGATTTCGTTTTTCTTTCCGATGCGGACCAAAGAGGTGATATCCGTTTCCCAGCGGGTAAATCCTCCGGCATGTTCGGCAGCCTGCTTGCCGTTGACCCACAGACGTGCATACGAATAAACTCCGTCAAAGCGTAAAATCACCTGCTTGCCCCGATAGTCAGCCGGCACAAGAACCGTCTTCTTATACAAAACCGGTTTATCATGCTCAATGCCATATCCCTGCATGGCCAGTTCCCCCGGAACCGTCACGCGTTCCCATTTCTCTCCCGGAGCATACTGAACCTGCCACTCTCCGTTCAGGGAAATCACCTCGTCACGGACTCCCTCAACGACATCCGGCAGGGTACGCTGCACATTCTCCGCTTCCAGCATGCTTGCAAACCCCAGCAACAGCATGCTCAAAATTAAATGTTTCTTCATTTTCATATCTTGTTATCTTTAAAATTATTCATAAGGAAAAAACAAATGCTCACAATAGAGGTCCTGAAATTCCGCTGCTGTTTCAAGCGGACAATAGACCAGACGCTGCAAAATATCTTTCCAGCCGGCAGTGTCCTGTCCGGTCAAAGAAAGTTTGCATCCCCAAAGGGCTGCATTGGGCAAGACCTGAAACCGGTCAGACGGAACCTGGGACAAAAGCCCCAGACGTTTGATTTTATCTACATTCAGGTGGTTGCCCAGTCCTCCTGTCACATACACACGGGTCAGATCTTCCATCCGGATTCCACTGTATTTCAGCAAGAAGGAAATGCCTGTTGCGATGGCAGCCTTGGCCAGTTGGAACTCACGGATATCGGCCAAAGTCAGGAACACTCCGTCCGCCAGCTGAAAATCTCCTGCCTTTTCATCGGTTGTCATCCCTGTAAAATCAATGAACCCCTGCTGCAACAAACAATCAACGGCCTCAATCAGTCCGCTTCCACACAAGCCTTTTGGGGTTTCTCCTCCGATGGTAGTCACCACAAACTTTCCATCTTCAAACTCCACTCCGCTTATGGCCCCGTCGGAAGCCCGCATCCCACACGAGATATTAATACCTTCAAAAGCCGGCCCTGCAGCAGTAGAAGTACACCACAGTTTTTGCCGGTTGCCTGCAACCATCTCTCCATTGGTTCCCAGATCGATCAACAGGACATATTCATCAGAGTCAGCCATACCGCAGGCTTTGATTCCCGCCAGAATATCGCTTCCGATAAAATGACTGATGTTGGGAAGAAACTCGACGGAACAACGATCCGGCAGATCCCATCCTAATTCAGAAGGCAAGTACCTGTATCCGTCATTCAGCGGTGACTGAAAAGGTGCTGCGGACAAGGGACGGACATCATAGCATGCGAATAAATGGTGCATAACCGTATTGCCAACCAGCCGGATCCGGGATGGAATACAACCGGGACATTCACGGAGCAACTGAGCGATCTGTTTTCCGATCTCTTCACGCAGCAAATCACGCAGAAGAGCGGCCTGGTGCTTATCCGACACCGCAAAGGCAATACGGGATATGATATCTGCTCCGTAGGTTGTCTGAGGATTGATTCCGCTGCAGGTTGCAAGTACCTTTCCCGTATGCAACGCTACCAGTTGGGAAACGACCGTTGTGGATCCGACATCCACAGCAACGGCATATTCCTCTTTCCCGCCGTTTCCTGTAATCTCAGACTCATCCGTCTGTATGTCCATCGCCCCCTCAGGTATTTCGATGGTCAGGTCTTCCGTCAGCACCGTCAGACAGGCCAGACACCATTCCGAGGACAAATGTTTCCGCTCAAGAAATGCCCTGTGAACTTCCGTTTTCTCTACCTGTCCGGAAAGAATCCGTACCTTACAGTTACCGCACAGTCCTTTTCCCCCACAGGGAAATTCCAGATGACAGTTTTTCAGCACTTCATAAAGAGATGTCCCTCTGTCGGCAGAAAGAGTTACTCCCAAAGGTTCAATCTGTAATAGACACTGCTTCATTTTTACCACTTTAAAGAACGATAAGCGCAATTAGGCAACCTGCAGTCTCCACAACCGCTTTCTTTATAAATCACCTGATCACCTATGCCGACAACTCCACTCATGGATTTTACAGGACGCATCAGCATGGAAGAGGACAAGGTAATTCCCCACTGGTCAGCACCGGACAAAGGCAACAGTTTTTCCTGCTCTTTCAAGTCCCAGCCACAATATCCGGGCCCCCAGTGAGAGGTGATCTTCAGATGATCTTTCGCCACTTCTTCCCGAAGTTCCTGTTTCAGCAGGCGCATCAGCTGCTCCAGGGCCCAGTTTGAAAGCTTATCCAGCCAGTAAGCCGTAATAAAATCAAACTCCTTATTATATTGTTCGATCAATCGGGAAATATCTTCACCTAACGTAATTGATACGACCGCCAGTGATGACGATCCCCTCAAAGCATGAGCTATTTTACGTCCTGTATGAAAAGGTATACCTTCCAGTACAAATCCGTCTGCATCCAGATGAATGGTTTCATAGATTCTGTAGCCTCCTGCCGGATGGATAGTGCGATTGAATGCTTCAACGACTCCTTCCAACTGATCGGCCAATGAATCACTCAACTCCAGCAAGGCGCCTGCTTCATCTGTCGTAATATGTAAGTTATACACCATAGCACACAAGGTTAATAATACAATAGCAAAGATAGAGGTTTAAAAATAAACTGCTTGTCACAAAATTTGCACATTCTAACAATATATTTGCAAAGAGAACAAAGCAAGCAAACGAAACAGAATTCTCAAAAGCTACTTCGCCTCAAATAGTTACAAATAAAACAATTTCATTTTGAATGATTAGTAAGAAATAAAAAAACAAATATTTGGTTCACATGTCCTT
>OIET01001407.1_pt1 | contig 11122 bp, 10 predicted proteins | sample 1581871 | NCBI WGS metagenome assembly OIET01 (sample SAMN03279760, study PRJEB24777) | human gut metagenome | isolation source: fecal sample PR121 from 1 month old male Malay infant, vaginally delivered... | place: Singapore | collected 2005-09-16
GAGATCTACACCTCTCTATTCGTCGGCAGCGTCAGATGTGTATAAGAGACAGGGAGTGCGTATGAAAAGGGACCTTCTCCGTTTCCGGGGAAGGTTTCTTTTTTTGTTTTAAGAAAAGGGAGAAGGCAGAGAGTGGGGTAAGTTATACTATAAATTGAAGAGGGGCGAGGCGGGGGTGTCTTCCCTGCCTCTGCAACAAGAATAGCTTTTCCAGAAAAAGGCGGCATTCCCGATAAAAAGGGAACGCCGCCATGGGGGATTCGATAAGGTCAAAAGTCTTTGGAGGGAGAGAGGAGGGGAGAGGGGACCTTTCTGGAGAAAGGTCCCCTCTCCCCTCCCCCACATTTTCCCTACGGGATCATCTGCCCAAGAACCGCGCCGAACTGGGCGAGAAGGGCGCTCTGGGCCTGTACCATCGAGGGGATGTCGGGACCGGCGGGGGCGTGCTGCACAAAACGTCCCGACTTGAGCTCTTCGCCGCTCTCGTTCACGAGGCTCCAGCCTGCGTCGAGGATGACGCTGCCGTTGGGCGCACCGTCAAAACGGGCGATATCCACGGCAATGCGCCACTGGAAAGGCTGCTGCGAACGCATGGGAGAGGCCAGCCCTTTGCGGGGGGTCAGGGATGCGGACACGGCGTCGCAGAGCACCCGGGTCACGCCCTCGCCGAACGGCTCGCTCCAATGGTTGAACTCGGCCAACTCGACTTTGACGTCATTGCCGTCGCGCAGGAAGAGCTGGGGCCTGTCCAGATAGCCCGGAATGGACACGGGTCCGATGGCGACGCGTGGCCCGGAGATTTTTTCTTTGCCGGACTGGACCACATTTTCCACGGGGGAGGACAGCATGTAGAAATCGGGGCGTGGGCTGCGGCCGAGGGAACAGCCGCCAGCGGTGAGCAGTCCGGCCAGCGCCAGCAGGGCCAGCAGCAGGGAAGGGGCGCGCTTTTTCATATGGCTTCCTTTTTCCTTTAAGATGGGTAGCAAATGACCATGCTCAAGCGGCACAGCGTGTTTCCTTCATTGGCATAGGCGTGTTTCCGATCCGCCTTGAAACGGATGGAGTCGCCATCGGCGATCCCCCAGCGTTCGCCGTCGAGCAGTACGGTCAGCGCGCCGGAAAAAACAGTGATGAACTCCTGCGTCCCTTCGGGGTGCGGTTCGGCGTCAAGCCGGACGCCGGGGTCCAGCTCAATGGCATACATCTCGAACCCCCGGGAACTGTCGAACGGAAAGACGGGATAATTCCTGTATTTTCCGTCTGTTTCAACAAAAGGCGTTATGGCGGAACGCGGGACGACTTCGACGTCCGTTTCTGGGCGCATCATGAGCGAAGTAAATGAAATCTTGAGCCCGTTCGCGATCTTCCAGAGCGTCGAGATGGTCGGGTTGGTCACGCCGCGTTCGATCTGGCCGAGCATGCTTTTGCTCACTCCGGAACATTTCGCTACGGCGTCAAGGCTGAGCTTCCTTTCTTCCCGCAGACGTTTGAGGTTCTCCGCTACGATGTGGCCGATATTTTCCAAGGGCGTTATCCTGTCCATGTTTGACATTATAGTGCACAGATCGTATGCTCTATCGCACAAACTCAAAGGAGCTTCCACCATGCCGTCGATTGCCGCATTCCTGTCCTTCGCGTGCATCATGTCCTTTACGCCAGGCCCCAACAATATTATGGCGCTTTCCAGCGCGAGTGCGTACGGGCTCCGGAAGGGGCTCCGTTTCTGCTTCGGCGTCCTGCTGGGCGTTCTGGGGCTCATGACGGCATGTGCGCTGTTTGGCGCGGCGCTGTTCCGGTTTTTGCCCGACGTGGAACCCACAATGCGTGCCGTCGGCGCGGCGTATATCCTCTGGATGGCCTTTGGCGTCTGGCGGTCGGGATCAGGAAACGAAGATTCCCGCCTTGTACCGGTCAACGGCGTCGTTTCAGGGATGCTGCTGCAATTCGTCAACCCCAAAGGCATCCTCTATGGGATAACCGCCTTCTCGTCCTTTGTGCTTCCTTACTACGATTCCTTTATGGCTTTGGCTGTTTCCATCGGCGTGCTCTCGGCTGTCGCCTATGCCGGGACATGTTTTTGGGCGCTTTTTGGAGCCGTATTCCGCCGTTTCCTCCAGAACCACCATACCGCCGCCAACGCGAGCATGGCGCTCCTGCTGGTGTGGTGTGCCGCATCCCTATATACCTAATTATCTCACACGGATGTAATCCGCTTCCGCGTCCTTGGGCCCATCGCATTATTTTTAAGGATACAGTCCTGTGCCCAATCAAGCGCACAGGACTCCGCTTTCAACCCGGTCCCGCTACGATTTGAACTTCCCGATACCCTACCAGTCGAAAGTCTTTGGTAGAGGAGGGGAGGAGCCCCCTTTCTGGAGAAAGGGGGCTCCTCCCCTCCCCAATATGTTCCTTTACCGTACCTTCCCGCGCAGCACTGCTTCGGGATTGCGTTCAAGCGTGTTGGCGAACACGCGAACGGCCCGGGCCGCTTCGGTGATTTCGCGGATGGCCTGATTCAGTTCGATGACGGTCGTACTGTTTTTGCTGACCACGCCACGGGCGGAAACGACAGTCATCTCCGTCTCTTTGGCTACGTTGTCGATGCGGCTCAGGACATGCGACGCCTGTTCCAGCGCCGCGGACAGCCGCTTGTCCGTATCCTGCGCCAGCTTTGTATACGGTTCTGCAAGCCCGCGGATGCTCGTCAGCGTCTTGTCGAGGTTGGTCCCGATATCCTGAAGCTGGACCACCAGCTTGTCGATGTGGCCGATCAGCTGTTCCGTCCCAGAATTGCTCAGGATTTTTTTGACGCCTTCCGTAATGTCGAGGACATTCGAGGCGATGTCGTCATACGGCAGCGTCGTGAGCGTTTGCAGGATGTTGTCGAATTGCGACGGGATGGTGGGAATCTCGGGCACGTCGTCGTATTCTTTGACTTCCCTGATGGGATAAGGGATCTGGCTTCTGGGGTAGAAATCCATCTCGATCATGAGCTGGCCGGTGAGCAGGCTCTGGGTCGCCAGCGTTGCCCGCAGGCCGTGGCTGACCAGGCGATCGAGATATTCTTTTTTGGAGATGTCGCCGTCGGAGACGGAAAACCGCCCTTCGTCCTTTTTGTTCAGTTCGATGAACACCGGCGTCTGGAACACTAAATTATCAAGGTCGCCCGTGAGCCGGATTTCGACGACGCGCCCCACGGGGACGCCGCGGAACAGGACCGGAGAGCCTACGGAAAGCCCGCTGATGGAACCGTCGAAAAAGAGCACGTAACGGCTTGTCGTCTGGAACAGCTTGCCTGAGCCGAAAACGGCGATAGCGAGCAGCAGGAGGGCTGTGGCCCCGACGACGAAGGCTCCGATGAGGGTTTTGTTGGCTGACTTGCTCATGAGCGGTATCCTTTGGAGGAGGTGGGGCAGGAGTCGGTTTTGCCGCGGTTCAGGAAACGGACGATGTCGGGGTGCGCCTGATCGCAGCGAAGGACATGGGGATCGCCGCCCGTGATCATGGTGTGGGTCGCCGCATCAAGGAATACGCTGTTGTTGCCGATGGTAAAGATGCTGTCGAGATCGTGTGTGACGACCACGACGGTCATGCCCATGTTCTCCTTGAGTTCGAGGATGAGCTCGTCCAGCAGGGCGGCGCTGACCGGGTCGAGCCCGGCCGAAGGCTCGTCAAAGAAAACGATTTCGGGGTCCATCGCCAGCGCGCGGGCGAGCCCGGCGCGTTTGCGCATACCGCCGCTGATTTCGGACGGGTAATAATCCTCGAATCCGGCAAGGCCGACGAGCGCGAGTTTGAGGGAGGTCTGTTCCCTGATCTCGGCGGAGGAAAGCTTCGTATAGCGCTGCAAGGGCAGGGCCACATTCTCGGCGAGGGTCATGGAGCTCCACAGAGCGCCGCTCTGGAAGAGCAGGCCCACGCCGCTGAGAAGTTTTTGGCGCTCGCTTTCGGTCCCGGCCCAAAAGTCCTGTCCCCTGTAGAGCACTTGCCCCTTTGTAGGCTGGAGCAGGCCCACGAGGACGCGCAGGAGCGTGCTTTTGCCGCATCCGCTCGGCCCCATGATGATGAATACGTCCTGACGGTTTATCGTGAAGTTGAGATCCTTCTGCACGACGTAGCTGCCGTAGCCGACCGTAAGGTCCCGCGCTTCGATGATGGGTGTGGAGGTATTCATATATTCAAAATATTGCAGAGGATGGTGAGGACAGCCGTGGACAGCACGATGCCCACGATGGAATAGACCACGGCCGAGGTGGTCGCCTTGCCGACTGCTTCGGCATTGCGGCCGCAGCGCAGGCCCTGGTAACAGCCGGTTATGGCGATGAGCATACCGTAGACCGCGCCGTGCACCATGCCCACCCAGAGGTTGTTGATGTTGAACCCTTTCTGGGTAAATGTATAGTATTCCATGGGATCAAGGCCGAGTATCCCGACGCCGACGATGAAGCCGCCCATGATGCCCATGAAGTCGGAATAGAGCACGAGCAGCGGGGTCATGGCGGTAAGGGCGAGGACGCGGGGCATGATGAGGTAGTCGGAAGGGGCCACGCCGAGCGTGGTGAGAGCGTCGATTTCCTCATTGACCTGCATGGTCCCGATGACGGCGGCATAGGAGGCGCCGGTGCGGCCCGCGAGGATGATGCCGGTCATGATCGCGCCCATGATGCGGGTCATGCTCACGGCCACGAGGCTGGAAACGTAGATTTCCGCGCCGAACATCTTGAGCTGGATCACGCCGACGAAGGCGAGGATCAGGCCCACGAGCAGGCTGATCAAAGAGACGATGGGCAGGGCGTCCACGCCGCTTTCCTGAACGGCGAGCCAGACGTTTCCCGACGTGCAGGAAGAGCGGCCCCGGAACAGCCTGCCGGCGCTGAGGACAAGTTCGCCGATAAAATCGAAAATGTCGCGTGCCATGCGGGGCACCGCCAATGTAAAGCCGCCGACCCGTTCGAGGAAGGTCGTCTTTTGGGCCTTACGCTGCGCGGCGGTGTTCGGGGGGACCGCAAGGGCCAGCTTGGTCAGGTTGCGGATGCCCTCGGGGAGGCGGGCGTCATCGAGCGGGATGTTGTGTTCCTTGGCGAGGGTGACGAGCCGGGTGGTGACGACGAGCACGCCGCTGTCCCATTCGCCGAGAGCCTCGCCGAGGAGTTCGACGCTGCGGGCCTCTTTGAGGAGTCTCTCCGTTTCACGCAGCGCTTCGTCACGTTCCGTAAAAAAGTTCGGCCCAAGCAGGTCCCGTTTCCACTCGCCGCTGAAAATGACGCGCAGGACGCCCTCCGAGCTCTCGGCGCGTAACGCGCCTCCGAGCGAGGCGGACGCCCTGCTTTTTGTCATCGGTTCGGCTGCCATCGTCAGGCGGGCTTGCGGCTGACGGATACTTTGGCGGGGCGCAACAGGCGGTCTTTCAGGCGGTAGCCGCGCTGGTGCAGGGTGCTGACCAGGCCGGGTTCCATGTCATCCCGCTCTTCATAGGAAACGGCATCATGGACATCGGGGTTGAAGGGCTCGCCCACTTCCCCGGCAACGTCGAAGCCGTGGTTCTTGAGCGCGTCGAGGAGCAGCTTCCGGGTCATGATCACGCCGGTGAGCAGGCTTTTACAGGTTTCGTCGCTGCCGCCGTATTGAATGGCGAGATCAAGGCTGTCCAGCGCGGGCAGGAGATCCTTGAGCACCGGCTCGCTGGCGTAGCGCATGTATTCGTCATGGTCACGCTGGATGCGTTTCTTGAAATTTTCCATCTCCGCGAGGGCGCGCAGCCGGGTCTCGTCCGCTTCGGCCTTGACCGTGCAAGTGGGGCAAATCTCTTCGCGGAACTGCTCCTCAAGCGTTTTTTCAGGGGCCTGCGCGGTTTCCGCGAGGTTCTCTTCGGTGGCGCCGTTCTGTCCCTTTTCGGTCTGGGGATCACGTGTATCGGTCATGCTAGCTCCTTAATGATCATATTCGGCGACGCGCCGTCTCCGTGACGCATCTGCCAACACTCTATATAGGACTGAACCCGTATTCGGCAACACTTACCTTGCTTCGGCAAGCCAGCAGCAGACCTCCCGGGCGCCGTCGGCCCCGGCGGATTCGATGACGGGCGGAGTCTTGAAACAGCGTTCATGCGCTTCCGGGCAGCGCGGCCGGAAGGGGCACCCCTGCGGGAGATCGCCGGGCGAGGGGACTGTGCCGGGGATGGCGTCCAGCTTCGCCGAAGGGGGCGTGTCGAGCGTGGGCGCGGAGCGGATAAGGCCCCAAGTATAGGGATGGCGCGGTTCGGCGAACAGAGCCCGCACGGGCGCGCGCTCCACGATGCGCCCGGCATACATGACGCCCACTTCGTCGGCCATTTCCGCCACCACGCCGAGATCGTGGGTGATGAGCAGAAGCCCCATGCCGCGCTCGCGGGAAAGATCGCCGAGCAGGGCGAGTATCTGGCCCTGTATGGTCACGTCGAGGGCCGTGGTCGGCTCGTCGGCGAGCAGGAGGCGGGGTTTGCAGGCCAGCGCCATGGCGATCATAACGCGCTGGCGCATACCGCCGGAAAGCTGGTGCGGGTAGTCGCGGACGCGCATGTCCGGCGCGGGTATGCCGACCAGCCGGAACAGTTCCACGGCTTCGGCGAGCGCGGCCTTCTTTGACAGGCGCAGGTGACGCATCAGCGGCTCCGCGACCTGCTCTCCCACCCGGATGACCGGATTGAGCGAGGTCATGGGTTCCTGAAAGATCATGCCGATGTCGCGTCCCCGCACGCGTTCCATCGCGGATTCGGACAATTCGGCGAGATCGCGGCCTTCAAAGAGGATGCGCCCGGCGGCGAGGCGCCCCGGTTCGGGGATGAGGCGGAGCAGGGACAGCGCCGTCATGCTCTTGCCGCAGCCGGATTCCCCCACAAGGCAGAGCGTGCGCCCCGGATGCAGCGTGAACGACACGTCGCGCACCACGTCGAACGGGCGTTCGCAGGCGTCGAACCGCACGGTGACGCCTTCCGCCTGCAACAGCGGGGCGGAGGAGGCCGGGATTGGGGAAGATGCGTTTGCGGAAAGGGACATGGGGCGCTCCGAAGAAAGTTGCGAATAAAAAAAGTATAGACGAGATGCGGGGTAAGGGCAAGAAACCGGGGATGCCGGGCAAAATGTTCTCATGCCGCAATTGACATTTATTTTCAAAAATCTATAGAAAGGGCAGATCCAATTGGTATCATAAGGGAGTGGGTATGGACGCGGAACCTGTTTTCATCACTGGAAGCGTTTTTTCGTGGGAATCCCTGCTCGTCGTGTCGATCATCGTTGCGGCGTGGTTTGTATGCCGCAGGATCAATGTCATGAAACGTCCGGTATGCAACGGCGGCTGCGCCGGTTGCCACGGGGCCCGTCAGGGCCGGGGATGTGCTTTCCCAGAGGGGCGGCGACGCCGGATGTGACGATAAAGTTGAAGCTGGGGGACAATATGTTTGGATTTTGCCATAGAAAGCGCGGAGGGCATGATTGCGCCGAAGCCCGTTCGTGCGGCGGCGAAGGCTGTCCCATCTCTAAGGAGATGCTGGAAGCCGGGCTCATTTCCCTGCGCAGGATGAAGGAGGGGCAGAAAGCCCGCATCGCCCATGTGCAGGCCAGCGGCGAGCTGGGGCGGCGCATCCGGGACATGGGGCTCATCCCCGGCGCGGAAGTGGAAGTGGTGGGGCGCGCCCCGCTGCGCGATCCGGTGGCCCTGCGCCTGCCGGGGTTCACGCTCAGCCTCAGGAACAACGAAGCCGACTACATCGTCGTCGAACCGCTGGAACAGGCGGGCTGAGGCGTCATGGATCCGCAGCTTACCATAGCCCTCGCGGGCAATCCGAATTCTGGCAAGACGACGGCCTTCAACGCGCTGACCGGTTCGCACCAGCATGTGGGCAACTATCCCGGCATTACCGTGGAGAAGAAGGAAGGCTTCATCAAGATGCCTTCCGGCCGGTGTGTGCGCTTCATCGACCTGCCGGGGACGTATTCCCTGACCGCCTACACGCAGGAGGAGACGGTCGCCCGGCATGTGCTGGCGCAGGAACGGCCCGACGTGGTCATCGACGTGCTCAATGCGGGCGCGCTGGAGCGCAACCTCTACCTGACCATCCAGCTTCTGGAACTCGGCGTTCCCGTGGTGCTGGCCCTGAACATGATGGATGAGGCCGCCAAGCAGGGCATGACCATCGATATCGAGCGCCTGTCGCAGCGTCTGGGCTTCCCGGTCATGGCGACCGTGGCCCGCACGGGCGAAGGGCTGCCCGAACTCTTGAAGGCGACGGAAGCCTATATCGAAACCAAGCGCGGCGAGCCGTGGGAGCCGCTGCATATCTCGTATGGGCCCGATCTTGATCCCGTGCTGCGGGATATGGAAGCCGCCATTGCCGAGGCCGGGCTGCTGGCTTCGGAATATCCGGCGCGGTGGGTGGCGCTCAAGCTGCTGGAGCAGGATGAGGAAATCCTCACCCGCAGCCGCGCCGAAGCCCCGGAGCTTGCCGCCGATCTGGAGCGGCAGGTGGATGAGGTGGCACGGCATTTGCGGGATACGTTGAATACGTGGCCCGAGGCCGTCATCGCGGATTACCGCTATGGGTTCATTTCTTCGCTGCTGCGGGACGGCGTGCTGGTCCGGCTTCAGGATATGCACGCGCGCATCCAGTTCTCGGACCGCATGGACAAGGTGCTGACGCATCCGTTCATGGGCCCGGCGATCATGCTCGGCGTGCTCTATCTGCTTTATACCGTTACCTTCACCATTGGGGAGATCCCGATGGGCTGGGTGGAACAAGGGTTTGCCCTGCTGCGCGAAGGCGCGGACGCCGTGCTCCCCGACGGCCAGCTCAAGTCGCTGGTGCTTTCGGGCATCATCGACGGCGTGGGCGGCGTCATGAGCTTTGTCCCGCTCATCATGCTGATATTCCTTCAAATCGCCTTTCTTGAAGATACCGGGTACATGGCGCGCATGGCCTACATGCTCGACCGTATTTTCCGTATTTTCGGGCTGCACGGCTGTTCGGTGATGCCGTTCATCGTGGGCGGAGGCATTGCTGGCGGCTGTGCCGTGCCCGGCGTGCTGGCGGCCCGCACCCTGCGGAGCCCCCGCGAAAAGATAGCGACGCTGTTGACCGTGCCCTTTATGGCCTGTGGGGCCAAACTTCCGGTTTTCATCCTTTTTTCCGGCGTCTTTTTCCCCGGCCATGAGGCGGCGGTCATGTTCGGCCTGACGCTCACCGGCTGGGTGGTGGCCCTGCTCACGGCGCGGCTGCTGCGCTCGACGATTATCCGTGGGCCGTCCACGCCGTTCGTCATGGAGCTTCCGCCCTATCGCCTGCCCACAATGCTCGGGCTGGCGATTCATACGGGCGAGCGCACGTTCGAGTATCTGAAGAAGGCCGGTACGGTCATCCTCGCCATTTCCATCATCCTGTGGGCGGCTATGGCGTATCCGCAGCTGCCGCTGGACACGCGGGCGCATTTCGCGGGCGAGCAGCAGACCATCGAAGCGAACCTTGAGGCGGCGAAGGCTTCGGGCGGCGATGTGGCCGCTCTTGAAGGGCAGCTTACGGCCTTGCACGGCGAGCGCGCGGAGCGGGCACTTCAACACTCGTTTGCAGGCCGCCTCGGCATGGCGCTGGAACCGTTGACCCGTCCCGCCGGGTTTGACTGGCGCACGGACATCGCGTTGGTGGGCGGTTTCGCGGCGAAGGAAGTCATCGTCGCCACGCTCGGCACGGCCTATTCCCTCGGCGACATCGATCCCGAAGATCCCACGCCGCTGGCGCAGCAGATCCGCAACGACGGGCGCTGGACGCCCGCCACCGCCTTGGCTCTGCTGGTGTTTGTGCTGCTGTACGCGCCCTGTCTGGTGACTGTCGCCGCTATCCGGCAGGAGACGGGTTCGTGGGGCTGGCCTGTGTTCAGTATGGTATTCAACACGCTGATCGCGTTCGGGGCCGCCGTTGCCGTGCGGCATGTGACGATGTTGTTTCTATAGGTGAAATAAAGAGAGAGGGGAGATTTTTCGAAAAAGAGAGGTACACCCGAAACTCCTTGCCTTTCTTCTCGATACATCTCCGTGTGTTGATATAAGAGCCTCTTTATTGATTGTTTTTGTTTTGCTGATTCAAAAATGAAAATCCCCAGAGTGGGGAAGCTGAACTCTCAAGAAAACGGATAAGGGAGCATTTGTAAAAGTGCTCCCTTATTTTGTAAAAAGAGCGTATTGGGTTTACATCATTGTTGCGAGGGTAATAGACCTTCGCCGAAGGTATGTTCTTCTTTTTTTCGGAAAGGTACTCTTTTTACGTCACCGGACAGTTTGCTTTATGCAACTATATATTGTTGAATAAAGTGGTATTGTTTTTTGTATGCCGTTTTATTCAGCGCAGCGACGTTTCTTTGTGAAACCTTCATTAAGAAACAGCTAGGATATTTTGCGAATAGCGCTGTACGCGGATATCGAAGGCCTTTACTTGAATCACGAGGTACTCTATAGATGAAAAAGATTCTATCACGAGCCTCATACATGTGATTTTTCCGTTCAGGCTTAAGACGTTTTTCAACATTTGTGGATGGAGGTATACGATGCGAAAGGACAGGGGACAGCAGGGCTTCACGCTCATTGAAATCATTTCCGTCTTGGTCATCCTCGGCATTCTCGCCGCTGTGGCCGTTCCTAAGTACTATGATTTGCAGAAAGAGGCCCAAACCAAAGCTGCAATGGCCGTTGTTGCCGAAGTGCAGGCCCGTGTGAACCTGAAGTTCGGGCAGGAAATTTTGCACGGTGGCTCCTGCACCGAAGCGGTAACGGCAGCTGAGGGTCTTGTAACCGCCCCTACTGATTTGGGAGACTGGGCGCTCACTTCAACCAAAGCAGGTAATGTTTACACCGTTACCGCCGCGACTCCTCCTGGAGGAAGCGATGCCGATAAGGTTACTCTCACTAATGCGAAAATCAGCCTTCCTGATTGCACTCCGGCGACTAAATAATCCTGTTAATCCGTCGTAACATTTTATTATAAATGAAAAAGAGGCGATTCCTTAAGGAATCGCCTCTTTTTTTCCATACAACGGAACTCCCTCCGCGCAGCCTCCCCACCAGCCGAAAGTCTTGGGAGGGGAAAGGGGGAGGTTTGGAG
>OIET01001421.1_pt1 | contig 10982 bp, 12 predicted proteins | sample 1581871 | NCBI WGS metagenome assembly OIET01 (sample SAMN03279760, study PRJEB24777) | human gut metagenome | isolation source: fecal sample PR121 from 1 month old male Malay infant, vaginally delivered... | place: Singapore | collected 2005-09-16
AACTTCGCTTATATCGCTGGATATTTCAGAAGTGCTTTGATTTTCAAGTGCATCATTCTGATTTAAAGCATCAAGATAGCTTTCGATTTTTTCTTCGATATGCTGAATCCGATCCTTTAGTTTGTTTTTGGTGAAGTTGCGGTCTTTGGTATTCCAGGCTTTAAATTTGCTGCCATCAATCGCAAGCAGTTCTTTACCGTAAAGCTCCCATTGGGTACAGAGCTGTACAAAGTTTTTAAAGACATTCTTAAGTGCCGTTGGATTTTGCTGGCGAAAGCGGGCAATGGTTTTATGATCCGGGGAAAGTTTTTGAAGCAGCCAAATCACTTCGAGGTTTCGTTTGGTCTCAATTTCCAGACGCCTGGAAGAACGCACGTGATTCATATAGCCATAAATATAAAGTTTTAGAAGATCACGTGGCGAGTACATCGGGCGGCCTGTTTGATTGGGTTTCCACTTATTAAATCCGAGATTTTCGAAATCTAAGGTATCAACATAAGCATCAATGACACGTACAGGATTATTTTCATCGACATAATCCTCGATACAGTCTGGAAGTAACATCCCTTGATGACGATTATTTCCAATAATGAAATCCATAAGAATACCCTCCCGATTATTTTAAGATTATGTATTAATTATACCACGATTTTGGGGTTTTAGGTGGACTTTTGACACAAACTCTCCCCAAAATCCGCAGAGCCTGTTTGTCAAAAAGACCGTAGAGCTGGACTTATACGAGATGATCGGCGGTTCAAAAGAAAAGAAAAACGCCGAGTATGACAGTGATATGAAGAAAAGGACAGCCGTTGAGGGCATGGCACAGCTGGTACACATTGACCACCTGATGTCTCAGCATCCCTATGACTTGTCCGGCGGTGAGCAGCAGCGCCTGGCGCTGGCAAAGATCATGCTGCTGCGGCCGCGCATCCTCCTAATGGATGAGCCGACCAAGGGACTGGATAACCATTTTAAACGGGAACTCGGCGATATTCTTAAAAAGCTCCAGGAGCATGGCGTGACCATTGTCATGGTTTCGCATGATGTTGAGTTTTGTGCGCTGTATGCAGACCGGTGCGGACTGTTTTTTGAGGGTAACATTGTGACAAGCAACACACCCCGAGCTTTTTTCTCAGGCAACAGCTTTTATACCACCTCGGCCAACCGGCTGTCGAGGCATTTGTTTAACAACGCCATTACTGTAAAGGATGTGATCTCTTGCTGTCAGATAAACTTTTAAACCAGTTTTTAGATGACTTTCTTGTTGGAAAACAAGAATCGGTGACGATCGAAAAAAAACAGTCCGTTCGTCCAGAAGCGGTAGACATCTGGGAGACAGAGGAAGAGGACGATGAGGCGTTTCAGGATATGCCCGCGGCGCCGCCGGCACACCACCGGTTAAGTAAACGGACCTGGGCGGCGATTTTTATGATTGTTGTCATGATTCCTTTAACCATCTGGTTTGGCATACAGTTTATGGGGGACCGCAAGTATTACTTTATCAGCATGATGATCATTGTTTATACCATTGTTCCCTTTGTTATGGTTTTTGAAGGGCGGAAGCCCCAGGCCAGGGAGTTGGTTATTCTGGCGGTTTTGTCGGCCATTGCTGTGGCTGGCCGGGCAGCGTTTTTCATGCTGCCGCAGTTTAAGCCTGTGGTGGCAGTTGTCATTATTACGGGCGTCTGCTTTGGCGCAGAATCAGGATTTCTGGTGGGCGCGGTCACAGGATTTGTCTCAAACTTTTTCTTTGGACAGGGGCCCTGGACGCCATGGCAGATGTTTGCCTTTGGCATTATAGGGTTTTTAGCGGGAATCTTGTTCAGAAAAGGACTATTGCGGACAACAAAGATGCCCTTGTGTGTGTTTGGGTTTCTATCAACGTTTTTTATCTATGGGATCATTATGGATACAGCATCAGTGTTTATGTTTCAGCCATCTTTATCGTGGAAAGTGTTGCTGCCCTTTTATATTTCGGGCGCGCCCTTTAATCTGATTCATGCAGGTGCAACGGTGTTTTTCCTGTTGGTGGCATCTAAGCCCTTGATTGAAAAGTTGGAACGGATTAAAAAGAAATATGGATTGATACAGCGGTAAAAAAGAAAAAAGGATAAGAGAAGGTAAAGAGATGAGCGACGAAGTATTAGGGGTAAAAAAAAGGAGAAAAGTACCGGATATTATTTTTAAAAGCAGTGTGGAAGAAAAAGAGCACTGCCAGCAAAAACAGATTGACAGGGTGCAGCGGGAAAAGGCAGGGCGCGTGCAGGCGGAACAAAATAAAGATTTGCCAAAAAACAGACTTAAAGGCTACCCGCATAAAGAGTTTGGGCGCAATGAGGCATATGCTTACCGCCAGAATAAAAAAGTGTTTATTCCAGAATCAGAGCATTTTACGCGGATAGGGGTAAGGACCTTTAAAAACAAAACTTATGCTGCGGAGATAGTAATACCGGAAGGCGTTACAGCCATTGGTGAAGAGGCTTTTATGGGCTGTACAGCGCTCAGGCGGGTTGTTCTGCCCGAAACCCTCGTATCTATCGGAACGGCGGCCTTTAGCGGCTGTACTAGTTTGAGAGAGATTGTCATCCCAGAAAACGTGACACGGATCGAGGAGAAAACCTTCAAGGATTGCAAAAAGCTCTCCAAAGCGGTATTGCCAGAAAATATGGTATACATTGGCAGAAAGGCTTTTTACAACTGTGAAATGCTCAGTAAAATCCAGTTCCCGGACAAATTGGTTGAGATTCAGGAGGGCGCTTTTATCCGCTGCAAGAGCTTGAAAAATCTTGAGCTGCCAAGAGGGCTGCGACACATTTTGGATGAAACCTTTATCGACTTAGCCATAGAGACATTAAATATTCCGCCAAATATCGAGAGTATTGGCATAAAATCCTTTTTCAGATGCCGGCATCTGACGCATGTGACCATTCCCGAAAATATTACATACATTGATGACTGGGTATTTCATGGCTGTAACCGGCTCAAGACCATCAAGATCCTTCATGATCCGGAGTTCATGGGAGAATGGCTGACTAACCGGAGCACCACGTTTCAGTGTATAAAGGGCTCAAAGGTGGATGAATACTGTGATCAGTTCGGTTATGAAAGAGAGTATGTTGAAGAATAATTAAAAAGCCATCTGCTGAGAGCATTCATTGCCTGAGAACAGGGAGGAATCGAGATGAAAAAGATTCGGTCGAGCACAATATGGTTAATGATATTGCTGTTTTTATTAGCGTTCACGGTTGGGCAAAGTCCGGAAGACTATGTAGGCACCTGGTACAGCGATCAGAACCCGGATTTGCCCTTGGTCATTGCAGAGGATGGTACCTATACCTCCGACGAATTGACAGACGGAACGTGGGAGGGACCGGAAAATTATAGCATACGGCTTAGAGGCAAGGAGCAGGACTATACCATGGAACATGCCAAAACAAGCTTTAGCAATGACGACTGGTCTTTTAGCGGCGATGCTTTGCGGTGCAGCAAAATAGATACCTGGTATTTCAGAATAAAGGAGACTGCAGAGCAATCTTATGATCTACGCCACCCGACCAAAGCAGTGGCTGCTGCAAAATGGATAAGAGGCTTCTGGACGACGCGGGAAAACGCACGCGAAACCTTTCATTTCAGAGAAGATAGTTCCTTTATTCTTATCTATAATGATGAACAAGGAAATCCGGAGACAGTTGGCGGCATCTACAACATTTTAGAAGGTGAGTCCCTTAACATTGAAAGAACTGAGTGGAACTTGAATCTTCAGCTAATGCCGGATACCGAAGCACCGCTTTCTGAACGGGCTATGGCTCTGACAGAAAGCGGAAACTGGCATATCAGCAAGCAAGATGACACATTGACCCTTACGAAAATGGGCGGAGTGTTAGGAGATGAAGTGACCTTTTACCAAAGTATCGCTAAAAATTAAAATGTTACCCTTCCTGAAAATTAAGATTTTCAGGATGACCGGGAAGGTGTTCAGACTGGCTTGGAACGGTCAGTGGGACGCTTGGATCAACCACCTCAAACTGGAGCTGGTCAATCCAGAGCGTACCGCTGCCGCAAAGCAGCGCGCCGATTGCAATGGAAGTGCTTTCCAGGGGAACATCGAGCACACAGGTATAACGGCACCAGCTGGATGTGCCATTAACCGGTCGATTATGCATGTTATCAAAGGCAGCGGTGCCTAAGGGGGTGTCTATTCTCAGCCAAAGCCCCGCATAGCCGTCCACAGAAAGTGTTTTTAAATAGCCGGAAAGGCGAACGCGTTTTCCAATATAATATCTGGCGCTGAAAAGCTGGGCGATGGCACAAAAATCACCAGCATTTATCTTTTCAGTGCCCGAGTTTAGGCGCGCTGACTGGGTCCCGGCGTTAAAGATCCTGTCATCGGACATCAGCTGGTATTTTTCCGGGGCACTGCCTGTGAGGGTCCACGCTTCAAAAGGGTTTGTTTCGCTCATAATTTTGTATCCTTTCGTTAAATCTTTCATCAGGAGGCGGTATTTTCCTGGTGGTAATCCATAAATTTTTTTAAATGAACGTGTAAACGCTTCCTGAGATTCAAAACAAAGCTCAAAGGCAATTCTTAAAATAGGGTAGTCGGTATGTCTTAACAGGGATGCGGCACTTGCCAGTCTGCGCCTGCGGATGTAATCCGATGGCGTTGTATCTGTTTCCCTGTGAAAGGAACGTAAAAAATAGTATTTTGAATACCCAAAATGTCGGGCTAGCACATCGAGCGTGAGGTCTTCATTCAGGTGCATTTCAATGTAAGTAAAAACAGCGTTTAGTTCCATAGGATTCCTCCTTGATTTTTATTATACGCTATTTACAGAGAAAAGTTTGATTTTTGTTGCCGTTTTTTAAAATATTGTCCGTTATGAAGAACGAAGGAGAGGTAAAAACATGGATAAGAAAAAAGATAAAGGCATGCGTTATATTATTTTGGCCATGGCATTGCTGGCGCTTTCTATCAATCTCTTCAGCATCTGGCTCCAGCGAAACGGGAGCCACTTCCTGGCCCCTGAACAGCTCAGCGGTATCGCTTATACCTTTGGCATTATACAGGTCTGTGGGCTGTTGGTGATGATTGCCGCTTTTGCTTATTATATTCTGTCAACCTATAAAGGATACTACGATTTAAAAAAAGTGAAAAATTATCTGATAATCGCCACTGGACTTGGCTGCGCAGTCGTTTTGATCCAGTGCTTTGTACCGCTCTACAGTCCGTACCGGGCATTTTTTACCTTTGTCAAAACAGTTGGATGGATTGGTATTCTGATCTCACTTTTGCAGGTTTTTTCAAACAGTAAGATCAGGAAATAAAGATTAAAATTTTAAAAATGGAATGGAGTCTGTGCCATGAAAAGAAGAGTGGATAACCATATTAAACTGATGTTATTTTTTATCGGCTATTTTGTATTAAAAGGAATCGACACTTACCTTTACAGCGGATCGCAAACTGAGGTGATCAATTGGCTTCATACTTTTTTATTCTGGGGCAGAGTCGCTTTGTTTTTAAGCCTTTTTGCCTGGCTCACATTTATTTGCTTTGAGTATAAACGTGATAAGTATAATCTTAAAAATGTACGTATCTACCTTATTATTTTGGTAACCGCGTTGCTCGTCGCTGTTATGCTGTATTTTCTTGCTCGTCCAGCCTTATATCTGAATAAGCCTGCATTAGCCATAACAGTGCTGTGTTGGATGACAGTAATCGCCATGCTGGTATGTTTAATTTTTAAAACGAAAAAAGAAGAATAGTCAATCAGACGTTCAATAGATAAAAAAGTCTTCCTATTTATATAGGGGGATAATTTAAAAAAATAAAACACGCTGTTTAGGCGTGTTTTATTTTTTGTATTCTTGTCAGTACTATAGCTCAGCTTCTTCTTTCCCCAGTTTCTTGCGTTCCACCATTCGGCCCATAAAGAAAGCCAGAATACCAACGCCGATACCAGTCTGAAGGCAGAAAATCAGAGATTCAACTTCGCCAGGCAGTTCCCCGTTGATCAGCGTTTCAAGAACAGGAGTAAACCAGGGTTCATATTCACCTCCCTGAATTTCCTCGATCATGGTGCTGCCCGCATCGTCAGAACCGCCAAATTCAGCGCCCTGAAGGGCAAAAAGCGGTACAACCACCAATAAAGCAACAATAACAAGAAGAATGATAACCGTTTTTTTATTTTTGCTCATTTTACACTTCCTCCGATGCTAAGAAGCCAATGGACTTGAGTTCCGGGCTTGCGTAGGTTTCCAATGCGATAACGATAATAACCGTTAAAATCCCTTCGATAATGGCAAGCGGCAGCTGCGTGGGAGCAAAAACCCCCAGGAATTTAACAGCAGAAGCTGCCACGCCGCCCTGCTCGGACGGGTAAGCCATCGCCAGTTGAATGCTGGTAACACAGTAGGTAAATAAATCCCCAAGAGCAGCGGCCAGGAAAATGCCGACCTTGCGGTTAACCTTGATCTTCTGACAGAGCTTATAAATTCCAAAAGATACAAACGGACCGGCAATTGCCATTGAAAAAGTGTTAGCGCCAAGGGTAGTCAAACCACCGTGAGCCAGCAGAATGGCCTGGAATAATAATACAATAATGCCTAAAATACTAACCGCACTTGGTTCAAATAAAATCGCGCCAAGCCCCGTACCTGTCATGTGTGAACAGCTGCCCGTTACAGATGGAATCTTCAGTGAAGAAATAACGAAAATGAATGCGCCGGCCATGGCCAGAAGTGTAATGGATCTTCTGTTGCCCGTCAGGGTTTTTTTGATCGAGAAAAAACCAGCAGCTAAAAAGGGCAGACAGATAACTCCCCAGGCAATGCAGTACCCCACAGGAAGATAACCTTCCATAATGTGCATTGCGTTTGCGGCGGGTACAATCCCAAATACAAGCGCCCAGGCGCCAAGCAGTGTGACAAACCTTCTTTGATTCTTTGTCATTTTTACCTCCTCGATAAATGAATTTTTACATTGGCTGTGATTCAATAAACTAAAAAAGTATAAAAAAACCGCTTACCGGGCAGATAAGCGGTGAAAGTACGAAATAAAATAAAATCCTGTGATTTCGTCCAAACACTTAGTTATCTCCTCGTAACCAAATGTAATACAGTTTTAATGATCAGCATCCTGACTTGACATACGTCTTACAGTGGCGGGACCGTTTGGGATTTTCACCCAATTCTGCTTAAACCATCGATTATGATGGAAATCATTAAAAATGTGCCGGAGAACCGACTACATTTCTAATTATAGCACCCTTTTTTGTAATGTCAATAGCGTAAAGTTGAATTTTTAGAAAAAATATTAGATATAGATATACACATGCCCCCTATATGTATATTACCTGTGCGCTGCGATAAATATAAGGTAAAAAATATGAATATCCTTAAAAGCTTTTTGATTATTTGACAAAATCGTAAAAATGGACTACAATAGGTTCTGTTGTTGGATTTTATAGCTTCAAAAGTATAAAAAATGCATTTGAATAAATATAGAAACTATAGGTATAGAAAAAGCATGATATCTATAAAATTGAAATAAAATCATTTTAATGAAGGTGCAATTAGTTATAGTTATATAGCGGCGTTTTTCGTACGATAAATGAACTTATTTTAAATGGAGAATTTTGGAGGTAAAAATGAGTGAGAGTGCAAAAAGGATAGAGGCCTTTTCAAAAAAGAATCTGCCAAAGGCAACAGTGAAGTACGCTGACATTCCTGAAGGTGTTGAGCGGATCAGCGTCAATGCGTTTAAAAATCTGACCAAGTTGCAAAGAGTTAAAGTAGCCGGTTCTGTTAAGGAAATATGCGGTCATGCCTTTGAAGGATGCACCATGCTTTCGTCCATCAACCTGCCTTCCGGCCTCAAGCTTTTGGGAGAAGCCGCTTTTATGGAATGCCGAAGAATACAGGCTCTTGTGATTCCAGAGGGAGTAAAGGCCATAAAAGACCGCACCTTCAAATTTTGCCGTGGGCTGGAAAGGATAGAACTGCCAAAACAACTTACCAAAATTGGAGAAAACGCCTTTTACAACTGCGATAAACTCACACATATTGAGATTCCCACTGCCATCGAAAAGCTACCCTTCAGGACCTTCTACATGTGTAAAAGCTTAGAATCCATCCGATTTTCAGAAAACTTAAAATATATCGGCAAGGAAGCCTTTGTAAACTGCAGCTTTCAGCAGCTTGATCTGCCAGTGGGTTTGGAGGTGATCGACGAATCCGGATTTCTAAAATGTAAAAAGCTGACAGCCCTCAAGATACCAGAAACAGTAAAAGTTATTGGTAAATGGGCCTTTCACGGATGTCCCAATTTAAAGGATGTCGAGATAAAACACGATCCCGAAGAAGTGGGCGAGTGGCTCTTTAACCGGAACGACGTGACGGTGCATTGCTATGAGGGATCTAGGATAGACCGCTATTGCAAGATATACGATTATAAGGTCAATTATATTCAGTAGAAATTCCTGGTAAATCTTGACAAAAACCATCAAAAAAGCTATGATGAAAACAATTAAATATAGAATCTATCCTGTGTTATGGGAAAAGGGTGAGATGCCCTTGCTGTAATCGCAGCTGTAATACAAAAAGCCTGTCCAGTAACCACTGCCAGCATAGCGGGAAGGGGACAAGGATGATATTGTAAAGCCAGAAGACCAGCACAGTGATAAGTTCTTAAAGCTCCGATTTAGAGTGATAAGACAAATAAAAAGTATTTAATGCTTTGTTTTTCCTTCTCTGAATCAGAGAAGGTTTTTTTTGGTAGCAGCGCAAGAAAAAAGGAGTTGACAAATATGGAGTTAAAACTCGAATGTGAAGTACCGCAAAGAAAAAAAGAGCGGACTAAAAAAGGGATACAGACGCAGAAGAATATCATGAGCCAGGCAAAAGAGTTGTTTTACACCCAGGGTTATAACAATACAGGCATGGTAGACATTGCAAATAACTCAGAGGTAGGCCTTGGAACCCTCACCTACTATTTTAACAAGAAAGAAGACATTGTCGATGAGATCATTAACACCTACTTCATGCAGCTGTATGACTTTGTCGGAGAAAACTCAGAAAAAGCAAAGATGCAGTATGTCAAATATTGTACCGCGATGATCCTCTTTTATGCTGGCATTGTGGAGGACCCGCATGTTATGAAATTTTATTATGAAATTACACGGCGTGACTGTAATAAAAAGAAACGGATGATGGTTTTAAAGCTGTTTAACCGTTCCGTGTTGGAATACTTTAATAAAAGCTATACCGAAGAGGATATGGAAGTTTACACTCTGGCGTTTTACGGCGCTCAAAAAGAAATTTTTATCCGTTATTACGAGCGGGAGCTGCCCTTCAAATCCAAAAAGCTGGTGAAAGCAATTGTTTACCACATGTTCCGGCTTCTTGATATCAGCAACGACACCCTGAAAAATACCATGAAGGATGGATTTGTCTTTCTTGAGGAATACCGGGAAATACTGCCGAAAGTTTTATAAAATAGAATCAGCTGCCAAACAGGGCATTGTCAGAGCAATGAGAATAGGAACCTTATGTTGCTATGAAACTTCTTAAAAGTTTAAGTTTTATGGATAGGGTTCTTTTTTATATGGCTGTAATCTGATGGTTAAAAGAATAAGCAGCAAAAATATATTTTAAAAAGGATGAGAGGCGTGATTCGAATTGCATTTTACGAAAGAGATTCTAAAATACTGCAGGAGCTCGGGCAAATAGCCAGACAATGTCTGGAAGCAATGGATAAAACCTATCTGAGCTTTTGGTATCAGGATAAAAGACAGATAACAGAGAGCACTTCCGGTAGCTATGACATTATCTTTTTCGACATTGAAAAAAACCGGAAAAAAGAAGCAAAAATAATGGAAAAATTCAGGGAGAACGACAAAACAACAGAAATCATCTATCTGGTTGACGCCGATTATTACAATGGCTGTCTGAGAGCGTTTGCCGTAACACGTCCCTTTGGATACATCGAAAAACCAGTAACATACAGTAAGCTTCACAAAGAATTGACCGCCTTTTTTGATTACAGGCAAGATGCCCCGTATAACCTCAGACAGCCAAACATGCTGTTTAAAACAGTGGACGGCATAAAAATGCTTCAAAACGATCAGGTATTTTATATAAAGTCCGATGACCGGATCAATTTTGTGGTGACAGACCAGGAGGTCTTTACCATTGATGAGAGCATCAAGCAGGTTTATGAGCGTTATCAAAATCTGGGACTCGAAATCTGCCACCGGAGCTATCTCGTCAATTTGACCAAAATTAAAAACATTAAAGGCAATAAAATATTCCTAACCTCAAAAACAAATATCCCTCTGGCCCAGAAAAGAGCGAAAGCCTTTAAAAAGAAATATGCCGACTATTTGAGCCAGTACATCTAATTAAGGAAAAGCCTACTTTTTTCAAAAAAATCTTACTTTTGTATTTTTAGCTACTCAAATAAATATTTCTGCTATATACTTAAACCACTAGAATAAGAAGATTAAAAAGTGATAATTAAAAGCAGTTGATCAAAAGGGTGTTGCATTTTATTCACAAAAACAAAAAATAAAAAAGATACTCAGAGAGCATCTTTTAAAGTTAAAGGGAAATTCATCAAATTCAAGCTTTGATGAACAAAGTTTTAATCCTGCTTTTTTAGAGGGATCTTGATATTCTTGACCATTATTTTGACGGTCAGGCAATGCTTTTTCCGCCAGTATGGATAAAACCATCGTTCAGTTTCTTAATTTGCGCCTTCTGATTTTCTTTCGTGGTGTGTCCATACCGCCGGACGGTAAAGGCCGGATCATTATGCCCTAATATCTGGCTCAGCGTGCTCAGGTCAACCCCACGCTCCTGAGCCCTGGTAGCAAATGTGTGGCGCAGCGCGTGAAAGGGCAGATCAGGATGATCTGAACCCAAAAAGTTAGACAAAAGAATTAAATCAAGCAGCTTCGAGGGCTTGCTTCCTGTGAACAGCAGGA
>OIET01001439.1_pt1 | contig 10841 bp, 8 predicted proteins | sample 1581871 | NCBI WGS metagenome assembly OIET01 (sample SAMN03279760, study PRJEB24777) | human gut metagenome | isolation source: fecal sample PR121 from 1 month old male Malay infant, vaginally delivered... | place: Singapore | collected 2005-09-16
TCTGCCTTTCAACTTCGGCGGCATGACCAGAAGGTCAATGCCGCCTCGTTTCAAGGCACCTTGCTCGCTCTGGCGGGTTTTCGCTGTCGGTACCAAAACATCGGCGTTGCCGGAGCAGTCGTTGGGAACGTTCTTAACCGACTGCATAGCGTGAGAGTGGATAATCTTCCGGTTTGAGCCTGCATTCAAGCTCAAAGTGGGAGATTATCCACTCTCGTTTCGTTTGTTGCTTTCGATGCCTACATTTGCAGGAACAGTTCGTGGAGGCGCGCGTCGTCGTCGAGCTCGGGGTGGAAGGTTACGCCGAGCTGGTTGCCTTGGCGGGCGGCGACGATGCGACCGTCGACTTTCGCTAAGGCCTTGGCGTCGCCGTGGACCTTGACGATGCGGGGCGCGCGGATAAACGTCAGCGGCACTTCACCGTCGATGCCGGCTACCTGCCCCTTGGTTCGAAAGCTGCCGAGCTGCCTGCCGTAGGCATTGCGCTCGACAAGTATATCCATGGTTGCCAAACGCGGCGTGCCCCTATCGTCATGGGCGGCAAGATCGCGCGCCAACAGAATCAGACCGGCGCAGGTGCCCAGGACGGGCATGCCTTCAGCGATACGGGCACGAAGCTCCTCGAGCATGCCCAACTCATCAAGCAGCTTCCCTTGAACGGTAGACTCGCCGCCGGGAAGTACCAGACGGTCAAAGTCCTGCTTCAAATCGGCCGCCTGCCTCAACTCCACACAGCGTGCGCCAAGCTCGGATAGTCTTGCCTCGTGCTCGGCAAAAGCACCTTGGACCGCCAGCACGGCGACCGTTTGGCCTGCATAATCGCTCATGTGCGATCCTTTCTGCCGGACTAGCGCCCGCGCTCCTCCATGATAATCTCGATCTCGTCGGCGTTGATGCCCACCATAGCCTCGCCCAGGTCCTCCGAAAGCTCGGCGATGAGCTTGGCATCGGTGAAGTTTGCCACGGCCTTAACGATGGCGGCAGCGCGCTTGGCGGGGTCGCCGCTCTTAAAGATGCCCGAGCCGACAAAGACGCCCTCGGCGCCCAGCTGCATCATCAGCGCGGCATCGGCGGGGGTCGCTACGCCGCCGGCGGCAAAGTTCACGACGGGAAGCTTGCCCGTGGCGTGGACTTCGCGCACCAGCTCGACCGGAACTTGCAGCTGCTTGGCTGCCTCAAAGAGCTCATCGTCGCGCAGGGCGACAACGTCGCGGATCTGCTTTTGGATCTTGCGCATATGGCGCACAGCCTGAACGACGTCGCCCGTGCCCGGCTCGCCCTTGGTGCGAATCATCGTGGCGCCCTCGGCAACACGGCGCAGCGCCTCGCCCAGGTCGCGGGCACCGCAGACAAACGGGACGTCAAACTGGGTCTTGTCGATGTGGTAGACATCGTCGGCGGGGGAGAGAACCTCGGACTCATCGATGTAATCGATCTCGATGGCCTGCAGGACCTGCGCCTCGACAATGTGACCGATGCGGCACTTGGCCATAACGGGGATGGAAACGGCCTCTTGGATGCCCTTGATCATCTTGGGGTCGCTCATGCGCGAGACACCGCCTGCGGCACGGATGTCGGCCGGGATGCGCTCGAGTGCCATGACGGCGCAGGCGCCCGCCTCCTCGGCGATGCGTGCTTGCTCGGGCGTGGTGACGTCCATGATGACGCCGCCTTTGAGCATCTGCGCGAGCTCGCGATTGAGTTTGACGCGATTGGCCTTGTTGTTCTGTTCTGCCATGATTGCTCCCTTGGTTGGCATGTGCATTGCTTGACGGAACATCCTATCGGGGAGCTGGGTATGGAGAAATACTCAGTTTTCGAGATAATTACAAGGTCAGACTAATACCAGATTGAATGACTTAATAAGGTCAGGTGACAAACTCATGCTTGACTACAATTTGGAAAATCGCGGCGAAGCATCGCTTTATGAGTATGTTTACCAGCAAATTCGCGATGATATTGTTGCTGGCCGTATTGCGGCGGGGGAGCATCTGCCGTCTAAGCGCGCCTTTGCGAGTCATTTGGGTATCAGTGTCATTACCATCGAGAATGCATATAGCCAGTTGCTTGCCGAGGGCTATATTTGCTCGATGCCGCGTCGTGGCTACTACGCGTGCGAGCTTCCGGATGCGCCGGTTTTGGCTTTTGCTGCGGGGGATATCGACCGAGATGCTGTCCCTGTTGGTCCCAGCGCGCATGATGCCATGGGGCAGGCAGAGCGATTCGACGCACTTTCTCCTTCCGCCTTGGAGGCGGCGCGGCTTTGGCAAAGCGCGCTACGGGCGACACTGACGTCCGAAGACGAACGTGAAATCTTTTCGACCGCGCCGGCACAGGGCACCGCTCGGCTACGACGCGCTATCGCTCACCATTTGCGTGGGACAAGGGGCATGAATGTCGACCCCGACAACATCGTTATCGGTGCGGGCGCCCAGTTGCTCGATACCATGTTGGTTCAGTTGCTTGGAGCCGACAAGGTGTATGCCGTCGAGGATCCAGGCTATTTGCGCTTGACGCGCATCTATCAGGCCATGGGTTGCGAAGTGCGGCATATCCCGTTGGATGCTGAGGGCGTGGACTTGAGCGCGCTGCAGAAAACCGGGACCGATGTCCTTCACCTGATGCCGTCTCATCAGTATCCGACCGGTCTTGTGACGAGCATTGCACGTCGCTATGCGTTGCTGAGCTGGGCCGCCGAGCGGCCAGGTCGGTATCTCATCGAAGACGACTTTGATTGTGAGTTTCGCCTTGCCGGCAAGCCGATTCCCGCGCTCGCGTCGATCGATGCCGCCCAGTCGGTTATCTACACCAACACGTTTTCGAAGAGCCTTTCATCGGCGTTGCGTTTGGCGTACATGGTGTTGCCCGATGAGTTAATGGAGCGGTTTAGGCGCAACCTTGGTTTCTACGCCTCGTCGGTGAGCTCTGTTGACCAGGTCGCTTTGGCGCGTTTGCTGGAATCGGGTGATTACGAGCGACATGTGAACCGCGTGCGCGTTCGTGCTCGCGAGGCGCGTGATGGCCTGGCGGCGCTTGTACGGAAGGCATTTCCGGCAGGGGGAGTCTCGATCGAGTATGCAGACGCGGGCCTTTACTGTATCGTGGTTGCGGAGCGTGGAACGGGCGGAAGCACTTTTGCACGGGCCCTCACGCGCTCGAGCATCCCTTTTATCGATATCGGTGACTGTTTTTGGTGTGCCGATGGCGCATCTGTCCCTGAAAACTCAACTCAAATTCTTGTTCAGTATGACGATCTGAGTCCAAAAGTACTAACTACCTTGGAATTGCAGCTAATGGGGGGCACTCTGCAACCTAAGTGAGTAGACTTTTAGCACTTTGGCGACCAGGCAGTTTTGTAACAAGCTATCTACCTGCGGTTTTGAAAAGCAGGATGACCGGCCTGCTCGGGATGTTCAAAAAAGTCTACTCACTTGCCGCGCAAAGCTCCTGCATGAGAAAAAATGGGGTTTTCAACAGGGCTTCGTCCAGCTCTCGGCAAGCTTTTGGCCAGTTGGGGAGGGCTGTTGAAAACTTGGCAGTCCGTTCGGCGCCATTTTTGGTGCGTTCGCGCCAATGCGTGACTGACTGGGTTGAAATTCGTGTTTTCCTGTGCCTATGAAGGATCTACTTTGTGACATATCAGCTTTTAGGTACTGGCGTTTGCCTCCTCAAGTCCGCGCTTTGTGTCCGCCGCTTCCACGACCGGAAGAAGACCGGCAGCGATATGATCTCGCCCGCAACCCGACGGCTGCGGTCGCGCTCGGTTTTCCGTTGTATACATTGGTTCGGACGAGAAACAAACGGACTTGTCCTGCCAGCATTAGGCAGCGGCTGTTTCTTGGTGAGCTTCCCAGGGAATCCGTGCTGGAAACGGAGCATGGGGTTTTGATTACGTCTCCTCTACTGACGGCATTCATCATGTTGCGGCATCTGACGGATCTTCAGCTTCTTTTGGTATTGGCGGAGATGTGTGGCTTGTTTGCGGTGTGTGCCCTGCCGGCGGCACTTGAGGCGGAGCTTTCGCGTGCAATTGATTCGGGCGCGATTTCGACAACGTTCGGTTGGGTGCGCTGCCCGTCCGAGGACGGCACCGCCTCAAATTTATGGCGTCGAGACGCTTTGGTTTTGGGCGGAGACCTTGACCGTTTTTGTTCAGATGTTTGCGGGATGCGTTACGGCAATAGATTTATAGCGGTATCGCAACTCGTTCCATTGGGCGCCGCGTCGCCTTTTGAGGTCGAGGCGTATTTGCTACTTGCACTGCCGCGATCCCTGGGAGGAGAAGGTTTTTGCGGCATAGAGCTCAATGTTGAAGTGATGCTAAGCACAAGTGCTCGAGCGATTGTGGGAAAGTCCCGTGTATATATCGACCTACTTCTTTCTTCGCTGGACGGCAGGCGACAGGTGGCCATTGAATGTCAGGGAAAGGCCTCGCACGGACGCGCAGGGGATGGCTTGCGTGACGCTGACCGCATGACGGCCCTTCAGGCCATGGGCTACGATGTACTTCTCCTGACACACAGACAGATATCCGATGAGGGTAGATTCCACGCGATCGTTAAGGCCGTATGCAGGATGCTCGATGCTGAATATCGTGATAAAAGCTCAGATGAGCAAAGGGCTGAGACATTACTCCGGTCTGAACTATTCGTTGACTGGACAAAATTGGGAGTAATTGACGGAAAGATGCCCGTTAGACACAAAGCAGCTCGATCGTGGACGGCTGCGGTTCTAAGTGAGTAGGCTTTTGGCACTTTGGCGACCAGGCCGTTTTGAAACAAGTCATTTACCTGCGACTTTATAAAGCAATACGGATGGTCTGCTCGGCAAGTTCCAAAAAGTCTACTCACTTAGTTTTTGACGAGAGACCGATGCCGAAGATAGCTCTATTTCAGGGCGTTAACGAGTCCTCGAGACACAAAAAGGCCCGAACCAATACGGTCCGGGCCTCATCGAGCTAGAGGTTATGTCTCAAGCGGTTGGCTTAGCCAAAGTAGCGCTTCAGCAGGCCGGCGAAAGCCTTGCCGTGGCGGGCCTCGTCGCGAGCCATTTCGTGCACGGTGTCGTGGATGGCATCGAGGCCAGCGGCCTTGGCGCGCTTAGCGAGATCGGTCTTGCCAGCGGTGGCGCCGTTTTCGGCCTCAACGCGCATCTCGAGGTTCTTCTTGGTGGAGTCGGTCACGACCTCGCCCAGGAGCTCAGCGAACTTGGCGGCATGCTCGGCCTCCTCGTGGGCAGCCTTCTCCCAGTACAGGCCGATCTCGGGGTAGCCCTCGCGATGAGCGACGCGAGCCATGGCCAGGTACATACCGACCTCGGAGCACTCGCCCTCAAAGTTGGCGCGCAGGTCGGCAACGATGTCCTCGGAGACGCCCTCCATCTTGGCGACACCCACGACGTGCTCGGCAGCCCACTCGAGCTGGCCCTCCTCCTGCTTCAGGAAACGAGAACCGGGAACGCCGCACTGGGGGCACTTAAAATCCTCGGGCAGCTGGTCGCCGTCGAACTCTTCCACATAACCGCAAACGGGGCAAACAAACTTCATGATTCGATCCTTTCGATCGATGGCGATGGGGCGCTTGTCCGGTCCCGTAAGGGCCCTCTCCGGACGTGCGTCTTGACGAGTTCTATTATCCATAAATGCGACCAAATGTGAAGCCTATTAGGAATGATTTTTAATAAAAAAATTTTAAGATATGAAGATGTTGATTGATTAACGATTGGCAGGCCGTCTGCGATCTCCGCTGAGTACAATCGGTCGAGCAAATGTTGACCTATCAACAAATAAGGGAGTTTCCTTTATGCATCTAGCTCGTCGCGCCTGGTGCCGAACATATCAGACGGTTTTTCGCATTGCATTGCCGATCCTGCCCTATACCGAGCCGCGCATTTTGGAGCACGCCGAGGATGTGCCCACGGTGCTTCAAAAGCGTTCAATACACCATGTTCTTATCGTGACAGATCCCGGCATTGCCCGTCTGGGGCTCACGGCACCGCTCGAGACAGCGCTCGCGTCCAAGGGAATTAGCGCTGCGGTCTATGCCGAAACACGTGCGAACCCCACGGTCTCAAACGTGGAGGAAGCGGCATCTCTGTATCGAGAGAGCACCTGCCAGGCCATTATCGGCTTTGGCGGCGGTTCGGCCATGGACTGCGCCAAGGGCGTGGGCGCGCGCATCGCGCAGCCAAAGAAGCCCATCAACAAGATGCGCGGCCTGTTGCGTATCCATCGTCGCCTGCCGCTGCTCATCGCCGTTCCCACCACGGCGGGCACGGGAAGCGAGGTCACGCTTGCAGCGGTAATTACCGACGACGAGACGCACTACAAGTATCCCATTAACGACTTTGTGCTGATCCCGCGCTTTGCGGTGCACGACCCCGAGTTTACGCGCGGCCTGCCTGCCTCCATTACGGGGCAAACGGGCATGGACGCCCTGACGCATGCCGTCGAGGCCTTTATCGGGCGCAGCACCACGCCCTATACGCGCAAGATGGCGCGCCAGGCGGTGCAGCTCATCCACGACAATTTGCTCGAGGCCTATGAGTGCGGTGGCAACATGCGTGCGCGCCGCAATATGCTTTCGGCGGCGTATAAAGCGGGCGTTGCCTTTACGCGCTCTTATGTTGGATACGTCCATGCCATCGCGCACAGCCTGGGCGGGCGTTACGGGATTCCCCACGGCTTGGCCAACGCCATCATCCTGCCGCACATGCTTCGCGCCTATGGCGAAGCTGCTGCTCCCAAGCTCGCCGATCTCGCCCGCATGGCCGGCATTGCGCCGGCTAATGCGCTGGACAACGTGGCTGCTGAGGCCTTTATCGATTGGGTCGACCGCATGAACGCCGCCTTGGGCATACCCAAATATGTGACGGGCATTCGCCGCTCCGATATTCCACAAATGGCGGCCCATGCCGATGCCGAGGCCAATCCGCTATACCCCGTTCCGCTTCTAATGGACCGTTTGGAGCTCGAGCGTATGTACGAGGTCGTCGCGGGTGGTATGTTTGAGGGCGAGAATTAGGAGGGTCCATGAACACCGAGGAAATTGCGCGCATCGTCGGCGATCAGCGCGCCTACTTTAAGACACACGCCACGTTTGATGTCGATGCTCGACGTCGTGCGCTCGTGAGTTTACGCGATGCGGTGCGGGCCCACGAGGCCGATATTGCCCATGCGCTCAAGACCGATTTGGGAAAGTCGCATGACGAGGCGTATATGTGCGAGATCGGCACCTCGCTTTCCGAGATTCGTTATCAGATTGCGCATGTGGCTCGATGGAGTCGCTCGCGCCTGCGTCCGTGTGACCTCGCCAACGCCGTGAGTGTGTGCAAGACGCAGTCCGTGCCCTATGGCGTCACACTCATCATGGCTCCGTGGAACTACCCGTTTTTGCTAACGCTCGAGCCGCTTGCCGGCGCCCTTGCCGCGGGCAATACCGTGGTCATCAAGCCGAGTGCCTATGCTCCGGCATCGAGCGCGGTGCTCAGGCAGATTTGCGAGGAAGCATTTGATCCGCGCCTGGTGACGGTTGTAGAAGGCGGCCGTGCCGAGAACGAAGCACTGCTCGATGAGTGCTGGGACAAGATTTTCTTTACCGGTAGCGTTCCGGTCGGCAAGCTCGTCATGGAGCGCGCAAGTAAAAACCTGACGCCCGTGACGCTTGAGCTGGGCGGAAAGAGCCCCTGCATTGTGGATGCCACGGCAAACTTAAAAGTCGCGGCACGGCGCATCGCCTTTGGTAAATGGCTCAACGTGGGGCAGACCTGCGTGGCGCCCGACTACCTGCTGGTCGATACGCGCGTACACGATGAGCTGTTAGGCCTCATCAGGGAGGAGACCCGTCGCATGTTTGGCGAGCATCCGCTCGACAACGAGGATTACGGTCATATCGTCAACGCCAAGCATTTTGCGCGCGTGCGCGGGCTGATCGATCCCTATAAGGTTGTGCTTGGAGGTACCGCGCGCGAGTCGTCGCTCAAGATTGAGCCGACGATTCTAGACGGCGTGACCCCCGATGACGCCGTAATGCAGGAGGAGATTTTCGGCCCCATCTTGCCGGTGCTGACGTTTGAGAGCCTAGACGAGGCAGAGACGTTTATTGCGGATCGTCCGACGCCGCTAGCTCTGTATATCTTTAGCCAGGACCATGCGGCTCAGCAACGCTTTGTGCGTTACGTGCCCTTTGGCGGCGGCTGCGTCAACGACACGATCATGCATCTGGCTACGAGCCATATGGGCTTTGGCGGCATGGGCGCGAGCGGTATGGGGCAGTACCATGGCCGCGAGAGCTTCGATACGTTTAGCCACAAGAAGAGCATCGTGAACAAGGCAACCTGGCTCGACGTGCCATTCCGCTATGCTCCTTACGCAAGCTGGAAGCACAAGTTCGTGCGCATGTTTGTGCATTAGAATCAGATGACATAGGGATAAACAAAGTGGCCGTCCCCGCGTAAGCGAAGACGGCCATTTCTCACGATGAAAACGTGTATCGGAGTTGGCAAGACCCGCTGTCACGGGTGCCATCCGTGTTCCTATCTTATCTGCAAGCGTTCCGTTGCGCAAGCGTTGCGGCAAACGATTGAAAGACACGGACGGGGTGAATTTGTGTCCGCACGAACCCGTAGACTTCTCAACTATGTGGTGGATACTCGCTAATCGGTGATGGAGGCGGTCATGTTTGATGACGATGACCTGTTCAATCTGGTAGACGATCCGTTTGAGTGGGATTCGCTGCTCGATGACGATGAGTTGGAGCAGGACCGCAAAAAGCAAAAGGATAAGAACGCCCGGGGTAAAGGTTCGAATAAAAAGGACAAGCGCCGCCGCGGACTGTTCGGTGGGCTCTTTGGATAACCGCCGCATCGCTACGTCTGTATACTTAGCACGAGTTGAACACGTTGCGAAATGAGGGCATAGACGATGATGTGGTTTACCGCCGACCTGCACCTGGGCGATACGAATATCTTGCACGACATGGATCGGCCGTTTGATTCGGTCGAGGAGATGAACCGCAAGGTCATCGATGCCATCAATGAGTGCGTGGCTGTGGACGACCGCCTCTATATCTTGGGAGACTTTACCTATCGTTTGCCCCTGGCGGAGGCGGTGCGCCTGCGCGAGCGCATCGAATGCCAGAACGTGACGCTCATCCGTGGCAACCATGACAGCGACTGGGAAGATCCAGCTGCGCCCCAAATCTGGGAAGACGTGCGCGATTACTTGGAGGTTGCTCCCGGCTATGCCAAGGGCCATCGTCTGGTTATGAGCCACTACCCCATGCTCAGCTGGAATGGTAAGGCGCGTGGCGCCATCATGCTACACGGGCATATCCACAGCAGAGGAGACCGCACCAACGCGCGCAACCGCGATCGCGAACGTCCTATCTTTCGCTACGATGTCGGCCTCGATGCCAACGAGTACAAGCCCGTAAGCCGCGATCAGATTCTTAGCTTCTTTGGGTTATAGGGCGCCAGAGCCACCACAAAGGGGACAGGCACCTTTGTGGTGGCTCTGGCGCCGTTGCCATTATGGCAGCGGCGCCTTTTTTGTCCGTGCGGCGCGGTAGAGTGTAGGCGGTTGAAATTTGCGTCCATCGAGGAGCTGCTATGAACGAGATCAAGTGCCCGCATTGCGGCGAAGTGTTTAAGGTCGATGCGTCTGGCTATGCGGATATCGTCAAGCAAGTACGCGATGCCGAGTTCTCGCGCGACCTGGATGAGCGCGTGAAGGCGGTCCAGCGCGAGGGCGAGCAGGCACTGGAGCTTGAGCGCTCGCGCTCGACGGCTGCTTTGCAAAAGGCAGAGTCTCAGCGCGACGCTCAGCTTGTCGAGCAGAAGAATGCTGCAGCTCAGCAGCTGGCGCAAGAGGTTGCCAAGCGCGACGCTGAGCTTGCCGAGCTGCGCGCCAAGCTCGAAGGCGCTGCCGCAGAGCGCGAGAGTGCAAGTCAGCGCGCGGCGGTTGAGGCCCGTTCCGATGCTCAAAAGGAGAATGCCGAGCTTCAGCGCGAGATCGACAATTTACGTGCGCAGTTGGAGCGCAAAGATGATGAAGCTAGGCTTGCCGAGGCGGCGGCACGCAATGCTGCTCAAAACGACCTGTCCGCGCGCGACGCTCAGATTGCCGAGCTGCAGGCCAGGATCGCCGCGGCGGACAAGGCCCAGGAGATGGCGCTTGCCGCTGCCGCGGCAGAGTCGCAGCGTGAGCTCGATGCCGCTCGCAGCGAGGCCGAGCGCGCGCTTACTGACTATCGCGCGAAGGTGCAAGAGAAGTTTTCCGCCGCAAAGGCTCAGTCCGAGCAAGAGGCCGAGGGCCTGCGTGCCCAGCTGCGCGAGCAGGAACTGATGGCAAAAATGAACCTGTCAGAGGCGGTCGCCGCGGCGGAGCGAGAGCGCGATGAGGCACGTGCCAAACTGACGAGCGAGCTGGCGGTGCGCGATTCTCGCGAGGAGCAAGCCAAGGCGGCACACGAGCTCGAGCTTGCGCAGGCCAAGCGCGCGAGCGATGACCTGATTCGCTACAAGGATGAAGAGATTGAGCGCCTTAAGGACATGAAGGTTCGCCTGTCCACCAAGATGGTGGGCGAGTCGCTCGAGCAGCACTGCGAGACCGAGTTTAACCGTCTGCGCATGACGGCGTTTCCCAATGCGTACTTCGAGAAAGATAACGATGCATCCGAGGGCACCAAGGGAGACTTCATTTTCCGTGAGTGCGACGCGAGCGGCAACGAGGTCATTTCGATTATGTTCGAGATGAAAAATGAGAACGACGAGACCGCGACCAAGCATAAAAACGAGGACTTCTTTAAGAAACTCGATCACGATCGTCGCCAGAAAGGCTGTGA
>OIET01001451.1_pt1 | contig 10775 bp, 12 predicted proteins | sample 1581871 | NCBI WGS metagenome assembly OIET01 (sample SAMN03279760, study PRJEB24777) | human gut metagenome | isolation source: fecal sample PR121 from 1 month old male Malay infant, vaginally delivered... | place: Singapore | collected 2005-09-16
TCCGCCGGATCGGGTCTTTATCCAGCTTTCTCTTGATCCGCTGCGCGGTTTTAATATAGTCCTCCAATGTTTTAATAATGCCCTTTTCAAGCCGCTCGTCCATGCGGTCCATAACGCGGTAGTCCCCGGTGCAGTAGTAAGCCCGGCAGGCGGTGTTGACTTCCATGAGGGAATGGCGGTAGGTAATCAAGGATAAAAGCTGCTGTCCCTCTGGGCTGTCGGGCAGATACTGGATTTGAATTTCCGGGTCATCCGGATAGATTTTATCCATGGGTTTTCTGATGCCCATATCGTATAAAGCCCATTTGATGGTGTCTTGTGGGTACCAAAGCTTGGTTAAAAGCTGCTTGCCGCCGTATGTAATGCGTGCGTTTAGCAATGTGATCACCTCACCTGTTCTTTTTTATTTTGCTTTTCCGGTGTCAAAAATTGCGGAACTTCCGGAAATCCAATGGTATCCACATAATATGCCCGGGTTTGTCCACCTCTGTGAAAAACCAGTACGTCCCCTAAAGATAACGCGTGTATTCTATTTCCAAAGGGCCGGTCATCCATGTTGTGCTGTTTATATAAATCTTCTTGATCTACATCTGGTGCTAAGACAGCCATATAGACACGGGCATAATCCTTTGGAGAGATTTTTGTACGGGCTTCTGCATAGGTGCAAAAACCATAATCGGTATTTATCCTGTCGGGAATCTGGTAAATTTCATAGTAATCCATCACGTCCTTTTCCTTTGGTTGCGCGGGAAAATACCGCGCGCCGATTGCTTCCATGCGTTTGGCATACTCGTGGATATGAAAAACATTCCGTCCAATCTTTGTATGGTAGTCGTCCAGATAGTAGCATTGATGGGTATTGGTTGTTCCATCAAGCCGCTTCTCGGTAATCAAACCGCTGTCCTGTAACGTGAACAAGTCATTGTACCGGGTATCAATAAACCGTATCATTGGTGCTGTCATGTGCTTTTGCTCCTTCCTCTTTTTTCTTTTCTTTTTGCTCTGCTGTGCCTAAGTAGGTGACAATTTTGCCTGCTTTGACGCTCTTTTGCAGCTCGTCGAACTGGACAAGTTCGGAGACCGACACGCCGGGCAATGCCAGCATTTCAGTCATGGTCATGCCCGCAATGGCCTTTTCGGTGTTATAGCCTGCTTCGATCAGGCGCGTTAAAGCCCTGAAACCTTTGGTGTTTTTAGCCATGGCACTGCTCCTTACGGTTCATCCTTGAAGCGTCCGCGGACAAAATTGCCGTTGGCATCATAGTTATCTGGATTCGCGGCGGGTGATGACCATCCAAACAAAGAACCGCCGACCATGGCGGCTGTCTGCGCCTTGGTGATCCCAGCCTTTCGGTTGGCCCGCTCGGCAATGGCCCGGTTTGTTAACATATCCGGTGTGGACAGCTCGGACGGGAAATAGCCTTTTTCATTTTTCCGGATGGTGACAAGCTCTCCGGTGGAGCGTAGTGTGTTATAGCACTGTTCTGGTAATTTATTCATTTTCGGTCTGCTCCTTTCGTGGTTTCCGCATTTCTTTATTTCTTTGTATTTTTAATTCTTTGAGTGCCCGGCGGCACAAATCTTCAACAGCTTCCTGACGATGATTTTTATAATGGCCGTAATTGTATCCCTGGGCTTCGGTTTTCTTCCAAACCACATAGGGATAGGGCAGCTTTTCACTGTGTCCGATGACGAAAGCGGTATTCCCGACTTGGATGCTGTCGGTGATCTGATAGCCTTTGTTTTCCTGTTTTTCCATCAGCGTGCTTCTCCTTTTCTCATTTTTGCATTTTTTTGTAAATTTCTTATGGCTTCTTTCGCCCAGTCTGGCTGATGCTTCGGCTTAATTACCCCCAGAATATAACCATAAGAACAGCTCTTGCTCAGGCCATCGTAGAGCCGTTTGTACACGAGACTGTCCTTTGAAGGTGTCTTATCGGCCATCACATAGCCGATCTGTTTGGGTGCAATGCGTTCCTCTGGTCGAAACCATATGGGCTCAATCGCAATCATCTGGCCGCAGAGGTTTTTGTTCTGCTGATAAGGATCACACATTTCCTGGGTAATAATATCCAGCGGTACGTCCATCTCCTGTTGTTCGGCCCGCACTTTGTCGATCTGACCCTGCACACGCTGTAAAAATAGTTCCATCATTTCCAGATAATCGCCAGTTTGCATTTCTGAGTAGACATCCTCCAACAGCAGAGGCTCATAATAGCCACACAAAAACGCTGTTGGTTTATCATCTGACCGACATTCCCCAAAAATAACCATACGCCTGTGAATATCAATGGCCTGTGTGATCTGATAATCTTTGTACATCCAATCTGTTTCTAACATCTTTGTTCCTCCTTTGAACGTAAATGGGCGGCATCTCTGCCGCCCGGAATCCTGTTACCTCTCCATCTGCTTCTGGCGTTTCTGATAAAGCTCCAACGCCTTGATGATGGTATCTTCAATTTTTTTGTCGGTGGTTCCTTTCCTGAAATATTTGCTGATTTTCTCTTTCTTAATTTTGATGGTTTCCTTCTGGTTGGGCTTAACCTCTTTCATGATGGATAAAATGACGTTGTTTGTGAGCTTTCCTTCCTTGGAGAACTGTTTCAGCTTGGTGGACTGTGTCAGTGAAGGGGTACATTCCTCGCTCTCCATCACCTCTAAAAGCTGTTTTTGCTCGGCAGGTTTCAGGTAGGACAGTTCCACCGCTGGCCGGAATGCGATTCTCCCCTCATCCACCATGTCCAAAATGGGGGAATCCAGTTCGGTTAAGCGGATATAACGCTGAATTTGTCTACCACTATCACCAGATTCTTTACCAACAATTTCAGCACTCTCAGACTTTCCGACCACTGGTCGGGAAGTTTCGTCCATCTTTTTTCCCTGATGTTTTAAAGCCTCCAATTTCATTTTATATGCGTAAGCCTTCTCAGATGGCAATATATTCTCTCTTTGCAGATTAGAATCTACCATCAAAATGGTTGCTTCATCATCCGTCAGATTGCGGACAATACAAGGAATCACGGTTTTTTCTGCAATCTCAGAAGCCATTTTTCGACGGTGGCCGGAGACCATCTCGTATCCCCCGCCTTCTTTCGGTCTTACCAAAGCGGGCGACAGTACCCCATATTCTTTGATGCTTTCCACCATGTCCTGCATGGCTTCATCCATCTGGAGCTTAAAGGGATGGTCGGGAAAACTTGATATTTCTTCGATGGGGATTTCCATGATTTTTTCCAGCCCATCATTCTGCCGTTCCGCATCGGTTTTAAACAGGTCATCGGCACTGGGAAGCGGCATGTTTATCTTTTTGTTTGCTGCCATGGGTAATCACCTCCCTCGTCAAAGCTTTGTAAGCTTCACAGATTTTTGTTCCCTTGTCATAGTTGTAAATGCTTTTGGCCGCTGCACTGGTTTCTGCTGCCTTTGTGGCACGTGGGATGGCATTGCGGAAAATATAAAGCTGTTTTCCATACTGCTCATGGAGTGCTTCGGCCACCTCTTTGGTCATGTTGGTGTTAATATCAGCCATGGTAATGAGTGCCCCTTCAACCTTTAAATTGGGGTTGATCTGCCGCTTAACTTTGTTGATGGACTGGATCAGCTGGGTCATCCCATTGAGGGCCAGATACTGGGCCTGCACGGGAATGATGATGCTGTCCGCCGCAGCCATGGCGTTAATTGATAAAATTCCCAGGCTCGGCATGGTGTCGATGAGGATATAGTCATAGTGCTTCTTGATGTCCTGCAGACACATGCGCAGTACGGATTCCCGGTTCATGGCCACCAGCAGTGACATCTCCATGCCTGCGAGGTCTAAATCCGCGGGGATTAAATCGACGTTTTCCGGGTGGTGCAGAATCACTGCCTTGGGGTCAATGGGCTGGTCAGCGACAATGCCTTGCATCATGGTGGTGAGTGTCGCGTCAAGTCCATAGTGGTCATACCACCCGAGGGACGTGGTTAAATCCCCCTGCGGGTCACTGTCCACCAGAAGCACCTTCTTTCCTTCGTTTGCCAGACCAATACCGAGGTTCACCGTGACGTTGGTCTTGCCGACGCCACCTTTTTGATTAGAGATTGTGATGACTTTGGTTTTTGCCATAATTGGCACCTCCTCAATAAAAAAAGCCGCTCAATGGTTTTTGAGCGGCGGGCCGTAATAAAAAAGAGAATACTGATTGCGTATTCCCGTTATAAATGCTTGTTGACAAGCTTATTCAATTGTTTTCTTGAACGATTTAAGTTAATGATACTTGTATTGTCCATAGACAAAGATAACAAGTCCGATAATAGTGTATATGCGATAAAGGTTAAACATATCACATTATTATCAAAAATATAGGTTAGAATTGACGCACTGAGGAACCCAAAACCAATAACATCAATACCGATTCCTATGATTTTATAAAATCTTTTTTATCTTCGTCTTTTACATCCACATAATAGTAATCATACAAAAGTTTTACTTTCTGTTTAGCTACGATAGAATATGTGATTATCTAAAACTAGTCCTACAAAAAAATAGTTCAGCGGTTTTTATTATTGTTAGTATACTTTCTTTACTACAGCAATTTCTCTATAAATACCGTTTTAATTTGCACTAATCACTATTCTATTTTAATTTTATCTGTTTTTTTATCTTTTCATTAACATTTTCTTGTTCTAACATGGTATATGCTTTTTCTAATTCTTTCAGAATCGCATGCACCTTATCTCGTTGCTGATCTTCCCCCATTTTTTGTTGGCATTCTTCAAATGTCCATTGATGATCTTGAGCTGCTTTCTTCATGTTATCTAAAAGTATTTGATACTGATACATTATCATTAAAAATTTTTGATAACAAAAAACAAATTTGCTCAATAAAGCAGCTTCCTGTTCATTAAATAAAAACTCAATTTTAGTCGCAACAGAATTGAGCATCTCTAATTTTACTAAGAATTCCTTGTGATCTGGCTGTTTAAGGGGATTTTTAATTACAGATGCTATTTGCTCTAAATAAGTATTATTTGTCATTAGTTCAAACCAGCAACTAATTGATAGCATTGCTTTATCATCTTCATTTTCATCAAAAAAATCACGATTTTTTTCATACAGTTGCATTAACCCTATTGCAATGCCATAGTTTTCGATACGTTCATCAAACAAATGCTGTTTGTTACTTAGCTTTATCTGCTGTTTTGTTTGAAGCAATGCGATGATAGCAATAACAACGGTAACCACTGAAAGACAAAAATTCCAATCTAATTGCATTCTAGATTCACCCCTTTGGATTAACTTAAGTACATTATACATTTTTTTAATAAATCTAACAAATCAAATGGCAACTTTTATCTTTTTAAATCACTCCCTTTCTATCTTTCCAGTGAAAGTAATGCCGTTTTAGCCGGGAAACAGCCCGCCCCAAACCAATGATTACAATCGCAAGGCTCAACGATGCTGAAAGTATTCGAACACCAGAATAACCGTTGTTAAACATCAGATAAACCGGCACGCATATGAGCAGACTTAAAATACTCACAATCTGCACCGCCAGCCACGGCGGATAACTTCGGCATTTTTTCTCCCGCTTTCGGATGCCCCATAACAGGATCAAGCCAAAAGTCATCATCCCGGTTAATGTCAGCACTGCGCCTAAATCCCATTCATTCACGTTTCTTCCTCCTTTTCAAATGCCAGATACCCGATGCAATCCCCACTAAGGATACAAAGGAAAAAAGCAATTCTTTAACAGGTGTCGGTTCTTCCATGGCCTCATGTTTCGCTTCTGCGGGGCTTTCTTCAACCCGCTTGCCGCGCACCAGCAGCCGATGGCTGTTGATCTGGTACGGCGTGCAGGTCAGCAGGGTTACTAAGTCCTGTCCTTCGACGGGTTTTAAGGCTTCGGTCTGATCGGGTGTGACCACTAAAATCTGATCCACCTCATAGGTTAAAGTCTTATCGAGGATGTGCAGATAAAAGCGATCTCCCATGACCATCTGATCTAAATCGGTAAACAGCTTCGCGCCCGCATAGCCCCGGTGTCCGGTCAGCACAGCGTGTGTTCCGGTGCCGCCAACAGGCAGAGACGTGTTTTTCAGATGCCCTGCGCCTTTTGAGAGTACGGATTCGGATGTGCCGTGATAGATGGGCAGATTCACTTTTATTTTTGGTATCTCGAGCACTCCCATTGTCCCGTTGACGTTAAGAATCTCCGTGTAATCCGCTGATTCCTCTTGTACGTCCTGTGAAAAAGGATCTCCAATGATCGGATTGATCCGTCTTTCATTGTAGTTAGTGGCATTTTGATATTCTTCATCCATGCGCTGTTGGTTCATCTCCTCTGTACTCACTTGATAATCCTCAATCACCTGTCCCTGTTTTTGGGAAGCCAGAAGATAAACCATATCTGGATAAAGGATGCAGCCAGCCCCCGCACTGATCAGAACAATAATCAACAGCAGCATTGCTTTGTTTCTCATTTCCAGCTTCCCCTTTTGCCTATTTGTTCCCTGTGTTTCGCTTGCTCCGGATGAAAAGAATGCTCATCCCGCTTGCCATGAGAATCAATGCCGCTCCCATATAAAGAGGTGTTAAACTTCCGGTGCCGCCTGTGTAGGGGAGGTCGTAATGCTTGATGTTTTCCACAACGATCTTGTTGGCTTCGGCATGACTGTTTGAATTGACGGTCACCTTTACAGGGTATTTCAGTAGATTGTAGGGCTTCCCTTCATTGTCAATTGGGGCCTGTGTCTCAACGATCCAGTAGTTTGTGCTGTCCCCGTAATAAGCATCCTGCCCTTTCTGTCCATAGGCAAGGCCCCAGAAATGGGCAATGCCGCTTGCGTCCGTGGTCACTTCCCAATCAATGGCGTTATTGGCAGGGTCTTTGACGGCGTTGATGTTTTTCTTCGCGTCGGCTTCGGTTCGATAAATTTTAAATTTGGCACCCTGAAGCTTAAGCGCGTTGTCATCCGCATCCACTTTTAAAAGGTTGATTCCTCCAGTGTGTACTTCGGGCTTTTTGTCATCGGGAACGGTTTGTGGTTCAAAGAAAATGTCTAAGTTATTGGTATAGTGGATCGTCGCGCCGTTTGGGATTGGCTTACCTAAGCTGCCCTCGGCGGTTTTGTTTACAAAGGTGTTGAACTCAATGTTGAGGGCAGCATTTTTATCTTTGGTGTTTGGCAAAGATTTAGCCGCGGTCTTTTTGCCTGCATCCGTCAGGGATACGGTTAAGGTTCGGCTGTTGGCCGTGTTCGGTTCCGTGACCGTATAGCAGTCCGGTGTCATGAGCACGCGGTTTTTATCGGTATCGACACGGTAGACCTTGACACTGGCCGGAACAAAATCTAATCGGGTGTCAATGATGTCTGTTATTGTGTAGTTCTTACAGGTCGCCATATCGTCCGGAAGGGTTGTCTTGATAATCCACTTTACGCTCTCGCTGATGTCGGCGGTGTCATGTTTGTTTTCCAGTTCCGTAACAAACTTGTCGATGTCCGGGCCGGGTTTGATCTGATTTTTGGGGAATACGTGGACGTTGTAAATCCAGCCATCCCCTGCCGGATTCGTGAGGGGCACCGACACCAGACACGGGCCGGCCTTTTCGGCCACTGCCGGGTTGGTCTGTTCTTCAATGCGGTACACGCCCATGGGGAGGTTGTCATTGCCTTGAATCGTGACGGCTCCATCGGCTCCAGTGGTGACGGTTTGAATGTTCCAGGTGGTATCCACCTTGGTGTTGTCGGTATCCTGCATTTTCATAACTTTGAATTGGATACCCGGCAAAGGGATCGCATCGGCAGGAACTTGATCGGTCTGCTGCCCGCTCCCCTCGGTGGTGGCTTTTGTGATGTCCTCCATCCGGTATTTGTGAATGGTCAGGCTCCGCGTTGCACTGGTATCAGGTGATCCGGTAGCGGCAAAAGCGGGGCCGCAGCTTGTGCATAAAACGGCAATGCTTAAGGCAAGGCCGCCGATTTTCTTGAACAATGGTTTATTTTTCAGATTCATTTTTCTGTTCCTTTCTTTTTTTGTTTGTCTTTTTATTGTTGTTGCGCTTTTTCAAAACCAGAGCTGTGCCTGCGGCTGCGACGATGAGCACGATACCGGTGAGCATGAGTGTTATTCGATGATTTCCGTTTCCACCAGTAAAGGGCAGCTTAAAGTTTTTAGTATTGGCCACACTCAGGTTACTGCCGTCCTTGGAGAAGGCTGGCGCGCTTCCCTTGACGCTGACCTTGACAGGTTCTGCCGCTTCCGGATCAATGGTCACACGCCACTGCCCCATGGGCTTGGCATAGCCGGGAACGGTCTTGGTTTCCATGAGCTGATATTCTCCGGCATAGAGATTGCCAAAGTCAATTTTCCCGTCTGTACCGCTGATCCGGGTGCCGATAACGGTCTGCCAGCAGGATTTAATCTTGTCATCCTGTAGGTTGTTATGCGTATGCTTTTCATCACAGCCATACAGCACAAAGGTGACGCCTTTCAAGGGCTGTTGAGTTTCCGTGTCCAGCTTCTTAAAGTTAAAGGGAACTTTTTTCGGTTCATTGGTTTTAGAAACGGTCACCACATCTCGGATGCCGTCAATGGTAAAGTGAAGCTTTGTCTGATCCAGCTCATAGCCCTTTGGCGCGGAAATTTCTTTAAAGTAGTAGTCTCCAAAAACTAAATCCGTCACGTTCCACTGGCCGTTTTCATCGGTCACCCCCTGTTTCAATAAGTTACCCTTGGTGTCATACAGGCCAAAGGTGGCTCCGGCGAGCTTTTCTTTGGTACGGTTATCCGTCTTTTGCAGCTGGGCATCCCCGGTGGCACCGGTGAAGTTTGCACGGAAGCTGCCGCTTAATGGGCTTTGGCCGACAGCAAGGGAAACAAAAAGTCTCTGGGTATCGGGCACGTCTGGGGCGTAAATGACGCAGGCATCCGGATTTCCGGCATCACTGCTGTGGCGTTTAACGGTTGTTGGCGTAATGGTTGCGGAGACCTCACCCTGATAACTGCCGTCTGCGTACAACATAAAGTCGTCATCGTCATAGATGGTCATGGAGCTGGTATAGTCCCCGTAGGTCTGACCGGATGTGTTGCGGGCTATGGCGTGTACACCACTAGGCAAAGTGACGGTATAGTTTCCATGATCGGCGATATTGCTGCAGTATGTCTGAAACCATCCGGTTTCCTGCCGCTTGGTATTGGCGTTCCAGACCGCTTCCTCCCGTTCCGGGATAATGCTCCAGCTGGCATCCCAGTTATTGGGGTTCTGATAGCTGAGGGTATTCACAAGGTTGGCAACGGTGGGATCGGTCATATAATAATCGGTATAAGAGCCGATGCCTGCAATGACGCGGATCGCCGCCCATGTCTGAACATAGTATTCCCCGCTGTTTCCATCATGATAGCCGTGCCACATGACGTTTCGGATACGCCAGCTCTGCACGTTCCAGCTTTCCCGGTTATAAGTGACCAGACCGTTGGGACCGACAACTTCTGAGGGAATGTTGAGTGACGGATCGGCACAGTAGGCGATCTGATCCACGCCGTTATCGCTGATTCTCAAAATCGGCGTGGTGGTTGTAATGATGTCGCTTCCGTCGGGACTGGCAAAGTCGCTGCTGTAGATCACGCCATCATCCCACCCTGCGGCCCGCTGAAACTTTTTGTAGTGGGGTTCATCCCCAAAGCTCCGGCTCGCCAATGTCCTGAGACTGGTGGAACAGCTCACCGTTCCGCCTGTGCTCGTCTCGCCTAAAATGTAGTTGCCGAAAGCATCCCTCTTTCCGGTGTCCTCGGTGGCGGTAAGGCCGTTTGTATCCAGAATCGCTTGTTCCCCGGCATCCAGTTCAGGACTTTTTTTCTTGGTATCCTCGTTCTCTCCGGTAGATGCCGGATTGGTTTGAACGGTTGGCTCTGTGATCTCCAGTGAATTTTCCGTCTCTGTGTTTGCCAAAACCTCTGTTTTGAAGCCGCAGCCATAAATCAGCATCAACAGGGCCATGAGCAAAACGACAGCCTGTTTAAATCGGTGTGTCATGCTGATTCCTCCTTTTACAATTTTGTTCTTTCACGTTTGAACCTCCTATTTAAAAATATCTATCTCAACCGCCTTACGGCGTTTATTTTCTGTTTTGGGCAAAGAAAAAGCAGCTTTCAATTGGGATTGATCAGCTGCTCTCAGCGGCATGGCTGCCGTGCTCTATTCGATTTTTTGTGTTCTTGATTTTTTCTAAATGTGACAAGTTCCTGATTCCAGTCTTTTTGTCTTGGTAAATCTGTGATGAATTGTTTTGACGTTGTGAATCGGTCTGGAAAAGCTTCCATGATTTCCTGTGTGGCACTCTTAATAAAATCCTGACCGGGACGGTTCCCGTATTCATTGACCGGGTCATTGTCCACACCAAACACAATTTGACTGATTTCATGATGTGTTGACAGGTAGTGCAATATCGGAAGGTATTTCAGGCCATTGCAGGAAAGATAGTGATCCCGGCGGTTGTCAAAGCAAAGCGGATTGCGCATGTTTTTAAGGGTCATATAGGAAAGTAAGTCGATGGGTGATTCAAAGATAAAAATCCGTGAATTGGCTCCGGGTAAGGTAAATCCGTATTCGGCCCGGCTTCCCTCCACGAGCATCTTAAAAGGGGCATATTCGTTACTCCCGCGCAGAAAAGCGGATGCGGGTTCTTCACTATCGTCATATCCTACAAACACGCAATTACAGCGTTCATCCTGATAGATAAGTTTTTGATCAACACAGTATTGAACGATCTTCGGATCAAGCTTGCGGGTTTTTAAC
>OIET01001465.1_pt1 | contig 10653 bp, 9 predicted proteins | sample 1581871 | NCBI WGS metagenome assembly OIET01 (sample SAMN03279760, study PRJEB24777) | human gut metagenome | isolation source: fecal sample PR121 from 1 month old male Malay infant, vaginally delivered... | place: Singapore | collected 2005-09-16
GTTGAACAACTTTGGTCTCTAACAGATTGGCTGCCACAAGGCAGGTACAAAACACAATACCCAAGACCATAAAAGGTACTGATACAAGATTTTCTTTTTTCATCGCTCCTGTTTTTTACGTGGTGTTCTAGAATACACGACCGCTATTCACGGCATCGTAAGTAAATGTTCTCTTTTAACGGACTGCAAAGGTACGAAGAATTTTCGGAATATAATGAAATTCAACCGGAGAATCTTATCTTCTTCTCCAAGTTAAGGAAATCGCTTCAGGGCAAGCCCGGATTACTCCAGTCCGCCGTTACTTTTTCTGCCAGATGAATGATCGAATGATTCAGAAGCCATTCCTCCATAAAAACTTTATGCTAACAGAGAAAAACAAATAAAAATCGTACCTTTGTGCATCATGTATCCTAATTCATTTCATACAATGACTCAAATACATATTAATCAGAACACCTGTATACGCTGTAAGAAATGCGTCAGAATATGTCCCTCTGTTCTATTCAGTTTTCATGAGGATAAAGGCATTGAAGTAAATGCCGATGCCTGCATCAGTTGCGGACATTGCGTAGCCGTTTGTCCCGGCAATTCCATTGAACATTCGGATTTCCCTCCTGAAAAAGTCCATGCATTCGACCGAAGCCAGTTGCCCACAGCCGACCAGGTAGAACTGCTCATCCGTTCCCGCCGTTCCAATCGTGCTTTCTCCAAGCAACGGGTTCCGGAAGAATTGCTGCAACGAATTATTGAAGCAGCACACCGGGCTCCAACTGCTACCAATGCGCAGGAAGTCAAGATGGTACTGGTGACCCGCCCCGAAACACTGAAGGAAATCAGCCGAATCACCATCGGTACTTTCATGTCTATTGTCCATGCAGTGGAAAATCCATTGTTGAAAATGATACTGAAGCCACTCATGCCTTCCAGCTATCGCTATATTCCGGTTTTCAAACAACTGCAGGAAGAGTTCGACAAAGGGAATGACGGTATCCTGCGGGGAGCTGCTGCAGCTCTGTTCTTCTATACCGGAAGCAAAGAACGTTTCGGATGTCAGGACTGTAACCTGGCTTACCAGAATGCTTCACTCATGGCCGAAGCATGTGGCGTTTCCCAGTTCTACACCGGATTTGTATGCAGTGCCGCCGGCATGAACCGGAAAAAAGAATTGCAGAAACTGCTGGGCATTGAAGGCTATACCATACATGCCGGTATCGCACTTGGCATGCCTTCTTTCCACTTCGATAAATACATTGACAAAAAAGATGTTGTACTGAAAAGAATAGACTAACGTTCACAGGCTATGACAAAGAACAATCTGCTTAGTGAGAAGCTGAACTATACGGGAATCAGCCAGACTCCGACTCATCTTCACCTCTGCTCGTATAATCCTGAGGGGGTACACGACTGCAACGGCAAAGATATAGACGAAATGATTCCTCATCTTCAGCCGAACAGCATCAACTGGATACAGATACACGGACTGCAGAACACTGAAACCGTGCAAAAAGTCTGCCAACACTTCGGTATCGACTTTTTGGTTACTCAAGATATTCTGAATGCAGATCACCTGACCAAAATCGAAGAACATGAAAATTATAATGTAATCATCCTGAAACAACTGACTGCGGAAAAAGACAATAATTATCTGTCGCAGCAGCTTTGTATCATTCAGGGAGAGAACTTCCTGCTCACGTTCGTCGAAAAAGAAACCGAAATGCTGAACGAAATCCACACGGCTTTGGAGAAAAATGTGCTCAAGATCCGCAACCGACAGACAGACTTTCTGCTCAGCGTGATCTTGAACAGCGTCATGACCAGCTTCATGTCCATCATTTCTGATCTGGAAGATGAGCTGGAAGACATGGAAGGACGTCTGCTTTCTTCCAATCCTGCCGAAATGCCGGGCATCGAAGAAATCCAGCAATACCGCCGTATCTTCCGTCTGATCAAGAAGAGCATCCTTCCGCTCAAGGAACATATCAACAAGTTATTGCACTCGGACAATACGCTTCTGCACAAGTCCAACCGTCCGTTCTTCAACGATGTGAACGATCATCTGCAGTTCGTTCTCCAGACACTGGAAGGATGCCGGGACATGATCTCGGCCCTGGTGGATCTTTATCTGTCCAACAACGACCAGCGCATGAACGGAATCATGAAACAACTGACCATCGTTTCCACCATTTTCATCCCGCTGACCTTCCTAGCCGGTATCTGGGGAATGAATTTCAGCTGGATGCCCGAACTGAACTGGAAATACGGCTATCTTTTTGCCTGGATACTCATGCTTGTAACAGGAACGGCTGTCTATCTGCTGTTCCGCAGAAAGAAATGGTACTGATCCGGAAGCACGGACAGAAACGGGAAACAGGCTACATATACTTTCCCGAACAAACAAAAATACATCACCCAGCAATCCATTTGCTGATTAAGAATTGTCAACCATGCGAAAGAAAGAATTATACGAAAAAGTCATCACCTATTTCCAGCAGGCCATGCCTGTGGCTGAAACGGAACTGCACTACGAAAATCCTTTTCAGCTCCTCATCGCAGTGATCCTCAGTGCACAATGTACAGACAAACGGGTCAACATGATTACGCCTCCCCTGTTCCGGGACTTTCCGACTCCGGAAGCACTGGCTGCCAGTACTCCTGAAGTTATCTTTGAATACATACGGAGTGTGAGTTACCCCAATAACAAGTCCAAGCACCTGGTCGGCATGGCACAAATGCTGGTGAAAGATTTTCATGGAGAAGTGCCCGACACACTGGAACAACTGGTCAAGCTTCCCGGAGTGGGACGCAAGACGGCCAATGTGATCCAGAGTGTTGTCTTCAACAAAGCGGCTATGGCTGTCGACACCCACGTATTTCGCGTAAGTCACCGCATCGGACTGGTTCCCCAGACCTGTACCACTCCACTGGCCACAGAAAAATATCTCATCAAATATATTCCCGAAGAATTAATACCGACCGCACATCATTGGCTGATCCTTCACGGACGCTATGTCTGTACGGCACGTAATCCGAAATGTGAATCATGCGGTCTGAACGGACTTTGCAAGGAATCGCTCAAAGCCCGCATCCCCCGATAACCGCCGATACGAAACTGGTTTCTCAAAGCCAGATAACCATGCCGTCGTATGTCAGATGCACATGCGGCGGCAGTTCTTTTTCCACCTCTGCATGCAGTCCGATCTGATGACTCGCATGAATCAAAAAGGCTTCTTCCGGCTGAATGCATGATATCTGTGCCAGGGCTTCACGAACAGTCTGATGAGTGGGATGCTGTTCCTGGCGCAAAGCATTGATCACCAGACAATCCAAGTTTTTCAGACACGCGTATGAGGCAGCCGGCATAGTCAGCATATCCGTAATCCAGGCCATCTCCCCAATGCGATATCCCATAATCGGCAGTTTGCCGTGCATGACCCGAAAAGGAAGCATTTCTACCGAATGGCCATAACTGTTGCTGACGGTGAAAGGTTTGCCAGCCTCAATAACGTGCAACGGAATATGAGGCACTCCCGGATACAGATTTTCAGTAAAACAATAAGGAATACGAGCCTGAAGGCGATCGGCCGTATATGCTTCGGCATAGACCGGAATATCTCCGAAACGGCAGAAAGGACGCAAATCGTCCAGCCCTCCTACGTGATCATAATGCTCGTGTGTGATCAATACGGCATCAATCGGCCGGTAATCATCCATGCGGATCATTTGTTCACGGAAATCCGGACCGCAGTCTATCAGGATACGCACTCCATTCACTTCTACCATTCCCGAACAACGCAAGCGGTTGTCACGAGGATCTTTACTGGTACACACCTCACACCTGCAGCCCACCTGAGGGACTCCGGTTGAGGTTCCGCTGCCCAATATGGTTACCTTCATACTCTCTCCGTTCTGATTAGTTTGACATTCTCAACCTTTCAGCCGATATAATTTACTTCCGGCCGAATGGTCACACCAAAACGTTCGCGGACGGAAGCCACTATTTCTTCAGCCAGATGCATGACTTCCTTTCCGGTTGCTCCGCCGCAATTGACCAGTACCAGCGCCTGTTTCTCATGCACACCGGCATGTCCCACACGCTTTCCTTTCCATCCGCAACGGTCGATCATCCATCCGGCCGGAATCTTGACATGAGCGTCATCCACCGGATAGTGAGGCATGTCCGGATATTGTGCGAGCAATGCTTCAAACTGCATTTTCGGTACAACCGGATTCATAAAGAAACTGCCTGCATTGCCCAATACTTTCGGATCAGGCAACTTGGCCTGCCGGATGGCAATAATGATCCGGCGTACATTCTCCAGATCTACCTGGCATCCTTGTTTCTCCAGTTCCGCACGGATATTTCCATATTCCAGATGGAAGACAGGATGCTTTTTCAACCGATAGGTTACGAAAGTCACTGCATATTTTCCTTTCAGTTTCTGTTTGAAGACACTTTCCCGATATGCATAACGGCATTCCTCCCGCATGAACCGGCGTTCTTCTCCGGTTTCCAGTCCAAACGTATCTACCGAAACAATCAGATCCTTGGCTTCCACACCATAGGCACCGATATTCTGTACGGCCGATGCCCCGACTTCACCGGGAATCAATGAAAGGTTTTCCGCACCATACCAGCCATTGGCAACCGTATAAGCGACAAAATCGTCCCATACTTCACCGGCTCCGACACGGACTTCCACCTCTTCTTCCGTTTCCTTTACCACCGTATATCCCTTTATGGCCGAATGCAGAATCAGACCTTCATAATCAGAAGCAAACAGCAGATTACTTCCTCCGCCAATATGTAAAGCGCGGGCAACCGCTTCACGCTCTGCATTCCACAAACCGCGAAGTTCCTCCACTGACGCATACTCCACAAAGCGGGAAGCCTTCACATCCATACCAAAGGTATTGTAAGGCAGCAGCGAGCAATTATATAATTCTTTCATGCATCAATCAGTAAAAAAAGTCAATGAAACGTTCTGTCTAGTCACTTAAATCCTCAAACTTCATCAGCTTCCAGATGCCATGCCGGCGTTCAAAATACATCACGTTGCTGAAACCGTTTCCAAATCCCTTGAATTCAACAACCTTCGTATCCGAAGTCAAGGTTTCAGTCTGTCCATAACGTACATTGGTCAGCTTTTCTTTCATCATCGGCGGACGGAAAGCAAACCACTGACCGATGTCAAGTGTAGTCTCCAGAATCTGGAATTCATCCTCCGGATCGGCCGTAACAAACAACAAGGGGTAATGCAGACGCTCTCTCTGGAAAATAGAATCCGATGCAAAATGCTCATAGAAAGTCAGGAAATCTTCCTCGTTTCCTTCCCCATGTGCAAGTTTCTCCCAATTTATGGCTTCCAGGAACCAGGCATCTTTCTTGCGCTCAAAATAATAACGCTTCACCCGTTTCTCTTTCAGATAAATCCATTCCACCTGTACACTATGCAGACTCGTATCTTTTTCCATTTCCATTTCTTCCGCCTTATCAAACAGAATGGTATAAGCATCCTGACGGCTGAACAAAGGATCAAACTTCCAGGCTTCCCGGCTTATGCGTTTAACCTCCTTACCCTCATAGTAAGGCATCGGAAAAAGAATACGTGAACGCTGGAATTTTTCATCCGAAGCAAAATTGTAGAAAAAATCAGCAAAACTTTCATCGACCGTAACAGGAATAACTTCCTCTACGAGCACCATCGTGTCCTGAAGCACTGAATCAGAACCTACATTCATCGAATCAAGCTGTTCGGTCAGCTTCTCAAACGGATCTACTTTTTTTCCATTTCCGCCACAAGAAGCAATGAAGATCAACAAACAGCAACCAAAAACTATTTTTTTCATCTGCACTTCTGAAAAATCAAATGCAAAATTAGCAGTTTTTTTCTTTTCCCTATCAAATAAGAGAGAGTTTTCTTTTTTGTCCCTCAAAAATCAAAATATTTCAGTTTTAATCCTTACCTTTGCGCATACGAAAAAACAGATTACAGAAATATGTTAGCAAAAATAGAAGAACTGCTTCAGGAAGTAGACAGCCTCACAGCCGGCAATGCCGAAGAACTGGAAGCGCTGCGTATCAAATACCTGAGTAAAAAAGGAGTCATCAACGCCTTGATGGCAGATTTCCGCAATGTGCCTGCCGAACAGAAAAAGGAAGTGGGCATGAAGTTGAACGAACTGAAAAACCGGATGCAGGAACGGATCGCTGCCCTGAAAGAAACATTCGAATCACAGGACAACGGAACTGCCGAACTGGATCTTACCCGTACGGCTTACCCGATTGAACTGGGCACACGTCATCCGCTGAACATCGTACGCAACGAAATCATCAGCATCTTCAACCGCCTGGGATTTACCATTGCTGACGGTCCGGAAGTAGAAGATGACTGGCATGTGTTCTCTTCCATGAACTTTGCTGAAGATCATCCGGCACGCGACATGCAGGATACTTTCTTTATCGAAAGCCATCCCGACATCATTCTGCGTACGCATACTTCTTCCGTACAGAGCCGCGTAATGGAAGTTTCACAGCCGCCTATCCGCGTCATCTGCCCGGGACGTGTATACCGTAACGAAGCTATCAGCTACCGCGCACACTGCTTCTTCCATCAGGTAGAAGGTCTTTACATCGACAAGAATGTATCGTTCACTGACCTGAAACAGGTACTTCTGCAGTTCGCACAGGAAATGTTCGGTCCGGAAACCAAGATCCGTCTCCGTCCGTCCTACTTCCCGTTCACAGAACCCAGTGCTGAAATGGACATCAGCTGCGATATCTGCGGCGGTGAAGGCTGCGCATTCTGCAAAAATACCGGCTGGGGAGAAATCCTGGGATGCGGTATGGTAGATCCGGCCGTTCTGGAAGCCAACGGCATCGACAGCAAAGTATATACCGGTTATGCTTTCGGTATGGGAGTGGAACGTATCACCAACCTGAAGTATAAAGTAAAAGACTTGCGTATGTTCTCAGAAAACGACACCCGTTTCCTGAAAGAATTTGAATCAGCCAACTAAAGCATAAAGGCGAATACAATAGAAGGTGTCAAAACAGAAATATATGTTTTGACACCTTTTCCATATCAACTAAAATAAATTCACATGCCCAAGGACAGACTTGTAACTCCCAGTTATTGCCTGATTCTGGCAGCCAACTTCCTGCTCTACTTCGGCTTCTGGCTGCTGATTCCGGTACTTCCCTTCTACCTGAACGAAGTCTTCCAGGTAGCTGAAGCCACCATCGGCATCGTACTTTCCTGCTACACCATTGCAGCCCTTTGCATCCGTCCGTTCTCTGGATATTTGCTCGACACATTTGCGCGCAAGCCTCTTTACCTGTTCGCCTACTTTATTTTCATGCTGATCTTTGCCGGCTATATGCTGGCCGGAACACTTACCTTATTTATTATATTGCGTATTGTTCACGGACTGTCATTCGGAACGGTAACCGTAGGAGGAAATACACTGGTTATTGACATCATGCCATCGTCACGCCGCGGAGAAGGACTGGGATACTACGGGCTGGCCAACAACATAGCCATGTCCATCGGCCCCATGTTCGGACTGTTTCTCCACAATGCCGGAGAATCTTACACCGTCATTTTCTCTTATGCACTGGGAGCCTGCATACTGGGACTGCTGGCTGCCAGCATGGTGAAGACCACATACCGCCCTCCAGTGAAACACGATCCCATTTCCCTGGACCGGTTCATCCTGCTGAAAGGCATTCCGGCAGGAATCAGTCTGCTCCTGCTTTCCATTCCTTACGGCATGACCACCAATTATGTAGCCATGTATGCCCGGCAAATCGGCATTACCGCCGAAACCGGATTCTTCTTCACCTGCATGGCTTTGGGAATGGCTGTAAGCCGTCTGTTCAGCGGACGGCTGGTGGATAAAGGCCTGGTGACACAGGTCATTTCTGCCGGACTCTATCTGGTATGTTTCTGCTATTTCAGTCTGACGGCCTGCGGATGGCTGGTCAGCTGGAACCTCACGGCAACGACAGTCTTCTTCTTCGTCATTGCCCTGCTGCTCGGCATCGGCTTCGGAACCATGTTCCCAGCCTATAACACCCTGTTCGTCAATCTTGCTCCCAACAGCCAGCGCGGTACAGCTACCAGCACTTATCTGACTTCCTGGGATGTCGGTCTCGGTATCGGCATGCTGACAGGAGGATACATTGCAGAAATAGCATCATTCCGCATGGCCTATCTCTTTGGATCTGCCCTGACCGTAGTATCCATGATCTACTTCCGGGTAAAAGCCGGGCCTCACTTCCTGAAGAACAAACTGCGCTGAGAAATCTTAACGGCCGGAAGCAGACTTAAATTTCAGCAAAACTATTACAGGATTTGATTCCTCATCCAGAGAAGAAATAAGCTGATTCAATTCGTCATTGACTACTTCCCCTGCCTCACGAGCTTCAATCAATTCAGGAGCTCCCAATGTCATCATGCCATACCCATAAGGAACAGCAAACAGACTAATGTACTGCGACAGATAACAGGACTCTGAAGAAAAATCACGATTGACATATTTGGGAACACACCATTCTCCCGTACGGAAATCATACATATTTACACTGGGAGAATCCTCACGACGACCGGCCATCATATCACTCATGCGGACTGTTACATGCCGGACATGGAACTGAGCCCATAAATACGAATCAGATGCTCCCAAAAAATCAAGCAAAGGTACGTTTTTATCCTTACGTGGAGAAACAGCAGGCATCACCACCGCCTTCATGCTCCAATCAGGCAACACCTGAAATACAGTATCCAAAGAAGGATTGGTCAAGAATCCGGCATCCATCATTGAAAACAGACAGTTCACACCTCCCTTAGCCTGTGTTTCCCGACCATCGTCCCAAAGGATTTTCCGGTTGATGAATATCTGCTCATTGACTGTCACAGCATCCAGAGTGTCTACTTTTCCAGTATCTTTCGAGAAACGAAAATACGGACGACTGCCAGTCTGCATCTCATTATTTGAATAAGTACACACAAAATCGGATACTCCTACACTTGCAAAAGCTAGTCGTGAACGATTATTCGCAAGCAGTTCGCGAAGGAAACGACCTTGAAAATCATAAACCTTAACCGATCTGAAATCCTGAAATACAAAAACTTCCTTCCGCTTCCAATCTACAAAATAATCACAGATTCCTGAATATTCCTCCGGACCTTCACCGTTACGACTGACCATTCCCTGCAAAGCCTTACCATCAGGAGTAAAAAGAAGAATGCATTTCTTCTCACCTTCTGCCGCAATACCGTCAGGAGTAACCGAAAAAATCCTCAGAACCAAAGTTGAGTCGGATATATAAAGAGGAATATAAGAAACATCTGCAAGATCCTGAATGCAAATCTCCTTTTCAGGGAAATTTGCTTTGGTATCAACCACTATCAGATCGCCTTTACCAGAAGAAGAGTTCGTACATCCAAAACAGAGAGATAAAACTATGCCAAACAAACAAAATCCAGTAACAAGTGTTTTCATAATTTATTCGCTAAAAGTTATTCTTTATAGGTAAAAACAAAGATATGCGACAAGCGGTCTTCCACTTCCGTAATCTGAACGGAAAGAATGAAAGGACGGAACAGATCCGGATGACGCTGAAGGAACGAGGGTAAGTAGGAATAGTAATATTCAGGTTTTTGAGCAATTTTATCCATATCGGCCACCATAATATAAGAAGCATCCCGGGACAAATTGGAAACACATTCATCAAACAATGAAGTCCGGGAAGATGCCACTCGCTTAGAGATACACGAATCAACCTTAGCCTGACCGGAAAGTACCAGCAGACTGTCGCCCGAAATAGAAGGAATGGCACGCAGATGATCTACTGCCCGCTGCATACATACATCCGAAGCATGCATCACGCCACTCAAATAAAAGACTTCGCTGTTCATGTGGATATCAAACTCACTCCAACACTCTTTTTCACCACCGTCAATCGCCGGGATGGAAGATGAATGCGCGTATAAGGTCAGGAAATTGGCCGATTTAGGCTGGCGGACCGAGGCAAATACCACATCTTCTTTCAACGACGTTCCATCTTTCTCCGTATCAATCACCCGTTCGATCAAACGTTTCTGATAACTGATAGCCAGGAACCCGTCTCCACTATATACAGAAAGAAAATCAGATGAATCTATCGGAAAGATCTCTATAGTCCGTCCGCGATAACCTTCTTCCCTGGGTATAAATTCCTTGCCCCGATGCTCACGGATAGCTTTCAATAACTTTTTCCGCTCCGGTTTTCCCAAACGGAAATAAGCGACCAGGTCACGGGAACTGCCCGAAGGGGCATGAAAACTGACCATCATCTGATTGACCTCATTGGAAATTCCGTGGTCACTGGAAGAAATATAAGGTATAATATCATTGAGAATGGTCTTGATCAGTCCCACCCGATGAAGCGTATCCAGCTGGGCAGCGTAAGCCATCCGTGAAAAAGCATTCATAAAGAAATCAATGTTATCGGTCTCCATTACGCCGATACAATCGTCAGGCACCCACGACACTAAATCAATGTCTTTGTCCTTATCGGCTGCATTCAGCCGGGCAAAGCCATACAATCCTACTCCTATACAAAAAAGTATAACAGATAGAAGAACTCCAAATTTAGCAACAGTACGATAT
>OIET01001472.1_pt1 | contig 10598 bp, 5 predicted proteins | sample 1581871 | NCBI WGS metagenome assembly OIET01 (sample SAMN03279760, study PRJEB24777) | human gut metagenome | isolation source: fecal sample PR121 from 1 month old male Malay infant, vaginally delivered... | place: Singapore | collected 2005-09-16
ACTTTATACACTGCCCCCTCATCGCTGCCGTCCGCGAAATCTCCGGCGCCTGCCGTAAAGTAAAGGTTCCCGCTGTTGTCCTGAACGATGCAGCTGCGGATCATGCCGCCGGTCTGATAGCTGTCGATGATTTCACCCGTTTCACGGTTCGCAGAGTACAAAACACCGGAATCGCCGCCGTAGATTACCGCGTTGCCAACAGTGGTAGCGCCGCTCCAGTAAAAGCCAGTTTCATCTGTACTTTCCCATTTTGTCGGCATAACCGGCACATCGCCAAAAATTTTGACCGGTTCACTTTTTTCCCCGCTCGCTGGGTGTGTTTCTGCATTGGTATCGACACAGAAAAACTTACCCAGTGTCCTGGTGCCCGTCTTTCCCCAATAGCCGGTATACAAATAACCATCCTGATAGGTGACCTGGCAAAGCGTCTGTGTTGAATTTACTACCTCGGTACACCATAGGGGTTCCATTGTTTCAGCGTCGAAGGCCTCGATCAAACCAGCCGTTACTGGTACAAAAATTTTTCCGTCACCGTAGGTCAGCCTTGAAAAGAACCCCATGGATTGTTCCCCGATCAGCGGAGCCTGCTTTATGATTTTTCCGGTTTCCCGGTCGATCTGGTTTAGATTTTTTGCAGCCACCACATACAGCTTATCACCCACTATAATCGGTTCTGACGGAGCTGCCTGCACGTATTTGTCGCCGTAAAAATTGATGGACCACTTTTCGCTTAGCTGGTCATTGCCGATGGGCAGCCGTGTGTCCACAATGGCCATGTTGGAATTGTCTTTACGGAAGGTCGGCCAGAATGCCTCCTGTCCTGCCGCCATCGCGGCTCCGCTGCTGCCGAGAAGCAGGGCTGCTGTCAGTAGCCCGCTCACAATTTGTTTAAATTTCATCTCTTTCTCCTTTACCACATACTGTTGTCGCCAACATCTTTACCCAGATCACAGGTGTAAACCCAATTGATCACATCGCCGTTTGCCACGGTATATTTGCTGCATCCATAATTCGGGAACCAGCCGTTAACATTGTACATCCATCCGGACAGCTCGCCGCCGTCAAATTCGTAGAGCTGGTTGATTCCTTCAACATAGGCTGAGCTGTAGGCAGGTGTCCAGCTGGATTCCATCTGAATACCATTTTCACGGCATACACGCTGCAGGACATCGTGAACGCTTTCTCCTTCGTTAAAGCTTACTTTTGTCGGTCTCAGAATCCACCCATCTGATGGCACAAACTCTTCTTTACCCGGGGTCAGTCTACCCATATTGGCCAGCAGGGTTGAACAATTGATGGAGATGGTACAGGTATTGCCGCTGCCGCCGGAATTGTCGACAACCTGACCTCCGTCATTTCCGCCGCCTGCTGGGGTACTTGGTTCCGGCGCAATGGTTTTACCGCCGACAATATAGTAGTCCCCGCCTGTTTCAATAATATTGACAGTCAGCTTGGTGGTTTCTGACTCATTGTCAAAAACGGCATTGCTCATTTTTGCGACAGAATCGCCGTTTTGTTTGCAGAGCACAGCAGTATCCGCATCCCATTTTTCCGGCAGCGTGATGGTAAGCTGCGGAACGGTGATCAGGCCCTTGTTTCCTGCCAGATTAATGCCGAGACCATATTCTGCACCGCCAGCCGCTGCTTTTACCGCGTTCAGACTATCGCCCTCTGTGATAAAGTCAACTTTGATATTCTGGTCTACCGGGTTCTGGATACCTTTTCCGTTAAAGGTCCACTCATACTTAATACCACCCATATTTTCCCCGGTAAAAGTAACGGTCCGGTCTTTACCGGCAATGGATCTGAACTGTGCTTCTGTTACCACGCCGCTTACGGGTACAGGCTGGGTATCTGCCAGTTCGACAACCTCGCCGTTTGAACCCTCGTCTGATCCTTCACCAGTCAAAGCACTCAATGGATCATCACACCCTGCAAAAATCAGCATCGCTGACAAGAGCAAAGTTGTGGCCAAAAGTCCTTTTCGCCATTTTTTTCTCATACTTCTCCTCCTAGTAATATAATCCAAATTTTATTTTTACTCTCTCGAGCTTTTCTATCATAACCGGTCCTAAAAGCGCGCCGAAAAACGCACTTCCCAAGGCGTGTACGGCATCGTAAGGCGCTCCCGAAATATAAAGCACCTTCAGCGATCCCCAATCCACTCCAACATCCGATGCGGGTATTGCTGAGGACATTACTAACGCCGCAATGTTCATGATACCGCCGTAGATAATAAAGGTAGATAAAAAGCCAAACACCGACAAGGTCACACGGTCAGCCGGCAAGCGTTTACGCTGAAGCAAAACTCCGGCCAGCAGCCCGATGGCGCCAAATACATAAAGCCGCCAGCCCATAAAAGTGCCTTCTCCTCCCATAAACAGCCAGATACCAAATCCAGCTGCAAGGGCAATGACAATACAGATTAAAGGTCCCATAACCACCTTAAAATTGACTTCTTTTTTTGAAAATTCCAGATCCCGGTTAAAACACAGGCCGCCCAGAAACCCTAAAAGTCCCCAGCAGAACATCTGCCACGGCGTCCACGGTCCCTGGCTGACAAACATATTGACAACCAGCCGCGCCATAGCGCCGGTCAGGAAGCCCTCCTCCGGCCCCAGACAGATTCCCGCGATAATGACCAGAGCTGTACCTGCCTGAAAGGGGCCAAACATGTAGAAGGCTAAATTACCGCAGGCAGCAATGGCGGCCATTACCGCAATGACTACAATTTCCCTGGCCTCCGGTCGTCTGCCCTCAAAGCGGATAATGAGCGGGATGCTGGTGAATAGAATAATCAACAGGCTGATGAAAAGATATTTCCGATCTCCTAAAAAGCGAATTCCCACCCATATGGTCAACGGGATCAGCAAAAAGATAATCACCGAAGCGACCAACGTACGCTTTCTCCCGGCTCTTTTATCCTGATCTGATTGAGCTGACTGCGCTGTCATGGCCTTTTCCTGGGCTTTATGCCTGGTTTTATCTGGAGCATTGCCGCTCCGGCAGTATAAGCCACTGCCATTCCAAGTGCGCTGAGCCCCAGCACAGCGGCGGCCTTTTTCATTTTTTCACTCGTGTTGGACGGCTGCTTTGAGACGCTCTTACTCGGCGCTACATAGTTTCCGTCAAACTTCCAGGGTTCAAAGGCATCCTTTGCGTCTGCCGCCGCTTTCTGAATCGCTGCTTTACCGGCAGCGTTGCTGCTGTCTCCGCCCTGTCCCGGCCTTCTGCCGTCAATAACGCCGGCACTTTCACGGACGGGGTCTGTCGTTCCCGTTAACGCCATTAAATGTCCCTTGTCGTTGTAATAAAAAATCGTTCCGTCATTATCGCAGTATAGGCTTGCTGTTGTGTGTTCTCTTTGATTGGCATCTGGACGGTAAACCACCTCTACCTGGGGCGTGGTGTTGCCCCCCCAGTCCTTCATGCGTATAATGGCGCCGTCGATGTTATTCACAGTCATATAAAGGTAAACGGTCTTTTGCCCATCGTTGCTGTAAGCCGTTGTCAGTAAAGGCGAAGACTTTGAACTCCCGCCGATTTCTGCGTTATAAATAATATTCATTGTGTTGACATCAAGCACGGACATCTGGCCTTCGTAATCAAACCCTTTGCCTGTGGGCACATAAACGCGGCCATTGTACACAACCGGGGTCGTTGTCGCAGCTGCGGGAAGCTGTGTTCCCTGAAGGCCTGTAAACCGTCCTTCTTTGGTTACACCGGCTTTATAGACCTTCCCCTCATCTGCACCGCCGGTAAAATCGCCAACGCCTGCCGTAAAGTATACGCTGCTGCTCCCTTCATCGTAGGAAATGCAGCTTCTGATCATCCCTTCACACTGAACGGAATCGATGAGCGCTCCGGTTACGCGGTTGCGTGACTGCAGCCATCCAGAGTCGCCGCCAAAAATAACCGCATCCCCCACAATGGTAGCGCCGCTCCAGTAATAACCTTTCTGGTCATCGGATATCCATTTAGGATGCTTGACATTGCCTGTCTGCGCTCCGTTTTTAGTCGTATCAAAACAGTAAAATTTTCCGCTGTTTCCGTTGCTCCCACCGCTCCAGGTGCCGCTGTATATGTATCCGTTATAGTAGGTAAGCTGGCAGAGACTTTGTCCTTCCATGCGGTCTGTGCGCCACAGCGAATCCATGGTTTCCGCGTTAAAGGCTTCAACAATACCGCCGTCAATGGGCACAAAAATCATTCCATCGCCATAGGTTGCATATGAAAAATAGCCTACCTTGCCACACATTTTAGCTTTTTCCTCGATCGCGCCGGTTTCCTTGTTCAGGCGGTACAGGTACTCGCCGGCGGAAACATACAGCTTTCCATTGACGTTTAAGGGGGTTCCCAGTGTTCCAAGCTTGGCTTCGACCATCCCGTCCTGAATCCATTTTTCTGTCAGGTTTTCCCCTGTATTTGGCAGCTGAACATCCACAATGGCCATGTTGGTGTTGTCTTTTCTGAAGGTTGGCCAGTAGCTTTCGAACTCTGGCAAAGCATTCATTTTGACTGTTACCTTACAGGTTTTTTGAATGCCGCAGATGTCAGCGGTGATAACGGCTTCGCCCTTTTCATGGCCCGTCACTTTTCCCTGGTCGTCTACACTGGCCACTTTGGCATTTGATGAGCTCCAGACGACACGGCCTTTATCCGTCGTATCATAGGGTTTGTAGGCTGATACTGTTAAATACAGGGACGGATCGTTGCTGTCCAGCATAATGTTTACCGCTTCATCGGATAAAGTGAACTCAACAACCGGAATGCGGCTGTCGCACACAAGGATCAGCGGGTGGTCAACACTGACATCATTGGCTGTGATATCGTGTCTCTGGCTGTTGTATTGACTGCTTTCCAGGGATATTTTATGTTCACCGCTGAGCAGCGTCAGATTCTGCCGTTTCCCAGGATTTTTTTTGTATTCTCCGGCTGGTAACCGCACAGATACGCCATTATCCGGCTGCTCCCACTGCGGAATCGCGTCGGCTGTCTCTGCTGCGCCAAAATCTCTGAATTCAACCGCATAGGCAGAGCAAATCTGGGGTTCATAAAAAGATTGATCCTCCTCGATCGCCTTTTTCTCTTCCTCGGTTAAAACGACTGCTTTTGCCTTTATCTGAACGGTCCAGGGCATAGACGCTGTCAAAATCGAGACGCCATTCGATGCTGCATTGGCACTCTTTATTTTTTTCTGTGTGGCCTCGACTTCTTTTTTGAAATTTGAAATTGTCTTGGCATCTTCGTCGGGCAGTCCGGCCATATCTCTCAGTATCTCGTAATCCCCATAGCTTTTTATAAAATCAAAAAGGGTTTTGTCGGTAAGCCCGCCATTTTCGAGCTCATTCCCGCTGTTTACAAGAATGGTCTGTTCCTGTTCTGCCCACCTCTGGGTTACGTGGTGCATGGCGCCGTTGAGGCGAGACTGAAGCGCTTCCTGTTCTTCGTCGGTTAACAGGGCGAGCTGCGATTCGGTCAGGTAACTGTAATCCTGCTGTGCTTTTGATACCTCGCTCACAGTCGAATCATCGTTCAACTGCTTAATTTCTCTGACAACGGCGTCCACAACCTCCTGCCCATTGTCTACCACCGACACGGTGCACTGGGCGGTAAAATTTCCTACCGATGCTGTGATAACCGTATTCCCATAATCTACGGCCTTTACAACACCCTTCTGATCAACCGTGGCCGCTGCTTCATTTGAACTTGTCCACGCAACGTCCTTGTTATCCGTTGTATTTTCAGGCTCATATTTGACCGATAAGGCAAGGGCATCTCTCTTTCCAAGGCTGGCCTCGCTTCTTGATAAGTGAATTCCTGTTAACGGGACATTCGGAAGAACCGTCACTGTACATTCAGCTGTAAAATCGCCGACGGAAGCTGTAACCACGGCCGTTCCTTCCATTCCCGCGGTTACATTTCCATTCTGATCTACACGCGCAATGTCCCCATCGCTCGAGGCCCAGTGCACCGCTTCCGGGATACTGCAGTTCTCCGGCTGAAAAATAACGTTCAAAGAGGCAGTGCTTCCAGAGCCCAGCTCTAAGCTTTCGGTATCGAGCTGAATCCCCATCAGGGCTTCGGCGCTGACCGCCCGGTTAAACCAGGAAAGGGCATTGTCAACGCCTTCCTGCGTTTGTTCTAAATCTATCAGAACCTCTAAAGCGTTTTCGTAGGCTTCATTGATCCAGCTTTTTGCGAGAAGATTCTCCCTGTCTCCGCGTCCATTGAACATCGCAATTGCTTTTGTCAACGCATCGCGTTTCGCTATATCGATCCGCTCATCGGTATAGTCATCGCCAAGGTCTCCTCCAAGCGCCCATACGGTAAACTGCAGCCGCATGACATCCCCGTCTTTTGGCTCATATCTGCTTAAACCGACTCTTGGAAATACACCGTTTACGCTGTACATCCATCCTGACTTTGAGCTATAGGCAAACTCACCGAGATTCGGCACATCCCCGTTTCCATCGTTATCCTCTGTCGATGGCGCAAACGGGTTCATCTCCGAAATACTGCGCGGTATTTTTGCAACGCCTTCTGGATCCGCCCCGTAAATTGAAGATAAATAGAACCCTTTTTCTTCATCATAGGTTCCTTTATAACCACTGGAACCGCCCAGCAGCCTGTCCACAATGCTCGCGCCGGTATCTCCCACATAAAAAGGAATTTCCTCTGGCTCCAGGTAATAGCCCTGGCCAATGGTAAATTTTTCGATTGCCACTGTAATGGTTCCTGCCTGCTGCGGTGTGTCTGCCGCGTCAACCGGTGTGATGCCTCCCACCAGCAAGGCCAACATCAACAACAGGCAAGCCCCTCCAGCTAGCTTTTTTGTGAATTTTTCTGTCATAATTTCTCCTGATTTTTATCTTTTTCCCTCAAAGCAGCTCATTTCCCTATTATCTCTGTCTGAAAAGGAGGCCTTTCTTTTTAAGAACGGCCACTATAATCAAAATGACTGCAAGTATTCCTAAGATAATACAAAGCGTAGCCATGCTTTTTCCAGGAATTCCTGCTTTTTTCTCTGGACTTTCAGACGCATTACCATTTAACTGTTCGCTCATATTACCGGCATTTTCTGATTTTACGGCATCCTTATTGTTTCCTTTGTCCTCTATGGAAGATGTCTGTACAGCCTGAGGTATTATTCCCGCATCGTTAATCGTTTCCCCGGAAGGCACCACACCCACACTGCTGTCTCCTGAAATACTCTGCGGAAGATCGTTTCCGTCTCCATCCTTCATTTCATCCACCGCCAGGCCGATAATCGGCATCTCTGATGCCTCATCGGTCTTTTTAAACCTTACCGTCAGTAGGGTTCCGTCTTCCTGGTCGGGATTTGTGGATATATAGCCCAATTTCAGCCATTTGCCTTCTGTATCTAAATTGGTCACAAACATGGCGCCGTCCGCCGATGCGGCTGGCCCTTCCTGCTGATCCAAAAATTCCAGCGCTCCGTCTTTGTAAGACAGCGTATAGTTTGCTGCCTGCACCTTACTGTCAGGAGCCAGACGAATCGTGTAGACCGCGAGGTCTCCTTCATCGCTTCTGGTGACTGAAAGCCCCCCTTCACCTGCATAGGATGTAATGGTACAGGCCAGCATAAATAAAATGAGCATCAACCCGATTTTTATCTTTAGTCTCGTCATAAATCCTTGCTCCCCTCAAAAACAAAAGGCGGAGTGCCTCCCCCGCCTTTTTGTACAATCTTATTTGTTTTTATACATCGTTTTATGCGCTGTGTTTTCTGCGATATGCCATAACACCCACCAGCGCTAAGACTGCCAGCGTGATTCCAACAAAGAGAACGCTGTTGTTCTGCACCTGTTCCATGACCGCAGTCGCAGGGTTTTTGCCTGTTTTGCTGCCATCTTTATCCTGTGTGCCTGCGGCGGCTGACGGGTTCACAATGATATCATAGGTGGCTGTCTGGCCTTCATAGCTGACTTTTACAGCCTGTCTGCCAACTTTGCTCATATTATAATCCGAGCACATATCCACAGTCATATCCACCATAGCATCATCGCCATAATCGTAGCTCACTTTGAGCTTTCCGCCTTCAACGGTAAAGGTGTCCCCAAGGTTATATTCTGTTTTCATACCGCCTGCAACCACCTGAATACCGGTAACATTGCGCACAACCTTTGTCGTTGCAACTTCGCCTTCGGCCTGAACCAGTGCAAAATCGCTGAGACTGTCGGTCGCCGCCAGAGCATATCCGTTTTCGATCACGGTTGGTAATACGGTTGCGTTTCCATCTGCGTCAAAGTGTACAATGCAGAGATTGGCAACTGCTGTAACGCCTTCTGGTAATTTGATTTTAATATACAGGGTTCCATTTGGCTGTACTTCGGCATTGCCTTTAAGCAGCTGAATATTCATCGCTGCGAGAACCTTGCTGTTTTTTCCAACAGTGGCTTCTGCACCAGCCTGAATCGCTGACATTTCTTTTTCAGGTTCACTGACTTTCAGCTCGACACCTTCCGCCACTACGCCTTCATCTGCAGAAGCTGCAACGTCAATTTTCTGTCCGTCTTCCGCAGTGGTTTCCTGCTTTTCATCAAAAGCAGGATTTTCCGGGGCTACGGGTACAGGTTTTACGACAACGCTGAACGCATTTTCGATCGCGGCGTTTTTATAAGTAACTTTGACCGGGTAAGTGCCCGCTTTGTTCATATCGATGCCAGAGCACATATCGGCAGTTAAATTCACCTGTTCAGAAGTGCCGTTATCATAAGCAACATCCAGCTTACCGCCTGAAGTATTCAGCGTCTTGCCTTCAATGTATTCTGTTACACTCGGAGCGCTGCTTAACACCAGGCTGCTGACTGTTTTTTCATTAACTGTGATTTGGAATGTGGTGGTCTTCCCATTATAGGAAACTTTGACGTCCTGCTGGCCTACTTTGTTCATATCATAGCCGGAGCACATGTCCGTCGTTAAATCTACAATATCGGTTGTATTGTTATCATAAATCAGATCCAGCTTGCCGCCTGTCACATCAAAAGCCTGGCCTTCGATATAGATTGTTTTTGCCGGTTTGGTTGTCACTTTAATTTCAGTTAAGGACTTATCCAGAACTTTAATGTCAAAACTGGTTGTCTTTCCTTCATAGGTAACGGTCACTCGATGCGTTCCCACAACCGTCAAGTTGTCAACTGAACACATTTCATTGGTCAGGTCAACACTTTCACTTTTGCCGTTATCATAGGTTAATTTTACTTTTCCGCCTTCAACATTTAGATCCTTTTGCTTGCCGGTAATGTACTCTACCTGAGTCGGATTTGTTTCCATTGAAATACTTTCCAATGTTTTAGCAGTAATATTAATTTTAAAGCTTGTTGTCTGTCCGCCGTAGCTGACTGTTACTGTCTGTTCACCGGTTTTCTTCATATCTGCACTGCACATATCCTTTGTCATATCGACAACCTTTGTGCTGCCGTCTGTCATGGTAACATCCAGCTTACCACCTGTTACATCCAACTCCTGATCTTCAATATAATTAAGTTTTGCAGGCAGCGTATTAACCGCAATGGATTTTGCGCTTACCTTAGTAACGGTTACTGCACAGGAAGCCGTTTTAGCTCCGACTTTTGCCGTGATGGTCGCATTTCCGGCCGCTACCCCCTTGACAAGGCCGTCATTTACGGTTGCGACGGCAGGGTTGCTGCTTGACCATTCCACTGTTTTGTCATCAGTGGTGTCTTCCGGATTATAGGCAACGCTCAGCTGTTCGCTGGCATTTTCGTTAAGACTCAATGATGTTTTGTTTAAAGCGATGCTTTCAAGTGGAGATGCAACTGTTACGCTCGCGCCTGTGGCAGTCACAACATTTGCCTGTCTGTCAGCCGTTGTAGAACTGGGGACATTCAGGCTGATGTCCGTTGCGCCAGCTGCTGCGGTGTCTTTTACTTTAAAAATAACATTAAAGAGGTTGCCTCCAGCTGTAATCCCTGGCCAATCGGGATCAATCGGTTTGTCGTTGTCATCTTTTGGTCCGGTGGAGATATATCCATATTTAAGCATACCATTTGTCGGATTATATTCTACTGAGCCGCCTGATGCTTTCAGGACCTCTCCTTTTGTCAGATCGACATATTCCAAAACATCTGAGTCATAGGCCACTTCTGCATTAAAAGCTGCTACATAGGAATTTTCAGACAAATTGATCGCAACAGTAATCTGGTCTCCTTTCTGTACCAAAGTTTTGTCCGGCGCCGCTGTATAGTTTGCAGCCGGTCCCTCCGCCGCACTTGCCGCCGGCAAAAATGAAAAGATCATTGCAAAGGTCACTAAAAGTGATGTCAATCTTTTCGTCACTGTTTTCTTCTTCATTTTTTTACCTCTTTCTTAAATTGTTTTATATTTGATTTAATAAAAAAGACTCTTTCGGTATATACCGAAAGAGTCAGCTGTCTGCTATTGGGTACACTGAGCCTCTGACGGTATAAGACTGCCCAGTCCGAGGACAGTTTACAAAATCAGGTGTCTGACTTACCGCTTTAGCGGCTCACAGCAGTGGCTCTGTTGAAGATTCTCACTTCATTTCCCTACATCATTCAATTGTCTGAACTAAAAAACTTCCACATTGTGGA